>Ga0208687_1001480_pt1 | contig 10447 bp, 8 predicted proteins | sample June2015DPH_6_10_FD_184695 | JGI IMG/M metagenome (GOLD analysis project Ga0208687, IMG submission 184695) | Peatland microbial communities from SPRUCE experiment site at the Marcell Experimental Forest, Minnesota, USA - June2015DPH_6_100... | ecosystem: Environmental > Terrestrial > Soil >...
CGCCGAGCTCGTTTCCAACAAGCAGATCGACGGCATCCGCGACCTCCGCGACGAGTCCGACGAAAACACCCGCATCGTCATCGAGCTCAAGCGCGGCGAGCAGGCCAAGGTGGTCATCAACCAGCTTTTCCAGAAGACCGCCCTCGAGTCCTCCTTCGGCGTCATCCTGCTGGCCCTCGACCGGAAGCGGCCGAAGCAGATGAACATCAAGGAGCTCATCGAGTGCTACGTCGAACACCGCCGCGACGTCATCACCCGCCGCACCCAGTTCCGCCTGCGTCAGGCCGAGGACCGCGCGCACATCCTGGAGGGCTACAAGATCGCCCTCGACAATCTCGACGACTTTGTCCGCCTCATCCGCAGCGCGAAAGACCGGGAAGAGGCCAAGGTCAAGTTGATGGCCCGGTACCCGCTCTCCGAGCGGCAGACCACCGCCATCCTGGAGCTGCGCCTTTACCAGCTGACCGGCCTCGAGCGCGACAAGATCGAGCAGGAATACCTTGAACTCATCAAACTCATCGAGGAACTGCGCGGCATTCTTGAATCCGAAGCCAAGCTCCTTGCCGTCATCAAGACCGAGCTGCTCGAGCTGAAGGGAAAGTATACGCAGCCCCGCCGCACCGAAATCATCGATTCCCTCGCCGAGTTCCGCATGGAGGACGTCGTGCCCAACGAGGGCTGCGTCATCACCGTCTCTCACCAGGGCTTCATCAAGCGCACGCCGGTCGCCGACTACCGCTCGCAGCGCCGCGGCGGCAAGGGCGTCATCGGCACCGAGACCTACGAGGAGGATTTCGTCGAGCACCTCTTCACCGCCTCGACCCATGACTTCATCCTTTTTCTGACCAACACGGGCCAGGGTCATGCGAAGAAGGTCTATGACGTGCCCGAGGGCGTCCGCACCTCGAAGGGCAAGTCGGTCTCCAGCTTCCTCCGCCTGGCCGAGGGCGAGAAAATCGCCGCCATGATCTGCGGGAAGGAGTTCTCCGACCAGCTCCACCTCGTCATGGCCACGCGCAATGGCGTCACCAAGAAGACCAACCTGGCCGACTACACCAACGCCACGCGTGAAGGCGGCCTGCGCGGCATCAAGCTGGAGGAAAAGGACACGCTCGTCGGCTGCGTGCTCACCACCGGCGAGAACGAAATCGTTCTCGTCAGCTACAAGGGCCAGGCCGTGCGCTTCAAGGAGGACGACCTCCGCGACCAGGGCCGCGACACCGTCGGCGTCACCGGCATGCGCTTCAAATTCCCGGGCGATCATGTGAAGGCCATCGAGGTCTGCGATCCCGCCGCCCGTCTGCTGGTGGCGCGCGAGGACGGCATTGGCAAACGCACGCCGTTCGAGGACTACCGCCTCATCAGCCGCGGCGGCACGGGGGTCATCGCCATCGACCTGCCCGAGGATGGCTCGGTCAACGTCGCCGGCGCGCTCAGTGTGCGCGACACCGACGAGGTCATGCTGCTCACGACCAAGGGCCAGAGCATCCGCACCCGCGTGAAGGAGATTCGCGAGACCGGCCGCGGCGCCAAGGGCGTGAAACTCGTTGACCTGGCCGAGGGCGACAAACTCCTCTCCATCGCCCGCGTCGTCGAGACCGAGCCCGCAGAGGAGAACGGCGCCGCTTCATCCACCCCCGCGGCCCCACCGCCCGCGTAAAGGAAGGGTGTTTTCTCCGAAAACGCCGCGGCGCCCTACCCGCGCCTCGTCCTCAATTTCCGCCGCCGGGGACGCGGTAGCGCAGCACCAATCTGAACCCCACCTGGTTGGAACCCGAGGCGTCGGTGCTGACCTGGGTCCGCCACGCCGCGCGGCAGTTGGCGGCATTGGACTGCCAGGATCCACCGCGGATATAATGGTTCTGGCACCATTCCGACACATTGCCGTGCATGTCGTACAGGCCCCAGGCATTGGGCTGATAGGAGCCCACCGGCTTCGGTTTGCCGCCCGCAGCGCGATTGTAGTTCGCCAGCAGGTCGAGCCCTCTGTCGCTGTCGATATTGGAGATGTTGTGGTCGTTGTTGAAGGACGTATGTGTGCCCGCCCGGCAGGCATATTCCCATTCGTCCTCAGTCGGCAGGTCTGCCACCAAAGTTCCGCCATACTTGGTCGCCAGAATTCGGTTCAACCGGGTGAGAAAGCCGTTGCCCCCGGCCACGCTCGGCCAGTCGACCTGATCAATCGGCCACTTGGCATTGCCGCGCCAGTAGCTCGGGCTGTGCCAGCTCGGGCTGCTCTGCATCATGATGCTGGAGTATTCCTCCTGGGTCACCTCGTAGATTCCGATGTAGAAAGGTTTCCCGATCGCGACGCGCTCCTGCACCTCGTTCATCCGCCGGCCGCGTTCCTCGGGCGGAGAACCCCGCAGGTAGCTGCCCGGTTCGATCCGCAGCAGTCGCAAGCTAACCGTGTCGCTCAGGGCCAGATCGATGGCCGGTGGCAGCTGCGCCGGATCCACCGCTGCCCCCTCTTTCAGCGCGTAGCTGAACGCCGTGAGGGCGCGCCATTGTCCGGGCGTGAGCGTCTTTTCCTCCACCAGCTTTCCGGCGAGGGCTTTTTCCTCACCGCCTTTGTCTCCGGCCAGCGCATCGCGCAGCCATTGACCCTCCGCCTTGACCACCAAGCCCGCCGCGATGAGCGGCTTGACCTTCTCCATGAACGGATCCTTGGGTCGAGGATAAAGCTCGGTCTGCCCGCGCCATTGCTCGGGCGTCAGCATCTTGTCTTCGACCAGATTCTTCGCCAACGCCTTTTCGTCCTCGCCTTTCTCGCCCTTCAGCGCGGCGCGCAGCCAGCTGAATTCCTTCTCGCGGATGAAACCGACGGCGAGCAGGGGCCGGAGCTTCGCCACCATTTCATCGGCCGGCGGCACCAGGGTCGTGAAATTGCGCCAATCCTCAGGCGCGAGCGAATGATCGATGACCAGGCGGGCCGCCAGGGTCTTTTCATTGTCGCCCTGCAATCCGCGCAAGGCCGCATTCAGGACGCCGCCTTCCGTCTGGGTGATCTTCCCGGCCTCCACCAAGTCCTCGATGGGCGTCCGGGAGGCGGCCACCCGAGCGGGGCCGGGACCCGGTTGCGTCGCAACGGCCGGCGCGGGCGCTGCCGGCTGCTCGGGCGCAGAAATCGATGCCTGCGTGGGTGCGGTTGGTGCGGGCTTGCCCGGCGCAGACACGGCCTGCGGCAGCGGCCCGGGAGTGGCGGGCGGCAACCGCGTCAACTTCCAATAGGCCGCGCCACCGGCGCCGGCCAGAAACAGGACGGCTGCCGCGATCACCCACTTGACCCCGGCACGCCGCCCGCCTCCGCCCCGCCGCCCGCCTCCGCCCGCCGGAGCCATCGGTTTGCCTTCGAGCATTTCGCGGAGAGCTCTCGCGCTGGGCGGACGCACCGCCGCGTCCTTGGCCAGGGAGGCCGCCACGGCTCTTTCCCATCCGGGTGGAATCGGCTGGCCGGTGCGCTCAAGTTCCTGGCGCCGCGCGGTCATGCTCGGCGGCACCTTGGCGAGCGTTTGCTCGCGGATGGCTCCACGGAAGAACGGCGGATCGCCCGTCAGCAGATCGTAGATGGTGGCGCCGATGCTGTAGATGTCGTCACACGGGGCCGCCTTTTCTCCCATCATCTGTTGCGGGCTCATGTAGGGTGGCGTGCCCGCGCTGTTCCTCGTCACCCGGTTGATCGTGTCCGCCACGGTGCGCCCGATGCCGAAATCGCCCACCTTCAGTTCGCCGCGTTCGTTGACCATCAGGTTGGCCGGCTTGATGTCGCGGTGCACGACCTTCTGCTGGTGGGCGTAGTGCATGGCGTCGCACAGCTGCCAGACCCACTGCTGGATGTCCGCGACTTCAAAGAACCGCCCGGGCCGCTGCGCCTTCAACTTGTGCAGGTTGGTGCCGTTGACGTACTCCATCGAAATGGCCGACGTGCGCCCGTTGGTGACGAAATCGAACGTCTTGATGATGTTGGGATGCGCCAGATCGCGGTTGATGATCACCTCGCCTTTGAGCTCCTTCAGCGCATCGGCCTCACTCGTCATCTCCTCGCGGAGAAATTTGAGCGCGACCCGGGAGTTCAGCTCCCGGTCGAGCGCCAGCCAGACCACGCCCATCCCGCCCTTGCCCAGCTCGGTCAGCAGCTCGTAGCGGCCGAACACCACCTCCTTCGCCGGCGCGCGCACGGTTTCGCTGTCATCCGCAGACTCCCGTTGGTTTGGCTTGTTATCGTCCATGCTGGGGCAGGGTTCGGTTCCGCCGCATGAAGCAGTTTGAGACGCCCGCCATGGGCGGCGCAAGCCGGCTTTTGGGCCGGTCCCACCCGGTGGTCGGGACACCATCCCGCCGCTTCTTTTCCATTGCCCCAACCAGTCGTATTCCGGCATGTTCCCCGCCAAGGACGAAACCCCATGAGCGCCTGGATCGAGAAAAGCGATGGCAGTCGTATCGCCATTGAAACCAACTGTTACTTCGGGCGTGCCCATGCGAACACCGTACAGCTGCTGTCACCGGGCGCCTCCCGGCGGCACGCGCACCTTCATGCCCAGCGGGCCGAGGGCGGCACCGAATACTGGATCGCCGACCTCGGCAGCACCAACGGCACCCTGCGCAACGGCAAACGCGTCACCATTCCCTGCCGGCTCAAGGACGGCGACGTCATCACCATCATCGACGAAAGTTTTGCCTTCCGGACCGCGGAAGAGGCCGCCAGCGGCAATTTCGAAACGGCGGCGCCGGCCACCGAACTGGTGCGCGACAGCCAGCAGTGCTGGCTGCTCATGGTGGACATCAAACGCTACACCAATCTCAGCCGCCAGCTCGACACCGACACCCTCGGCCTCAAAGTCGGCACCTGGCTGCGCCAGTGCCGCGACACCCTTGAGGACACCGGGGGCGTGGTCGACAAGTTCCTGGGGGATGCGATCTTTGCCTACTGGAAGCACAGCCCTGAAGCGCCGGATCTGGTCGCTCGCACGCTTCGGCAGCTCGTCCAGCTGCAGCGCCTGCGCGCTCCCGATTTCCGTATCGTCCTGCATTTCGCGCCCGTGACGCTGGAGGGCGGCGCTGGCGGCGCCAACAACCTATCCGGTCCCGAGGTCATCTACGTCTTTCGCCTCGAAAAAGTCTGCTCCGGGCTTCTGTCCGACTCGATTGTCAGCGAGGCTGCGCGCGCCACCCTGCCCGCCACATGCCCTTGCACGCCGCTCGGCGAACATCCACTCGACGGCTTCCCCGGCACGCATGCGGTGTATCGGCTGGCCGACTGAACGCCACGCGTGCGTGATTCAGGGCGCGGCGGAGGAAGGCGGCGAGGCGCTGATCAACTGGATGGCCTTAATGGGGGTGGTGGTGAAGGTCCGGTGATCGTGATCGAGGGTGAATTCGAGGCCTCCCCCGCAGAAAAGATGTCCGGGTTTGATCATGCGCGACCGGCCAAAGACACATCCTTGGATCCGCACCATGCCGCGCGGCCGGTCGCGCCGATTGGTCGTCAATCGTGCCGTATGCAGACCCGTCATTAAAAACAGATAGTGGGTGTTGCGGGTGCGCACGAGCAGACGGTCGCCCGCCCGGAGCTGATCGAGGCTGAGTTCATCGCCGATCCATTTTCCGGCGGCTTGGAGGAAGGCGACGATGTCGGGGATGACTAGGCGATCCATCTTGGAAGGGTTAGACAGCCATCAGCGGTGAGAGGTTCAGTTCAACCGGCATGCGCTCGGAAATCAGTCATGGGGGGCGGTGCTACCAGCCCGACGGGGCCGGGGTGGCTCAGGCAGACGGCGGTCCCTCTACCAGGGCGACGACGGCGGTGATGTTGTCACGTCCGGAGGTTTGTTTGGCGCTGGCGACCAGTTTCTGCACGGCGGGCCGCACCTCGGCCGGGTGGTGCACGGCGGTGAGGATCCGCCGGATCTCGTGGTCCCAGAGTCCATCGCTCAAGCCGTCGGAGCAAACCAGGTAGACATCGCCGGGCCGGAGCTGCTCGACGCCGACCTCGGGTTGAAAGGTGGCGGCCGGGTCGCCGAGACTTTGGTCGATCTGGTTGCGCAGCGGATGCCGGCGGGCCTCCGCCTCGGTGATCTCACCCCGCTGGCGCATCCGGCCCACCGGCGAGTGATCGTGGCTGATCTGCCGCAACCAGCCCTGGCGGCAGACATAGATGCGGCTGTCGCCCGCCTGGCTCCAGCACACGCCTCCCGCGCGGGTGATGCAGAGCAGCGAAAGCGTGGCGCCCATGCCGTCAAATCCGGGTTCGGCGGCCTGGGCCTTGATGGCCGCGTTGGCCTTGCCCAGGACGGCGCGAATGGTCTCGCAAGCGGAAGCAGGCTCCTGCAAGGCGTCGGGCTCACGACCGAGTTCGTCGACAATCAGATTGATCGCCATCTGGCTGGCCACCTCGCCCGCATTGGCCCCGCCCACCCCATCGCTCACCAGCAGGAGCACCGGGGCGCCGGGCGTGGTCAGATGCAGCGGCTCGGCGCCCGCCTCCATGAAGACATGCCCGCCGCCCAACTGCCCGGCCCACCACGCATCTTCATTGTTGAGACGGGAGGTTCCGATGTCCGTGAGGCCATCGAGATGCAACGAAGCCTGAAAATCCATCGTGAGGTCTGAAGACGGCCGCGACACCCAGGCCGGGCCGCTTCGGGTTGGGCGCTATATGCCCGTTTTGGACCGGAAAAGTAAAGCCCGCAGTCGATCGCTGATCCGCCGGGAGGAACCCCGCATGAGGCTTCCCCGCACCACGGGAAAGGCGCACCCGGCGGACCGGGGATGAACGATGGCCGCACCGACATGGGTCTTGCCTCGTCGGGCGGTCAGTGACTAACAATGTCCTCCAACCCCTCCCCACCCATGATACCTGCCCGCTTTGCCGCTCAGTCCTCCCGTCATCCCATCGCCGCGGTCGCCGGCCTGGCCGCGGTTGCCCTCGCCCTCCTGGGCGGCTGCACCAGCCCCCTGCAGGTGACCTCGAACCCGCCCGGCGCGACGGCGTTCGTGAACAATCAGAATATCGGCGTGACCCCGACGCAGGTGACCCTGGGGGGGAAGAAACCGGTACCGGTTGAATTCCGGCTGGAGGGTTACTTCCCCGAATCGTTCGTCTACCAGCCCGACCCCAATCAGCACGAGATCTCCGTCCGGCTGGAGCCGAAGACCCTGAGCAAGACGTACGACCTCACGTCCAGTCCCGATGGCGCCGCCCTGACGCTCGAGGGACAGCCGGTGGGCACCACGCCGGCCAGTGGACTGCCGGTCGTTTACACGCGCGACTATAAAACCAGTCCGTGGCAGGAGCAGACGCTGGTCGTCTCCAAGCCGAACTATCAGAGTGAAACGGTGCGGTTGAATTCGGCCACCGCGTCCGTGCCGAAGATCGAGCTGACCCTGCTGCGGGAGGACCGGGTTTACACCATCGCGGCCACGACGACCGATGGCGCCGAACTCAACGCGGAGGTGGCGCTCAACGGCACGGGGGTGGGCCAGACCCCGCTCAAACTGCCGATCACCTTCCAACGGCCGAATAAACGCGCCGCCTGGCCGAGCTTCAACCTGGCGGTGGAAGTGCCCGCCAAATACAAGCCCGCCGCCACGGTGATCGACTTTGCCCGCGGCCCGGCGATCGCCTTGACGCTGCAGCCCATCACCGAGATCACCACCACCCTCACCTGCCCCGCCCTCGTCATGACGCCGACCGGGGTCGTCTTCAAGGCCCTGCCCACCGCCGCCCTCGGCCTCCTCAGCACGCGCGAGTCCACCGAGGTCGTCACCGACCTGAAGCCGGTGACCAATTTCGGGCGCAAGGACCAGAAGGAGGCGGCCGCCACCCGCACCGAATCGATCAACTCCTTCTGTGTGACGCCCGACGGGCAGCACGTGATCTTCGGGCTCACCGAGCACGACGAACAGGGCAGCCTGTTTTCCAACCTCTTCATCAAACAGGCCGACGATGCCGCCAGCGGCGTGGCCCGCCTCACCCAGGGCAGCCGCTACTGGGACACCCTGCCCGACATCGCCAACGACGGCAGCAACTACCTGGTGTTTGCCTCCAACCGGAGCGACCGCAACAAGCCCGACATCTTCCGCGTCAGCCTCGTCGACAACCGGCTCTCCGGCGGCATCTCGCGGCTGACCAACGATGCCCGCTTCAATTTCGCCCCCACCTATGGCGACAGCAACCGGCAGCTGTTCTATCTGTCCACCGAACCCAATTTCCCCCTCGCGGAATCCCTGGTCAGCAACATCCGCTTCGACGGATCGCTCCCCACCCAGCTGCCCATCAGCGGCGCCAGCGAGATCAACAACACCTTCGCGGAAAAGGTCTTCTTCGTGAAGCTGGATGAGGACACCCGCAAAAAACAGATCTTTTCCATCACCGCGGACGGCAAGCTGGAAACGGCCCTGATCAACCAGGAGGACTTCCGCAAGAGCAACTGCTTCAACCCGGCGGTCAGCCCCGATGGCGCCCGGGTGCTGTTCGTCTCCGACCACGGCGTGGATGAGCAGGGCCGGCACAACAACGACATTTACCTGATCAACGCGGACGGCACCAACCTGCAGCGCCTGACCCAGAACGGCTCCGACGATATCATGCCGGCCTGGTCGCCCTCCGAGGAGGGCGTGATCTTCTTCCTCTCCAACCGCGGCGGCGCCTACAATATCTGGCGCCTCAAGCTCAGTGCCGGCTCCAAGTGAAGGCGCAATGTTTCCCGAGAACGGGTCTAACACGGTCACTATGGCAAATTTGACGCTCTCATTAAGAGACGGTGGAACGAGCCAGCGCTCAAACCTTCGAAGCAGCTAACGTGGAGAGCGAATCAGCCGGTCAGTCGCTCAAGACTTCGCGCAGATGCGCGGCGAGGTATTCGTAGACGGTTTTCCGCGGCGCGGCATAGAACACCCTGATCCCGCCTGCCTGATACCGCCAGATGAACCGGTGCCGGCCGACGCGCAGGCGATAAAGTCCGTCCAGGTCTTCGGTGAGTGACTTAACATCTCCCCGGGGAAGCCCGAAAATGGCCGCTTTCGCGGCCCGCCGGGTTTCGGGCGGCAATGCGCGCTGATAGTTCCTCACGCGCTCATGGACCTGGAGCCTAATCGGCAAGGCTGGAAGCGGGGTAGTATTTGCCTTTGCCGGCTTTCTCCTGTTGCCAAGCCGCCACGAAATCCGGGTCGGTCAGCAGTTCCATCGTCTCCAGGAGGGCGCCGAGGCGCTCGTCGGAAATCACATGCACCACCGGGCGGTCATGACGGGTGATGGTCACGAGACTCCCCTTCTCCGCCGCCCGCACGGCGGCCGCGGTCTCGCGCTGCAGCTCTTTGATGGTGTATGTACTTTTCACGCCAAAAAGATGCCCTGCTTGCGCCCGCCTCGCAAGTGCGAAATTGTCCGCCGCGTAAGTGCGAAATTGCCCGCCGCGAGGAAACCACGGTCACGGCTTTGCTGCGCGAAGCGGCCCGCGACGCGGTCAAGAAGCGGACGGCGGCGCCGGAGCAGGCAGAGGCATTGCGTTCGCTCGTTTGGCGCTTGGCCCCGCGCATGCCCGCCCGGTTCAAAACCGCGGCGCAACTGGCCCGTTTCAAACGTACTCAGCGCGAATTCGATCAAGTGGTCTTGGACCTGCAGCTTGCCACCCCGATGGCGATTCAGGACCGCAATTCTCTTGTCTCATCGCGTCAGACCATCCGGCTGGAAAAGCGTCCGCCGCGCGGATCGCACCACGAACGCTTCGGGAGAATGTCCGCCTGCGCGATGCTTTCGGTCGGGTTAGACCCCATACCGGTTCTCCAGGATTCCAGCTATCGTCACGCCGTACAAAACAAAGGTCACCCTATGTCTCTTATCACCGTCGTACTAACTTTGATCGTCGTCGGCGTGCTGCTTTGGCTCATCAACACCTACATCCCGATGGCCGGGCCCATTAAAACCATCCTTAACCTCGTCGTCGTGATCGCGGTCGTCCTCTGGCTGCTGCACGGCTTCGGCGTGCTGGGCCACTCGGGAGAAATCCGACTGCCGGTAATAAAGTAGCACCGCCAGGAATTCCCGCTGTCGCGCGAGGCCTGACCCGAATTCCGTCGGCCCGCTGACCATGGATAGGGCTGGCGAAATGCGTTCTTTAGCTCGTGCATCTATCCCTCAGAAAACCCGACCGTGACCGGGGCGGACGTTCTTTTACGGGCAAGTGCCGGGCGCCATTCTTTCAATGATAATACCATACCCGAATAGTCTGCCCAGCGCACCGGGGTGGGTAAGACCCCATACCCTCGTTGGGAATTACCAGCTAAGCTATCTTCACAGCGAACTTTGAAGACGGATCAGCGACACGTCTGTGCCCTCGCTGCATTGATCAAAACTATGCATACAACTCTTGTTTACCGACTGACGACTGTCCTCGCCGTCACGACGGTGCTGGGAATCGGGTTTCCGGCTTCCGCCCGCGCCGCGAGG
>Ga0208687_1001483_pt1 | contig 10410 bp, 21 predicted proteins | sample June2015DPH_6_10_FD_184695 | JGI IMG/M metagenome (GOLD analysis project Ga0208687, IMG submission 184695) | Peatland microbial communities from SPRUCE experiment site at the Marcell Experimental Forest, Minnesota, USA - June2015DPH_6_100... | ecosystem: Environmental > Terrestrial > Soil >...
GCACACGGGCAGGACGCGGATGCGCCCGTGGTATATCAGGCGCGTCCCGGTCTCTGCTCATGGTCATGCTCATGGTCATGGTCATGGTCATGGTCATGGTCGCCGGCATGAAAAAGCCGGAGAGCGGGCGCAATCGCACTCCGGCTAGGTTTCGGCAGATCGAACCGGAATTGTTAGGGGCGTTCCGGACATTGATCCACTTCAAATTGCAGCCGGTCATGTGGCGCGCCCGCTCCCGGTGGGCAGCGATCCACTTCAAATTGCGGCTGATCGAATGGCTGGCCGGTGGTTGGAATCGCATCCGTTGTACCGCTCGCGGGGAACGGCTGAAAGTTGTTTTGCGGGATCGGTTGCTCGTGGGTGCGGTTGAAGCCCGCCTGCGTCTCTGTGCCTGTGCTCTTCATGGTTTCATTCACTGTAATGCTCCTCTCGGTTCGGTTGATGGTTATTGGTTGACGCGCGCCGCGAGTCTCTGCCCATACTTCCGCATCGCCTCAGTCAGACGCGCATCGGCGCTAAGTGGTTCGCTGTTGATTGGCAGCCGGACGCGATGCTGCGCGGGCTTGGAGTGCCGTTCATCCTCGAAAATTGCCATGTATCCCCCGAAGGCGTCTACCCCGATAAGATATGGGCCGCGCAACCCGTGTTTCTGGCAGGCCGGGTTTGTGTAGATGATCCCGTCAATGGGTTTGTGCTCATTCCTGCAAACACATGTATTTCGCGCGGGCATTTCGTAGATTGCTTCGCTGCGTTCGCGCTGATCTTCTCTAAGTGCGGTAGTAATATAATCGCGTTTCATAGCTCCATTCCAGCAAAGTAAAAGCGGGGCAAGGGGACGAAGCCTTGCCCCGATCGGGCAGCGACCCAGGGACAGGAGAATGTACCCGGCCCGCCGCCCAAAGCTATCCTGGCAACAAAACGGTGTCGGCAGGCTCGCGCGTGGCAGCCCGCCGCGTAACCACATCGGAGCGCATCGCGCTGTCGCCCGAAAGTGCCAGAGTTGCGCCGTTCAGCTGCGGCAAATGACTCTCTACTTCCGTTCGCGGTTTCGGTGGCGTCAAGCTGTCGAGTTTGGCGCGCAAAGCTGCAACACCGTTCCGCGCCTGAGTCTCCCGCCAACTAACGTCTGAAAGCGAATTGGCCGCTGCGCTGCGCTCCGATTGCAAGCGATTCAGAATGGAAAACGATTCCCCATATTGGCGACTCGCGGTTTCCTGCTCGGTCCCAAGCCGCGATAGCTCCGCGTTCCACGCTTCAATGATCGCCGCATTTCCGAAACGCTTTTCGGGAGTGTTCCTGCGCCGCATATCGAGTTCGGCTGTTACACCGTCGCGCTTAGTCGCGGTCTGATAGAAAGCCTGTTGCGCCAAGTTCACTTTGCGGTCGAGTTCGTCATAAGTGATCTGCGCCGCGTTGCTCTGCTCCCAGAGATTACTGTGCACGCTCACAGCCTGATCTAGTTCCGCCTCTGCCAAGCGAAGTTCCTTGTCAGCCAGGTCGCGGCGATCCGCTTCAATCTCCGCGCGCAATGCGGTCACATCCACGGGAGCCGCCGGTGTTGGTTCGGTGGGAGTAATTGACTCGGCATCGATGGCCGTGTCTATCTCCGCGATGGTGTTATCCGTGATGGTTTCCATTGTCTGTTTCTCCTTTGGGTTATCAGTCTGGGTTATTGAATTGGCCTCTTGGAATCGGGCCAGCGGCGAGCGCCTGGCACAGTTCATGCAGCCGATCGCCGCCAGATGTGCTCACGGCCTCCAGCATCAGCCGCGCGCGCTCCGATGGCCTGCGATGCAGAACGTCACTAAACGCTGGCAGCCTTTGATTCCTGGCAAGGCTCACGCGCTCTCCGCTTCTCAGCAAATAAACGTCCAGCATGATTCCGAATTTTTCCTCAAGCACCTTTACCCGCTGTACTAGGTCAGTTATTCTCATGCTGAATCTCCCACGCGGTTTGAATCAGTGGACTGGTGCCGACTGGCAGCGAATCCAGCATTTTCAGCCGATTCAATTCCCCATCCATGACGTGCTCTGGCGGTGGGAGTCCATGTGAGCGAAAGTATTCCCGCCGCATTGCGCCATCCATGAGCAAGGCTTCATCGATTGGGCGCGTCTGACTTTCCAATTTCACGATGCGTGATTCCAAGACGGTCAATCTCATTTCTGTAGGTTCCTTTCGAGTTGCGAGATTCGCGTTTCCAAGTCTTCGATTTGATGACTGTGCAAGGCCATCTCGATAATCTTGGTTGCTGCGCTCACGCGCGCCGTGGGTGAGAATTTCTTCACGTTGCCGCAGACCGTGCCCTTGTAGAAAACGGGTTCCGTCCATGCGTCTCCAGTAGCAACTACCTTGGCGAGTGCCTCGACCGCCGCGCCCGATTCAGCGCGCAGCCGCGCGGTCGCTTGCGCCAATAGCGCCCGCTTCACTTCCCGGTACTGCTTCTGGAATCCTTCATGCCGCATCCATCGAAGCAAGGTGCGTTTTGAGATCCCGCAACTCTCGGCAGCCTCGGCAATGGTGGGATATTCGAGCAGCGCCGCAATCGCAGCCTCGGTTTTTCGTTCTTTGCCCCTCTGAGTCATTTGCCATCACCTCGTGGCACTCGTCTGGAATCGGCGCGCCGCAATTTATCCAGATCGACAAGCTGTGAAAAATGCCGACTCCAATAAACCCGCGCCTGGCGTCCATGCAGCGAGATAATCGTTCCCTCAACCTCTGGCGAGTCGATGCGGATTACGCGATTGCCAACTTTCATCGCTCATCCCCCGTTTCGCTCTCAGCCCGCATGAGCGTAATCTGCCTATGCCGTGAGATATGGTCCAGGGCGCGCCAGTAGATGACAGCGCGCCCGCGCTCCAGGCGGAGGACCGTACCGGGCAGCCCAAAGCGCGCGCCCCGCAGATAGACAGCCTCACCCACGGCAAAGGTCGTCTCGCTGCGTCCTGGGGCATCCTGGGGAGCAGGGGCGGGCGCTACAGCGTCCTGGGTGAAGTCCAGACCGGCTTGTGTGGCCTCAAGCATCAATCGCGCCTCAATCCGGCCAAGATGTACGCGCGCCACTCCACGCTAAGGACGGGCGACAAGCCCGTCTTGCCGGTGGGATTCGCGGTCGTGGTCTGCCTGGCGCTTATTAACTGGCGTACTTCAGCCTCATGCCCGTCGAGCAAATTCAAAAAAGGCTCCGCGATCTCAGAATTCTCGACTAACAGGTGATCCCCCGCCACAACTCGCAACTTGCCGCCTGCCGTCTCGAATCGATCAACAAATTCCTGCGCTGGATTCATCTCAATTCGCCCTCGAAAATAAATCGCTTGACAAGAGAAAGAATCCCTTGAGCAAGGCGATTACAGTCACCAGACAACATGAGAGAACACCAGTATTCATGCGGGTTATGCGCACATCCCATGTTCCGCTTATCCTCCGTGGTGACTCTGTGGTGACTAAGCGCCAGCCCGATTACCATACTTCCGGCCTCTTTCTCAGGCGAACATCTATCGCCAGATCACCCACAACCAGAACGCCGGCGCTCCGCAGCATCGCTATAAAGACTTCCCGTGACGCTGGGACCGGCCAAGAACGCGCCGCTAGGCTCTCAGACGCGGAAAGGTATAGCTCGCTGACTGTAGACGCGCCTTGCGCCTTGCGGCCTATGACGTGGCAATGAGAAAGCAGCCATTCGTCCAACTCATCCGAGAACGGCTCTTCCGGAGATTCGCTCTGGACTTCGATGCCGTCACGCTTGCAGACCAGGGCATAGATCGGGTCGTAGTGCTGCTCCAGCCGTTCCTTCATCGGCGCCGGAGGCAACTGGGGAGAAATCATCAGCGTCTCGTTTACGATGCTGAGGCGGTATCCTTCGGCCTCGATTTCCTGTAAAAACTCCTGCTCCGCGGTCATGGATTCACCTTGGATGATCTGCACTTCAGCCATCTGCCGCTCTCAGCCACCCGCCGCACGGCCTCACGGTAGCACTCGTCGAGCAGCGCAAGCTCTTGCCTTGTCTGTATCGTAGAATTTTGCGTTTTTGAACGCGCGGCCGAAACTGTATCCCTATCAGTGCTTTTCTCCCTCCCGACTTGCACTAAGCCCTTAAAGTATTTACTAGTGCAAGTGGACCCTAGTGCAAGTGCGGGTTTTTGTTTTTCGGGGGGAGGGGGTTTTTGTTCTTCGTGCGCAGCACGCCCCCAGTGAGGATTTTGTTTTTCTCCTCCCCTAGTGCAACTGTTCTCTTCTTTGAGAGAAGGAAGCGGGTGTGAGAGAACAGGCTCAATTTTCGGCGCCGCAACTTTTTTTGTTGAAAACGTGGCGATTCCGTCCACCCGATATTTGCCCGCGCGCCGATGGGGCACGTAGGTTTCAACGAGTTCGATCACGCCATCTCGGGCCAGTTGACGGCGATAAATTGAAGCCATTTGCCAGCTAACGCCCATTAGGTTGGCGATTCTTTGCACGGGCAACACGATGGGCATATTCGCCCGGCCGCGCTGCAGTTCTTCACATAGAGCATGAAACTTCGCTTTGAGCGAAGGATAGATCGCCCCTTGAATACGCTGCCATGCAGCCTGCAACGGATCGGGACCGCCGGCCTCGAAACGCATGGCCTTGACGGCGATGCCAGAAACTTCGGCATCAGCTAATGGTGGACGGCATCGCTTGAGATTGGCCTCACGAAGTTTTGCCTCCAGCAACTCTCGGCCCACTCCGCGGCGCCGTAACGCGCCGGCATAACGCATCAACCCGTCGTTTCGTTCACCCTCCGCGAGAATGCCGATTTCGGACCCGGCAAGATGAATCCTTTCCGGCTCAGCGACCATCTCAAGTAGCCACCCCGGCGCGTTCGCTACCGGCTGATCCAAATTCTCGAATGTGTACTGGACGCCGGAAGGATGGCTGGACGGCGGAACGACCGCGTAGCCGCGATCACCGCGAATGTCTAAACCTGGCGCTATCCGCGAAGCGGAATTGCGAACCATCCGCCCTTTAGGCCAGCGAAAATAACAATGCCATCCGCGTGATGTGTTCACTCGGAAAGTTGCAGGCAGGTCAAGGCCCTGCCGACGCCATTCAAGCAAGGATGCGCGCCCAACTTCGGTATCAACGTCCAAGACAAAGACACCGGACCCTGGCCCTGTGGCTATGCCCCAGCCGCATCCTCGGTATCGCTCTGCCAACCTCTCAAGCTGCGGAAGATCGCAAGTAGCAAGCTGCGGCCACCCCTTCATGTAAGGGGTTCTTTTGACAGGCACAAGCGGATGCAGTCGCCGCCCGCGCGTGGCAAGCGCGACGATTTCAGCCGGCAGCGTGCTCGCTATGGTCTGGACGATCACCGGCCCTCTTGCACTCGTGGCCGCAGGCCCTCAGCGAGAATGCGGCGGACTTCGCTCACTGGTAGGAGCAAACGTCTTCCACACTTGACGGAGGCAATTCGTCCGCTGTAGGCGTCCTTGCGCCAGCTCCAGCGCGAGCGTCCCGTCAGAATCTCCGCCTCATCGACTCCCAAGTACTCCGGTTCAATCTTTGCCCTATTTGTCATTGACAGCCTCCATTCGCTGTGCCATATTCTTACTCGGATAGGTTGGCACACATCCTTGCCAGGAAAAAAGGCACAAATCGTGGCACATTCCCGAATCGTTACCGTGCCTCTGTATTTCGACTTCCAGCCCCGGAAGGCAACATGGACACTCGTGGATTGCGCTGGCGTCCCGTTGTTGAACTGCGATGAATTGAAGCCTCTACGGATTGGCGCTCGAAATCGGGATGCATGGGAGATGCGCGATCGGTTTTTCCATTTACGGCGGGGAAATGTTCACGCTTTGCTCGATTTCCTGAATGAATGGGGACCGTGGGCGGAGCATTATGGCGAGCCGGAAATCAGGTTTACATGGGATGCCAATCCGCGCGACACCGCCCAGTTCGCTCCCGATGCGATATGGGATCGGCAAGAGTGGTTTCGCCGTGCGCTATTGAATCCCTTCGAGTGGTTCGCCCGCGGGGAAAACCAACTCAAGCCCACGGAATGCGCGCCGGCGGATTTCCCGCACTGGGGGATGATGAGCACCAGCGTCGAATATGCTATCCGTCTCACCATCTCCATCGACTTGCTGAATCGGACGAGGTTCCGCGTGTGCAAACGAAAAGATTGTCGCGCGCCCTATCCCGTCGAGTCAGATCATGAACGCAAATACTGTTCACAATACTGCGGGCATCTTGAATCGATACGCGGACAACGCAAGAAGGCAAAGAAACCAAAGGGGGAACGTCATGCCAAAGGCTAGGCAGCGCGATGGAGTGTACTGGCGCGCGGATCGGCGCGGCTGGTGGGCGAGCTATATCGACGCCAAAGGAGAACACGTTCGCCGCAAGCTGAAAGCAGCCACGCGCCAACAGGCGCTAGATGAACGGGGTTCACTTGTACAAGGAGAAACGCGCAAGGAAGCTCTTGAACGCCTTGGCGTCACCGAAGACAGCCCGGTCACGGTAAAAGAACTGTTCGAGAGGTACATGAAATATCAGCGCGTCAGTGTGTCAAAGGCGACTTGCGACCGGCTTCCCGGAATTCTCAAAACGCTAGAAAAGCATCTGCCTCTCGAGGCTCGGACCATCACCAGACCTACGGTAAGCGATTTTGTCTTGGCGCGAGCCGGCGAGGTTTCGCGAGGGACTCTCCAGAAGGAGTTCACCGTGCTCTCGCATATTCTTCGCCTTGCTTCCGAGGAATGGACTCTGCTCTCTCGGAACGTCGCCCACGGTGTCAAACTGCCAACGCCAAAAGCGAAAAAGAAAAACAGCAAGCCCAGAGAGTATCTACTCCCGAACGAATTGAAAGCCGCTCTTCAAACTGCGGAGCCGTGGATGCGTGCGCCGATGGCTCTTGCTGCGATCAGTGGCGGACGGCGATCGGAGATTTTGGCATTGCGATGGATGCACGTTGATTTCGAGCACCAGCAAGTGAGTTTTCAGGAGACAAAGAACAGTGATCCGCGGGTGGTCAACATTGGCGAAGAGGGAATGCGGGTGCTTTCCAGCTTGCCCCCCGGTAAACCCGGAGACCTATTGTTTCCAAAAGAACAGGTGGACCCGCAGAAGCTCACCGTCTACACTCGCCGCGTCTTTCATCGGCTCGGCCTTTCATTCGCTAGCTTCCACACCTTGCGCCACACGATGGCCTCTTGGCAGGCAATGGACGGCGAACCGTTGTACAACATCCAGCAGCGTCTTGGCCATCGAACGCCACGCATGACCATGCGCTATGCTCACCTGGCCCCCGGCTATCAAGAAAGTGGAAGCGTCAAGATCGATGGCAGGATGGCCGGAGTCTGGGCGGAACCGCCCGCCAATCGGATTCTTGAGGGTGGAGCGCCATCCACACCGGGGAAAGGGCCGAAACCGGCCTCCGTTAGTCACCACAGAGTCACCAGAAAACGGCACACCTAGAAGGCTCACTCTAAGTTATTGATTCTATGGCGTCCTCGACGGGATTTGAACCCGTGTTATCGCCGTGAAAGAGGGATTCAGACCCGTTTGGCACTGTTTGCATGGGTTGTGAAAAACTCGTATATCCTCACGATCCATGCGTGTTTCCTGCTCATTTCGTCTTTGCCGCTGTTCGGCAGGATTTACCCCGGTTTACCGCTCGCTTAGTCACCAAGGAGTCACCAGAACGAAAACGGGCGTTTCACTGTTCATCTCAGCTTTCGGCTGCACCCGGCGAACCGGATCCCCCAAAACCGTCAGATTTGCGTTTTAAGGCCCTCGGAGGCGTTCGGACATAGGCGAGGGTCACCGGAAGGCTACGGCGAGCAGGACGGTGGGCTGGGCCGGCAGGTAAGGGTATTCGATGGCCGAATCGCTCAGAGGCCCACAGACGCACACGGGCAGGACGCGGATGCGCCCGTGGTATATCAGGCGCGTCCCGGTCTCTGCTCATGGTCATGCTCATGGTCATGGTCATGGTCATGGTCATGGTCGCCGGCATGAAAAAGCCGGAGAGCGGATGTGATCGCCCTCCAGCTCAGTGTTGTGGAAGATCGGGCCGGAATTGTTAGGGCAGAAGCAGACTGGGGTCAGTTCCCCTTTCGAGCTCGCCCGGCGCCGCCGGTTCGCCGTCACCCGCTGGCCCGCTTGTGGGCGCAATCTTCGCGGTGTCCACGGTTGGAACCCCGCCCGGAACGGCGCCGCTCGGGAATGGTTGATGGGTGTTTGAAGGAATGGGCGCATTGCTCTTTTGAAAGCCCGCTGCCGTCTGCTGTCCTGTTTCTTTCATGGTTGCCATTGTGTTAGCTCCTCTCGGTTGATGGTTGAGTATCCCGATTCGTACCTCTATAACATTCAGATACGACCGCTTGCCGCAAGTCTTTCCCTGCATTGCCGCGTTGCTTCATTCAGACGCGCATCAGCGCGAAGTGATTCGGTGTTGACTGGCAACCGGGCGCGATGCTTCGATAACTTGGAACGGGGAGGCTCTTCGATCACCTCGAAGAATCCCCCGAAACTATCGTTGTGAACGACATAAGGCGAGCGCAGCCCATGTCCGGCAACTTGGCAGCACGGCTCGAAATAGCAGAGACCATGTTCGTCGGGTTCGCCGTGAGCGCGGCAAATGCAGCCTGCCCGGACGGGCATCCCTTCGACTGCGCGTGAACGTTCGCGCTGCGCTTCCATGAATGCGATGGTCGAAAGGTCGCGTTTCACAGCCGCTCCATTCCAGCAACCTAAGTAAGGGGGGGACGGTGTGCGCCGTCCCCCTTTTTGGGCGAGTGAATCGGGGGGACAGGAGATGCCCGCCCGTCGCCCAAACTCATTGCGAGTCTGCCGGTCCGCGCGTGGCAGCTATGCGGGTGCGCGGATCGGAGCGCAGAGAACTGTCGCTCGAAAATGTCAGCGTTGCGCCGTTCAAAAACGGCTGCCGAAATTCTCCCCATTCCGTCTTTGTGGGCAGTGGCGTCATTGCGTCGAGTTTCCTGCGCAGCTCCGCGGCCCGGTTACGTGCGAGAATTTCTGGCCGCGACTGACTATCGAGTGTCTCAACCGCCGCGCGCCTCTGGCCTTGCAGATTTAGGAGCACGGCAAAGACTTCTCCGTGTTCCTTTTCCGCATCACGCTGCTCTGCGAGGATCGTTTCAAGATCGGCCTGCCACACTTGAGGGGACTTGTCACCATAGCGAGCATTGCCCGACGGACGATTATGCCGTCGCATGTCCAGCTTTTGAGCGACGCCAGCGCGCCGGGTACTGCTCTGATACACAACACTGGTCTGAGCCTCGACTTTGCGGGCGATTTCATCGAAGGCAGCTTGCGCCGTTTCGCATTGCTCCAATAGAGCGCCGTGCGCGGCCTCGGCCTGGCGCAATTCCTCTTCGACAATCACGCGCTCTTGCGCCTGTGCCTGTGCTTGCAGATCGGCCAGCCGCGCCCGTGCCTCTGCTAGATCAATAGGCGCGTCCTGTGCGGTTTCCGTTGTGATGGTTTCCAGATCGTCCATGTGCATTTTCTCCTTAGTTGGTTTCGTGGTTTAGCGCCTGGCACAATTCGTGCAATCTATCCCCGCCGCTCGTGCTCTGCGCCTGTAACATGATTCGCGCGCGCTCCGATGGCCTGCGATGCAGAACGTCACTAAACGCTGCCAGCCGTTGATTCTTGGGAAGAGTCGCTCGCTCTCCTCTTCTCAGTAAGTAAGTGTCCAGCGCGACGCCTAACTTCCCTTCAAGCGCCGTCAGACGCGCGGCAAAGTCACTTATTCGCATAACTGCGCCTCCGCGTTGTGCAAAATCTCATGCGCAAGTGAGAGCAAAGGATTGACGCCCCTGGGCAACGATGACAGCGCGGCCAGCCGGTTTAATTCCGAGTCCAGCGCGTGCTTGGGGCACGGTTGTCCGAGACAGCGATAGTGCTCTCTCTCCATTGCGCCGATAACCAAAGCGCATTCGTCTACCTCGTGAGTGTGGGTTTCGAGTTTCAGAATCCGGTTTTCGATATAGGTGAGTCTCATTTCTGCAAGCTCCTCTCCAGTTTGTCGAGACGTTCCGATAAATCCTCAATTTCGGTAGCTTTCAAGAGCAGATCGTAAACTTTGCCAGATGCGAATACTGCGGAGGAAACCGGCGCGTCTTTGTCTTTGATGACTTCGTGCAAGCGCTCACCCGCATCGAATCCCGCCATTCTCAGCCGGTTGATTGCACCGTTCAATAGTCCCTTTTTAGCCGCGTCATATTGCCGCTTGAATCGCTCATGTTTCATCCAGCGGTGCAGCGTGCGCCGCGATACCTGGCATTGTTCTGCGGCCTCGACGATGGTGCGACAAGTCAACAAGCTCTGAATGGCTGCGTCCATCTGCCGGGCTTTGCCGGTCTGAGTCACTTGCTGGCACCTCGTGGCTGCTCTGCGGTGAGGTCACTGCTCATCTCAATTCC
>Ga0208687_1001485_pt1 | contig 10383 bp, 17 predicted proteins | sample June2015DPH_6_10_FD_184695 | JGI IMG/M metagenome (GOLD analysis project Ga0208687, IMG submission 184695) | Peatland microbial communities from SPRUCE experiment site at the Marcell Experimental Forest, Minnesota, USA - June2015DPH_6_100... | ecosystem: Environmental > Terrestrial > Soil >...
CAATACTACCGTTAAACCAGGAGTTGGTACTGTAGGTACTGGCACAGGAGTTGTGCCTGTAGGCACTGGCGTTGGAATTGTGCTTGTAGGTACTGGTGTTGGAGTAGACCCAGGTGTTGAAGTAGATGTTGGTCCTGTTGTCATCATAGATGGAATATTGGAGCAGTTGCTCTCTGTCTGCAAGCTACCATTTGAATAATTAGGTAAAGATTCCCAGTGGGAAAAGCCTGACATTCCCGAGTCGTCTCTTATTGTGAGATTGACCCAGAAATCACCTATACTACTTAAATTTAAACTCGTTCTAGCTTTCTGTCCACCTAGACTATATAACCCTCCTGCATAGTTTCCGATTTCCCATACATAACTGGTAATCGTACCATCATGATCAATAGAATCAGAGCCATCTAGTGATATTACGTCATTATATCCTGTCCCAGTCTGTTCAGATTCTACATTTACCTTTATTATGGGCACAGGAGGTATAAAAACTCGTGCAAATTCGTTTGTCAACCCTGTATATAGAATTATCTTGACTGGATCTCTTGTAGACATTTCTATAGAGGAATCAAAACCATGTGCAAGATCTAAGAATATTTGCTTGCTCCGAGCAGGAGGTATATGAAGACTTCTGTTGATATCATATTCCTTTGTTCCGTCTGTATAATTTGTTGCGCTGTATCCATTGACATTGATACTTGTAATTTTCGATTCTTCTGTATTAATATTTGCTACTGTCATACCAATAGTGTTCAAGCAGCCATTTGATCTACTACTATTAAGACTCAGCGAAACAATCTTCAAATTCTCATTTTCAATTGCGCTACGAAGACTCTGTCTCTCCTCAGCTTTTTTCTGTGCATCAGATATCATCAGAGAAAATGCTGACACTGCTGCTATTATAACAATTGTCAATAGTAGAGCTCCAACTATCGTTGATACTCCACTTTCATCTTTTAACATGAATATCTCCTTTCTTATAATGTCTAGTATATATCGATATTATTAGCCATCCTGACAATAGTATTGTCATCAATATGGCTATTAATGACATATAGACAATAGTACTTGAATACACATAATTATTCACGTACCATGAAAATCCTCCTAATATATGTACCATTGAAATCATTATAATAATGGTCCTCGCCGGATATAGTAGTTTTTCATCTTCTGATAATGACATAAGTACTAAAAATGATCCGAAAAAATGGAACATTACCGATACAAAAACATATACTCTCAACAAATCGTGTTCAACAGCATATACTATTAATGGACTGAATTCGTTTCGTATCAGATTTTCCTTTGTACCTGCAAACCATACAGTAGTCATATAGTCAATTACTGACGAAATGGCAAAGGCTAGCGATACTATATAAATTTGGGTCTTTTTATCTATATTCATGTTTCTTTCTTGACTTGTAATTTCGGAACATATTTATCTTCTTTTATCAATATACATTTTTCACCATTTACTTCCGCATCCTGTATTACATACTTTCGATTTAAAACCAAAAATCCTGTCAATGGTACAGTGGTACTACCTCCCCACCTTTTAGCGGTTTCTGTTCTCATCATATTTTACCTCTGCATATTAATTTTATTAACAAAGTTAACATTGTCGTCAAAAAAAATTGGATATCTTTATTTCTACGGGTTAACACCATTCATTTCTTGTAGATGGCTAATATATCCTGAATTATTCACTATTTGCTGACCTCTTGGTGAGCGTATCCAGTCGACAAAGGTATTGACCAATGTAGGTGAACCTAGATTTGTTGTCACATAAATACGTGTTATATTGATAATACCACTTGAGTCTGTGACATTTGTCATATTTTTTGCTCCTACCTCATAATAATATATGTCATAATTATCCAGGTTTGGAGATGAAGCATTTTGGTCTTTGTCTATTATACCAACGTCAGCCATTCTCTCATCCAACGAACTAAGAACAGCTCCATACGTAAGATTGAAAGTACTGTTAGTTGATTTCGCTGCTACACCATTATGTTCTTTATTATATTCCTTTACAAGATTATCAATCAAAGGTGTCATATTTCCTGTTCCAATAACTCCTACTTTCATTGATAGATCTGTAATACCTCCTCTTCCTAGACTCTCGTCGGTCTTTGTTCCTAGGTCATTTGCTATATAAGAAATAGCAACCGCACTTACGGCTACTACTATTATCAACATTAGCGAAGCAACTATAGTAGATACTGCTTCTGTATCGCCAAGAAATTTTCTATTTTGTTTTATCATTAAAATGTCTCCATTATGTTATTAATTTGATCATTGACGTAGATCATATACTATAATCTTCATCAATCTCATTCATTGTTTTCCCTAATGCAATCTGTTCATTTAATTCTTCTGCTGCAAACTTATCTCTTTTCTCGTAGATATGTATTAAAATATCGAACGTGCTCATTGTATCAACTCTTTTCATTTGGCAGTAAATCCGCCACGCAAGTATAAATACATGTCTCTTTCTTCCTGATTTAATTCAGCTTCTTTCTGATTGTTATCAGGTATTGCTTTCTTTGTCTTTTTTTCCATAATATCCCTTTAAAAAGGAAAAATTATGAGGAAAACCTCCTCATAATTGAAGTCTATCTATCTAGATGCTGAAGAATCCTGCTGCATGTACTGCGTCCTGACCTTTTGAACTGAGTATATAGTCGAGAAACGCTTTTACTGCTCCTGTTGGTGTGCCGTAGCTGTAGTAATATAGATCTCTTGCAAGTCCTTTACCATTACCACTTACTGCTATGCTTGATGTATCGTATGTTTTACCTACACCTTTGGTAGTACTGCTAGCCGCCACGCCGTTCTGTGTTGCTGGAATGACACCGGTTGCACCATTTATCTGTCCCTGGGTAAAGCCGATATCAACGAAACCAATTGCGCCTTTGTTGTTGGCGATAGGATAGGATGAAATATAGTCCCTTATTCCCTGATTACCTTGCTCACCAATAGCTGTTATAGTACTGTCAAGTTGTTTGGTTGTAGCATCCTGTTTTCCTAGCCATGCTGCAAATGTTTCTTCTGTTCCAGACTGATCACTGCGCTGAACCGCCTGAAGCGCGACACCTCCTGCAGTGGGTGATGATCCATTATACAAATTCTGCAGATCGCCATATGTTATATCGAACTGAGTTGGAATTGTTGCATTCCAGCCAGAAGTACCAGTTGGCATCATGTTTATTGCAGTGACTTGATTTCCTGCACCATTCTTCATATTTCCTGCAATCACAATCATACCTGTTCCAATTGCTGTTTCCCAGATCGTTGCTGTTGGACCTGCTTCCTGAATGATTGCATCCTTTCTTGCTGGCAACTGTATGCCGTTAACAGTCTTTACAGAAGACGACCACTGAGACGAGCTTGCGCCTATATCCACCTTCTTTGTAAATACGTCGAGTTGACCTATGTCAGAACCTCCTCCTGTTGCCGAAACTATGTAGCTTGGACTATCTGCCATAAATGATGGTCCTGCAATTAGCGATACAGGCAATACTGTAGTACTTCCGTCTATGAAGACCTTACCCTGAACACCTGCCGATTTGGAATCTAATGTATCTTTTGTTGATCCCTGTGAACTCATCACGATATATCCTATTGCTGCTGCTGCAACCGCTGCAATCACGATCAAGATCAGTGTTGCAATGGCTGGAGATACTGCTTCAGTATCCCTCAAAAATTTTCTTGTCTTATTCTTCATATCTTTCATATATTTCACCTATTTTCTTATATCTTTTGTATGTTTTTGTTTTTCGGACGTCAAAGGTCCAGGTAATCTTATTACCATTTTTATGATTGAACCTTGAAACCTTTTAATCCTCCGATATCCACTTGTTAGTTGACTACTCTGTCTGTTCTCAACTTTCTGATAGCAGACTTGTGTAAACTAACAATATACCTATATATACTTGTAGCTATATAAGGCTGACTTATATAATCAATATAGCACTATATAATCAATGTAGCACTATATACACTATATAGCTAGATATGTCGGATGCGTTTGAATATTGCGATACTATTAGAATGTTTAAGATGCTGTACGATATAAATAGCCACAGCTAAAGGATATTAACGGGCAGAATAACCGGAGTCAAAAATTCAAGCCTCTGGCTATGTCATATTTCAAACGTCTTTAAAAATGTCAATTTTCTATTACGTCAACATTTCTATTAGCAATCAAAGAATTAATTCTCAACTGGCGATACTTACCATCGTCTATTCTGCCCATCTTTTCGTAGCTACCGCTAGGCGATTGGTTCATAAAAAAGTCCATACGGTTGTGGAAGTTGATAAAAAATGTTAGTAACAGAAAAAACGTCTGAAATTAAGAAGGTACTATTGTTTGGATTTCTTTCTAAAAGCAGATAAACACAATTTTGACCTGTATACCATGATGTTTATTCTTAATTTCGATTCCGAAATTGCATCTTGTGTTAGCATATGCATAGTTCAACCATCCAAATTCCAAGTGGACCTATCACAAATGCCGACATCTGAGTCTATTTTTACCAGTTTGTCACAATTACAACAATCAAACTCCACAGTTAACCTAAGTTTAGTCATATTAAACGTCTTTCGGTTTTGTCTTCTTTCCTTCCATGAACTTTGTAAACTCTTTGAACGCTTCAACACTCGTCATTATATAATCCTTCCCCCCACAAATTTTGTAAACTCTTCGAATGTTTACGCATCCGTCATTATGTGATTATCTTCTTGTTTTTCCTTCTTCCCTTCCATAAGTTCTATAAGAATAGGGTCCGTTTCAGCATCATTTGTCATTGTACCATCTATTTTATAATCGTGTATGTCTACCCCTATCTTGAGGTTTTTCAAAAAATCTTCCTTTAAGTCGTCAATAATATTCTCAATTGTTACTTGGTACAGTGTTGCTCCTTTGAATTTTTCGAGCGTTTTTCTTATATCTTCTATGCTAAATTTGATTTCTTTTTCTTCCATTTTTCGTACTTTGCATTTCCAAGTTACTTTTCCTTTATCGTCTTCCTTGAAGTCGCAACCTTCTTCCCCTTCCAGTCTAGAGAAGAACTCGTCCAATTGTTCTCTTGTCAGCATATTCATTCCTCTTTTTTCTCTTTTGATCAACTATTCAAGTCTTCTACCTCAAGCTTAATGCTACATTTCATTGATTTATCCCTATTTAGCATAACAGAACTCTCTATTTTAATCTCTGGCGGAAGCTCTCTCAAATTCTTTCAATATTTCTTCTATTTTTCTTTCATAATTTTTTCTTTTCTTTTTTATTTCGTCTATTGAGAACATGTTACACCTCACATTTTAAATATTATCTATTATATCTCATCTACACCAAATATTTACTATTTTCCTTGGCCTGCGAACAATTAGAGGGATGATTTTTATTTCTATGAAACTTTCTGATACTATCCATTACGGTTCGGCCACTATGTAGATAGGGTTTTCTTTTGTTTTCTCTACCCTTTGGCGCAACATATCGTCCCATATGTTGTCAACATTTTTACGTTTATCAGATGGTAATTCTTCATAAATTTTGTTGAACATCTTGCTGCTTATTATACTTTTTCCTATCAATATGTCTTCCTCTGTTACCAATATTATCCCTCCTATTATTCCTTTACAAACCGTACTGACAATATAAACCAATTTATCCATTACAGAGTTCTATTCTAAATAGTAACAAGTAGCAATAAGTGATTTTAAGCATTTTTGCTACTTTTTACTTCATAAAACTGAGGCTTCATCAGATCATATAGATGTCTCACGAGTTCATTGACATCCTTCCTCGCAGTGTCCACCAGTTCTCCTGTAACACACTCCGCCCCTGTCTGGGTGAACTCCTTCAAAACATTTTCATCGAACCATTTCTGTCTCGATTCAGTATCTTGAGAAAGACCCTCCATTCCTAGGTATATATTTATTGGCGCATTGAACTGTCGATTTATTACTAAACCACAATTCTCATTCACACAAACAAACTTTTCTCCTTTCAGGTCTTTGTTTGTACACCCACATCTGGAGCAGTCTTTTGATGTATGATAAGGATCTACCAGTTCAACATCACTTTTGTATTCCATTTGATCGGTTATTGATTTCCAACTTATATGACTTATCCATCTATTCCATTTCTTTCTACCTTTCTTATACATTCCATATTTATTGAGATCTTCAAATGTATGTTTAATTCCCAATTTTTTAGCAGTATTCGTTATGTTATGAACTATTTGAGAACATACATTCTTTTCTCTTTTTGAATATTTTGCTTTTAGTCTCTTACCGACGACCTTCTTTTTACTTCCAATCTTGTTTATTCTCCTCCTTTTGTTATCATAAGAAACACGTTTGGTATATAGTTCTTTTAGATCTATTCTTATCCATCCAAGTTCAGGACTAAATCCGTCCATTGAGAATTTGTTTAAGTCCCATCCTATATTCTTGGCAACTTTCTGGACAACTTTTCTAGGTTTGTTGATATCTTTGTTTGCTTCGCATAGTTCTCTGCTCGATGTTGCTCTCAGATCGTTGTTGTTATCTTTAGTCTTTATATTGTTGTTATCTTCTTGTTGTATAGGCAGATGAATATGTTCAGGCGTCAATATGGGTTCACCAATTCTCCCATCAATTTTAAAATATCTTTTCGACAAATTAATATATACAAACATTCTAGGTTTAATAGAAATTCTTAATCTGTCTCTTTCTCCTTTTTTATCTTTAAATTTTTCTATCTTCATCAACGTTTGTTTTACTCTTACAAAAAGCCTCTTTGTCACTGGGCAATTTCTTGACCTCTTACCTTTATCATAATTCTTCTTCCAAGAGTCTAATATTGAAAATGCTGTATCTACAGCCGAATTTATCCAGTGAGCGCTGTATTCCCAATCTTCAGCATATTTGTGTCTAAGTTCTGTCTTGAAATCTCCATCCTTTCTATATCTAGGATATAGTCTCTTCTGTTTGTAGTTCTTGTCATCCTTTCTTTTAATCTTCCACTCTTTCCATGTTATTGAATTGTATATATCCTGAATAATCTTATTTAAAATCTCATTGTATTTCCAGAAAAATCTATTCAATATTACTCCTGGATATTTATCTTTTGTCAGATTATGTTTTAAAGAATATGTTTTATATTTCTGATTTTTGACTCTCTCCTTGATTTCTTTAATAGATGGAGAAGCAAATACTTCCTTTTTCTGGATTAATGAGACGACCATATTAATTTCCTCAATTATGTGTGATTGTACATGGTTCTACGAATTACTACTTAAATCTGCTTATTTTGTGTCTGTTACAAAAGACAATAACTGTTAAGGGAGGAAACGGATTTGAACCGTTGACAACCAAAATATCTGGCATGGCAATCTTTGAAATCATTATAGCTCAGGTGTTCATCAGTACTACAGACGATCTTTGAGAAAGTAATTTTAGTCCAGTGTTTGCCAATAGCAACTGTCCAATGATGATCTTTGTATTAAGTAAATTGCAGCTCAGGTGTTCATCATCGGTGCAATATATGATCTTTGATGAGTTAATAATGTACTCAGGTGTTCATTATATTGCTACAGATATTTTCGATAATCTGCCTAACTTTAGGCACCCTCCCGTCGACGTTTCTATTCCAAAATTCTTCATATTTATTCATAATATTTATAGTTGTTTTCGTTCGTTGTTATCACATTTTTTCTTTCATTAGGACATTGTAGCAATCATGGCTTATCATACAAGCATCGCATATTTCTGATGTATCTTTATATCTTCCAAAACACACAGGTTCGTTCAATTTGTGATTAAATGATATTTTGCTCATTGTGTCCTCATTTATTTTTGTTGGCATAATATTCTCGCATTAATTTTCTTATCTAATATAATCAATCAAACCAAAGATTAATTGTATGAGTACTTATGTCATAATTCAATTCTTCTGGTTTCATTCTCTTAAAGATTTCTATTACATCAGATATCTGTGCCCCAGTTTTCAATTTTATATAAAGCTCTGGTTGAACTGCTGCATACGGTTCGCATGAGCCAGAATCAAAATAAATCTTTTCTACAAAATTTCCGAAACCAAATATTTTTATCAACTCGGAGCATGTCAAATCATCAGGAAGTTCTGATATAAATTCCCATAAATCGTCTTTACCAGAGATAGTTGTGTCCTTAAATTTGCTCATATTAATTCTTTCGAGAGTATCATCTTCCATTTTCTCTCTCATGACCAGAACCGACTCGCCAGTATCTCTTAACGTGCCAGTTCTCGCCACAATCCCCTCCTGGAACAGTGTATATCTGATATCCTGGAAGATTGGCATAAAACTTTCTTTGGTCATTTCCATTGCCTTAGCAATGTCTTCTGTCTTGACAGCTATTTTGCCTAAAGACGCATTTTGAATTGAAGTCTTCAACGATTCTACGATTGGTTTTACGGCATCTATATATGTAGCTATTTTCTTCATATATTCATCATCTCATTTATTCATATGTTTATTCTCTCTGACAATTATACCGCATCTTACATTATTTTCTAATCTACTTATCTCCATGATCATAAGAGTCTCCATTTCTTATTGGACATAAGTCATATCCACAATTGGTAGTTTTATTATCTGGATTATGACAATCACCAAAATGAGATAAACTTTTAGTAATTTCGCTATAAACTCTTTTCCAGTGTTTGCATTTCTTTTGTTCTACAAAATGTAAATCGCTTAGTCTTTCAAACTCTACAAATTCTTTCCCATCAAATACTGGTAATGGTCTATTTAGATAATATCCAGACATAGTCTTTGTCCATCTTCTATTTCATTTCTCCGTCATTTTCATATCTCAAAACTATCGTATATGGTCAAGAACTGCTGCCACGTCTTTTGGTGACAGATGCGTCAGACCTTCAGATCCACAACTTTCGCATAATGGAAGAACTGCCCTTGAGTGGATATGTCCGTAAGGTTCAAGAAAATTTTTTTCACTTCTGATCTCGCTATATATCAACCTGCGCATATCAATTTCTATTATAACAAATATATCTCCTTCCAATATATCTTTCTTACAAACTATACATTTCATTGTTTTTCTCCACTATTTGTTTTCCTATCTACCATGGAAATACTCCATGTAAATTAAAGCGTATCGTCTTCATCGCACCATATATCATCTATAACATCAGGTGCCAACATGATATTATTAATTCCTATAATATGTCTTTTGTCCAAACTTTTCATCTTCTCTATAAACTCTTTTCTTTGAGGACTACACTCCCACGCGAGAGATGCACTTCCCATATCATGAACAATTCTATATCTGTCTTCTTTTCTATCGTTATCTTCTTCGACAATTCCTTCGTAACTATTTATCATTGAGAAATAAGGTGTCGCACGACTGCAATTAGGATAAATGCGAACCTTGTCACCAACACAAATTTCTTCGTTATTGCGATCTGTGAATCCTGTTCCATTTATCATATTTATTCCTCATTGTTATCTTCTGAATAATATTTACTTACATCCCAGCAACTAAAGGTATTAGCATATTCGCGTACTATAGTCTTAATTAGAGAATCATCTATAACACTCTCTTTATGTTTTTCTAATATTCTTTTGACCTCATCTTCAAATACCATATTTTTATCACTAGAACCTATTTTAGGGCAGCTTTAGCTGTAGAGCTATCAAACAAAGACTGCGTATAATGACAATTAGATGCAGTCTTTAAGCGTTCGCAACCTCCTTATTTTCATCGTTTCGTTATATTCTTTATCTTCTTCGTAATGTAATATCTCTCCTGCAACTACCTTAGTGTCATCAAATACTATCGATGTCATGATATTGCCTAATCTGTCACAACAAAGAACAGTGTTCTCATTAAAGTCCAAATTTGGCTCCATATCGGTAATTAAATCCCTCATTTTCAATAATGCATCTTTAGTTACTTTTCCCATTTTACTATCTCCTTCTATTCTTTAGTCTAATTGGACATCTTCTACTATTGTGATATCTGCAGGCACATATATCTCCTATCTATCCTGGATAATCCGTTTGTGAAGGTCCTGTTTGTGTGAGAAGAACCCAGTGAGCGCTCTGCACAACAATCGGTAGATTCACCGTACTACCCATTTAGGCTAGGGTTGGATATTGTCATCTATTGCAGCATTTCTCCGTCATTTTCATATCTCAAAACTATCGTATATGGTCAAGAACTGCTGCCACGTCTTTTGGTGACAGACGCATCAGACCTTCAGATCTACAACTTTCGCATAATGGAAGAACTGCCCTTGAGTGGATATGTCCGTAAGGTTCAAGAAAATTTTTTTCACTTCTGATCTCGCTATATATCAACCTGCGCATATCAATTTCTATTATAACAAATATA
>Ga0208687_1001489_pt1 | contig 10373 bp, 3 predicted proteins | sample June2015DPH_6_10_FD_184695 | JGI IMG/M metagenome (GOLD analysis project Ga0208687, IMG submission 184695) | Peatland microbial communities from SPRUCE experiment site at the Marcell Experimental Forest, Minnesota, USA - June2015DPH_6_100... | ecosystem: Environmental > Terrestrial > Soil >...
CATTTCGAGCAGCATTTACAAGATCGCGACCGATGGAGCGCCGGAAGAGATCTGGAGTTCACGGGACGACGTGGTTTACGCGCTGGGGCTGAATTCGGACGGGCGATTGCTTGCGGGAACGGGTAACACCGGTTCGCTGCTGGTGATTGACGGGCGCGGGGTGTATGCACAACTGGCGAAATCGGGTTCGGCGCAGATCACGGGGATTTCGCGCTCGTCCAGCGGGAAGGTATTTCTGTGCACCGCGAATCCCGGCAAGGTGTTTTCGCTTGGCCCCGAGTACGAACCGGAAGGCACGTTTGAGTCGCAGTCGTTCGACGCGAAACTCTTTTCGCAGTGGGGCCGAATCGAGTGGTGGGGGCCACCGGCTAGCGCTGGCGTTGCGGCAAGCAAGAGTGGAAAGAACGCGGGTGAACCGCGGCTGGAATTTTTCGTGCGCAGCGGAAACACGGAAGACCCGGGGAAGGAATGGTCGCGGTGGTTTGGGCCGTACACGGCGTCCGCAACGCCCGTGGAAGCGCCCGCGGCGCGATTCCTACAATGGAAAGCAGTGATCCACGATGGCCGCCCCGGCGACGGGATCGATTGGGTGAGCGTGGCGTACCAGCCGAAAAACGTTGCGCCGGTGATCGACGGGATTGTGGTGCAGGACCCGGGGGTGCGCGTGCAAGCGCAACAGATTATTATGGGGCAACCCGGCAACGTCGTTCTGAGGCAGCCGCAAACGCCCAACCCCAGCGGCATGGTGATTACGACGACGAGCACAGCCAAGTTTGAGCAGCCTCTACAAGGGACGCAGCAGAAGGGGTACGAGTCTGTACTCTGGAGCGCCCACGACGACAATGACGACGATCTGCGCTACGCCGTCTATTTCCGTGGCGAGAGTGAGCACGACTGGAAACTCCTGAAGGACAATCTGGATCAAAAATTCTACTCCTGGGATACGACGACCATGCCGGATGGCGCGTACTACCTGAAAATCGCGGCGAGTGACGCACCGTCCAATCCGCCGGCCGCGGCACTGAAGACGGAGCGGGAGAGCGAGCGATTTGAAGTGGACAATGCGCCGCCCAGCATTGAGAAGCTGCAGGCGAGTCCCACAGGAATGAATGCCGACCGTTCGCAGGGCGTTTCTTATGAATTCCGGTTCACGGCCAGCGATGCGACGAGCAGCGTCGAAAAAGCGCAATACAGCGTGGATGGCGGCGATTGGGTATTGCTTGCGCCGGCAGCGGGCATCAGCGACAGCAAGACGGAAGCGTACGAGTTCACCGTGCGGGGCCTCTCGCCGGGAGAGCACACGATAGCGGTGCGGGCTTACGATAAGTTTGAAAATCTAGGAGCGGCAAAAACCACGATCACGGTCGCGAAGTAAAAATCAGCCGGAGTCTCTCACGAGATGCAATTCTGTCCGTAATTCAAGCAGCGCAGCACCTGTCATTCTGAGGAGCGCGTCGTTCGCGCCCCGAAGAATCTCACCGGACACACCATGCACGATTCCGAGGTTGAGGTCCTGAGGCGATCCTCATCGGATCGCCTCAGGATGACCACGTCTTTCTGAACTGGAACAACGGGAGAATTGTAGTTCGTGAGAAATCCAAATCAGGGCTTGGGTTTGGGGAGATCCGGGTTCGCGGGCCGGGGATTATCGGAATCCAGAAACATTTCAATTTCCGCGCCAAAGCCCATGCGGCCATCGCTATAGGCATCGGGACGCGCGTGCACCAGGCGAGCCCGGCAGTGGGTCTCATCGGGCTGGTTGCCCGTAACTTCAGCAGGCATTTTCAGAGTCGCTTCAATCGGCATGCCCACTTGCAGTGGTGCGGAAGTGACGAAGAAAAAACCTCCCCGCGAAAGATTGATGGCCTCGGTAAAATGTTCGGTCTTGTCCGCAGCCAGGCCCAGGGAGCGGAAACGCAAGGGGACACGAAGAGAGAAGCGCTCGAGTTGGCGGCGTTCCGAAGGGGCCATGATCACTCCGCGCCGGGCGAGGGGTGGGCGGTTCGCGGCGGCGCACTAACTGTAATGGTAAGGTTAACAGAGAGGTAGGGGAGGTCAAGGGGAAGAGGGGTCCATTCGGGGGAAACTCTCGCGCTAGGAGTACCAGCTAGACTAGTGCCGTTCCAACTTGTTCCAGCAAATCCCTTGGAGAATACTCTCTCCGTGTTAGCGTCAGATGCTTGGAGCGTCATTTGGCAAAATAGTTGGAACGGCACTAGACTGAGACTATGGCTACTTCTAACATCAGTGCACAGAATGAGATGACCGCCATCACATGGGAGACCATTGTCGAGGCCCACGAGCGCATCCGGCCGCTGATCCATCGCACACCGGTCTTGACAAGCACCTCGCTGAACGAGTTGGCGGGAGCATCGCTCGTTTTCAAGTGCGAGAATCTGCAAAAGACAGGGTCGTTCAAGATTCGCGGGGCCAGCAACGCGATTTTCTCGCTGAGCGCGGAGGAAGCCCAGCACGGGGTAGTGACACATTCCAGCGGCAACCACGCGGCGGCAGTGGCGCGGGCAGCGGGCTGGCGTGGCGTGCCTGCGTGGATCGTCATGCCAAAGAATGCACCGGCGGTGAAATGCCGCGCCGTGGAATCGTACAGAGGGAAAATCACCTATTGCGAGCCAAAGGTCTCGGCGCGGGCAGAAACGGCGGCAAAGATTCAGGCGGAGACGGGCGCGGCGCTGATCCATCCCTACGATGACGACCGGATCATCGCCGGGCAGGCCACGGCCGCAAAGGAATTGTTGGAAGAGGTGGCGGAGTTGGACGCCGTGCTGGCGCCGGTTAGCGGCGGCGGGCTGTTGAGCGGAACATGCTTGGGAGCGAAAGGAATGTGCGGCACGGTGCGGGTATTTGGGTGCGAGCCGGAACGCGCGGATGATGCGTACCGTTCGCTGAAGACTGGCGTGCTGCAGATGCAGGAAACAAGCGATACGATTGCGGACGGTTTGCGAGCTTCGCTGGCGCCCCGCACGTTTGCGATTCTGCGGAAGTATGTGGATGGAATTCTGTTGGTGAGCGAAGAGGAGATTCGCGCAACAATGCGGCTGGTATGGCAACGCATGAAGATTGTCATCGAACCATCGAGCGCCGTGGCGCTTGCTCCCCTGCTGCGCGCAGGCGGGGTGGCGGCGCTGGGCTTGCCACGCGACAGAATGGCGCGAGTTGGCGTGATCCTTTCCGGCGGCAACGTGGAGTTGGGTTGAGGGTGCGGTAGGAACGCGGGCAGAGAAAATCAAACGCAGAGGACACAGAGTGCGCAGAGTTCGCAGAGAAGAGAGAGGCTGAAGAGAGATCCCTCGGCTGCGCGACCCAACGCGCCAAACTGCGGGGCGAAGGAGAAAATCGGGTTGCTCCACCTCGGGATGACGGACCGCCGAAACGCGCGGGGAGGCTGAGGATTGTCAGGCTGGGGCGCGCTGTGTAGACTTGTGGGGTAAATTTCTCTCAGAGGAACAATTCTCGGGATTGCGGCGCGATGACACCTCACGGGTCGCCCTCGCCGCCCCGGTGAAAGCGCGCTAGACAGGTCCGTTAGGGTGGGTCAAATTGTCCTCTCTCAGGCAGGGTCTTGCTTTCTCCGTTCTGATCATCGGGATCAACCTATTGGGCTCGCCGGCGAATGCACAGATTCGCGAACAGCTATCACAAGCCATTAATGACGCGGGCTACGTGCGAATCGCGCACACCAAGCCGCTGCTGGCGACGCCGGCAAACGATGCGGGGCGGGTGGAGTCCAGCAGAGCGATGCAGCGAATACTGCTGGTATTGTCGCCGTCGCCGGAGCAGGAAAACCAACTGAAGCAGTTGCTGGACGAGCAGCAGAATCGCAAGTCGCCGCAATATCACGACTGGCTGAACGCTGACGAGTTCGCCGCGAAGTTTGGCGTGGCCGACGCGGACGTGGAGAAGGCAAAGCAATGGTTGCAGGGACGCGGGTTCACGGTTGCGCAAACCGCGAAGAGCAAAAGATGGGTGGAGTTCAGCGGCACATCGCAGCAGGTGGAACAAGCGTTTCACACGGAGCTTCACTATTACAAACTGGGGGAGAAGCAGTATGTGGCGAATGCCACGGACATTGCGATTCCCAATGTGCTGGCGGAGATTTCCAGCGGAGTGGTTTCCCTGAATAGTCTTGGGAAGCGGCCGCCGCGGCGGATTGTTGCCGGTACGACGGGCAGCAGTCTGGCCACTCTGCATGGAGGGCTGCGGCCGCAACTGACCTACACCGGGGCGACAAATGCGTATTATGTTGCCCCGGGAGATTTTGCGGCGATTTACAACACCAAGCCGCTGCTGAGCAGCGGGATTGACGGCACGGGCGTGGCGATTGCGGTAACCGCACAGTCGCAATTCGAATTGACGGATGTGCAGACTTTCCGGCAGATTTTCAAGCTGAGGGCAAACGATCCAAACATCGTGGTTGTGGGACCGAGCCCGGGTTTCAGCAATCCGACGGACGCGGAAGAGGCGCTGTTAGACACAGAATGGGCCGGCGCCGTTGCCCCGGGCGCGATGATCAGTGTGGTGATCGCGGGGAGCACGGACACGACCAGCGGCGTGGATTTGGCCGCGGCCTACGCGATTGACAATGAAGTTGCACCGATCCTGACATACACGTATGGAGGCTGCGAAGCGGCGCTGGGCCCGACCGGCAACGCATTCTACAGCGCGCTGTGGCAGCAGGCTGCCGCCGAAGGGATCACCGTGCTGGTGGCCGCGGGCGATACTGGCGCCGCGGGCTGCGACAATCCAAACTCTGGTTTGCCGGCGAGCCAGGGGTTCGCGGTGAATGGAGCAGCTTCGACGCCGTACAACGTCGCGGTGGGCGGCACGCAATTCGCGGATCAGGGCAACGAAGCAACCTATTGGAACACGACGGACGCCAGCGATTTTTCCTCCGCGATTGGTTACATCCCGGAAGCGGCGTGGAACGACAGTTGCGATCCCGGGCAGGCGGCCAGCGCGACGAACTGCTTGTATGGAAACGGCAATTTCAGCCTGTTGGCGGGAGGCGGCGGGGCGAGCTCGGTCTATGCAAAACCGCCGTGGCAAACAGGCACGGGCGTTCCCGCGGATGGCGCGCGCGATGTGCCCGATGTGGCGCTGGCAGCGGGGGCTGGGCATGACAACATTGTGTATTGCACCAGCCACGTTGGGGCGGGGCCCGCGTGCCAAATCGATGCGCAAAATAATCTGGTGGGATTGACGTTGGTGGGAGGCACATCGGCCGCGACTCCGGCGATGGCGGGGATCCTGGCGCTGGTGGAACAGCAGAATGGAGTTTTGCAGGGGCAGGTGAACTACGTTCTGTACCAGTTGGCGCAGAACCAGAGTTGCGACTCTTCCCAGCAAACCAGTCCTACGGCGCAGAATTCCTGCGTATTTTATGACGTGACGACTGGAAACAACGCCGTGCCTTGCGCGGGCGGTTCGCCGGAATGTTCATCGACACAAAATGGAGTGAATGGTTTCCTGAACGGGCAAGCAGCCGGAGCGGGCTATGATCTGGCGACGGGGCTGGGTTCCGTAAATGCAGCAAACCTAGTGAGCAATTGGAAGAATGTGTCGTTCGCGGAATCGCAAACGAGCATGCAGGCGTCGACCGCGAGCTTCGTACACGGCACAGGCGTGAATGTGAGCGGAACGGTGGCGCCTGCGAACGGGAGCGGCACGCCGACGGGAACGGTCTCGCTGAAGACGGACCCGTTCGGAGACGCGGGCAACTTTCCGCTGACAAATGGCGCGTTCACGGCTGCGGTTAGCGATCTGCCGGGAGGCGAGTACAAGCTTTTCGCACATTACGCCGGCGATGCGACGTTCGCGGCAAGCGATTCGCCGGTGCTGCTGTTGAATGTGCAGCCGGAACCGAGTTCGACGACGATCAGCTTGAACGGTCTGCAGGCAGGAAGTGCGGATTACGGTGCGGCGGTTGCGGTGCGCGTGACGGTGGCGGGCGCCTCGGGCTTTGGCAGGGCCACGGGCACGGTTACTTTGCAGGATGGAGCGACGCTGATTGGCACATATGCGCTTGCACCCGATGGCGGCGCCTTCATTCCCACGGGAAGTGGCGGCGGATATTCGTTTGGAATGGGAGCACACACGTTGACGGCAACGTATGCGGGAGACAACAGCTTCACGGGAAGCGCGTCTGCTCCGGCGAACTTCTCGATTGGAAAAGGGACTCCGTTTGTGGTGGTGGGCGCCAATTCCGCGAACGTGTCCGTGGGGCAGTCCGTGGGCATTCACGCGGTTGTGGCGGGATCGGGAACGCAGGCGGCCACGGGGACAATTCAGTTCACGGACAATGGCGCGCCGATTGGCACGGTTGTGCCGCTACAGACAGGCGGATTTTTTGGGACGCAGGCGCAAGCATCAATGATCGTGAGCAACCTGGCGGCGGGAACACACGTTTTTGGCGCCAGCTACGATGGAAGTAGCGACACCAACTATTCCAGCGTGCCGAGCGGCGACCAGAACGAAGCGCGGTTTGCCGTCAATGTGAGCGCGAATGGTGGGACGAAGACGAGTACGACGACGCTGACGCCTAACACCTTGCCCACAACTCTGGGAAGCACGGGTGTTTTCCAGGTGGCGGTTGCGCCTGGGGGCGCGAGTGGAGTGACGGGTTCCGTAACGCTTTGGGATGCGGTGGGGCCGCGAAGCACATCAGTGGGGCTGGGGACGGATGGTACAGCAAGGATCACGATCCCCTGGACGCAGGCGGGCAACGTGACGCTCTACGCGCAGTATTCGGGGGACGCAAACTATGGTGCCTCGGCGAGCGCGTCAGTGGCGTTTAGTGTGAGCAAAGGCACGCCAACGGTGACCTTGAGCGCGCCAAGTGCGGCGAGTGCCAATCAGGAAGTCAGCGTCAACGTCAGTGTGGCGGGGATTCCGAGCAACGGTTTGCTAGCTTATCCCACGGGAGTGGTGGAGTTTTGGGATTCGGTGAATGGCGGGGCGGCGCAGCTTATCGCCGCGCAAAACCTGACGGTGGGGCCGGGGAATATCAGCGTGTTCGCGATACGCAAGGCGTTTGCGCCCGGGGTGCACAGCCTGAAAGTGCACTATCGCGGGGACAACAACTGGCTGGCGGCGAACTCCGCGAGCCAACCGATGACGACGGGAGACTTCAGCGTGAGTGTATCGCCGAACCCAGTGGCGTTTGTGGCGGGCAGCGCGGGGATGGCCACGGTAACGATCATGGCGTCGGGCGGCTTTACGGGCACGATCAATTTGACGTGCCCCACGGGGACGACAGTTTTGCCCGCGGGATATGCCTGCTCGTTTACTTCGTCGAGCGTCACGATTGCTGCGGGGCAAAGCACGGCGACAACGCAACTGCAACTGACTCCCACCACGACGACGGCAGCGGCTTTGCGGGCTGGAGCGACCGCGGGAACATCGAACGGGAACGGGTGGATGGCGTTTGGGCTGCTGGTGGGGATGGGCATGCTAGGGCTGGCGGTGTGGGGCACAGGTGGAAACAAGGGCGCCCGGCGGTTGGCCTTTGCCGGCGGCTGGACGGCTTGCCTGGTGAGCTTGGCGCTGGGCTGCGGCGGAGGGAGTGGCGGGGGCGGAGCGAAGGCGCCGACCACTGCGACGCTTTCGAGTTCGAACTTGCGGGTCGTGTATCAACAGCCGTTGACCCTGATCGTGCACGTCACTGCCAGCGCAAACCCCTTGGGCCAGGTGCAGCTCTACGATAACGGCCAAACCTATAGCGGCCTAGTGGGAGTGATTGGGGGGAACGCGACGTTTACCACGGATACGCTGCCGGTTGGCTCTCATTCCCTGGCGGCGCACTATTTCGGCGACGCCAACACGCTGCCGTCTGTTTCCCCGACAATTAACCAGGAAGTGCTGGGACTGGTCAATCTGGAGATTACGGCGGCCTCGACCAGCGGGATTTCACATCCAGCCGATTTTCAGGTGCAACTAAATTAGCCCGCAAGTGTTACAAAAAAGAGACATACGGCGCACAAGGGGAGCAAACCGTTTCCTGCCCTGGGGCATCTTAAACGGACAGCATGAAGAGTGTCTGCGTAAGGGGCGGAGGCACGCCATTCCTGCCAAAAGAGCCCGGGTAGATCGCGATAAAGACGCTGGGGAGCTTAAGAAAATTATGAAGATTCTAAAGACGCAGAGCTGGATGGTTTTGTGCGCCGTGACCCTTCTGCTGGCAGGGCAGGCGGCGTGGGCGCAGCAAGTGACAGTGCCAGCGCGGGTGACCGAAGCGGTGGACGACACGCGAACCGTGCAGCTCAAGGGAAATGTGCACCCGCTGGCGCGAGCCGCGAACGACCAGGGAGCGCTGCCGGATTCGCAGCCTTTGACGCGCATGCTGCTTTTGCTGCAGCGCAGCGACGCGCAGGAAGCCTCGCTGCGCCAGTTGATGGACGCGCAGCAGACCAAGGGGTCGAGCAGTTATCACGCGTGGCTGACGCCGGAACAATTTGGGAAGCAATATGGTCCGGCGGACGCCGATGTGCAGGCGGTGACAGACTGGCTGACGCGGCAAGGGTTTCAGGTGGCAAAAGTGGCCGCGGGGCGCACGGTGATTGAGTTCAGCGGAAACGTGGCGCAGGTGCGGAACGCCTTTCACACGGAGATTCACAAGTATGCGGTAAAGGGCGAAGAGCACTTCGCGAACACGCGCGATCCGGCGATCCCGGAAGCGTTGGCTCCGGTGGTCAAGGGAGTGGTGGCGCTGCACAATTTCAGGAGCAAGGCCGCCATCCACCGCGTGGGGACTTTTCGCCGAAACACCGCGACGGGGCAAGTTTCACCGCTTTTTACCTTTAACGATGTGAACGGAACGTTTTATGCAGTGGGTCCGGGGGACTTCGCCACGATCTACAACGTTCCTGCAACAGCCACGGGGAGTGGACAGTCGATTGCGATCGTCGGGCGGTCTAACATCAACATTCAGGATGTCCGTGATTTCCGCAGCATCTTCGGTTTGCCCGCAAATGATCCGCAGATTATCTTGAATGGCCCGGACCCTGGACTTGTCTCCGGCGACGAGGGCGAATCGGATCTGGATGTGGAATGGGCCGGCGCGGTTGCGCCTGCAGCGCAGATTATTTTCGTGACCACGCAAGGCACGCAGACGGACTTCGTGGACGGAATCGACGCGTCCGCAATCTACATTGTGGATAACAATGTTGCGCCCGTCTTGAGCGAGAGCTACGGCTCTTGTGAATCGAACCTGGGAGCAAACGGCAATGCGTTTTACAGCGCGCTGTGGCAGCAAGCAGCGGCCGAGGGTATTACGGTCGTCGTCGCCGCGGGTGACAACGGTTCGGCAGGATGTGATGACGCGTCCACACAGACGTCAGCAACCAGCGGACTCGCGGTGAGCGGTATAGCGTCAACCCCATACAACATCGCTATGGGCGGCACGGACTTTAACTACGCGGCCGGCGTAGGAACCTACTGGGACACCACGGCTGGCACGGTGAATTCCGCGAAGAGTTACATCCCGGAAACGACGTGGAATGACTCCTGCGCGGCAGCCGGGTTGAGCGGATGCTCTTTGGTGACGAGCGGCTCGTCAGCCCTCAACATCGCGGCTGGGAGCGGCGGACCGAGCAACTGTGGAGTGTGGAACCCAGCTGGGACGGCGTGCACTGGTTATCCGAAGCCAAAGTGGCAGACCGGTTTCGGGGACGCCAACCGGGACCTTCCCGATGTCTCTTTATTTTCCGGCGATGGACTGAACGGATCGTTTTTCATTGTCTGTGAATCCGATCAAGACATTGCGGGCGATACGGGATGCAATCTCACGAAATTCACCAGCACCTCGCCATACCACGATTTTCAGGCGGTCGGCGGGACCTCCGCCGCAACGCCGACGTTCGCGGCGATTATCGCGCTGATCAATGCAAAGACCGGACAGCGTCAGGGGATAGCCAACTACGAGCTGTATAGCCTGGCGAACACGAGCGGGGTGTTCCACGACATCACCACGGGGAACAATTCCGTGCCCTGTCCAGGCGCCTCAACCGATTGCAGCAAGACATCTTCCGGCGGGTTCGGTGTGATAACTACGACACCGGGGGGGAACACCATCGCCTATGCGGCTGGCACGGGCTACGACCTGGCGACGGGGTTGGGTAGCGTAAATGTCACCAACCTGCTGGCCCACTGGGCGAGCGCGATCTTTACCGGGACCACAACTAGCTTGAATCCCATATCTTCCCCGCCCACGCTGGATGTCAGCGTGAGCGTTAGTGGGTCAGTGACGAAGAGCGCAGGGTCGGGCACTCCCACGGGGGTGGTGACCTTGGAAAATGCCGCGACAAACGCGCCAATTGACAGCTTCACTTTGGATGGGAGCGGAAACTTTAGCGGTTCGA
>Ga0208687_1001497_pt1 | contig 10326 bp, 8 predicted proteins | sample June2015DPH_6_10_FD_184695 | JGI IMG/M metagenome (GOLD analysis project Ga0208687, IMG submission 184695) | Peatland microbial communities from SPRUCE experiment site at the Marcell Experimental Forest, Minnesota, USA - June2015DPH_6_100... | ecosystem: Environmental > Terrestrial > Soil >...
GCTGGACGGGGATATGCCAATGACCCCTTGGCAGGAGAGTTTGTTGAGTTTCTGATCCGGCAAGGCCATCCCGACTTGGCATCATCCGCCTGGGTCCGGTACTTGGGCACGCGCTCAGGTGACTACGGCAAGTCCACCTACCTTTTTAACGGAGGCTTCGAATCGGAGCCTGCCCAATCACCGTTCGATTGGAACGTCGCACGCACTGAGGGCGTTGAGGTCTCTCGTGACTTCACGACCGCCTGGTCGGGGAAATATTCGCTTCGTATCAGCTTCGCGGGTACTCAGAATCTCGACTTTGCGGCCGCATCCCAGCTAGCTTTTGTGAAGCCGGGCCCTTATCGTTTCCACGCGTTTATCCGAAGCGAGGGTTTGACCACGGATCAAGGAATCCGATTTCGAATTTCCGATGCTGAGATGCCAGCCCGTCTGGATGTAATCTTCGGACAGTTCACTGGAACAAGGCCCTGGTCCGCTGTCGAGCAGGCTTTTGTGGTATCACCCGAGACCAGACTTCTTCAGGTCCAGGTCATCCGCAAGCCATCGCTGAAATTCGACAACAAGGTCGGAGGAACAGCCTGGATCGACGAATTGAGGCTGGAACCAATTGGCAATCGCTCCTCACGATAGCCGCTCAGCCGCGATCTGGACTTTCATCCTCACTGGTAGCCGCGCTTGGCCTGGCCAATGGAGATACAGGGCATTTTCCTCTCCTGACTCCAAAGCAGCTCTTGTGCAAATGGGACCATCACAAGAGAATCAATTGATGTGAAGCAATAAGTCGGATCCTTCCCCCCTCCTTTCCCGTATCCGTCCGGTGAACCCATCTTCCCTGATTAAAAGTTAGGGTTGATACTTTCCCACCAATGAGCGAGAGCCACCATGTGTGCTCATGCGCACAGGTGTTGGTACGGATTAACGTCGGAGGTATGGGATGAATCGTCAAGAACGTGATGGCGAGAAGGCACGTTACTGGCAAAAGGTGATGGGGGAGGCGGTGCGAAGCGGGATGTCGATTCGCGGGTTCTGCCGGAAGCACCGGTTGCGGGAGAGCCAGTTCTACTGGTGGCGGCGCCAGCTCAAGGCCCGTCGGGAGGAACAGACACGGCGCCGGCCGGGTGGCCACGGGGGCGCCGCGAGCTTTGCCTTGGTGAGTGATGAAGCGGGAGCAACCGACGCCGGGATCGAGCTGGTGCTGGGCAACGGGCGGCGGCTGCGCATCCGCCGGGGCGTGGATGAGGAGACGCTGCGGGCGGTCCTGGCCGCGTTGGAGCCCCAGCGATGCTGAGTTTCCCGGCGGCGATCAAGGTGTACTTGTGCACGGTGCCGTGCGACATGCGTCGTTCCTTTGACGGGCTGTCGATGATGGCCGAACACTTGATCCCGTGCAATCCCTTCTCCGGGCATCTGTTGGTGTTCTGCAACCGGCGGTGCGACCGGGTGAAGATTCTGTACTGGGACCGGGACGGGTGGGCGATCTGGTACAAGCGGCTGGAGGCGGGGACGTTCCAGTTTCCGTTTGCGGAGACCGGGCGGAAGGAGATCGCGGCCTGGGAACTGGCGGTGTTGCTGGAAGGCATCGATTTGAGTCGTGGCCGGCGGCGCAAGCGCTACAGCCTGCCGGCAGCGATGCCGCCGGAAGCGAGGGAAGAGGAAGGCGGGGAGAGGCGAGCCTCCTGAAGAACTTTTTCTTTTTTTCGTTGGGAGCTGCATTTTTTTGTTGACAAGTTCCGATAGCCATGTTATGTCTATCGGCATGATGAGTGTGACCCGGATTCACCGGCGTATCGCCCAACTCCAGCGGCAACTGCTCGCCCTGGGACCCTTGCATCCCGGCAGCATCAGCGAGCAGTACAATGTGTGTGGCCAGCCCGGCTGCCGCTGTAAAGACCCCCACAAGCCTCAGAAGCACGGGCCGTATTACCAGTTGAGCTTCACCTGGCGGGGCAAGAGCAGCACGCGCTTCCTGCGGCCCGAACAGGTCGAGCCGATGCGCCAGAAGGTGGCCAACTACAAGCGGCTGCGGGAGCTGATGAACGATTGGGTGAGTCTGGCGGTAGAACTGGAGCGAGCGGAGCGGGAAAAGGAGAAACGCGCCGGTGGACATTGATCCCCAGCAGTTGCCGAATGATCCGGAGGCCTTGCGGCAGATGGTGGTAGGGCTGTTGGAGGAAGCGGCAGAGCGGGAGCGGCGGCTCAAGCAACTGCAACATTGGCTGGAGCAATTGCTGCGGGCACGCTACGGGCCGCGCCGGGAACGGGTGAGCGAGAATCAGCTTTTTCTGTTTGCGGTGGCCCTGGTCAGTGCCGGTCAAGAAACTCCACCCGACCCGGAGTCGCCGACTGGACGGCAAGAGGAGGAAGCCCGCCGGGCCAAGCGGAAGGGGCATGGCCGGCGGCCGCTGCCGGAATCCTTGGAGCGGCGGCGGGTGGTCTATGATCTGGGAGAAGAGAATCGGCAGTGTCCGCAGTGCCAGGAGGAGTTGAAGCGGATCGGGGAAGAGGTCAGTGAGCGGCTGGAATACGTGCCCGCTTCGCTGGTGGTGATCCAGGAAGCGTGTCAGAAATACGCCTGCGCGAAGGGATGCACGGTGGTCACGGCGGCCAAGCCGATGGCCCCTATCGACAAAGGCTTGCCGGGACCGGGGTTGCTGGCGCAGGTGGCGGTGAGCAAGTATGGGGATCATTTGCCCCTGCACCGTCAGGAGGAGATCTTCCAGCGGCAGGGCGTGGATTTGCCGCGGCAGACGATGTGCGACTGGATGGGCGGCTGTGCCGATCTGGTGAGCCCGCTCTACGAGCTGATGAAGCAGCGGGTGTTGGGTTCCAAAGCGGTGCAGACCGATGATACGCCAGTCCCGGTGTTGGATCCGGAGTTACCACGAACGCGCACGGGCCGGATCTGGACGTATGTGGGGGACGACGAGCATCCGTACACGGTGTACGACTACACGCCCAACCGCAGCCGCGACGGACCGGAGGAGTTCCTGAAGGAGTTCCGGGGATTTCTCCAGGCAGACGCGTACTCCGGGTACGATCATTTCTATAAGGAGCCCGAGCGCGGCATTGTCGAGGTTGCCTGTTGGGCGCATGCGAGGCGGAAGTTTTTCGAAGCGCAATCTTCGGACTTGATGCGCTCGATGGTGATGCTCGCCTATATCCGCTTGCTTTATGACGTCGAGCGCGAAGCCCGCGACGGGAAGTTCGACGCAGAGGCACGCCGAGCGTTGCGACAGGAGAAATCCAAACGGATTCTGGACGACATCCACGCCTATCTGGAGGGAGAGCAGCCGCGCGTGCTGCCGAAGAGTCCCGAGGGGGAGGCCATCGCCTACACGTTGTCGAACTGGGAGGCGCTGATCCGGTACTGTGAGGATGGCGATCTGGAGATCGACAACAACGGCGCCGAACGCAGTCTCCGCGGCGTGGCGGTAGGACGGAAGAACTGGATGTTTTACGGCAGCGACAACGGCGGGCGGACCGCCGCCGTGCTCACCAGTCTCATCGCCACCTGCAAGCGGCTGACTATCGACCCCTTCGCCTACCTGCGCGACCTCTTCGCACGCATCAGTAGCCATCCCCAAAGTCGACTCGCCGAATTGCTTCCCGACCAATGGAAAGCAGGGCTCCCGTCCTCTGCACATAGCTGACCCCTTCTTACCTTGCCAGCCTAGTGCGATGACCGTCGTCAAAACCCAGCGTCGGCGGCCCTATGACCGGACCCAGCAGTCACTTCCCTTCTTTCCCTACACGCTCGATCATGGGAATCCACTTGGGGACCAGATTGAGGAAGTCCGGAGGAAGTGGAGGGCGTTTTTTTCGTCGCGTGTCACGGCTCTTGGGGTCGTCGGTTCCGGTATACCAGACCTCCAGAGCATTGCCGGCCGCCTCCCCCGGGAAATCGGGCGCCCATCCCAAAACGTCGCCACCGGCACGCTCGCTGAGCCGATAGCAGCCCAGCACCAAGCCCTTGCAGATTTCCAGCGCCTCCGCTTCGAGTCCCAACTCGAGGTGGCGCTTCATATCCTCGCGGAAGGGCTCCACCGTTTCCTCGAGAATTTCCCAGGCCGCCTCCGAAGGCTCAACGTACCCCCACTCATGACTGCCTGCGCGGGCGTTAAGGACCTCGTAATCCAGCGCCCGTATTTCATCTTCAATCTCCGCCGCGACGTCCTCGTAATCCACTTGCTGCAGGAGCGATCGCGCCATCTCCTCGGCCTCGCTCGCAAGATCGAGATGTACTTGCAAAAGACGCCGCAAGACACCTGCGGCTTCCTCCGGTTTCAAGCGCTCCAGTGTGCGACGCCCCGCGCCCTCTCGTGCTGCCTGCCCCTTGGGCTTACCCTCTGGTTGAAATGTCATCGTCCCCCCGAATCAGGATTCCACAGCCCCTGTCGTGCTCAGCTGTAACGGAGTATAAGCCGCGTGAGTCGCGGGGAAAAGACCGAAATGGGTTCACCGGACGCTTACACATAAAACGCCCCAATTAGTGACATAGGTGATATCTTCAGGTGTGCGCTGAGCGCATATTTTGCGGGTGGGCCGCTTAAAGGCCACTACCTCTCGCCTGTAGGTTTATGCCAACAATTGTGGCAAAAACGTAGGTTTATGCCATGAATCGTGTCACAAATTTCCACGAATTGTGGCATAAAATCCTGTAAGTCCTTTGATATCAATAGGAGTGCTTTCGCTTATTCTGACATCCTACAACCGTCGACGAGTTCGAAAAGCGCGAATGCGGCGTCCCACGAGAATGGGCCGCTTTACGAAAACAGCTACTACCTCACCTCGGATCGCCCCCGCAGCGCCCTCGGCACAATGCTTTCTCTGAATGGCTGTGGGGCTCGATCCGGCGCGAATGCTGGATCAGGTGATCGTGCTGGGGAACAAGCATCTGCGAAAGATCCTGCGCCGCGATTTTGATGATTACCCAAAGTCCCAAACTCACTGGTCGCTCGCCCAGGACGCTCCGTCCACCCGCCTCGTTTAACCGCGCGTGGCGCCGACATCCCGCCTTGCGGGACCGTTAAGAAGCCAGGACAGGCCACGCATAGGACGCGGTCACAGGGATGTTGCGCGTGTTCGTGAGGCGCATACATGAAACACAATATATGCGCCACCCGCGGCTAGTGGACTAAATCCGATAACGTATTTTCTCGGGGTTAAAAGTCAACCTGAACCCGAAAAACTTTTCCACTGGCAATTTTTGCCAATCCTGCTACCATGGGTCCAGGAGACATGAATGCCCACCCGAAATATTAACCTGACGGAGCACCTCGACCGGTTTGTCGAAACCGGAGTCACGACCGGCCGCTACGGCAATGCCAGCGAGGTTGTGCGCGAAGGTCTCCGGCTGCTTGAGCAGCGCGAGCAGGAAGACCATGCCAAGCTGGAATGGTTGCGCAAGGCAGCCCAGGAGGGGTTTGACCAGATTGATCGAGGCGAAGGCGTAGAGCTGCGCTCGATGGAAGAACTCGACAAGCATATCGATCAACTCGGAAAGGAAGCCTCAGCCGAACTCGCGTCCGAGCGCAATCGTGCCTAGCGCCCGACCGGGAATCATTCTTGCTCCAGTTGCGCGGAGAGACATCCGAGAGGCATTGAAATGGAGTGAGGAGAAATTTGGCAGCCGCGCCGCCCAGCGTTACCGTGCTCTTCTGAAACAGGCACTCCGCGATATCGCGGCCGATCCCGAACGCCCCGGCTGGATGGAAAGACCCGAGCTAAGCACGGGGGCCCGAACCTATCACCTGCGTTTCAGCCGCGACCGGGCGCGCGCTAGCGGCCCGGTGAGGAATCCGAGGCATTTTCTGCTGTACCGCCGCAACGACGAAGGAGTCATCGAAGTAGCGCGGGTCCTGCACGATGCCCGCGACCTGGAGCGCCACCTGCCCGAGGATTACCGCCGCAATCGAGTCGAGCTGGAAAGGAACGAGGATTGAATCCTGGCAGGCCCTCAACACAGCCTTTCCCTTCATCGCCCTGCGCTTTTCTGTCGATGCAATACACTGGCTGACGCGAGGTTGGCTTTTCACCCTGCGCGAATAGGCCGCCGCGCCATTCTCCATCCTCCTTCATCCCATCCCTTTACGCCATGCGCTCTCGCTGCTTGATATGCAGATGTTCCCGGATCGCGGCCGGCAGGTCACACCATCGGGTCCATGGTCAGGAGCGAGGCGTCATTTAAGAAGTAGAATCTCCCCGCCGCGGCGGGACCACGGCCAGTCCCCTGGCTGCTTCACCAAACCGCGCTTGACGGGACTGTTGCATTCAATTTGTCGTCCCGCTTCTCGGGGCTCCAGATGTTCATATCGTAGAAGCGTCGCTGCCAGACGCGAAAGTGGGCGTGATGGTGAACGCTGGGCGGCAGCGTTACCCGGGCGAGCATCTTTTGGCGCCACGGCTATTCAAGATTCTGCCGGAGGTTCTTGAGGATGAGTTTGGCAGTGCGCTCCTCCAGTCGCTGCACAATCGGGGTGGGGTTGGCGCCGTCCGAGGGCCAGAGCAATAGGTGACAGTCCCGCCCTGCGGGATGAGAACGTATCCGACGATGCGGAAGCCCAGCTCGCCTCGCAGGCCGGCGAGCGTGGCGTCGAATTTGCGCTTAAACCACTCCGGGTCGAAGAGGCGGGCGCGATCCCGCGCGCGATGTCAGGATGACGAATTTGGCGGTCGAGCCAGTTCACCAGTGAGGCTACTCTCCAGCCCCGTTCGCCGACAAGTAGCGTCAACTTTGCATGCAGTCGCTGAACGAAACGGAACTCAACCTTTCCACTTTCGCCAACCACCACCACTGCTTCCTGGCCGGGGGCATCTTCTGTCGGGAACTCGATCCTTGTCAGCGTTGGGTCGCAATCCGCCGGCCGCCATTCCGCGTCCCTAAAATAACTCTTATCGAACTTTTCAAGCTGCCCGTCAATCCAAATCCCCAGCAAGGGCCCCGCAAAGGGCGGTCGAGTCCGCTGAGGGAGGAGCAAGCAAGCTCCGACGGAGTGAACATCATCAGGCGTGTCGGCAAGGCATGGGCCCTTCGCCTCAATGAGCCCCCACTTTTTGGGGCTGGCTATTATTGAGTTCCCGACTTCATTTTCAGAACCTCGCGGATCTTCAGCAACAAGACCCTTGGTAGGAAGGGTTTCTGCAGGAAGGACGTGCCTACGTTCAAGATACCGTGGCGGACAATGGCATCATCTGTGTACCCTGACATGTAGAGCACTTTTGTCTCAGGATGTAGGGTGGATAAACGCATGGCCAACTTTTTGCCGTCGGTTTGAGGCATCACCACGTCGGTGAGCAGCAGATGAATCGGTTCTGTGTGTTGTTCTGAGATCTTAAGCGCCTGTGCGGCTCCTGCTGCTTCCAGCACCTTGTAGCCCTGCGATGCGAGCGTCTGGCACACCAGCGACCGGACGCCTCCCTCGTCTTCAACCACCAGGACGGTTTCTGAACCTTTAACTTGCTTAGTACGGACTTTGGCTGGTTTCGCCTTTGGCACGTTTTCCTCGATGAAGGGAAGGTAGATTTTAAACGTTGAACCACGTCCTGGTTCGCTGTAAACCCAAATGAAGCCGCCACTCTGCTTGACAATCCCATAGACCGTAGCCAACCCAAGTCCGGTTCCCCGGCCTTCCTCCTTGGTTGTGAAGAAGGGCTCAAAGATATGCGCTTGCGTATCGAGGTCCATTCCGCAACCCGTATCGCTCACGGCCACCATGACGTACTTGCCGGGCATCATGGGCGAATGGCTACGCACGTACTTCTCATCAATTTCAACGTTGGATGTCTCGATGAGAAGCTTCCCACCCTCCGGCATGGCGTCGCGGGCATTGAGCGCCAGATTCATGATTACCTGTTCGATCTGCCCCGGATCGACTTTGACGCGTCCTACGTCGGGCTTCAACGTCGATACCAGCTCCACGTCTTCTCCGATCAGGCGGCGAAGCATCTTTTCTATATCGGCAAGGACGCTGTTCAAGTTCAGGACTCTTGGCTCCAGGACTTGCCGGCGGCTGAATGCCAGAAGCTGCCGCGTCAGCGAAGCAGCCCTCTCACCCGCCATCAGGATTTCTTTGAGCCGGGCACGTCGCGGGTCTTCGGTAGAAGTCTCCTCGGAGAGAAGCGCGGCGTACCCGTTAATGATGGTAAGAAGGTTGTTGAAGTCGTGGGCCACTCCGCCGGCCAGCCGCCCCACGGCCTCCATCTTTTGTGCTTGAATCAATTGCTGCCCCAGTTGCTTGTGCTCCGTCACATCCTGTTTCGTGGCGATGAAGTGGGTGACTTCGCCGAGCGCATCCCGGACCGGGGCAATATTCATTTCTTCGGTGTAAAGGTTCCCCTCTTTTCGCCGGTTAATAAGTTCGCCATGCCAGATTTCCCCTCTAAGAATAGTCGCCCAAAGCTGTTGGTAAAAAACCTGGTCCTGTTTCCCTGATTTCAGTATCCTGGGATTCTGTCCCAGAACCTCCTCGCGACTATACCCTGTGATACGAGTGAAGGCCGGGTTGACGTACTCGATGGTTCCGCGGATATCGGTAACCATCAGTGTTTCCGCAGCCTGCTCGATGGCGGTTACCAGGCGGGTATGCTCAGCTTCTACCCGCTTGCGCTCGGTGATGTCTTCGTAAGTTCCTATGACCCCGATCACTTCGCCTTCTCGGTCACGCAGCGGCAATTTGTTGGTGCGGAGCCACCGCAGACTTCCATCCGGCCTGTTTTGTGGTTCGTCGAAGTTGAGCCGGGGCGTCTCCTGCTCCATCACCAGCTTGTCATCGGCGCGGTAAAGTTCAGCCGTTTCTCCCCAGGCAAGATCATAATCATTCTTGCCGATGATTTCCGTCGGGTCTTTCAACCCCGCATCAATCGCGAAGGCACTGTTACAGCCCAAAAACAACATGTTCCTGTCCTTCCAGAAGACGCGTTGGGGAATTGTATCCAGGATGGATTGAAGCATCTGCCGCGACTGGTACAGTTCCTCTTCAGCCCGCTTGCGCTCAGTGATGTCGCGTGAGATGATCGATACCCCAGTAACAAAGCCCGTAGCATCCTTGATGGGAGAAAGGGTCAGCAACACTTGCAGTCTCGATCCGTCCTTCCGCATATCCTCATGCTCGAAATGGACGAGCCGTTCGCCCCGCAAGAGCCTTTCTGCGATGCCAGCCAAGTCCGCTCGACGGTCCTCAGGGATAAAAGTAGAAAAGGATTTTCCCTTGATTTCCTCTGCCGCGTAACCATACATACGCTCCGCGCCGGCATTCCAGGTCGCGATGACCCCTTCGCGTGTGGTGCTGAAAATGGCATCATCCGAAGAATTCACGATGGCGGCCAGGCGCGCATTCCCGGCTTCCGCGAGCTTGCGCTTGGTGATGTCGCGCGAGACGCCGAAAGTTCCGATGATGTTCCCGTTGGCGTCACGCAAGGGCATCTTCGTGGTCGAGTCCCAGGCCACTTGGCCATCCGGCCAGGCTAACTTCTCCTCCTTGCCCACCATCGGCTGGCCCGTCCTGATTATTTTCTCCTCATCGTTGTAGAACTCTTTGGCGTGTTCTGCGGCGAAGAAGTCGAAGTCGGTCTTGCCGACTCCTTGGGCAGGGTCGCTCAGCCCCAATCCTTTCGCGAGCGCCTTATTGATCCGGGTGAAGTGGCTCTCGCGATCCTTGAAGTAGATGAAGTCGGGGAGATTGTCCATAAGGGTGTGGAGGAGATGCCTTTCCTCATTCAGCGCCTCCTCCGATCGCTTGCGATCGGTGATGTCACGCTCCAGTTCGCGGTTGGCCTGCTTCAATTGCTGCATCTTCGCTTCCAGCTTGCGGATGAGCACCTCGTTGTATTGCTTCAGATAGCCGGCTTCCTCTTCTTGGGGCACTTGCACCGGGAGCCGGGCCGGCGTGTTCGCCGCCGGTGGGGCCGGCGGGACGGGTGGACGTTGAGCTTGCTGGATGACTTCCCGAATTGTTCGTGCGAAGACCTCCGGCTCCTCCGGTTTGACGAGAAATTGCTCCGCGCCAAGGCTGAGCGCGAACTCCCGATCGCGCTCATCGGTGTAGGTCGCGGTGTAGAAAACAAACGGGATTTGCCGCAGGCGTTCGTCCTTCTTCCATTCACGGCACAAGCCGAACCCGTCCATCACCGGCATCAAGATGTCGCTGACGATCAGGTCCGGCGGGTTCTGCCGCGCCTTGGTCAGCGCCTCGGCTCCATTGAGGGCGGTGACGACTTGATACCCGCTGCTCACCAGGAGAACCTGGAGTTGATAGAGGTTCGGCTCGTTATCGTCCACGATGAGGATGGTCATGGTTGAGTCCCCCCGCCCGCGGGCCGGGCTTTCAG
>Ga0208687_1001505_pt1 | contig 10271 bp, 6 predicted proteins | sample June2015DPH_6_10_FD_184695 | JGI IMG/M metagenome (GOLD analysis project Ga0208687, IMG submission 184695) | Peatland microbial communities from SPRUCE experiment site at the Marcell Experimental Forest, Minnesota, USA - June2015DPH_6_100... | ecosystem: Environmental > Terrestrial > Soil >...
AGTCCTTTTTCCAAATCGGGAATATCCCTCTCATCCCGAGTTGCCCAAGATTCTTCTCTCTGTACTGTCTGAGGTCCTCAAGAAAGATGTCCCCAAAGGCTACCGAAACCACACCCGCACGGCGGTACCGTTCCAGGACCGCTTGCATTCTGGCTTCGTACTCTCCATTCGTTGCGTCCTTGGGAATATAAATCTTCTCGAGCGGCAAGCCGATGGCTTCTGCCTGGCGCTCCAGCAACTCCCTGCGCACCCCGTGCATGCAGACCCTGTCGTAGCCTTCCGTGACGGTACTCAGCAGGGCGGCAACTGAATACTCCCCCCTCTGTTGAATCTCGTAGAGCGCTCTCGCACTGTCTTTCCCACCGCTCCATGACATGAGAATGTGTTCCGCTAGTTTTGTACCTCCAGTTTGCATGATTCACCTCAACAAATCAGTTCTATTACGGCGGGGAAGAGCAGGCTCAGTTGGTTCGCTGCTGCTGCCTGTGCCGCCGCGGCGCGTCAATCCGCAGGGAAGGTAAACTTCACGCCGGCAAGGAAATTCAAAGGTAAGGCCGGGTAACCCAGCACTTCCTCATACTTCCGGTCCAAGAGGTTATTCAGGTGGCCATAGATTTCAAGCCCGTGGGTCAACCGGTAAGAGAAGCCACCGTTTAGAACGACATAACCCTTGTCTGGGAATAAGCACTGGAGGCCAAACGAGCACGCGTACGCACCGTAGTTGGGCTCCAAATCGAGCGTCCGCCCCCTCAGATAGGCATTGGTGTTCAGCGTCAGGCGTCCGCGCTGCCAGGTTATGTGGAAGCCGCCAGAACTTCTTGGCCGACGTATCAGCTCCTGTCCGACGTGGAAAGGCGCCTGAACCAGCGACGAGCCGCCAAGTGCCGAGCAGCGTGTATTCTCCCGGGATCCGCAACGAAGGGCCAGTATTGCAGTGCCGAGCAGCGTGTATTCTCCCGACACCTGCAAAGAGCGGGTGGGACGCAGGCGAAACGACGCCTCCAGACCTTGCGCGCGCGAGTTCCCGAGGTTATCCGAGATGAAACTGCTGAGATTGGTGAGTGACCCGCCGAGGGTCACAATTTGGTCTTCGAATTTATTATAGAAGTAGGTAAGGTCCAGGAGCGCCCTACTGTCGAAGAACCTCTGCTCGAGGCCGCTATCGAAGCTGACGCTCTTCTCCGGCTTCAAATGAGGATTGTCAGTGAAGGCCAGTTCGAAGCCGTCCGGGGCGCGAATGCCCGTTCCGAAGCTCCCGTGCAGTCGCGTCGTGCCGAGCCAGGATCCGGAATCAGATTTGCGAGCCATGTACGCTGCGGACACTCGCGGATTCAGTTTGGTGATGTTGCTGGCGGGAATGAAGGGACGCGCTCCGGAATAATCGCCGGATGATGGGAGGGAGTGCGTGCTCAAGTCGTCCAGTCGCAGACCCGCCATCACGAACAGCCGGCTCGAGGGGCTCCAGCGGTCTTCCACAAAATACGCCAGGCTGGTGCGAGGCAGCAGGAACAGGTTGCCGTTCGCGTCAGCCACATAGGTGTTTTTGTATTGCTCGCGGTTGTATTCAAAGCCCGCCACGAGAAAATCCTTGTTGGAGATGGTCACTTCACTTCGCGTGTTCAAAACCCCGCGAAGGTTATTTGAGAAAAAGTCGCCCCCCTCAGAGGAGGGCAAACGGAAGTAGTAGTCGTTCGTCGCCATGCTGCCGGTCACCACCTGCCGGAAGCAGGAGGTAATTTGCTCGGAGTAGCTTGCCTCGTATCCGAACATGTCTTGCTTATCGCGAGTTAGCAGACCCAATTGGTAGTTCGTCGGACCTCCGGGATAGATTGGAGTGTTATAAAGATCGTCAGGGTCCGACCCGTAGGGGCCGGGCGCGCCCGCATCGTTGGCGTTGCCAAAGAAGTGAAAATCAACCTGTCTCCGCTCGCTGCGCCGGTAGCCGAGGCTCAGGATCGCGCTCTGGTTTCTGTAACGGTCGTTCCGCACGGTCCCGCCCGAATCGAGCCGCGAGAGGTCATAAGCCCAGCTCAGACCGTGGGTCAATCCGCTCCCGCCTGTCACGAAGCGGCGAGTCGTGAAATTTCCCCCTTCCGCCTGGAAGTCGAAGTGCGGCGGACCCTCACCCCGTCTGGTCACAATGTTAACGACCCCGGTAACGGCATTCGAACCGAACAGCGCGCTTTCCGGACCACGCGTGACCTCCACATGGTCCACGCCATCTGCCGGCAAAGGCGCAAAGTCAAAGTCACCGCCAAATTGATTCAATTGAATTCCATCAACCATCACCAGGTTGTAGTTCGAGTCCCCACCCCGAATGAAAACCCCGGTGGCACCCCCCCGCCGGCCGCTCTGGTCCAAGGCAACTCCGGGAACCCCGCGCAAGACATCCGTGACGCTTTGCGCCCCACGGTCGTCGATTTCTTGTTGGGAAACGGCAGACACTGAAGAGCCAAGTTGGGGCGCTAGCGCGCCTTCAAGAGACGCCGAAACCACCACTTGCTGCTGGACGGCGCTTAGCTCGAGATGCAAATCCACGCTTCGAGTCTGATCCTCGCGTATTTCCACCTCCGCTGTCGAGGCGGAAAACCCGGGGGCATTGGCCACCAGCCGATATGATCCCCTTGCAAGTCCTTCAAACTGGTATTCCCCTTTTGCATTCGTCTGGCGCTCATCTAGGGCGGTAAGCGACTGGAGGAGGTTGACGCGCACATTGGGCACCGCGCGGCCGCTGGGGTCAAAGACTGTTCCTCTAATCGTGGCGCCGTGTGCCGCCCCGCTGACGAAGGGAATTGAAAGAAGTCCCAGAAGGATGGCGAGCGCGCAATTCCGCCGGGCAAGTCCTCGTGAGGGTTGAGGGATTATCGCAGGGCTTTCTCCTGAGTCTTGACCTTTGACTTTTGACTTTTGACTTCTGACTCCTGACTTCCGACTCCTGAATCCCGAATCCTGAATCCTGAATCCTGTCTTTCCCACGGTCATACTCCTTCTCTCCCGCTCGGGCGGCGGGGGTAAGGACGGAAGAAGTCCGGAAAGAAGGCCAAAAAAATAAAGCCTCCCAATTCCTCGTTCCGGAATCGGAAGGCTCTGAAGTCTTCCTCAGGACTCTTTCCGTCGAAGAGTTAGGCTGAGTCGTAGTTCCCAGGCAGGTTTCCTGGCTCTCGGGTCATCGCCTCCTCCTCGGCCTTCCCTTTCCGCCGTGGCAGAAAAGTGGCTGTCCGTCGGCCGACGGACTGCGAGGATCTGGCTCGCCGATCACAGTGGCGGGACCGCAGCCGATTTTCACGGCCTTCCCTTTTTCCCCGGATCAGCCGGGGCACCACGGGAACCAAAGTTCTCAAAGAACGATTACGAACAAAGAAACTAGCACCGCCCTGGCTGGCTGTCAAGCTCGCGATTTGCGCGATTTGCGACCCCACGGGCGACTTTCGGCAAGGGGGACATCGCAGCTACAACACCACGGGAGGGCGGGATTCATCCACTGGAATCCGCTGCGGCGGGACGGTAAAGCGAGCCTTGGAACATTGATCTCAGCCGAGGCGCAGGGCGGCTACGCTCGGCATGGCCCATCGGCGCTAACCTCCCGAGCCCCGAACCCAGTGCCTACCGTTTTCGACACCCTTATCCGCGAATTGGGGGCAAGATATTTAAGGTTGACCTCTAAAGAATTCACCGCTATGGTGAATTGTGGTGTTATACGCCCCAGCGAGCGAGCATACCGAGTGACCAGAGGCGCGAAGCGGAAGGAAAAAACCGTGTCTGCCGAGAGTTCATCCCTCCGCGCGACCATCAGCTTTCCGCCTGATCGTTACCAAAGTCTCGAAGAGATCGCCCGACAGAAAAAAGTTTCGCTGGCCCGGGTCGTTCGCGAAGCTGCAGAACAGTACGTCGCGGACAAATGGCCGCTCTTCAAAGGCAAGGTGTGACCATGCCCCCCTCCTGCAGGTTTTTGGCGGGGTAGAGGATTCTTTCAGGAAACTCCAATGGTCAATTCGGAGACAACACCTACCACTGGAAAGGACGATTACCATATCCACCTCAACTTCTTGCCCGTTGAGACGGGCGGAGCGCGTTTTGTTATTTACCGTCGCAAATGCGCGTCTCCGCAGGAGCAGCGCCCAACTCCGCGGGCAAGCGCTCACAAGCTTCCGGCAGCCGCGGGAGACGAAAAAGACTGGCAATCCTACTGGGTCCTTCCCCAGGCGGCGGAGGGCTTTGAAGCCTTTGATTTCCAACCAGAGTGGAACGCCGACATAGCGCGAAGGATCATTTTCGGATGCCTGAGGCGGTCCGTGGAGTCCCAGTTGAAAACCACGGAGTATCGCTTCCCCGAGAACAGCTTCATTGAAGAGGTCTCCTTCGTCATGCAGACGCATCCGGAAGGCGAGGAGGAGCTCGTGGTCCAGCCCTACTCCCTCAAAGCGACCCGTGAGACGGGTTTTCTCGTCGATTTTCACTTCAGACTCGGCAAGAACGTTCCATTCGGCCGCAGAATCCAGCAACTCAGCCTAAGCCTCGACAAAAACTTCAGACGAAACGTCGATTACTGCGTCGATCGATCCTCCAAGATCAGGCGGTTCCTCGATAGGAGATGGCCGGTCTTCGACGGAATGACGCTGCCCGGCAGTTCCAAGCCGTTGCGGACATCCAAGAAATTTGTGGAAATGCCGGCTGAGCGGCTTCGCCCGAAAGTCTACGTATTCGCCGGCGGTGCGGAATCCAAGAGCCAGTTCACGGGTCTGCGCGACTTTGGGCCTCTCGAGCCGCTCGGCCAACCTCCCAGGTTACTTTTCGTATTCCGAGAACGCGACAGGCAAGCGGCACGCCGCCTCGTTATTTCTCTACGGGGATTGAAACAGCATGGCCAGTTTAGTTTTCCCGGCTTTAAGGGTCTGTTCAAGGCCGATTTGGACATCGACGCGAACCCGGTTATTCTCCCCGATCTCAGCGCGAGGTCCATGGAATCCGCGCTGGAGCGCGCGGAGGCCGTGCGAAAGGACTCCCCTCAGGTCTTGCCTGTCATTGTTCTGCCGAACGATGAGGAAAATGGCTACTTTGCCCAGAAGGCGTATTTCTCGCATGCGGGCATGCCCACGCAGGTCTGCACGCTGCGAATTCTGGAGGACGAAGAATCGTTGAAGTGGGCAATCGGGAACTTGGCGCTGCAGATATTCTGCAAAGCGGGCGGGAAACCCTGGAAGGTCCGTCCCACCGCTGAGCATTCCCTCATCATCGGCATCAGCCAGTCCCACAAATGCCGGGTCGTCAACGAGCGCCTTCATGTTGATAAGTATTTTGCATTTTCCGTCCTCACCGACAGCAGCGGCCTATTCCAACAGATTCAGGTGCTGGGGGATTCCCAGGATCACTCCGCCTATATAAGCGCGCTTCGCGGCAATTTGAAAAAAGTCCTGGAGGAAAACGCGGGTATATTCAATCGCGTCGTCATCCATACCTCCTTCAAGCTTAGGCATGAGGAGATCAAAGCCATACAGCAAACCACCCGCGATGTCGCCACCGCCACGGATCGCGCGAAATGCAGATTTGCCGTCATCAAGGTGAACCACAAGAGCAGGTTCTTCGGCATCAACCGCTCGGTCAACAGTCTCGTACCCTTCGAGGCGACGAAGGTTCGACTCAGTGCCAATGAGCACCTTGTGTGGTTTGAAGGCATCTACCCGGACAAACCGAATGTGACAAAGGCTTTTCCCGGCCCCACGCATCTCCAATTCCTTCGCGTGAATGACGATCCGGCCGGGCCCGCCGAGCAGCGGGAGCTATTGCAGGATTTGATGAATCTTTCGGGCGCCAATTGGCGGGGATTTAACGCCAAGAGCGCCCCGGTATCCGTTTTCTATTGTCATCTGGTCGCCGATTTTGTTCATGATTTCCATGAGCGGGGGCTTCCGATGCCAGCCGTACAAGACATCCGACCGTGGTTCCTGTGAGCTACTATGATGAGCCGCTCTAAAGACATCATCTTTCTGCTGGGCGCGGGGGCAAGCGCCGAGGCTGGCATCCCCGTTTCCAGTGAGATGATCCAACTCGTGGAACAATCGCTCGAGGGAGGAGCGGAGCAGGGCCTGTACCATCACGTTAAAAGCGCCATTCATTTTTCTGCGGGACTCAAAGGCCGCTTTGGCGACGCGGTTCCGTTCAACATCGAAACCCTCGTAAACACCTTGAATGAACTGGAACGAAACGAAGAACATCCCCTCTATCCATTTATTGCAGTGTGGAGTTCCCGGTTTGTTGCTCTTGCGGGCCCGGACTTTGGCGAGGTGCGTCGCTTCCGTCAGCGCATCCTGAAAGATCTAAAGAAATGGATGTGTCCTGAGGACTCGGCCAAAGCCGATTACTACCGGCGCCTGATCGCGCTCCAGCGCGACCTCAACTATCCTCTGCACGTTTTCTCTTTGAACTACGACCTCTGCGTTGAGAGCCTGAATAGTTCGGACTTTCGCGTCGAAACTGGCTTTGCGAATTACGGCCCGAGCCACTCCTGGGACTGGGAGCGCTTCGTGGACATGGAAAACAGCAATAACATCGCTCCGGAGCTTGTACTTTACAAGCTGCACGGGTCCATCAACTGGAAGCGAAGTCTGGAAACCAAAGAGCTATTCTGCGTGCAGCAAATCGAGAGCGTCGACGCGGATAACATGGAGATCATTTTCGGGCGCGAGTTCAAGCTGGAAACCGCCGATCCCTATCTGTTCTTCGCTTACAAGTTCCGGGATCTCTCGCTGGCGACGAAGGTCATCGTCGCCCTGGGCTACGGTTTCGGCGACGCAGACATCAATAAGATGCTGACGCAGAGCCTGCGCACGGATTCGGAACGCTGTCTCCTGGTGATCCAGCGCTGCGAAGAGAAAGATTGTGCAGAAAAGGCCATTGAGATTGGAACGCTCTTGGACCTCGGGGCAGACCGCAAGGACCAAGTGAAAGTTCAGCCCGGCTCAGCAAAGCAATTCCTGGAGACTCCGAATCTGGCAGAGTCGCTCGTAAAACTAATCCCACCGAGCAAAGACGTTCCGTTCTGAGCCGAGTTGCTCTTACGCATCACTCCGCCACGGACGCCGACACGATCCCGAACCACAGGTTAAGTGTGTAATCGACCCGCTGCAAAAGGGCTAACCAGGATTGCCGTAACCAAAATGCCGTGGCAGCAGCTGGCCATGTGTGGCGAACCCCAGATGCGCCCGGCACATTTGAGACTGTACGTGAGCGCGGCCTAGCTTCGCATTTTCATGCCTTCAGGTCGCTGGCAATCTGCGAGAACTGGTCGAGGGCGGCTTCGAGGTCTTCGGCGATTTCGGCGGCGATGACATCGGGACTGGGGAGGTTGGCCGAATCCTCCAAGCTTTCATCCTTCAGCCAGAAGATGTCGAGACTCACCTTGTCCCGCTTCAATAGCTCCTCGTACTCGAAGGGCTTGAAGCGTTGGGCGGGTTTGCGCTCGTGACGGTTCTCAGGATTGTAGCAGGCGACAAAATCATCAAGGTCGGGGCGCTTCAACGGATTCGTCTTCAGGGTAAAGTGCTGGTTCGTTCGGAAATCATAAATCCACAGAGTTTTCGTCCACGGCGTCTCGCTGGCTGGCTTGCGGTCAAAGAACAGGACGTTTGCCTTTACCCCTTGGGCATAAAAGATGCCGGTTGGCAGGCGTAGTAGCGTGTGGACATCGCATTCATGCAGCAACTTCCGCCGAACGGTTTCCCCAGCCCCGCCCTCGAACAGCACGTTGTCCGGCACCACGATGGCGGCTCGCCCGTGGATATTGAGCAGTGACTTGACATGCTGAAGGAAGTTGAGCTGCTTGTTGCTAGTCGAGGCCCAGAAGTCATCGCGGACCACCACCAGACTTTCTTTGCTCTGTTCGCCTTCTTCATTGATGACCGTCACGCTCGATTTCTTTCCGAATGGCGGATTGGTCATCACGATGTCATAGGTTTCTGACGGCTTGGCGTTCAGACTGTCGCCCACCTTGACGGGGCATTCGTCCCCGCCGATGCCGTGCAGCACCAGGTTCATGGCGCACAGACGGGCCGTGTTGTCCACGATCTCCATGCCCTTGAGCGCGTCAAAGCGCAGATGCTTTTTCTGGTCCTTGTCTAAGTCATAGCGATGGCTGATGAATTCGTGGGCGATTAGCAAGAAGCCGCCAGTCCCGCAGCCCGGATCGAAAATCGTTTGCATCGGTGCCGGGCGCATCACGTCCACGATGGCGCGGATCAGGGCGCGCGGCGTGAAGTATTGGCCTGCCCCGGTTTTCACGTCCTCAGCGTTCTTCTCCAGCAAACCCTCGTAGGCATCTCCTTTTACATCTGCATCGAGCGTCATCCACTGCTCGCGGTCAATCAAGTCGGCAACCAGGCGGCGAAGTTTCGCCGGGTCCTGAATCTTGTTCTGCGCCTTCCGAAAAATGGTCCCCAGCATCCCGCCTTGCTTGCCCAGGTTTCCCAGTGTTTTGCGGTAGTGAATTTCCAGCGCGTCACCGTCAAGCTCGAGCAGGCTCGGCCAGTTGTAGTCCTGGGGGACAATCGGAGGCCGATTTAGGGGCGGTTGGGTTTGCTCATGGGCCATCTTGAGGAACAGCAGATAGGTGAGTTGCTCAACATAGTCCCCGTAGGAGAGCCCGTCATCGCGCAGGACGTTGCAGTAGTTCCAAAGTTTCTGAACGATGGTGGCCGAACCATTCGTCATTATTCCTTCTCCTCCTGTGACAGAGGCACTCCTGCCTGTGTTGCTTTCCCCTGTGCTGTTTTCCCTTCACAGCCAGGAGTGGCTGTGCTACTTGTGGCACAGGCACTCTTGCCTGTGGCTTGTGTGCCACCTGTGACACAGGCACTCTTGTATGTGAACTGGGTACTTCTTTTTGCAGCACTTGACCAGGGCCAGTCCTCCGGCCTCTCCACCAGGCCCGCAGTGACGGGATTGCGTTCGATATAGGCCCGTATCCGCACCAATTCGGCCTCGTTACGCACCCAATGATCGAAAGATTCGTCTTCCCAGAAATGCATACCGACGCGCCCCAGAGCGACGTTGGCGTCGCGCGCGGAAACGCCCTTGATACCGCCCGTGATGCGGGCCAGCGGCATCCGCGGCCAGAGGAGCACGTGCACGTGGTTCGGCATGACCACGTAAGCGTCAAGTTGGTAATGTCCCAGCTCTTCGCCGCGAAGGATGGCGTCCTCAACGTAGCCGGCAATTCTGGCGTCGCGAAGCCATAGGGGGCCGCAGGTTCCCCGGTCGAGCTGGGCGTCCATCCGGCGAAATCTCCTGCCTGAGCTTTCTTTGGTAGCACAGGCACTCCTGCCTGTGGGTTGGGTGTCACAGCCAGGAGTGGCTGTGCTACGGGCTGTGCTACTGGTGGCCCAGGCACTCCTGCCTGGGGCTATGCCTTTGGGCAAAGACCCAAACAGCCGCCAAGTGACAAAGATGGCCTTGCCCCCAGGGTGCCAGTGCGGCAAATTGCGGCGATAGAAGGTCATTGGTTAACCTCTTGCCGGTGACCCAGGCACTCCTGCCCGTGCCTTCTTGCTCTTTAATTTCTTGACACCACCACAGCCAGGAGTGGCTGTGCTACCTGTGACACAGGCACTCTTGCCTGTGGTCGGTTGTGTGCCACAGCCAGGAGTGGCTGTGCTACCTGTGACACAGGCACTCTTGCCTGTGGTGGGTTGTGTGCCACAGCCAGGAGTGGCTGTGCTACTACTAGATTTGGCAGCTTTGATGCGTTCCAGCAGGACGCTCGCCGGTTCGTCGCTCGGGTCCTGCGGCACGAGCTTGCCCTCGAAGGCCCGCTTCAGGATCGCCTGCCGCAGCCGCTCGGCGCGCTTGAGATTGGCCTCAACGACGGTTTCCAGTTCGTCAATAACCGACAAACGTTGCTCGACCTCAGCGACAATGCGGTGCTGTTCCGCGAGCGGCGGGAGCGGAAGGCAGAACGCGGCCAGCTGCGACGTGAACATATGCTGTATTAAACTGCCCTTGTTAAGTCCGTCCACGAATTGCCTGAACACTTCAGACTTGAACATCCACAGTAAATATTCGGGAAGAACATGGACAGGCGTCAGCCTGGCGATTCGCTGGTTAAGAAGGCAATCGTCAGAATTCCTCGTGATACATACTCGCCCGAGAAACTCGTCTTTCAGAGACTGGGCAGTGAGATTCATTACGAGTTCTCGCGCGCCAACGATAAACCCTGGGAATTCCGCTTCCCAGCGTTTTGGAAGAAAGCGAGTATTCTCCTCAGTCCATTCAACCAGACC
>Ga0208687_1001510_pt1 | contig 10240 bp, 6 predicted proteins | sample June2015DPH_6_10_FD_184695 | JGI IMG/M metagenome (GOLD analysis project Ga0208687, IMG submission 184695) | Peatland microbial communities from SPRUCE experiment site at the Marcell Experimental Forest, Minnesota, USA - June2015DPH_6_100... | ecosystem: Environmental > Terrestrial > Soil >...
CTCCCAGCGACAGCGGCTTGTTGGACATGACGCCCGGCTGATGCTGATTCGTAATGGTCTCGAACTCATCCATCATCCAGGCCATTATTTGAGGATTCGTGTTTACGTCGGGAGCCGGGACGTCGCGATCGACGCCGATGTGCTGCCACAGCGCACGCACATAGGCGCGGGCTGTATTTTCGAGTTCTCTGGCGGACATCTTGCGCGGATCGCAGACAACTCCGCCTTTGCCTCCCCCTAATGGAATGTCGACCACGGCCGATTTCCAGGTCATCCATCCAGCCATAGCCCGCATCGTATCCAGGGTTTCATCCGGGTGAAACCGGATTCCTCCTTTGGCCGGGCCGCGCGCGAAATTGTGCTGAATCCGATAGCCGTGAAAAATGCTCGTCATCCCGCTATCCATCTTGACGGGGAGTGTGAATTTGAACTCTCGCTGGGGCCATAACAGGAGATCTGTGGTGGCTGGATCCAGGTTCAAAACCTTTGCGGCCGCCATGATCTGCGTCTGAGCGATCTCAAACGAGTTATAGGATTGCATCGGTTCATTCCTTTTTTCTAGGGGCTGGGGGATTCTCATCTTCGGAGATGTCGAGAATGATCCGGTACCAGCAATTCTTGCAAACAAGAGCCCGGTCGATGGTGAGGAGCACCTGTTGCCATGGACTCAGTTCCTGACCGCAATGGGGGCAAGAATCGTAGGTCTTGCGAGCTTTCGAATAGTCCTTCTTGTCTTCGCTTTTTTCGGCCAACGTCCTACTCCGGTTTCAAAATGATTCCCTTGTTTCGATGCCCATCCACTTTAGCCACAACCGGTTTTTCCAGGCGGATGTGGCGGACAAACTGTTTTTCTTCCACGCTCGGGTTTGCGCGCAGCCATTCCCAGTCGACGAAGCCATCCTGGGTAGTGGAATTGATGGTGAAGTAGCTGATGCGGAAAGAGGTAATGTTATGGAAAAAATGGGAACCCTGGGATGGATCGACTTCCATGTCTTTGAATCCTGCCTCCACGATCACTTTTGCGCCCGAAATCTGGTCCCACTTCACCGGTATTCCCAGCCAGGGATCGAGTGAACCCCAGCGGCCGACCCCGATCAGGAGGTAGGGCCGCTTTTCGGCCAGCAGTTTTTCATTGAACTTTGTGACTTCGTAAGCCGCCTCCCGGCTTTTTGCCCGGTTGAACCGGTCGATATCCACGACCACGATGTCGCGGATATCGCTTGAGACCCCATGTCCGAGAACCTGGGTGCTTCTGCAAATCAATTTATCCTGCGAAGCATCTTCGATGTCCGGGGCGTCCGATTCCTTGCTCAGCCCGAGCGGTCTCAACTGCAGCAATGCAAAATCCTTTGGCTGCCCCGGCCGTTCCGACATCGTGACTGCAAATTCCATCTCGACGGGAGCGCCCATCCCCCAGCTTCCCATGTCCGTCAGGAGTTCCAAAATGTGCGGCAGCGGGAAAATCTTGTTCCGCAGTATCGGAGCGAAGCTTACGACGCGCGGGCCTTTTCTGGAAATCCCATCGTACAGCGCATCGTTCTCCGTGGAATAGGTCGATGCGACATATTGAAGAGTCCCGTCCTCTTCAGCCTCGCTCAGACCGAAACTCCTGACCTGCATGTCGCGGGTTTCGGCTGCCTGCATCGGCTCCGCGCTGAAATCGAGTGCGAAGAACTGGGTTTGGCTGGTGTGGAGGGCCTCTTTGGCTGAAAAGAACTGGATCAGGTGGTTGGGGTACTTCGGGCAAAACCGGACGGTGATTCCGCCGTCGACAATCGTCTTCCCAAGGCCGAGAGCTACCGAAATAATGCCGTCCAACGGCTTCTGAGGCGGCACAGGGTAGTAGTTATAGGACTTCGCCACGCCCGAGAAATCGGGGTAGAAACGCGTCCCGTGCCTCGCGCCCGCCATTTTCTGGACAATCACAGACATTTTCTCTTCTTCAAGCCGGTAGTCTGTGACCTTGAAATAATCCTTTGCGCATTGATAAAAAGTCGACGCGTAGACCCGTTTAATGGTTGTTACCAGCTGCCCGAGGCGGACAAAAGGATCGGGGTGATTGTTGGGAATCATGTAGGTTTCATACACGCCGGCAAAGGGATGGTACTGAGTGTCCTCCAGCATGCTGGAGGAACGGACCGCGAGCGGCTCGCGGATCAGATGCAGAAAGGCCGCGAGATCGCCAAGCAGATCCTCGGGAAAAATCCCCGTTTCGATGAGCTTTTGGGTGATCTTCACGTCGTCGGCACATTCCAGCGCAAATTTGCGCAGATTGTTTTCATCGAGGAACCGGTCGAAGACATCCGTTCCCAGCACCAGGGCGGGAGGCACGGCGATCTGAATGCCTTCAAATTGACGCCGGACGTCGTAATTATTGATCAGCGTGTTTAGGAAACCGAGGCCTCGCGCCTTCCCACCCAGTGACCCACCGCCGATCCGCGCGAAGCTCGTATCGGGGTCGAAGGTTTCCTTCTTGAATTCTGATATCAATCCGCGCTGTTGAAGCCGGCTGTAGGCGCCCAGGGAAGAGATCAGGTCTTTACGCAGCTCAGCGACGGTCGGGAAATCCGATACTTTTCTGGGCCGGACTTTGTGCGCGAGCCAGAATTCGGTTCGGGCTTTCAGCCAATTCGAGAAGTGGTTCCGCTCTGCATGAAAACGGATGCTCTCCTCCGGTACATATTCGAGCTGTTCACGCAGGCTTTTCAGATCCGCAGCTCTGGCTACTTCGTGTCCATCCGGCGTCCGGAATATGAAGTCGCCGAAGCTGAAATATTCGGTCATGAACTGCCGCAGCTGGAGAGAGGGATTGGGCGAATCCTTCGACATGAAGGAAAGATTCAGCGACCTGGCTTCAGTCTGATAATCCGAAGTGAGGGACTGCAGCATGACGGGCAGTTCAGGATTTTCACTTCTGACCGCTTTCGCGAACTTGAGCCCGGCGCCGTGATCGGGTTTGCCGTTGCGAGGGAAATCGATATCGGAAATGACGCCAAGGATGTGTTCCTTGTATGACTCAAAGTAATGCCAGGCTTCTTCATATGTCTGGCAAAGGATAATCTTAGGGCGCGCAACCGTTCTCAGAAACTTGTGCGAGAGATTGATGCCCTCGGAGATGAGCCGCTGGGACTGGTTGAGGAGTTCCGTATACAAAATCGGGAGAAGGGTCGAGTAGTAGTGAATATTGTCTTCAATGAACAGAATTGACTGAACCCCGACCAGCCGTGTGTCGTGATCGACATTCATCCGGTCTTCGAGATGTTTGATGATGCTGACGATGAGCCGGAAATCCCCTTGCCAGACAAAGACCCGGTCGAATGCCGCCGTGTAGTTGTGCGCTTTGAGATCCTTCAGCTCCCGGCTGTCATACGCCAGCAGGACGATTGGGATCTGCACGCCGGCTTCTCGCGCCTGTTCTGCCAGTTGGACGGCGGTCATGTCTTCGACGTGGAGAGTTGTCAGGATGAGATCGAAGCGGCGCTCCTCTTTTGCGAGGACGATAGCCTCTTTTCCGCTCGATACCCGCGTCAGTTCCGGAGAGTGACTCAGGTTCAGCTTCTGATATTCGGCGCTGATCAGTTCGTCAAAGCGGCCGTCTTCCTCGAACAGGTAGAGGTCATAAAGGCTGGAGACAAGGAGAACGTCTCTGATTCGGTGGCGCATCAGGTTTTGAAAGCCCTGAAAGCGGGTTCCGTATCCGTGCTCGATCCAAAGTGGGTCCAGATGTTTTTCAGCCATGGATAGATAAACCTGATAGCTGTAACAAAGGTGATATTGGGGCCAAGCGCCACAGGCGCGCAGCAGCAGAGCCCAAGGCGGAGGCCGCAAAGCGGCCGAAGCCCTGGGTGCGTTCGAAGCGATTCAAGCCCTGAAAGGGCGGCGCAGAGATCGGTGTCGCCCTTTCAGGGCTTTTTCAAATTGTTCCATATACCTAGGGTGAAACCCTGTCTTTGCTGCATCACGCCTTCGGCGCTCTCCAATATCGAACCAACTGCTGCAGAACCTAGTATAAAACAAAAGCCACGAATTGCACCAATTCTGCAATTCGTGGCGATCAAAACGGGGAAGTTTCCCCAATATTAATTGGGGTCTGGGTCGGAGGTGATAGGTGGCATAAGCCGCATTTTCCCACAATTCCCCAAAACGGCACCTTGCTTCCACTTCAGATAAACCGCTTTATGCAAACATTCCCATTTCCTATGGGGCGGTTGATTCCGACATTGCCCGCGATTTTACTCCAGATTGGCACGATAGAGTTTGGAGTTTCCACACACTTTCACCTTATCGCCCAATTTGTGCTTGATACCTGGCGCCAGGATATGCCCTAATCGCCGATATTGGAATCCCGTTTTGCCGGGTGAATTGGAGGGGGCCTGGAAGGTAGAGCGAGGCAAGCGGAAAATTAAAAGGAATGCTGCGCTTGAAGCGCACGATCATGCCCAGCTGAAAACAGTAAGGCGTCAATTGCATAAACTCCGACGCTCGTTACGCAGAGCTTCAGCCCTCGCCCGTGTCCGTGGTGGGAAAACTGCTCCGCAAGCGGGAAGCTAAACCCCGTGAAAAATAAATGTATTTAATTATCGACAGTGAGACAACCGGGCTTCCCAGAAACTGGAAAGCCCCGATATCGGATCTCGGCAATTGGCCGCGCGTCATCCAGGTTGCCTGGGCGCTCTACGACAATACAGGTCGGCATGTAGAATCGACGACGTACCTCGTTCGGCCGGATGGTTTTAGAATCCCTAAAGATGTACAACGCATCCACGGGATTACAACCGAGCGAGCGCTGACCGAGGGAAAACCGCTTATAACTGTGCTGAATGAACTCAGTGCAATCGTCGAGAAGTCCAACATAATCGTGGCGCACAACGTGAGATTCGACGAAAGCGTTATCTCTGCCGAATATGTCCGACTGAAGCTCAAACCGCCGTTCGAAAAAAAGAAGCGTATTTGCACTATGGTGGAAACGACAGAGCTTTGCCGAATTCAGGGCCCGTACGGCTACAAATGGCCTACGCTGTCACAATTGCATACAAAGCTGTTCAATAGTGGATATGAGGAAGCCCATGACGCGGGAGTGGATGTTGCGGCGTGTGCAAAGTGTTTCTTTGAACTTAAGCGGCTGGGTGTTGTTACTCTTTAGCCTTCTTGTCAACCGGACATAATAGATTGCGGATTTACTGAAAAAATAAAAGTGTGAAAGTGTGGACAGCCAGAGCGCCGGGATAAACCGGCATGAAGTAGAGAATGAAAGAGTCTTACAGGAAAGGAGTAGCGAACCATCCTGACCTCGAGTTTTGCACACACTGCCGCGAGGCAAGGCGTGAAGCGTAAACAGAGGCACTGGTGGGCAGGGTATCGAGCTGCGAAAACACAATCCGGGGCGCCGACCCTGTTGGGTGAAGGGGAAGGCAACATCGAGGCATGCGCAAGCGCGAGGATGCCAAGAGCCCTGCGTAGTCGTAGACCCCTGGCACGCTAGGAAACTTCATGTACGAGAACCGGGAGACCTCCGAACTGTCTGGCTGCGGAAGCGGAGCAGACCGGCCAGAGAAGGCAAATTGCCGTAAGACTGGCGCGAACGGAACGGAGGAGTCGGACTGCGCCGTAGTACCGATGAACGAGCCGAACAAAGGAGAGCCGAGGAAAGAGGGCTTGACTGCGGAGGCTGGGGAGGGAAGGGCGCGGACCAAGGAGAACACCAGTCAGGCCCACACGAACCCGACACAGGGAGGGAAGAAAGGCGTGTCCCAAGGGCTGGCGGGTGTGCGACAAGCGGCGCGAGCGAAGAAGGGAGAACGGTTCACAGCTTTGCTCCATCATCTGACGCCGGAGCTTTTGCGGGGCAGCTTCTACGCACTGAAGCGGGAGGCGGCGGCAGGAGTGGACGGGGTGAGATGGAAGGAGTATGAGGCTGGGCTGGAAGGGAGGCTAGCCGACCTGCACGGCCGAGTGCACCGTGGAGCCTATCGGGCGCAGCCCTCAAGGAGAGTGTATATACCGAAGGCCGACGGGCGGCAGCGTCCGTTGGGGATAGCGGCGTTGGAAGGCAAGATAGTCCAACAAGCCGTAGTCACGATTCTCAATGAGATTTACGAGAACGACTTTTTAGGATTCTCCTACGGGTTTCGGCCGGGGCGCAGTCCGCATCAAGCGCTGGACGCGCTGACGGTGGGGATCACGCGGAAGCGAGTGAACTGGGTGCTGGACTTGGACATTCGTGGATTTTTCGACAACATGTCGCACGAGTGGACGGTCAAATTTGTAGAGCATCGAGTAGGGGATCCGAGGGTGCTGCGCCTGATGCGGAAGTGGATGAAGGCAGGAGTATCCGAGGAAGGGGAATGGTCGGAGAGCAAGATAGGTACGCCTCAAGGAGCGGTGATATCGCCGCTGCTGGCAAATATCTATTTGCATTACGCTCTCGATCTCTGGGTGGATGCATGGCGGCGGAAGGTGGCGCACGGCGATGTGATCGTGGTGCGATACGCGGACGACGTGGTGCTGGGATTCGAGCGCAAGGAGGAAGCCGAGCGGTTTCTGCGAGAGGTGCGGGAACGGCTGGCGCAATTTGGCTTGGAACTACATCCAGAGAAGACGCGGCTGATCGAATTTGGGCGGTATGCAGCGCCCAATCGGGAACGCCGCGGCGAAGGCAAACCGGAGACGTTCGATTTTCTGGGATTCACGCACATGTGCGGGAAGAACGGAAAGACGGGCTATTTCGTGGTGCGACGCAAAACGGTGAAGAAGCGGATGCGGGCGAAGCTGCAGGCGTTGAAAGCCGAGCTACGACGGCGGATGCACGAGCCATTAGCGGAGACCGGGAAATGGCTCCACATGGTCGTCCGAGGTTACTACCAGTATTACGCCGTGCCGGACAATATAGCCAGTCTGGGCTTGTTTCGGGAGAAACTCCTTGGGCTGTGGCGGCATGTGATTCGCCGGCGCAGTCAGAAACGACCTCCCAACTGGGACCGTCTGGGTCGGTTCTTTGATCGCTGGTTGCCCCGTCCCTGCATTCTTCACCCTTTTCCGCAAGTGAGGTTTGACGCCAGACATCCAAGGTAGGAGCCGTATGCGTTAGCAGCGCCCGTACGGATCTGTGCGGGGGGTGCAGAGCGATCCGCATCCCTACCGCGACCTATTCTGTATCTTTTTCTTGACACTTTCTATGAGTCCGCCATTTGAAATATCGAAGGAGGCGAACCATGGCTTTGCCGCGCAGCCGATATGTCCGGGAGGGACAAGAAGGTGTATATCACTGCTTCAGCCGGTGCGTCCGCCGCGCTTTCCTATATGGATTCGACCCGCTTACTCGCCGCGACTTCTCCCACCGCAAAGCTTGGCTGGTTGACAGATTACGATATCTTGCCGCCATTTTTGCTATCGATGTCTGCGCTTACGCCGTTATGGATAATCACTATCACACCGTTCTCCGCACTCGCCCGGACATCGCCAACGGTTGGTCCGATCGTGAGGTCGCTATCCGCTGGCTAACTCTCTTCCCTAGACATCGCCAACAGAATGGAGTCCCGATGCTGCCGGTCGAGGAAGAAATCTGCACCCTGGAGCATTGTCCTGAACGTGTCGCTCAGCTGCGCAGACGATTGTGCAGCCTGAGCTGGTTTATGGCTAAGCTTAATGAATTCGTCGCCCGGGCTGCCAATAAAGAAGATGCGGTTAAAGGGCGGTTCTGGGAATCGAGGTTCAAATGCCAGGCGCTACTTGATCATGCAGCCATAGCCGCCTGCATGGTTTATGTGGATCTGAATCCCATCCGTGCTGGCACGGCAGCAACCCCAGAGGAAAGCGACTTCACCAGCATCCAGGAACGAATCCGTGCTTGGCACAAAGAGTCCATGCCTGTCCCCACAAAAGCAGCGCAAAACATCCTCTCCATCCCCTTCAGTAACGAAATGCCCATGCCGGCAGATACAGGCGAAATATCAAGCCCTATTTCCAAACCCGCGGAATTCTGCAGATGACTCCAGCAGAGTATTTCGATCTGGTGGACAAATCGGGACGCTTGACACGTTCGGACAAGCCGTGTGCCATCGATCCCGATCTTGCGCCCATTCTTCTGCGGATCGGTGCAAATCCCGACGCTTGGATAGAAACCATCTCCTGCTTCGGATACAAATTCCGTCTCGCCGCCGGGCTATTGGCCAATCTGCGCAATTTTGCGGATCAACTCGGCAGGAGATGGCTGACAGGGCTTGCAGCAGCTCGAGCCGCTTTCGCACCCTCCCTGCCGAGATCAGCCTAATCCTCTATGCACCGTCATTCCGTCCTCTGAGCCAGATGGAATCTTCTAGTTTCATCAATTACCTCCTGCAGCACTTGTTTCTGCATTCTGCCGTCCGCCCTTAATACGATTTGTTCCCTAATCGTCTCAATCCAGCGGCATGGCTTGAAGACGGCTCCAGCCCTGGGTCCAGATTCCACATCGGCTTCCGACTGGTTTCATTTCGCACGCACAAAAACGAGAAAAAATGGGTGTCCCCGTTTCTTTCCTTTCAATTTCCCCCGAAAAAGTGGGTGTCCCCGTTTCATCCCCGTTTCCCCCTTTTCCCCGTTTCCCGAGTACCTATCCAGAACCGCATGGCTGTTCATTCTGGCGCGTTTGGCTAGTGAATGTGGCGACGGTCCCAAGTATACTGATATTGAAGTTTGGGGAACAAAATGAGCAAAACAGAAGTAAAGGCGGGAACATTTCCCTCAAAGGCATTCGCGGTCCGGAGCGCAACTTCGGAGCCGGGTCCGCTTACGGCTCAACGGCGCACTCCCCGGGCAGAGGATTTCCAGGCCCAAATCTGTATTGCGGCGTCTGTTATCCGGATTTGCACACCGCGCATCACGCCTGGAGGCATATCGAGGAACAATAACAATGAGCAAAGAACCCTCCGCCGCTCAGAAGATGATCGGCGACTTCGCACCCAAGCTGGTTGAATTAACGGACAACGTGCTGTATGGCGATGTCTGGGAACGACCGGGCCTTTCCAAACGCGATCGTAGCCTGGTGACGGTGAGTGCGCTGGTTGCATTGAATCGTTTGGAGCAGTTGCGGTTTCACCTCGAAAAGGCGCTGGAAAATGGCGTTACGAAAGATGAATTGGTCGAAGTCATTACTCATCTGGCGTTTTACTCAGGGTGGCCCAACGCAATGAGCGCCATCGCGATTGCGAAGGATCTATTCTCAAAAGTTGGATGATACGGAGCAAGCGGATGCGCTTCAGCGGAAATTTGTTCTTTCTCCTGCTTTCCGGCATCGCCGCGTTGCCGCTGGTCTCTCAAGACTGGCCAATGTGGGGCGGCACGCCGCAACGCAACTTGATTTCTGTCATAAAGAACCTCCCGGAGTTCTGGGATGTCAAAAACGGGAAAAACATAAAGTGGAAGGTGCAGATCGGTTCGACCTCGTATGGAAATCCGGTAGTGGCCGATGGGAAGATTTTCCTCGGCACCAACAACGGCAATCCCAAGAACCCTGAAATCGAAGGCGACAAGGGTGTGCTTATGTGCTTCCGGGAGTCCGACGGCAAATTTCTCTGGCAGGCCGTGACGGATAAGCTGGAGTCCGGATCAGAAAACGACTTCCCCGAGCAGGGCGTCTGCTCGTCCCCGATCGTGGAAGGGAAGAGGCTTTATTATGTGAGCAACCGCGGAGAGCTGATTTGCCTGGACACGGAAGGATTTATGGACGGCAAAAATGACGGTCCTTTCCAGGATGAGGTCTATAAAGGGCCAACCGACGCCGACATCATCTGGAAGCTCGATATGATGAAGGAATTGGGCGTCTACCAGCGCAACATGGCCAATTCCTCACCCGTCATTTGGGAGGATCTGGTCTTCCTCGAAACCTCCAACGGCCGCAGTGACGAAAAAATCCCTGCGCCGAAAGCTCCCAGTTTTATCGCCGTGAACAAATACACCGGCAAGGTTGTGTGGCAGGACAATTCTCCAGGTGATGGCATTCTGCACGGCCAGTGGTCCTCCCCGGCTCTCGGCCTGGTAGATGGAACTCAGCAGGCGTTTTTCGCAGGCGGTGACGGCTGGATTTACGGCTTCAACGCCCGAACCGGAGAAAAGCTCTGGCGATTCGATTTGAACCCCAAAGACGCTGTGTGGCCCAAAACTCGCAACTACGGCGTTTCTACGCCCGTATTCAGCGGGGGCAAAGCGTTTATGAGTGTGGGGCAGGATCCCGACAGCGGCAACGGAGTCGGACACACTTATT
>Ga0208687_1001512_pt1 | contig 10232 bp, 9 predicted proteins | sample June2015DPH_6_10_FD_184695 | JGI IMG/M metagenome (GOLD analysis project Ga0208687, IMG submission 184695) | Peatland microbial communities from SPRUCE experiment site at the Marcell Experimental Forest, Minnesota, USA - June2015DPH_6_100... | ecosystem: Environmental > Terrestrial > Soil >...
CGGAAAACTCGTTTGTACGGGCGCCAAGAAAGAGGCGGAGGTTCACAGATCCATCGCAAAACTGCAAGACGCGCTTGAAGAGAAAGAACTCATAACCTACCCGTAGTCCCGAATCGGAGACGCACTGCTCCCTTCTATCCTTGACTTCTTCACCACAAGCCAAACTTCCCGTTTCATCGTTTGCACTGCGCCTCAATAATCTGAATGATTTTCTTAGAATCCTGATAGTAACTATATATCATTCCTCAATGCTTTCCTGTCGTTTTCCCTCAGAGCGTTGCAGTTTTACGCCTCCAATTTTGCGGCATTCCTCCAATCACTCAACAGCCAGTCTAAAATGTGGAATCGTAATCGAACCAGGGATGGGAGCAGAAAAGAATGTTCAATTCCCATTAGTGGCCTAGCGGAGTTTAATCTACAACTTGGTCTTGCTAGGCGGCCACGTCGTGCCAATTAGGTTCGTGACTTTGCAGCTATTCTCCGCTTATGTTTCAGTGACGGTCGATGTAGACGTTTCACGTTTTCCCATACGCCGTCAGTAATCGGTTTGAATTTCATTCCGCACTCCGGACATTTTCGAGGACGTTTAGTCTTCATCTTAGTCAAATGGTCTCAGGAGAGCATGATTCATTTCGTGTAATAAGTTTGCTTAAAGGGCAAGCAGCACTAAGGATCACGGTAACGGGGCATCTACGTTTGGTACGGACTAGCGCGCCAAACCGTTTGGTGTCTTTATCTTGTTGCCTTTATGGGGTCGTGAAATAATATTTCGAGCCAGTAGATGTCTCTCGCCCTTTGCCCACAATCGCCTTTCTTGTTAGCAAGCTCTCTAATGCTACATTTACTCGCTCTACAGTAGGGTCATTTATTGGTTTAACCACGGCTGTCGCAAAAAGGTTTTGAACAATCTCAATAGAAGTGTAGGCCGATTGACGATTCTTGCTGAGGAAGTCGAGGACTTCTTCTTCTAAAGTTGGGCCAATTGCTTTTAGTTTCTCAAATTCGTTCCTAGAGATCGGCAACTTAAGTCTGGATTCAGGTGAGCGTTGTAGCTTAAGAATATGGCGACAGAACTGCCAGCTAGATTCGGGACTCTCCTTGGCTTCGACATTGTCGATTATTGGCTCCATGTATCTTACCGAGAACCAAAGAATAACGGTACCTATTCTAGCGACAAGAATGTGGCGGGCCCGCTGGGATTTGAACCCAGGACTTCCGGCTCCGCAGGCGTGCGCGAGATAACGCGTTCTCTCAGCGTCCTAATCCTGACTAGACTACGGGCCCTGAAAGTTGATTGCGGATTGTGGTTAAAGAATTGTTGGGGTGGCGCCGTTTAGGTTGTTTGTTCGCAGGCCCGTTGCAGGGCGTTGGCTACGTTCGCGCTTCCCATAGCTTTGATGTAGGGTCCCAGCCTGGGTCCCTTGGGTGAACCCAATAGAATCGTGTAGAGCAATCTAAAGAAATCCGGTGGGTCAAGTGAATATTTCTTCGCGATATTGAATATCGAATTCTGAATAATCCTTTCGTCAGTCTCGGATTTGACGACTGAGATGAGATCCTCGATGGCCAGCCTCTGAGGGCCGGCTATCGTGATTCGTGTTTCAGGTATCTGGGTGAAGTCCTTCGCCCAGTTCGTGGCATAGTCTAGTCTCTGCTGGAAATCAGGTAAGGGTTGGGCTCTCAAGTAGCCATATTCCCGCAACTTGGATTCGACGTATTCCGTTCTGTTGTCAGGGGGCGCTACGGTAACCAAGTACACAAGTAAATTGTAGGGCACGTGCGTGCCAGGAACTGGGGGCGGCTTCAGGAACCATGAGTACTCATACAGGCCTCTGAGTTTCGCGAGCTCCTTTTCATCGTTGGGCTTCTTAACGCCGAAATAGACCTGTTCAAGATAATCGAGTTCATTCGCATATGTTGGGATGTCTTCAACTCCGACGTTACGTGCGCCCGTAATGCGCTTGAACATTAGCAGATTGAGCGATGTTGGAGATGCGTATTTGAACCATGTCTGAGGCGTTATCACATCGACGGCTGATTTCGATTTGGAAATCTTCTTTCCGCCTTTGTCGAGAAAGAGCTCGTAGCGGACATGGTACGGAGGAGGAGAGCCTAAGATTTCTTCGCAAACTCTGTCGTTAACCCGAACTGAATCTGTAAGCTCCTTGCCGTGTGCCTCGAAGTTTATCTTCAATGCATCCCAGCGGACAGCGAATTCGGCTTTCCATGGGACCTTTCCGTGACCCTCCTTGAAATCTGCTTCGCCCTTGTAACCACATCCCTGAAGCGTCTGCCCTTTAATTTCGGACCCGCCTTCGCAGACGTACAGAACCTTGTCGGTTTTGGATTGAAACTCTAGGCTGCGGGTTGTGTAGATCCTCCCGCATGAACCGCAAATGGGAAAATATGGTAGCGTCGTAGTATACTTCTCCTGACCCACTTCCTCCTTCACAATCTTGCCGACACGGTCGGCTTCGAGGAGTATTTTCCGGATCTGAGTTGTGAACAAACCTTTTCTGTAATCTTCTGTCGCTGAATGGAAGACGTACTCAGCGCCGCACTTGTCCATTGCTTCCCTCAGTAACGAGTTCATGTGCAAACCGTAACTTTCATGGCAATTGTATGGGTCAGGGATTGCTGAGACTGGATGGCCTAGATACTTCTTGAGCGAATCCGGCATGCCCGAGGGGACTTTTCTTAGGCCATCCATGTCGTCAGAGTAGGCTATGAATTCCGCTTTCGTTACCGCACTGTCGAGGGCAAGTTTTACCCCATAAGCTCGAATCACGTCGCCGAGGCTACCGATGTGTGGTATTCCTGAAGCTCCTAGGCCACTTTCCGTTCTCAAGACATCGGCTTTTCTACCAAGTTTTGTCTCGCGCTCAAGGACACGGCGGGCAACCATATCCAGCCATGTTCCACGGCCAACAATCTCGAGGTTCGAGCGCGTCGCCAATTGAATCACACCTCTTCCTGTTAGTATACGTTGATTCAGATATTCTTTATAGCAACACAATGTTACGGTAGCAAAACCCAGGAAATCAAACAGCCGTCAAGGAAGTCTGAACCATGGCCTCGAATATCACCCGCACAAAGTGGCTATGGGCGGTCGGAATCGCAGCGGTCATCGGTCTACTGGACTGGTTCTTCATGTTCTACATTTCATCTTTCACTTTTCAGGTAAAGACACAAACCGTTGATGTGGGTGGCTTTATGTTCTTAATTCCGATTCAGTGGTTGCCAATTCTCGGAGTCTTTTTGGCGACCTTGGTCGCCTGGCTTGAGCTTTCGGACAAGATATTCCCTAGGCGAAGTGGGCCTGAACCTGACCAGCTCGGATACGCTCGTTTGCTTCGTGCAGTTGCCTTTTCAGTCATGGCTTTTGTCTGCGTTCTCTACATCCCCTATCTCCTTGGTTCGAATTGGTTTTGGGCCAAAGTAAGTAAGCTCGGGCATAATATCCCTCAGCTGCGTGATATCGGCCTATCCTTACTCAACACGCAAGAACCCGCTATGACACTTGACCCGCTTTGGCAGTATTCTATATCTCAAGTTCTCGCCACCGCCGCTATGCTGCTGGTCGCTTGGGCATTTAGCAGGACCGCAAGGCGACCAAGAAAGCCTCGGTAAGCGCCGATAGACTCGAGCCAGCCAATAAGGGCTAAAAGCGCCACCTCTAGGTTTAATCGAAGGTTAGGACGAGTCGGTAAAGCGCATGGCCGATCATTGCCCGCTCTGCCAGAGGCCAAAGAAACCTCCATCCGAATTCTGTGCCTTCCATTATGCAGCCCAAACTAACCTCGAGAGCGCGTTTGCGGTTTGGTGTAAGTCAATCGGCCCTAATTTGACGAAAGGAGAATACTACGCACGGTTGGAAAAGAGGGACGAAACTGGCGCCGCCGTGAAGGCATTGATCCAATACCTCCGCAGCAAAGGAGGCGTGGCCTAAGTGCCAACAACCCTCATAGTTACTGAGAAGCCAGACGCAGCACTCCACGTGGCCGAAGCATTAGCTAACGACCAAACACCACATAGAATTAGCGTCGAAGGCGTTCCCTTTTTCGAGCTTCAGAGGGATGGCGGGCGAATACTTGTTTGCTCAGCGCTGGGACACTTGTACGCAGTCGGCGCTAAGGGAACCGAGATACGTTCGCAATATCCCGTCTGGGAATTTGCCTGGATGCCGAAGAATTTAGCGGAGCGCGGCCAAGGGAGGCAGGAGAAATGGATCCAGGCAATTTCCAAAGTGTCGAAGGAAGCTGATCGTTTCATAAATGCATGCGATTTCGATATTGAAGGGTCGCTAATCGGCTATACCGTACTCAAATACGCGTGTGGTGGAGCGGACAAGATAGCGCGTCGAATGAAATTTTCAACCCTGACTGTCAAGGAATTGCGTGACTCGTACCTCAAGATGCTGCCTGAGCTTGATTTGTTCATGGCCTTTGCGGGGATGTGCCGTCACGAGGTTGATTGGCTCTACGGAATCAATTTGTCCCGCGCGCTCACGCAATCCGCCCTCAAAGCGAGCAACCGTTACTTCACCCTCAGCACGGGAAGGGTGCAGGGGCCGACCCTACGCTTCGTCGTTGACAGGGAGCGTGAGATCGAGACCTTTGTTCCAGTCCCATACTGGCAGTTAAGAGCACGAGTGAATGTCGACGGCGATATTATCGAGGCTGAGTACGAGTTCGACAGGTTGGAAACCAAAGCGCAAGCTGAACAAGCGGTTAGCGATTGCGCCGCGAGGAAGGGTGTCGTTGAGAAAGTTGAATCCAGAACGTACCAGCTGTCGCCTCCAATTCCATTTGACCTCTCCGCACTCCAAAGCGAAGCGTACAGGCATTTTGGCTACAACCCGCGTGTTTCGCTTAGCATAGCAGAACGCCTTTACCTGGACCAGTTGATCTCCTACCCGCGAACCTCAAGTCAAAAGCTTCCCCCTTCGATTGGCTACGAAGAAATCTTGACCGGGCTGAAGCAGATCGGTGCTTACAATTCAGGTTCGTCAGGCCTCCTAGCTTCGGGCAGCCTTCGGCCAACCCAGGGAGAGAAAGATGACCCGGCACATCCAGCTGTTTACCCTACAGGTTCAGTTCCGCGAGGAGAACTCGACTCTCGGGGACAGAAGGTTTTCGACTTAGTTGTAAGGCGATTTCTTGCCACATTTGGCACAACCGCGACAAAACAGAGCGACAAGGTCACGATACGAGTCGGAAAACATGCGTTCTTCCTACGTGGTTCACGAATTGAGAAGAAAGGGTGGATCGCTCTCTACGGGCAATACGCCAAGTTCGAAGATGTCACACTCCCTCAGCTGACCGAGGGACAGGAGGTTATGGTGGAGGATGTTTCATTGGAGGAGAAGTACACTCAGCCTCCGCCTCGCTACAACCCGAGCAGCCTTCTCAAAGCCATGGAAGAAGCGGAAATCGGAACAAAGGCAACGCGTGCTGACATAATTGAAACCCTCTACAAGCGCGGCTACGTGAAGGAGCAGCGGATAAGCGCAACTCCACTTGCATTTTGCGTTACAGAGATTCTGATGAAACATTGCCCCAAGGTGATCGACGTAACCTTTACCCGCGAACTTGAAACCAAGATGAGGCAAATCGAACATGGAAAACAGATCCGCGAGAACGTTGTCCTAGAAACCGTAGCCTACTTGAAGCCAGTAATCGAGGACCTGAAGAGGAACGAGCAGGAGGTGGGCCAAGAACTCACCGAAATTATTGATGAAATGCGGCTGGCCTCTGTCAGGTTGTTCGTGCCATGCCCACAGTGCGGATCGATCCTAAAGATCGTAAAGAACCCGAAGACGAAGAAGCGCTTTATCGGCTGCGCCGGCAAATGGACGAAGAAATGCGACTTCGGATTACCCCTTCCACAGTTAGGAGCCCTGAAGCTATTAGAGAAACGCTGTGCCGAATGCGGTTTTCAATTAATCCAAGTAAGTTCAAAGCGCCGGTACCCAATAATTTCATGCCCGAAATGTTATGTGAACAAGCTTAGGAACGTGAAACCAGCTGAAACGGTTACCGTTAAGCCCAAAGTAACAAAACCATCATTCAAGAATAGACCTCCCTATACACCTCAAGCGTCTTTCTCGCCACATTATCCCACGTAAACCGCCGGCAAGTTCTCATCCCTTCCTTCGTTAGTCTTCGCCGAAGCCGCGCGTCTGAAGCAATTCTCTCCATCGCTTCTGATAGCGCCTCAGGATCCGCCGCGGGAACGAGTAATCCGTTGCGGCCGTTCCGAACGACTTCGGGAATGCCACCGACACGTGTGGCGATGACGGGTGTCTCCGAAGCCATCGCCTCTAACACGGTCATGCCGAAAGCTTCAGCCAGCGACGGGAGGACCAGACATTTCGCCATGCCTAGGATTTTCCAGGCTTCCCTCTGCGGGATTCTACCCGTGAACTTGACGCGTTCAAGAATGCCGAGTTCTTTAGCGAGATGTACAAGAGACGGATCGACTCCGCCTTCCAGTCGTTCACCTACGAGCAGCAACGAGTATCTTCGGTGGTTGCCCGCGAATTTCGCAAAAGCCTCTAGAAGGTATCGTAACCCTTTGTGAGCGGTCTGGCGACCAATATACAAGAAAATGTTTCCGCGTTCACGCGATGGCCAGGATTCATCTACGTTCACTCCGTTGTGTATAACACGCACCTTGTCCGGGTCAACATTGTACCACGAAACAAGTTCATGCTTGACGCTGTTTGAGACTGCAATTATAGCTTTCGAGTTTAATGCGAGGTTTTTTTCGGTATTCATTAACCTGCGGTTCATGCCTGCGAATTGCAGATCGAATAATGAAATTGGCTGCTGACGTTGTAGTGCCTCAGAATATTCGGCCCAAACTACGTGGAATGTTGTAACAATCCGTTCCATCCTTCTGGGCAGAAAAGCATGTGGGACGTGGACGTGGATTACTTCCTGGCCGTTCATTCGAACGAGCCTTAAGCCCGTGAGATATTGAGCGAGAAGTAGGGGGAAGCTCCGCGCGTGAATTCGCGCCAGGTTGTTGATTTCGAATTGTTCAATAGGTCTCCCATAGGTGGCGGTCACCAGCCGAAGGTTGACATTGGGACTCAACCTTCTGCATAGATTTTGGACGTGGGTACCTACGCCCCCCCAGCAGGGAGGATATTCAGACGAGAACATTCTGACGCTCAACCTCCGCCCGAGATCTGATGAGTTTCTCTCTGACTCCACAATCCTCACCGGTTCAATCATCTGGAAAGGCTTATACCCGCTGGGGTTAGGCTACGGTTCGTTTCGTCCCTTGGAAGTTGGCTCTTATGAATTGGTTTCCCGCGAACCTAACCAACCTGCAGCAGTTAGTGCTGTTCTTGGTTGCAATGGTCACGGGCCTAATTTCGATTTATGCTTTCAACATCTGGGTTCTAACCATCCTATCGATAAGGGGTAGGAGCAAGGTTGCCGATCCTCCGACTCTGAATTCGTTTCCAAGAGTTTCGGTTCACCTCCCACTCTTTAACGAGGAACGCGTCGCAAAGCGCCTCCTCGACGCTTGCACAAATCTCGATTATCCGCGTGATAAGCTCGAAATTACCGTCATTGACGACTCGTTAGATGGGACAACGAAGATCGCTCGGGACTATGAGGCCAAGTTTCCAGGCTTAGTGAAGGTGATCCACCGAGACGACCGTATCGGGTTCAAGGCGGGGGCACTTCAATTGGCGATGGAGAAAAGTGACGGGGAATTTATCGCCCTCTTTGATGCTGACTATGTTCCGCCGCGGAACTTTCTGCAAAAGATGATTCCGTACCTCTACGTGGATGACAAAGTTGCGTTCGCCCAATCTAGGTGGAGTTACCTCGACGGCCAATTCTCATGGATTGCCAAAGCTATCTCTCTCGGCATCGATGTCTACGCCTTTGTAGATCAGCGGGCTCGGTATGTGGGCAACCTACTTGCCCATTTCAGTGGCACCTGCGGAGTTTTCAGGAGGCGGGCGATTGAGGACGCTGGTGGGTGGAGTGCGGACACTCTTGCGGAGGACCTTGACCTATCAATTAGACTTCATCTGAAAGGCTGGCGCTACATTTACGTCCCTACAGTTGTTTGCCCAGGCGAGATTCCACCGAGCTTTGACAATCTGAGGCATCAACAGTTCCGCTGGGCGAAAGGCTTCTCTGAGTGCTTGCGAAAATACGGCGGCGCAATTGTACGCAGCAAGCGGTTGAACTTCTTTCAGAAAATGGAGGCCCTCTTACATCTGGGAACATACTTCATGTGCCCATTGACGATAATTGGCGTTGTTGTCGCCCTATTGTACTACTCTATCTTTCCACCATCGTTCTGGTTGATGGGGTTCTGGAGGTATCAGGTTGCTCTATTGACCTTCTTCCTCTCGCTCGTAATCTATAGCGCGCCGCTAATTGCGTCGGGGGTGACGTTGTCAGAGTTTTCGCAGCTTGGGATAACAAAGGCCAGAAGGATATTTCACTTAGGCTACTTAGGTGCACTGGTCTACGGCTTGCTGCTAAGCAACACGAGAGCCGTCATAGAAGGTTTGTTCTCCAGAACCTCGTACTTCTATCGCACACCAAAACTCGGCTCGATTCCAAGTGCATTAGAGAGTTAGGCTACTGTTTTGCTTCCGTTTCCGCGGGCGCTGCCGTGAATGGTTTATGCAGCATATCGAGTATCCTGTCGTTCTTGAGTGCATTCCTTCTGTCAATTAACAGAAGCAACGAGAGCGTCAGGAATACCAGGTAAACTACCATTGACGCGTTAAGCAAGGCGTTTGGGATGTTCGGAGACCAGCCGACTACGTTAACTGAAAAGACGAGCGCCCAAGCAAATAGAGCGAACATCAACGGAAAGGTGAAGATGCCAAGCCAGTACGCCCACTTGGATAGGAAATACAGGGCGGCCGCGATGACTATCGAAATGCCGCCCAGAAACAGTAGATGATAAGCTGCTCTATCGAACAAGCCCCAGAATGCCAGCATATAGGCTCCGCCAACGACGTAGAAGACGAGAGGTACCCAGATTCCTGCCGTCCGTTCACTGAACGTTTCTGTCAATCTCTGCGCCCCGCAACTTTTGGGAGTCCTTATTACGCCTAAACATGTGCCATAAAGATGCTGCTTTTTTCCAAGCTTTACGAGCTCACTAAGCTTTGCACCTAATGCTTAGACGTGGTTTGAACGGACGGCCGGCTGCTCAGTTGATGCTCAGGCGACTGCTAAGATGTTTCAAATTCGGTTGCCCGCACCATTAGACCCACACACACTTACTGTTGCTCGCTTCGCCCGCATAACAGGTCTTTTGTTGCCACGTGTTTTGCTGGGTTCTGTTTCGTTGTGTTAGGATGTGTTGGGTTTGATGCTGCGCGCACACACATAATAGAATGATAGACCAGAAGTGGCGAGAGGTTATTGCTGATGAGCAAAGAACGGTATGAACGAGGTTGGAAGAAGCTGAAGGAGATTGATGGTGAAGCAGGTGAACGGGTCGTAAAGAGCCTGGAACCTATCGCCCCTGACTTGGCACGGTACATGATCGAATTTCCCTTCGGTGATGTCTATTCGCGCCCAGGCCTTGACTTGAAGTCGAGAGAAATAGCAACCGTCGCAGCGTTGACAGCTCTCGGTAACGCGGAGCCTCAACTAAAAGTCCACATTCACGGGGCTCTAAACGTCGGCTGCACTCAAAAGGAAATTGTTGAAGTAATCATCCAAATGGCGGTTTACGCAGGATTCCCAGCCGCACTCCGAGCAATGAGTGCCGCTAAATCAGTGTTCGAAGAACACGACCAAAAAGGACAGGAGTGATAAACGCCGACAAGACCTATTCAGCTTCAAACCCTAACTCAAGATTGAAATGCCGTCTGTGGATCGAGTGGGGCGCACACACAAATCACGGTTCAAATTGTGATGCCCGCACCAGCTATACCACACCTATGAAAAGTCTAATCCAGCATGTGATTCTTAGGTGGTTCTTCTGCGTGGCGTTCAGGCCGCGCTAATTATCCTGCCCAGGAGTTTATCCTTTTCTTCGATCTTTTCCTCCATTTTTCTTGGTTGGCCTGAACGCGGCAATCACCTATTCGCGCGTCCTAGCGCATTCAAGGGGCCGCTCCGAAGCTTGCCCATTCACACACCCGACCGATTTCGGTCATGTGGTTCTCGGGCTTACCAACCAAGCGAAATACTCACACGCTAGAACTTAGGACTTTTCATCCTTTCACACAC
>Ga0208687_1001518_pt1 | contig 10210 bp, 8 predicted proteins | sample June2015DPH_6_10_FD_184695 | JGI IMG/M metagenome (GOLD analysis project Ga0208687, IMG submission 184695) | Peatland microbial communities from SPRUCE experiment site at the Marcell Experimental Forest, Minnesota, USA - June2015DPH_6_100... | ecosystem: Environmental > Terrestrial > Soil >...
CTGCAAAGGTCGAACTCCCCGGCTCTGGCTTACTCACTGGCCATGCCCGCTGCTGAACCTGGCACCGCGGGATAGTCGCCGGAATAACCTTCTCCTTCCAAAAAGGATTCCGGCTGCCCGAGATCACAGAAGCGGATGCGATGTTTCTTGGCCAGCTTAGCCAGGACCTCCAGGACATAGTCGATCTGGCTCTTCTTATGGGTGCTCATATAAGCGGTGCGAATCACCGCCTGTCCACGGGGAACCGCCGGATAAATGGCGGGCAGCGCAAATACCCCGTGGTCGAACATGTCTTTGGCGAAGGCGAAGGCTTTGTCTTCCGCCCCGATGTAAATCGGAATGATGGGGGTCTTGGAATGCCTGGTGATGACCCCGATTTCCCGGTATCCCTGGTGCACCTTGTGGGTAATCTCCCAAAGGCGGGTCACCCGCCCGGGATCCTCGTCCAGGAGGTCCAGGCAGGCCAACACCGTGGCGGCGTTGCTGGCGGGCAAGGCCGCGGAAAAGATCAGGGGCTTGGAATGATGGCGCAAATATTCCAAGACGACCTCGTCGTTGGCGGCGATGAAGCCACCGATGGAAGCCAGGGCCTTGCTGAAGGTGCCCATGATGAAATCCACCTGGGCGGTGAGGCCGAAATGATCGGCGGTTCCACGGCCGCCGTTACCCATCACCCCCAGCCCGTGGGCGTCATCCAGATAGATGAGCAAGTCGGTATAGGTTTCTTTTAATTTTACCAGTTCATCCAAGGGGGACATGTCCCCGGACATGCTGAAGACACCTTCGGTAATCAGCAGTTTGCAGCCATTGGCATTCTTTTGGCTCGCCGCCGCCAGTTTGCGCTCCGCCCCGGCGGCGTCATTGTGGGCAAAGGGGATCAGTCGGGCCCGGGAAGCCTGGCAGCCTTCAAAGATGCTGGCATGGTTTTCCCGGTCGCAGACGATGATATCCTGGGGGGTCAGCAGGCAGGCAATGGCCCCCAGATTGGTGGTGAAGCCGGTGGCGTGAACGACGGCCTTCTTCTTGCCCACAAAGGCGGCCAGGCGATGCTCCAGGGCCTCGTGCAGCGTGAGATTGCCGCATAAAAAGCGAGATCCCCCTGGACCACTGCCCCAACGTAGCGCCGCCTTGGCTGTCGCTTCGATTATCCGGGGGTCATGGGTGAATCCCAGATAATCGTTGGAGCCAATCATTATCAGACGCCGGCCCGACACCTCCACTTCTGTGCCCCACGATCGGTCAATGGGCCGGAAGTAAGGGTAAATCCCTTGGTTCCTGGCATCTTGAACCATATGCGCAAAAGGCTGGCAGCGTTTTGTCAGTGACATAAAAGGCTCTACCCTCCCCCTTCGGTAGATTTAAACCTTTTTATTTCCATCTTGCAAAAAAGTCAATGAGATTCATCACACTTAGAAAAATAATTGGGCTTCTCGGGCTAAATCCCGGAGAGCCAACGCGCCTTCCCCAGGTCGCCGGGACCATCAGCTGCATCCTCTCTCCAAACCTAGCCAGGCAAAGTATAGCAGGTTTTTATCTGGATACCCAGCATTAAACTTAAAATCCAGATAATCGTATCGGATTTTTTCGATTAACCATAAAATCTAGTCATTAAATAAGAACCCCAGCCGTCTTCATTTCCGGCGCGCCTGTCCCCCTGGTCCCGAATTAAATATTAGACTGTCTGGTTGCAATAATGTTAAAGATTAATGAAATTTTGAGTATTTTCACGGGGATGGCTTGAGATTTCCCCATTGCCGGCCGCTGGCCCTCCCGGAGGCGCGGCCTGGGGAGCGCCGGCGATGGACCTGGTTTCAAAAATCATGCCCCGGCGCCTGGCGGTTTAAGAAGCGCCGGATCGCCAGGGCCTGGCCCGGGGTGATCACCGGGTGGGACCCGGGACAGAATTTTCCATACTCCTCCGGAGAAAGACGGGCGTCGTCGTTCTTCCGGCTGAGCTCATAGTAGCAGGTACGGGCCGCCCGGCTGATCCCCTGGTACTTTTCGGTCCAGCGGGGCAGGCTGAGGATTTGCCCGGCTGCCATGACGGCCAGCAGCCCCAGAGGCAGAAGGCGCCAGCGGCGCCCCTGGGGCAGCCGCGGCGCCAGCACCCGCCAGGCCGTCCCTAAAAGGAGCAGCGCCCCGATCAGGGTGAAGATTCCGTAGCGAGCCACAAAGGCCTGATTCAGGGAATGCTGGTAGCGGGTCAGAGAAATGAGCAGGAAGGGCAGGGCGTTGGTGAGCAGGGCCCAGAAGGCCAGGCGGCGCTGCGGCGCCCTTCCCCAGCGCCAGATGGCGGCCAGGCTGGCGGCGAGCAAGGCGATCCCGGCCACGTAGGCGTAACCCACGTAACCCCAAAAAACCGGAAAGTGATAATGGCCCCAAAAAAGGTAGAAGAAGGGGGCGAGAACGGCGCCAAAAAACAGGTGCACCAGGTAGCCCGGGCCCGGCAGGCCGGCAAAGACCTGGAAGTTATGGCTGGCCGCGGCCCGGGGACCGGCGAAGCTGAGATAGCTGAGGGTAAAAACGAGATACACCGCGGCCACGGTCCCCGCCAGGGCCCAAAATTTGCGGCCGGAGTCCCCCCTTACCAGGAGGGCGTAAAGGGGCAAGGCCGTCAGGCCGGCCAGGGAATAATTGTGGGACAGCACCGACAGCAGGGCGCAGCAACCGATGCCCCACAGCCGGCCGCGGCCCGGGGTCCTGAGATAAGCGTCGGTGAGCAGCAGCGCCCCCAAAAAGAAACCCAGGCTCAAGAGGTAGCACAGGTAAAAGCTGTTCCAGGCGATGGCGTGGTGTACCGCGGCCCCGGCATAGAGGGCGCTCAGGGTTAAAGCCAGTCCGGGGCCCCAATGGCGCCGGAAAAAGAGGAAAACCAGGAAGGCGTTGACCCCGGTGCCCAGGCAATTGACCAGGACCAGGAGTTGATAACGCTCCCCGGCCAGCCGCACCAGACCATAAAAGATCAGGTGGAAGAAGGGAAACCACTGCTCCCCGTCGGGGGCCAGCAGGTAATCCCGGAAGGGGCGCCCCGCCATCTGCAGCAGGGCGGTCCAGTCATCTATCATGTAAAACGGGAAGTCCCGCCAGAAGAAGAGCACCGGGATGAATAGCAGCAGCGCCGCGGCAGCCAGGCCCTGCCAAGGGGTAAGGCCGGCAGGGCAGGGCGGCTGGGTCGCCTCTTGACTCTCAGGCATTATTGCCTCCGGCCCTACCGGCCTCAGGACGTGCTGCCATGGGGGGATAACGATTGGCGGCCGCGGCCTCCGCCGCCACCGCGGTCGCGGCCCGCCCGGCCGGGATCAGACCGAGGAGGATGTGGAAAAACCAACTGTTTTGGCCGAAGAGCAGACCGTCATATAGCTGGAAATGCACCAGGGCCAGGCACAGGGGGAACAGCAGCGCCAGGGGATGAAAGAAACAGTCGGGTGGCGGCCGGAAGGCCAGACCTGCAAGTTTCAGCAGCAGGGTGAGGACCGCCAGGCAATAGAGGATGGTAAAAGGGAAGCCCAGGCCGGTGAGAAAGGTGAGGATTTGATTGTCGGGGGTGACGATGCCGGCCACATCCTTGGCGAACTGCTCTTTGGTGCCGTAAGGATATTTAAGCTGGTAGGCTTCCAGGAACTGGTTCCGGGGAGCCCGCAGGCCGATGCCCCAGACCGGGTGTTGTTTGGCGATGCTCCAAGAGTAGAAGAGATTCTCGACGCGGTAGGCAGGGTATGCCGTACCCAGTTTGAACCAGTAGATCTGGTGCGCCAAAAAGCCGATGATCATCGCCATCACCACCAGGGCCGCCACCAGGTGCCGCCAGCGCAGGGCCCCCAACAACACCCCCAAAAACCCCACCCCCAAGGGAATGAAGACCACCGATAGGCGCTGGCTGAGGCACAGGATGACATAGCTCAGCCCCAGGAGGACGGCGGCCAGCAGCTTCAGGGGCCGGGACTTTCCTGCCAACAGGGCCAATGGGGCAAAGGACAGCAGGAAGAGCAAGTTGGTTAGGGGATGATTGGAACCCTTGGTAAGATACTGATGAATCTGTCCCGTAGCGAAATATCCCGCCAGGCTGAGGAGCGCCACCCCACTCAGGAGCAGCAGGCAGAGGTATTGAAAGCGGCGCTGGTTTTCCGGGGTGTCCAACAAGAGGCGGGCGCACCAGAAGCCCCCCAACCCCGAGGCCAGCAGGGCCAAGACCCGGTAGGACGAGGCCAGTGGGACCCGGCTGTGGAGGGCGCTTACCACCGCGATGAGGGTAAGGGCCGCAGAAACCAGGAACTCCGGAGATTTGTAAACCAGGGCGCCGCGCTTGCTGATCCAGACCGCCGCCAGGGTCAGGAAACAGAGCAGCCCGGAGAAGAGGTTGGTGCGTTCCCCCGGCGCCAGGACCACGTAGGGCCACTGGAAAGCCAGTTGGGCGGAGGTGGCGGCAAACAGGAGCCAGATAACTTTTTCAGCCCGGGTCATCAAGGACCTGCTCTCCTGGAGGGCTGCCTGGTAAACCTGAGGGGTGTCGATGAGCGGTTCTGCAGTTTGCTTTTTCGGCAAAATCTTTATATGAATTAGACAGAAGCAATGGCAAGGGAAACCCTTGAAAAAAGCCGCCCCGGCCCCGGGGCTGGTTAATTTTTAAATTTTTATTATAGCAAATCCCAAGGAGAAGGAAAGGAATGTTGCTGGGAAAAAGAGTGCTGGTAGTCATGCCCGCTTACAACGCCGCCCAAACCCTGGAGCGCACCTTTCAAGATATTCCCTTGGACGTAGTGGACGAGGTCTTGCTGGTGGACGACGCCTCCCATGACGAGACCCTGGAGGTGGCCCGGCGGCTGGGGATCCGCTGTTTTCTGCACGAGCGCAACATGGGCTACGGCCGCAACCAGAAGACCTGCTATACCGAGGCCCTGAATACCGAAGCCGACATCGTGGTCATGGTACACCCGGATTACCAGTACTCCCCCAAGATCATCCCGGCTCTGGCGGGCCTGGTGGCCAGCGGCGAATACGACGTGGCCATCGGCTCGCGCATCCTGGGAGGCCGTGCCCGGCAGGGCGGCATGCCGGCCTACAAATACCTGTCTAATCGTTTCCTCACCTTTTTCGAAAACCTGCTGTTGGGGGCCAAGCTGTCGGAGTACCACACCGGCTTCCGGACCTTCTCCCGCCAGGTGCTGGAAAGCCTGCCACTGTGGGAGAACTCCGATGATTTCGTCTTTGATAACGAGATGCTGGCCCAGGTGATCTATTTCGACTTCAGGGTCGGCGAGGTCTCCTGTCCTACCCGCTATTTTCCGGAGGCCTCCTCCATCAATTTCATCCGTAGCGTCAAATACGGCCTGGGGGTCCTGGCTACTTCGGTGAAATTCGTGCTGGCCAAATGGGGCTGGGCCCACCCCCGCATCTTCTCCGGCCATGGCCGGGGCTTGCGCCAGGGTTCCTATTACCGCGAGCATCCCGGGGAGGCGAGGAGCAATCGACCCGCAACCCACTCCTGATAAAGCCCGGAGAGAGTTACGCCCTCCACCGGGCCGCTCCTGACCAGCCAGTCCAGGAAGGTCCGAATCTTGGCGACGAAGCCCGCCACCGCCGCCTCGCTGGGGAAGAGGCGGCTGCCCCCGGGTTTCAGCTCCGAGGAATGAAAGAACATGGTGAGCACCCGGCCGCCCCGACGGCGGTGGAGGGCCGCGGCCAGGCGCATGGAGGGTAGGGAAAACCAGGCTGGCTGGACGCCAACGGCGCCCACGTACTTGAAGCAGTTCAGCAGGCGGCGGCCTGTGGAGCCGGGGAACCGCGGCGCCAGCCGGGCAGGGTCCGGGGCAGGGGGGTTATCAGCGGCACCAGGGTCAGGGGCGCCTCCAGCAAGGCGGGCTCCCCGGCGGCTGTCCGGGCGAGGCGGAAGGGGTCGGCCGGGGCCAGAAAATAATCGCCTCCGCCCTTTAAGGTGAGGGGCACCACACTGCTATCCACCCTGAAGCCGAGTTTCGGCAGCAGGCCCAGCACCTTGGGACCCACCTTGAACTGCCCCAGGCGGATAGAGGTTGGTTTCACCCCCAGCGAACCCCGGACCTGCGCAACCAGGTTGGTCAACTTATCCCGGAGGAGGGGCAGGGGAAGCTGCTCAGGCGGAACTGGCTCCGGCAGGGACATCTCCGGGAAGGGCGGGGTGCTCCAGGGGTGCAGATGGACGCCGATTTCGGCCCGGTGCCGGTCACGCCAGCGGGCCAGGATTTCGCAGGCCGCCGGGTCCTGGGCCACCCGGTAGCTGACCAGCAGGGTCAGGGGAAGGCCAAAGTCCCGGGGAATGAAATCCAGGCGGCACAATGCGGCTACATTGGTCACCCCCGGGTAGCGGGGATATTGGCCGGAGAAGAGCCCTTCTTCCTCCACATCGAGGCTGATTACTAATTTCATGTTCGGTTCGGCACCCCGGTGGTGGTGGAGAGTTCTCTGAGATCAAAGGCCACCTTGACGCTCTGGTGGCGTCGCTTATCGAAAGCCACCTGGAAGGCCTTCCGATAATCGCTCAGGGGGAAGACCTGGGATACCAGGCCCTGGACCGGGTAATCGCCCCGGGCCAGGAGATCCACCGCCAGCTGGTAGGTGCGCACCCGTTGCCGCTGCCAGGTGCCATAGGCGTACATGGCGGAACCGCTGAGCCGCAACTCCCGGAACCAGAGGCTGGAGAGGTCTACCGGGCCCAACTCCGCGGCGGTACCCACCAGCACGTAGGCGCCGCCACCCCTAAGGGCCAGCAGCCCCTCTTGCATGGAGGAGCGGCTGCCGACGCAGTCGAAGAACAGGTTCGCCCCACCTTCCAGGTTGCCGCCCCCCAGGGTAGTGGGAAGCAGCCGGGCGCCCACGGCCCGTGCCAATCGGGCCCGGTCCGGCGAAAGCAGCACCAGGTCGGCGCCCCCGGCCCGGGCCAGGTTTTCCTGGAAAGGATAGCGCGCCACCACTATCACCCTGGCCTTGGAACCCAGGGCCTTGCAGAGCCGGACCAGATGCTGGCCGATGATCCCGGCGCCGTAAACCACCACGGTGTCCCGATCCTCGGGAAAATGGTCCAGGACCGGCTGCAGGGCCGAGGCCAGGGAGTCGGTGAGGACCGCGGTCTCATCATTAAGATTGTCCGGCAGGCGCAACAGGCGGCTGGGATGAGCCGCCAGGAACCTGGCCATGCCCCCTCCGGCCTCTTTGTGGAGACCCAGGATGGTCCCCGGAGAGAGCCGCCCCTGGGTGAAGTTTTCGCACAGATTATATTGTCCCTGGGCGCAGAAGTGGCAGGGCTCGATACCTCGGACTTCACAGGGCAGGAGCGGCTCCACCGCTACCCGTTCCCCGGGGCGCCATTCCGACCCTTCCGGGGCCTGGACCACCTCCGCCACCACTTCGTGGCCCAGCACCGCGGGAAAGGAGGCGTAAGGCTCCAGCAGCAGAGACTCCACCCCCTTGAGCAGCTGCAGGTCGGAGCCGCAGATGCCGCACAGGCGACTCTTCAAGACCAGCCAGTCAGGGCCGGGTGGGGCCAGCTCCACCTGCTGCAGTCTGAGGGGAGCCACCCCGGCGAAAAAGTGCCGGGGCCAGAGGCGGTTCAGCCCCTTGGCCAGCAGGTAACGGGGGATGGAGCGGTAGTATACCAGGGCCTCCATGGGGCCCGGTTTTCTGTCTTCCATCTTCTGTTTGCTGTTTTCGGATAGCATCTCGTTAAAGCCAATATGACCCAAAAGCCAAAGCGATTCTATCAAAGAATAGGCCAAAAGCAGAAAGCTGACTGCTGAAAGCCGGTGAAATTGACTCTGTCCCGGGAGGGGGCCGTCTCAAGTCAATTTTTTGGTAGTGTCCTAGAGGACACTACCAATTTTATCCGGGACTTGGGGATTGTGGCCGGATAAGTTATAATCCATAATTAACGGCCGTCATCCGGTCGACATCTGATTATAACAGATTTAGAGGAAACGGTATCGGTATGGGCGTACGCAGCAAGATTGCCCTGGGAGCGGTGTTGAAGAATTTCTGGCGGGTGGCCCAGCATCCCCGGATCGCTTCTAAGTTGGCGACCCTGCAGGGTGAGAAGTGGCTCTTCAACCTGCTCTACCCCCGGGCCGATTCCGGGCGGGCCCGGAAGATTCGCCAGTTGAGCTTACGTATCACCGACGTCTGCAACCTGCGCTGCCATACCTGCGGCCAGTGGGGCGACCAGGGATTTCTCCACGGCAAAAATCTTCGGGAGCTTAAACAAAACGAGGTCTCCCCGGAACGCTACCGGCAGGTGTTGGATGACCTGGTGGCCCATGGCCACCGGCCCTTCCTTTACCTCTGGGGCGGGGAGCCCATGCTCTACGAGGGTTCGGTGGATTTAATCGAACACGCCACCGCCCTGGGGCTGCCCTGTTCCATTGCCACCAATGGCACCAGGATCGCCGCGGTCGCCGACCGACTGGTCCAGGCGCCCATGTGGCTCCTGCAGATTTCCATCGACGGTCCGGATGCGGCCCTGCACAACCGCACCCGCCCGGGAGTAGGGGGGGCCGACAATTTCGCCGACATTCAGGCAGGCCTGGCCGCGGTGCGCCAGGCCCGGCGGTTCCAGGGGCAAAGCCTGCCGCTGATCGTTTCCCTCACCACCATTTCCCGCAACAACTTTCGCCACCTGGTGGACATCTACGACGCCTTCCGGGAAAAGGTGGACCTGTTTGTCTTTTACCTTTCCTGGTGGATCGACGAAGAACGACTCCAGGCCCATGAGCAGGATTTTTCCCGGCGTTTCGGCTTTCGGCCCTTGCGCCCGGCGGGCTGGGTGGGCGGCTGGCGGCCCGATGATTATCCTGAGATGGACCGGCAGTTGCAGAAGGTTCTCGCCCGGTCCGCAGGGTCTAAGGCCCCGCCGGTCACTCTGATTCCCCAGGTCACCGGGGAGGCGGATCTGCGCGCCTACTATACCGACCATGGGGCTCGCTTCGGGTTTGAGCAGTGCATCTCCATCTACCAGGCGGTGGAGGTCAACAGCAACGGCGACCTCTCTCCCTGCCGGGACTACCACGACTACGTGGTTGGCAACCTCAAAGAGGCCACCATCAGCGAGCTGTGGAACTCGCCGGCCTACCGGAAATTTCGCCACAGTCTGGCCAGCGAGGGGCTGATGCCAGTTTGCTCGCGCTGTTGCGGCCTGATGGGGTATTGAGGTGGAGCAGGTGCCGCCTATCCTGGGGCCGGCGCACCAGCGGCTGCTTTCCAGGCCTTCTCCAAACTTCCGGCCCGCCCGTCTCGTTTTTCTTTTGCAAGACTTGAAATTCGGCGGTACCCAGCGCCAGGTCCTGGAGTTGGCCCGGCGGCTGGACCCGGCCCGGTTCCGGGTGGAGATCTGGCTGCTGGCCGCGGGCGATGATTTGCTTCCCCTGGCCCGGGGCTGGGGTCTCCCCCTCACCTGGATCTCCCGGCAGGAGCAGGTGGATCCCGGGGCTCTGCTGAACCTTTGGCGCCATCTGCGCCGCGGCGCACTCGAGCTGCTGCTGCCCTTTACCGTGACGCCTAATATTTGGGGCCGGATCCTGGGGCGATTGGCCCAGGTGCCCGGCATCGTGGGCAACTGCCGGGGCGGCGAGGCCCCGCGGCGGCAGGGGGAGCGTTGGCTGTGGCCTCTGGCCCACCACATCGTTTGCAACAGCGTCTCCCTAAAAGGGGTGCTCAGCCGGCGTTGTGGCGTGCCCTTGGGTCGAATCAGCGTTATTCCCAACGGGGTGGACACCGATTATTTCCAGCCGGCCCTGGACGGCGCCCGGCCCTTAAAAAATAATCCGCCGGTGGTGCTCTCGGTAGCCCGGATGGTGCCGGACAAGGACCACGGCACCCTGATCCGGGCCTTTGCCCTGGTGGCGCCGGATTTCCCCCAGGCGCGCTTGTGGCTGGTGGGGGAGGGCTCCGGCCTGGGGGCCATTGAGCAACTGGCTCAGCAGAGTTTGCCGCCGGGCTCCTTCCGGTTTATCCCGCCCCAGCAGGACCTCAGGCCGCTGTTCCGGCAGGCCGGGTTGCTGGCCTTGAGTTCCCGCAGCGAGTCCCTGCCCAACGTAGTCCTGGAGGCCATGGCCGCGGGTCTGCCGGTGGCGGCCACCGCGGTGGGGGGCGTGCCGGAGATGGTGACCCCGGCTCATACCGGCTGGCTGGCGCCCCCGGGGGACCCCCCGGCTCTGGCCGCGGTCCTGGGCCGTATGTTGGAAAACCC
>Ga0208687_1001520_pt1 | contig 10197 bp, 7 predicted proteins | sample June2015DPH_6_10_FD_184695 | JGI IMG/M metagenome (GOLD analysis project Ga0208687, IMG submission 184695) | Peatland microbial communities from SPRUCE experiment site at the Marcell Experimental Forest, Minnesota, USA - June2015DPH_6_100... | ecosystem: Environmental > Terrestrial > Soil >...
CCGCCTTGCTGGGGATGTTGATCCTGGCCTGGATCGTCTGGGTGGTGGTGAGCCGGGGCCTGGGCGCCTTTAATCTGGCCTTCTTCACGCAATTGCCCACCCCGCCGGGCATGGAGGGCGGCGGCTTGGCCAACGCCATCGTCGGCACCCTGGTCATGACCCTGCTGGCCACCCTGGTGGCGGTGCCCCTGGGCCTAATGGCGGGAGTGTACCTGGCGGAATTCGCTCAGGGCTCGCGACTGGCCGACAACACGCGGTTTTCCGCCAACGTCTTGATAGGGATGCCCTCCATCATTATCGGGATCTTCGCCTACGCCCTGGTGGTGGTCCCGCTGGGGAGGTTCTCCGGCTACGCCGGCATCGCGGCCCTGGCCATCATCATGCTGCCAATTGCGGCCCGTACCACCGAGGACATGCTGCGCCTGGTTCCCAATACTCTGCGGGAGGCGGCCCTGGCCTTGGGGGCGCCCCGCTGGCGGATAACCTTATCTATCGTCTTTAGAGCGGCCAAGGCGGGATTAATCACCGGAATTTTGCTGGCCGTGGCGAGGGTGAGCGGCGAAACCGCCCCCCTGTTGTTTACCGCCCTCAACAGCCCCTATATGATGACCTCTTTGGGCCAGCCGACCCCCAATCTCACCGTGACCATCTTCAACTATGCCATGTCCCCTTATCCCGACTGGCAACAAAAGGCCTGGGGGGCCTCGCTGCTGATTACCGGCGGGGTCCTGGCCCTGACCTTGTTCACCCGCTATACCCTGAGAGAGCGGAAGACATGAAGAGCCTGTCAGCTACCTTGACTCTACCCATCATGGATGCCGACGCCGGCCAGGCGGCCGGCGCAGAAACCTTGACCGCCAGCCAGGGTGACCTGAAAATTACGACCCGCCAGTTGCAATTCTTTTATGGGGAACACCAGGCCCTGTTCGACAACAACCTGGAGATCGCCCGCAACCGGGTGACCGCCATCATCGGCCCTTCCGGCTGCGGCAAGTCCACCCATATCCGCGTCTATAACCGCATTTACGAGCTCTATGCGGACCAGCGGGCCAGCGGCGAGGTGCTGCTGGACGGCAATAATATCCTCAGCCTGGGTTACGATCTCATGGAACTGCGCCGCAAGGTGGGGATGATCTTCCAGAAGCCCACCCCCTTTCCCATGAGCATCTTCGACAACGTGGCCTTCGGCCTCAAGATGCACTACCGCCTCAGCCGGGGAGAGCTGGCCGACCGGGTGGAAGAGGCCTTGAGCCGGGCGGCCCTCTGGGACGAAGTGAAGGATCAACTGCGCCAGCCGGGCACCGCCATCTCCGGGGGGCAACAGCAGCGGCTCTGCATCGCCCGGGCCCTGGCGGTGGCGCCGGAGATCCTGCTGATGGATGAACCCACCTCCGCCATCGATCCCATTGCCACCGCCAGGATCGAGGAGTTGATCAATACCCTGAGGGCCACTTACACCATCGTCATCGTCACCCACAACATGCAGCAGGCCGCCCGGGTTTCCGATTACACCGCCTTCTTCTACCATGGACGCATCGTGGAGTTCGGCCCCACCCAAAGGATCTTCACCGCCCCCACCAATAAGCAGACCGAGGACTACATCACCGGCCGTTTCGGTTGATGGCGGCTGGCGGATTTTCCCAGGCAAACCGCCGTCCAGGCTTATGGCGAGGGCTTTGCCGGGCGTCGCAGCTCGAACCTCGCCCTCCCTTAATTTCCCCCCAAGGTTTGCCAAACCTTCAATTTTGCGATAATTTTTGGGATGAACAGGGAGAAAATAAAGAGCCCCAGAGAAAAATAAACCTTCCAGGTGAGGAGGTTGGCCCACTGGCCGGTGGCCCAGACCTCCTTGACGGTGCCCACGAAGAAGGTGAAGATGAAGGTTCCCGCCAAAATGCCGAGTCCCGTGCCCCAGAGGTAATCCCGATAGCGCACCCTGGTCAGGCCCATACCGAAGTTCATGGCAGTGAAGGGGAAATAGACCAGGCGCAGGTAGAGCACAGTGGCAAAGCCGTTTCGTTCAATGGCTTCATCGTATTTCTTGAGCCGGTCGCCGATGAGGGAGGCGGCGAATTCCCGCCCCAGGTAGCGCCCGATGAGGAAGGCGCCCGCCGCGCCCAGCATTGCCGCCACCCAGACGTAGACGAACCCCCAATAGGGGCCGAAGATGGCGGCCCCCAGGGCGGTAAGCAGGGTCCCCGGAATGAACAGGCAGACCCCCACGGCATAGATCAGAATAAAGGCCAGGGGCCCCCATATTCCCGCGGCCGCCAGCAGGGTCCCCAACTTTTCCACGGTGAGAAATTCCCTGACGCCGGTAAAACGGATAGTTACCACCGCGGCCACGATAAAGATTAGCAGGAGGACGGCCTTAATTAGGGCTACCCTGCGAAATTTGCCGGTCTGCATGTCTGGACCTCTACTTCAGCTTGCCGCCCAGGCTTTCCGGGCGGACCATCGGTCCGCCCTCCATGGACTTGCCAGGTGAGCAAGGAAAGTTAGCTACTTGCCGAATATGCGGCTCCAGACGCCTTTCTTGTGCGGCTCCGGTTCCGGCAATCCCAGGTGCCGGCAGATGACAGTATTTCTGAAACACTGCCTTAGGTCAGGTGAAACACGGTTACCTCCGGCCGGGCGTTCAACCGCACCGGGGTAAACGTGGTCCCGATCCCGCGATTGACGTAGAGATGGCAGCCCTTCAGGCGGTAGAGGCCCTCAGGATAGGGGGTCGTCAAGTGGGCCAGGCTGAGGTCCACTCCTGGCAGGCTTAACTTGATTTGACCCCCATGATAATGGCCCGCCAGGGTTAGCGGGATGCCCTGGCCGGCGGCCTGGGGGAAGATCTCCGGGCGATGCGATAGCAGGATCGTCGGCATGGCGCCATCCAGCCCATTCAAGGCATCCGAAAGTGAGGGATGCCCGAAGAGGTCATCGATGCCGGCCACTGCAAAAAAGCCCTGGTCGCCCTGAATTACCTGATGCGCGTTGAGCAGGAAGGTGATCCGGTGCTGCCGGAAGATCGCCAGGATCTCACTCAGTTCCCCATACCAGTGTTCATGATTCCCCATGATGGCGAAGGTGCCGTAGCGCGCCTGGACCCGGGCCATTTCTTCCACGCAGCCTGGAAGAAACTTCATGGAGTTGGAGATGTAGTCCCCGGTGAGGAGGAACAAATCGGGCCGCAGCGCAACGACCTGATCGACGATGCGCCGCATCTCTCCCCCGGTCATGAAAATGCCGGCATGGATATCGCTGAGTTGGACAACCCGCAAGGAACGACCGAAAGGCAAGCTGAGTTCACAGACCTCGTAGTCCTTAGCCGCATAGGTTGCGCCATATCCCGTAAGTACCAGGGGCCCGGCAATCAGCCCGCTCACTCCGGCTTGCAGAAAGCGGCGGCGAGCGGGGTTCATGGCAATGGCAGACCCCCGGGTGACCGGGCCGCGACCTAATCGAACCGCTACCCGCCCCAACCCCACCAGCAATTGGACCAGAACCAGAAGCAGAGCCAAAAAGATCGACCCCAGACCCCACACCGCCGCGGGATAGAAGAGGGCAACCTCTATCGCCGCCGGCGGGTCCACCCAGGGGATGGGCCTGAACAGGATATAGCCGTTTATGACAAAAAGAAATACGATGGCTGCGCCCGCGGCGTCAATGACCCGGGATTTCCAGGGCTCGCTCCGGCGCGAGCCTCTGACCGCCTGCCGAAGTCGGAGAAAGAGATATATTTGAGCGAGCACCGCCGCGGTCAGGATACCCAGGCGCAGGGTGGCAAACTTCACCCCGGGTATTATCATGGTGTGACCGCCCAAGTAGGGAAGTGCGGGCAAGGAGATGGCTTCCTTTCAAGATGGCCTGAGGAATAACCTTTTTACCACAGTCTCATCTTACCCTTCCCGGGGCGGCGTGTCCACTCGGACTTCCTAAGGGCCGGAACGGCGGGAGATACGGGGCAGAAAGCGGGGCACCCGGCGGCTGTATTCGTCATAAGCCAGGCCGAAGCGGTCCCGCAGTTCTTTTTCTTCCAGCCGCACTATGACATAGATGCCGGGCAGCCAGAGGGCCACTGCCAAGTAAAGGACCAGGTAGTTGGCAATGAGGGCGCTGCCTAAAAGGCCCAGGAATAACTGGACATAGCGGGGATGGCGGATAATGGCATAGACTCCGGTTGTGATGAGCCGCTGCGGGTACCGGTCCGGCGCCATCTCCGGTAGGCCCATGATGGTCCGAAGCCTCATGCGCCGAAACCAGACCACGCCCAGCCAGGCCGAGACAAACAGGGGCAAAAGGCCCAGGGCCGTGAGATAGTAGCTGGTCCCGAACTCTACGGCCAAGAGGGCGTGGCGCATCCGGAAAAGGCCCGCTACGGCCAACGCCCACAAGGAACCAACGACGCCGTAAGTCCACCCGGGCCCCAGCCGGCGCCAGAAGCGGACGAAGGGATGGATGAGCAGCCAACATAAGAGGACTGGCGCCAGCATGACCACCATGATGAGCGCCACATAGTAACGAACCGCGTTCATGGCAACCCTAAATGCTGCAAGACTATCAGGAGAGAGATTTTAAAAAATATGAACCGGATGATTCAGCTTAGTCGAATTCGAAACTTCTCCACCAAATGATGGGGGTGGTATAACAATTTTGCCGTTCGGAGCCCCGGTACCCCCAGATCCTGCTCCCGGTTAATGAATGGCACCTGGAACCAGGAATGCCGGCAAAACTCGTGGTTGATCGCGGCATATAATCCCGAAATCATGGGATTGGCCTTCTCGATATGGACTACCGCGGTTTCTTTATTGAGAAGTTCTCCCAAGGTGAAGGCTTCAACTTTACCATTAATCAGGATCACCCCGCCTTGCAAGTTGAGATCATGAAAATTTCGCAAACACGCTTTTACAGCTTCCCATTCCCCTTGAAGACTCAAATCTTCAGCACATCTTTTTTGAGCGCACCATTTTTCTGCCAAATCCAGACAAGCAGAGATATGCCTTTCTTGGAGAGGCTCATATGAAAAGGCATATGAACGCTGCAAATGCTGAATATGGTTTCGCTGTGCATGATACCTGGTTCCTGTAAGCTGAATAAGGTCTTCAGATCGATAGACATAATCGAAATGATCCCTTGTAGGTTCGATAAGAAATCGAGAGTCATGAGCCAACTCCGCCACCAGCCGGCTATCCGCACGTTCAATACTGGGACCATTTATCCCTTTTATTTCCTTGGGCCATTTGAGTAGTTTTTTGCAGGTTTCCACTCTCGTAGAAGGCCCGATGGGTAGAAACGTCCAACTTCTGCCGTCGGGAGAATCACTAATAATTAACAGCCAGTCGCGATCCAGTGACCAGGCAAAATTATAGAAATCCTTCCAGATAAAAAGGTTGGTAAAAGTTAACTCTGAAGTTTCCGGTTGATAATCCCACAGGAGCCGTCGGAAAATTTCCCTATCCTCCAGGCCGAGAGGCTTGAACTTTGGGAAAAGCGGCTGTTGGGTAAAAGAGTTTTCCATATAACTCAAAAATTAATCATTGGAGAGAGAATATCAAGAATAGATCTCCCGGATCAAATCCGGCAACAGAGTTTGTTAATCACGCCCCCTGCTGGGAAACAACGGAAAATCTTCCGGGAGAGAAATGACGATATGATCCGGAGAGCTTGAATTTTTAGCCAGGCGATAAGTTTCCAGTCATAGCGAAGCTGTCGAAAAAGGTTCTTGAATCTATCGTGATCTGATTTTGAAGATTTTTTTCCAAAGGATTGTGGGGATCTTCCTGATTCCTACCTTTGCTTTTGCTTACTGGCTTACCTGACTCTCGCTCGCCTTCAGGTTTACGCATAAGCCAACCCATAGTTTAGGATCTTTTCTATATTATGGACAAGGCAGTACATCAGCCATTGGATATTCACCTTGATCTTCCCTCTTAAAGTGAACCGGTCTAATCGCTTATTAATCCGGATATTGGCAAAAACGGGCTCAGCGATGGCCAGGCGTTGCGGGTAGATTCTACGTCCTTGTTCAGTGTCGATTTTCTCCGCCATCTGAGTGGAGAGACTGTCGATGGGGACTGACAGCTGTTTGCGTTTGGCACCAACAACATAAATACACTGCGGTCTTAACGGGCAAGCCTGGCAATCTTTTTCAGCGGCGAGATATTTGCGGTAAAGGTGCCCATAATTGAGAACTCGTTTGGCACGTAGTTTCAGGACCTTCCCATTAGGGCAGATATACCGGTCCAAAGCCTCATCATAGTGAAAGTCATTTAAAGTAAATCTTCTCACCTGACGTCGCTTCTGGGTGGCGAACCTCGGGTCCCGGTTGCGGAACTTTCTATCAGGAATATAGGCGTCCAATCCCAACTCCTGGCACTCCTTCAAATTGACCTGAGTATGGTAATTGCTGTCGGCGGTGAAAAGCTTTCCCTTAAAGTAGTCCGGTCCATGACCAAGGCTCTGTAAATTCGCCAGGGCTCCGGCTATCATGGGCGGGATATGGCCATGGTCTTGGCCATTGCCGAAGGCCTCACCATGAACAATCACTTGGTGCTTGGCATCAATGAGGGCTTGGCTGTTATATCCTTGGACGGCGCCGTGGGAAGTCATCATGGTGGCTGAGTCATTGTCCGTAATATTACTCTGTTTTTCTCTACCAGCCGCACCTACCTTGGGCTGGTTCTCGGCCAGCCAGGTTTCAATCAGCTCTGCCTTCCTCTGTAATTTCTCCACCTGCTGCTGCCGGTTGGCGCCCGAAGCTTTGGGCCCGGGAGGATCATCCTGCCTTTGGTCAGTTTGCATCTGCTCTTCCAGGAACTGCGCCACCTTGGTCTCGATCTTCTCTTTTTTCTTCCGGAGCTCGCCTATGGTGCCGCTCCACTCTTTGGAGGCATTGGAAGGCAGTTTGCAGCCATCCAAGGCAAACATGGTGCCGCCCAGCAGGTTCATCTCCTCACAGACCAGCAGCACATCTCTAAAAAGGGGCAGGATCTCATCTTTCATGGAAGAAACAAAGGCCGCAATGGTGCTGTGATCAGGCTGCTGGCCACAAGCTAACGCCATGAAAACGACATTCTCGCGGCAGGCTTGTTCGATCTTCCGCGAAGAAATCAGCCCCCGGGAATAAGCCAGCAACACTACCTTTAAGAGGACCTTGGGATCATATGCTGCCCTGCCGGTCTCATCATTGCGGTATTTGCATTCAAAAATAGACATATCCAACCGCTTTTCTACCAGGGTATGAATGGCGAACTCCAAGGTGCCAGGCATCAACTGGTCTTCCAGAGAAACCGGTAAGAGAACTCTTTGCCGATAGTCGTAGGTTTTAAATCTGGCCATGGCTTATCCGCCCCAAAAAAGTTATTGGTCAAGGATAGCATAAAGCAACTATTTAATAAATATTATAATGGGTTATAAATGATTTTGGGTGAACCGATGAAGACAAAAATCAGGAAGGAAATATTCGAAGGGGTTAGCTTTTTCGACAGCCTCAGCAGATAGCAGCAGAAAAGATGTAGCTGTCTTATGAAGCTCACAGCGAAAAAAATACCACACTCTCTGCGGCTAGCTCAAGGCTATCTCTGTTCCCCACAGCATCCCTAATCTGATCCCCATTATAACACCCTCTGCTCATCCGGCTGCCTCTTTTCGGTCCACCACTCTATCATAAGAAGTGATTTAGTCTCCTGGGGGCGGGTCAAGGGATATATTTTCAACGCGATTTTCCGTATGATAGGAAGCAATGCCGTACTCACGGCACCATTCGCCTCAAAGGGGGACCCATCATGCCCTACGCGGAATTTTTGGGCCGCTTGGTGTTAGCGGCACTGCTGGGAGGGGTAGTCGGCCTGGAACGGGAGATACACGGGCGTCCAGCCGGGATCCGCACCTACCTTATCCTGTCCCTGGGGACGGCCCTGCTCATGGTGCTGTCCGAGTATCTCCTGGTGGCCTATCAAGGCAAATATCCTGGTCTCAGCCTGCAGGGGGATCCTGGGCGTATTGCCGGGCAGGCCATTACTGGCATCGGCTTTCTGGGAGCCGGGGTCATTATCCGCTATCAAGACATCGTCCGGGGGCTGACTACAGCGGCATGTGTCTGGCTGGTCTGCTCGGTGGGCCTGGCGGTGGGGGCTGGTTTTTACATATTGGGGGTGGCGGTGACCCTTCTGACCCTCCTCGCCCTGATCGGACTGAAGGCGGTGGAGCGACGGATGAGGAAGGATTGGTTTGAAGATTTGGAGGTAGTATCCACTGACCTTCCTGGCCAGATCACCCGGATGAAGAGCCTGATCACGCAACATGGCTTTGAGGTGACAGCTTCCGGACTAAGGCGTGATGCGGAGAAAAAGGAACTCAAGGCCACCTTTCAGGTCAGGGTGAGGGCCATCCAGCCCCCGCGGGAAATCCTTCAAGACCTGATAGAATTGGAGGGGGTGAAAGAGGTGAACCTTTCCTGAGAAGTTTGACCGATTATTCGGTGACCGGTCGCTCCATCGATGTGCACGTCGCCGGCCTCAGAAGGAAACTGGGACCATTTGGCCAGAATCTGGAGACGGTACGCGGCATCGGCTACCGGTTTAAGGATCAAGCATGATTCCCGGCGGCGCCCGCTTGCCCAACGTCTGAATCAGAGGATGGCCTCATGCATCGCAAACGCCTGATTTGGCAACTCTTTCCTTCCTATCTCCTGGTCACTCTCCTGTCCTTGCTGGCCCTCACCTGGCATGTCACCACCTCCTGGCGCCGTTTTTACCTGGAACAGACCGCGGCGGACCTGAAGACCCGGGCCCTCCTGGTGGAAACCCGATTGCAGGGGCGATTGGCGCCCGGAAAGGGCGGCGAGATCGACCGGATCTGCAAGGACCTGGGCCGGCTCACCGGCACCCGTCTGACGGTGATCCTGCCCTCCGGCCAGGTCCTGGGAGATTCGGAGGCGGAGCCGGCCCGCATGGAAAATCACGGCGATCGCCCGGAGATTCAGGAGGCCCTCCAGGAGCGGGCGGGCATCTCCGCAAGATACAGTTTCACCATGGGAGAGGAACGCATGTACGTGGCCGTGCCCATGCACGAGCAGGGCCGGATCGTTGCGGTGGTGCGCGCTTCCCTGCCCATGACCTCCATCGCCCAGGCCCTCAGGGCCATGTATTTCAAGACCGCGCTGGGCGGCCTGGTCATCGTCCTTTTACTGGCGGCCTTGAGTCTCCTCATCTCCCAGCGCCTCAGCCGCCCCCTGCAAGACCTGAAGCGGGGCGCCCTGCGCTTTGCCGGGGGAGACTTGAGCCGGCGGCTGCCGGTGCCCGGCTCCGACGAGTTGGGGAGTCTGGCCGAGGCCTTTAATCACATGGCCGAACAACTGGAAGACCGCATCGGCGCCCTTATCCGCCAAGGACAACTGCAGGAGGCGGTGCTCTCCGGCATGGTGGAAGGCGTCTTGGCGGTGGACTCCCAGCAGCGCCTCATCACCCTGAACCGGGCGGCGGCGCAATTGCTGGGGGTGGACCACCTGGCCTCTCAAGATCTCACCATCCAGGAAGTGGTGCGCGACCTCCAATTACAGAGCTTCATCACCCGCACCATCTTTGCCCGGGGGCCCATCGAGGCAGAGGTGGCGCTGCGCCATGGCCAACAGATTATTCAGGCCCACGGCACCTTCCTGAAGGATGCCCAGGGAGCCGATATCGGCTTTCTCATCGTGCTGCACGACGTCACCCATCTGCGGCGGCTGGAGATGAGCCGTCGCGACTTCGTGGCCAATGTCTCCCATGAACTGAAAACCCCCATCACCTCCATCAAGGGATTTGTGGAGACTTTACTGGCCGGCGCCCTGCAGGAGCCGGAGAATGCCCGGAACTTCCTGGGCATCGTCTCCCGGCAGACCGATCGGCTCAATGAGATTATCGACGATCTTCTGAGCCTCTCCAGGATCGAACGGGATGCGGAACAGGGAAGGGTCTTCCTCACCACCGGGAGGCTCAAGGCCTTCTTGGAGACCGCCCTCCAAATTTGTGAAGCCAAGGCCGCCGCCAAGGAGATCACGGTCCGGCTGAATTGCCCGGATCAGCTGCGGGCCCGGATCAATGCGCCCCTCCTGGAACAGGCCCTGGTAAACCTGATTGACAACGCCGTCAAATACAGCCCCGCGGGCAGCACCGTGCAGGTGGAGGCTCTAAGGGACGACGCCGAGGTGGTGGTCCGGGTTCGGGA
>Ga0208687_1001528_pt1 | contig 10157 bp, 5 predicted proteins | sample June2015DPH_6_10_FD_184695 | JGI IMG/M metagenome (GOLD analysis project Ga0208687, IMG submission 184695) | Peatland microbial communities from SPRUCE experiment site at the Marcell Experimental Forest, Minnesota, USA - June2015DPH_6_100... | ecosystem: Environmental > Terrestrial > Soil >...
ATCGCTTGCGGGCCTCGATGAAGGAGTTCCTGGGCGAGCTACCACCCGACACGGAGCGATTGTTTGCAGAAGTGCGGCAGCCCGACGCAAAGGCAATGCCTCGAGCCTTTGTCCCCACTCGTCCAACCGTGCTCCGCAAAGGGGAACAGGCGCGAATCTCAACCGTAGTTCCGGGAGCGGGGCATGTGGCCCGCGTTACCCTTTTTACTCGCTCGAAAGACTCGGACAACTGGCACCCGTCCCCCATGAGCTTGGCACGTCGGCGGACCTATGCCAGCGAGATCAAATGGCAAGAGGCAGGCCCTTTGATGGATTACTACGTCCAGGCGGAAGTCGAGGTGGGCGGAGCTAGGAAGACCGTCACATCTCCGCCTGAGGCGCCAGTCAGATTCTATACCGTGACCCTGCTCTGAGCTGCCTTCTGCCATGTGCTTTCCCTCCGTCACCGGAGTGCTTCTCTGCACACGCGGGCGCGCATGGAGGCCCACACGAACGCGGTGTTTATAGCTTTGGTAGGCCAAGACGCGCGAGGCTGTCTTGAAGGAGTCTAATATCGAATCGGATCCCCTGCCGTAGTAGGTCTATGTAAGCTTGGCGCAAATCCGAGATGAGGCCCGTCCGGGCACCCGCCTCAAGTATTCCCAAACAACCCACAATGGAAAGACCGGCATCTCGCGCAATACGACGGGCTTTCCACTCATCCAACAGAACGACATCGGCTTGGAGACTCTTGGCCAGGAGAATGGCGCCGCGCTCGCCCGCACCGAGGTTGCGGCATACCTGCGCCAGCGAAGGGTCCGCCAGGGACTTCTGTGGTGCGACTTCAATCCAGTTTGCGTTCCGTACCTCTTCGGCGCCAGGAAGACCACGACCTGCCACAGTCACCTCATGCTGAACCTCGACGGGAATCAGAATCCGTTTGTAGAAGGAGGCGAGAAGATTCAGCCGGCCAATCCGGGCGAGGGAGACCAGCGGCGAGGAGTTGGAAACGGCAATCACAAGCCGAGCCGCTCCAAGGTCCGGCGATCTTCTTCCAGTTCATCGACGCCATAATGGAGCGGAACGTCGTGCTGGGCGGCAAACTCCATGAACTGCTCGACTGGCATTTGACAAAGTTCGGAGGCACGCCCCAGCGAGACCTTGTCCTCGCGGTAGAGCCCCAGCGCCAGCAACCGGGCCGTTTCCGCTGACAGGTTGCCGGTGTCTAATCCTGCCGCCAAAACAAGCTCAGTTGGGATTTCCACGCTAACCGTCTGCATATTCTCAAATTACCTCATGATAGGCTCTTGCGCAACCCCTTTAGCAAAACTCGCGAGATTCTTGCGGTAGAAGCCACAAGCAAGGCGCGCTAAAATGCCCCCAACGTGTTCAGTGCACGAAAGGAATCACGGATGACAGTGAGACCCCTCACCACGGACGACGTGCGCGACCGGCCCGGGCTCTCCCGTGCGGCCGGTGACGCGCTCCTGGCACAGCAGCCCGCGTCGGCACTGCGCGCGCTTCGCATCCATAGCGGACACAAGATTACCATGCGGCTCCTAGACCGCTGGTCACCGAAGGGTCTCAGTCATCTCGCATCGCTAATTCAGGGGCTCGTGTGTGCCGGGAATATTCGGTGCGCGCTGAACTTCCCCTTGCACGGCCTCGGACAGATTGATGTTGTTCCTTTCGAGAAGGGTTCCCGTGGCTTGTTCATACTGAATCAATGCCTTGGCATAGGCGGCGCGTGCTGTCACTACATTGCCCTGGGCGTTGGCCAAGTTGCTCTGTGCGATGATGACGTCTTCCACCGTGGCCGAAGCCAGGGTGAACTTCTGCTGTTGCATGCCGAGCACTTGGCGCGAAATCGCCGCCAAATTCAACGCAGCGTCAAGCTGGCTCTTGGCCTGCTGCACCGCGCTCACCGCCTTGCTCACGTCCCAGACCGCCTGGTTCTTGGCGTCCTGAAGCTTCATTTGCAACTGCCGCTGCTCGAGCAGCGCCCGAGCGGCGTCAGCCTGTGCGGTACGGTTGCGAATGGGGATTCCCAGTGTCACTCCGTATTGGACGTTGGGATAGTCGTTTTGGAAGACGTTGGCGAAGGTAGGCCGCAAAGCCCCACCGAGCCCCGCGAGGTTATAGGAGGCATAGACCTGAAGCTGAGGCAACAGCGAATTGCGCCTCGCCTGGATGGTGTACTCCTGGTTGCGCAGGTTAATATCGGCCTGCTCGATCTCCGGGCGATGGCGGGCAGCTTCCCGCAAAGCCTCGGCCAAGGGGGGCACATCATCCGCGTGCGGCTCGGGCAGCCGGTCGGTGGGGGCAATCTCCACCCTGGCCAACTCCTCATTGAAACTCTTGGAAATCTTGGCCTTCAGCGATTGCGCGTCCTGGGAAAAAGTGTTTCCTGCCGCCAGCAGGTCTTGTTTCCGCAAAGCCACTTCCTCCTGGCTGCGCAGCACGTCATACTGGGCTACGGCTCCGATCTTCAATTCAACTTGGTTGTTTTCCAGGAGCTTCTGCGCATTTTGCAGCCCCTCTTGCGCCACACGGATCTTTTCCTGGTCGGCCAGCAGGTCGTAGTAAGTGCTTACCACGGCCGCCACCTGGGTGATCACGCTCTGCCGGAAGACGCTTTCGGCATATTTCTGGTTGTTGCGGCCTTGGCGGATGAATAAAGCGTTGGCGCGGTAGCCATAGCCGGCCAACAGGTTTTGGCTAAAGCCTACGGAGACGCCTGAGACAAACTCGGGATTGAACAGGCTGGTAGTGGTGTTTGAGGATAGACGATAGCTATACTCGGACACGCCAAAGCTTGTACCGGTCAGAAATCCCTGGCTGTACCCTGCTTGAAAGTACGCTTGGTGAGTGGTCTCAACCGGCACGCCGCTCACCACCGTGTAGTTCAGGGGCGTAATGGCATTGCTCCAGCCATAGAAGGCGTAGACACTCGGATCGCAGCAGCCCGCTGAACCCACGCTACTGATGCCACCTCCCAAGGTGCCCCCCGCGCCAACTCCGCCACCGTTTCCACTGCTGCTCAAACCTCCGCCCAGGCTGCCGGAAAACGCCGTCGTGGATTGAAATGAGCCCGCCACGCCACGCGTCGCGCCTCCCCCTTTGGCGCGCAGGTAGTCCGTTTGACCAATGGGCAGGTTGTAACGCGCCACTTCGATGTCCAGATTGTTTTCCAGGGCCAGCGCGATGGCGTCATCGAGCTTGAGCATCAGTTTGCCGTCCACAATCAGATTCTGAAGCCGTGGCGAGTTGTCCAGCCGCGGCGTGGGGACAAAAGGGGTGATGTAAGGTGAAAAAAGCTGGGGGAAGGCGTGGCTGTTCGAGTAGTCGAAGTGGGTCGCCTCCTCCGGCCCCGAAGTTCTCCGGTCGTCTTGGCCAGCCACGGGCTGGGTAAGGACCAGAATCAGGAAAGGTATTGTCACTAACATTCGCCAAAACGCCATTCTTGTTACCATGCGCAGTTCTCCGATCGGTTTTTGAGTCTTCTTACATGGGACTTCTAATGCACTCTTACTGCCATTCCCAGAATGCTTGCTAGCTCCTTTATAATCAGTTCTATGCGAGTTGTTTGCGGTATCTCGCCAGGCCCTCAAGGCGTTCGGTTTTGGGATTATGATGGCCGGAATCGAACAGTTGCAGCCGCTTTCGCAAGTCGATCCTTTGGTCGCACTCCGATACGAACAGGATTCAGGATTCGGGATTCAGGATTCAGAGAAACCATTGGCGACCGGGCCAGTGAGGATTAACGAGCGGGACACAGAAGGCCAGCGGTAAGAGGCTGATAGCTGACCCGCCGCGGCGGGAAAGCTGACAGCTAACAGGCCACTGTCCGATATCGCCAAGCCTAATCCCAAAATCGGACACCTCAGCCGAGAGTTTCGCCCGCTCTCCTCCCTAACCCCTTGAAAATAAATGTATCGAATAACGAAGAGGATGGCAGCCCTCGTGCCTTGAATACCCTCGGAGAGTATCTATGGACATCCCACGTGAGTCTGCAAAGCGACAACGGCGAATTCGCAGGATCATTTATTCCCTTCTGGGTCTGTTGGCCATCGCCTCAATCACCTATGGACTTTCGCGCCTCAAGCCCGCCGCGCCCAGCGTGGACAAGGCGACCGTCTGGATTGACACGGTAAAGCGAGGGCCCATGCTGCTGGAAGTGAGAGGCTTGGGCACTTTGATTCCTGAGGAGATCCTGTGGATTCCGGCGACCACGGACGGGCGGGTAGTGCGCAGGCTGGTTCTGCCGGGTGTGCCCATGAAGGCTGATTCGGTAATCCTGGAATTGAAGAATCCCGAGTTAGAGCAAGCCGCTCTGGACGCCGAATGGCAACTGAAGGCTGCCGAGGCTGAGTACAACAGTCTGAAGGCGCAGCTTGATAGCCAACTCCTGGACCATAGGGCGGCAGCGGCCACGGTTCAGGCTGACTATCGCCAGGCGGCGCTCAATGCCGAAAAAGATGAAGCGCTGGCCAAAGCAGGTTTGGGGGCGGAACTGAACTCCAAGCTCTCGAAGGCCAAGGCCGACGAGTTGACCACCCGCAATCAGATCGAGCAAGACCGGCTGAGCGTAAGTGCCGCGTCCGCCAAGGCCCAACTCGAGGCTCAGAAGGCCAAGGTCGGGCAACTTCGGGCTCTTTACGAGTTGAAGCGGGCACAACTGGACCGTCTTCAGGTGCGGGCGGGCGCGGACGGCGTGCTTCAAGAGCTGCTCGTGGAAGTCGGCCAGCAGGTCACGATAGGCACGATCCTGGCCAAGATAGCCCAGCCGACCCGGCTGAAGGCTGAACTGAAGATTCCCGAAACCCAGGCGAAGGACGTTCAGATCGGGCTACTCGCTTCCATCGACACACGCAACGGCATTATTTCAGGCCACGTGATGCGGGTTGACCCGGCGGTGCAAAACGGAACGGTGACGGTGGACGTCAAACTGGAGGGCGCACTTCCGAAAGGCGCGCGTCCCGACTTGAGCGTGGAAGGCACCATCGAAATCGAGAACCTGAAGGACGTGATCTACGTGGGCCGGCCGGCTTTTGGCCAGCCCAACAGCACGGTGGGCATTTTCAAGCTGGACGAGGAAGGCAGCGGCGCGGCGCGGGTGCAGGTGAAGCTGGGGCGAAGCTCCGTCAACACCGTGGAGATTCTGGAGGGACTCAAACCTGGAGACCGCGTAGTCCTTTCCGATATGTCCACCTGGGATGCGTTCAATCGGATAAGGCTGAACTGAGCTATCAGCTTTCAGCCGTCAGCTATCAGCCCCAGCAGGATGTCGAAAAGGTGCTGGGATGTCATTCTGAGTCCGCCGTTCTTATTGGCGGACGAAGAATCTCCGCATTTAGGAACCGCAGAAAGCCCTCGTCCGTAGTCCCATAGAGCAGGACTCCTCAGGATGACGCGAGGGTGATCTATATGAGCAAGATGTTAGTAAAGCGGGAAGGGTGCTTGCTGATAGCTGAAAGCTGACCGCTGAGAGCTTCTGACGGCTGACAGCTTGCGAACTATTGAGGTGAATGATGGGCGTACTCTTTCAGGACGTTCGCTACGGCTTACGCATGCTGGCCAAGAATCCCGGCTTTACCGCCATTGTTGTGCTCACCCTAGCACTCGGCATCGGCGCCAATAGCACCATCTTCAGTTGGATCAACTCCACGCTGCTCAACCCCATTCCTGGAGTCGCCCACACCAGCGAGCTTGTTTCGGTGATGAGAGGGGAGCGTAGCGAACACCCCACTCCGCCGTTCTCTTATCTTGATTACGCGGATCTCCGTGACCATACTCAGAGCTTCTCCGGCCTCCTTGCCTACCACGACGATTTCATGTCCCTTACCGGCACCGACAAGCCTCAGCGAATTTATGGGGCTTTGACCTCTGCTAATTACTTCGACGTGCTCGGTGTCCGCCCCATCCTCGGTCGTGGTTTCCTGCCTGCGGAAGAACAGAGGCGCGGAGGAGGGTCGGTAGCTGTAATCAGCGAAAGTATGTGGCGTGCGCGCTTCGGGTCCGACCGATCCATCATCGGCCGGACGATTCAGATCAACCGGCACCTGTACACGATAGTCGGAGTCGCTCCGCCGGATTTTCAGGGATGCAAGACCGGTCTGCGCGCGGACGTGTGGATTCCCCTGGGGGTGGACAAATTCGTTTGGGGCTGGAATCGCCCTGAGGATCGCGGCACTTTCTGGCTCAACGTGCTCGGAAAACTCAAGCCCGGCGTCGATCGCCGGCCAGCCGAGGGGGAACTGGACCTCCTGATGCAGCAGATTATAGAGAGCTCTCGCAACGTCGAACGCGGCCCCAGCCAGATTACTCTCGATCCGCTCTGGCGCTCGCCCTTTGGAGCCAACGTCTACATGTACAAGACACTGCCCATGTTGCTGGCGTTGGCGGCAGTGTTGCTATTGCTGGCCTGCGCCAACGTCGCCAATCTGCTGCTGGTGCGCTCCGTTACTCGCCGGCGTGAGATGGCCCTGCGCTTGGCGCTGGGCGCCAGCCGCTGGCGGCTCCTACGCCAGCTCCTGGTGGAGAGCCTCTTGCTCGCGTTGGCCGGCGGCGGGCTCGCCATGGTGCTCACCACTTGGACGGCCGGGACGTTTGCAGCCTTCTTTCCGCCCACCGCCAACTTGCCGCTCACAATCAACGGGCACGCCGACCGCACAGTACTCGCTGTGACGATCCTCATCTCAATTCTTACCGCCATGATTTTCGGCATTCTGCCGGGGCTGCGAACTTCCAGCCTTGCGCCCATCACAGTGCTGAAGGAGGAAGCGGGCAGCATGTCGGGCGGAATTCACAAGTCGCGGCTTTCCCGTGCCTTGGTCGTGGCGCAACTCTCCCTTTCGCTGCTCCTGCTGATTTGTGCCGGTCTGTTCGCCCGCAGCCTGCAGAACGCGCAACGGTTGGATCCCGGTTTTGACCCCAACCACGTGCTGCTGGCTTCCTACGAACTTGGGCCCGCGGGCTATTCAGAAGCTCAAGGCATCGCCTTCCACCGGCAACTGCTCTCGAAGCTCGAGGCCCTGCCTGGCGTGGAGTCCGTAACCCTGGCGGATTTCTCGCCGCTCAGCTTCACAATCCACACCGACTACGTCCATCCCGACGGTTATGTGCCCCAACCCCACGAATCGATGGAAATCAACCGTGCCGTCGTGGGTCCGAACTACTTTCGGACGATGCGGACTCCTCTCCTAGCCGGGCGTGACTTCACAGAACAGGATAGCGAAAAATCGCAGCCGGTGGCCATCGTCAATCAGGAGTTTGCCGATCGTTACTGGCCGGGTCAGGATGCAGTCGGGAAGAGGATTAGCGTGTATGGCCAGTGGTTCACAGTCGTGGGCGTGGCTCGAAATGGTAAGTACCGCCGCCTGGTGTATGCTCCGGAGCCCGTCATTTTTCTGCCGCTGTTCCAGGATTACTATGATCTGGTGATGATTCACGCGCGGGTGTCGGGTGATCCGCAGGCTTACGCCGCGGCGGCCGAAAGAACAGTCCATGAACTCAATGCCGATTTACCCGTCTTCGGTGTGACCACTCTCAAATCCAGCATGCAGCTTGGGAGCATTTTTGAGCGGCTCGCCGGAACCTTCGCGGGCGCATTTGGATTACTCGCCCTAATCCTCGCCGCAGTGGGCATCTACGGTGTGATTGCCTACACGACACGCCAGCGTACGCGTGAGATTGCCATTCGCATCGCGCTCGGAGCCGAGCGGGTCGACGTTTTGCGGCTGGTGCTGGGTCAGGGTCTGGTTTTGACACTCCCCGGCTCGGCCGCAGGCATCGCGGTGTCACTGGCGCTGACTCGCTATCTGAAAAGTGTACTCTTCGGCGTCACCGCTACTGACCTACTGACCTATGCCGCGGTGGCATTGTTGCTATGCCTGGTGTCGCTCGTTGCCTGCTACATCCCCGCGCGGCGGGCGACCAAGGTCGATCCCATGGCGGCGCTGCGACATGAATAGGTGTCAGGTGTGGGGTGTCAGGTGCCAGCTTTCAGCCGTCAGCGGTCAGCTACGGGAAAAGTCGCCGGCCGCTTGCTGATAGCTGAAAGCTGATGGCTGACAGCTTGCCCCCTGATGAGGTGAATGACGTTGACTCTACTCCAGGACTTGAAATACGGCCTTCGCATGTTGGCCAGGAATCCCAGCTTTACCGCCGTTGCGGTACTGACGCTGGCGCTGGGCATTGGCGCCAACACGGCGATCTTCAGTGTGGTCAACACACTCCTGCTTCGGCCTCTTCCTTTTGGGGATCCTGGTAGGCTCATGCTGCTAAATGAAACTTCCGAGCACCAGCCGCGAGTTTCGGTTTCATATCCAAATTTCATTGACTGGAAGCAGCAGAACCAGGTGTTCGAGCAAATGGCGGCGTTTCAACCCACGGACTTTACGCTGACCGGGCTCGACCAACCGGAGCAGATTGGGGGAGCCAACGTCTCTGCCAACCTGCTCACAACGCTGGGAGTGAAGCCAGTATGGGGCCGGGATTTTGTCCCCGACGACGACAGGCCGGAGGCCGCTCCTGTTGCCGTGGTCAGCTACGTATTCTGGCAGCAACGCTTCGGCGGCCGCCGGGATTTGACCGGAACATTGTTGACCCTGAACGGCCGGTCTTACGCTGTGGTCGGAGTCCTGCCTCGGGAGTTCAGGACGCCGGATAGGGCAGACATTCTGGTGGCGATTGGTCTTGAGGCCAAACTTATGGAGCGCGGCAGCCACGACAATACCTACGTCATCGCGCGACTCAAGGCTGGCGTACAGTTAGATGAAGCGCGGATGCAAATGAACACCATCGCGCAGCGCTTGGAAAAAGAGTATCCGACAACCAATACGGGATACCGAGTGAGTGTGACCCCCATCGTCGAGGAATTTGTAGGTGAGGTCCGGCCGGCCCTCCTGGTGTTGTTCGGAGCGACGGGAATTGTGCTGCTCATCGCCTGCGCGAATGTGGCAGGCCTCCTGCTTTCACGGGCGGTGAATCGCCAGAAAGAGATCGCCGTCCGCTCCGCCTTGGGCGCGGGCCGCTGGCGCGTGGCACGGCAACTTCTGACCGAAAGCGTACTCCTCGGTTGCCTGGCGGGCATCCTCAGTCTGGCTTTTGGCGTCTGGGGTGTGAATGCCATCAGGGCTGAGATCCCCGAAGAAATGATGCGGGGCGTTGAAGTTGGCATGGACCGCTGGGTGCTCGGGTTCACATTCCTCATTTCCTTGTTCACCGGAGTGCTGTTCGGGTTGGCGCCCGCGTTGCACGCCGTGAGATCAGGCGTCACCGAGGCGCTCAAGGAAACCGGCCGGGCTTCTACCATGGGCGGGAGCAGCCGGTTTCTGCGGAGTCTTTTCGTGGTTGCCGAGGTCTCGCTCTCGCTCGTTTTGCTTATTGGCGCTGGCCTGCTGATTCGCAGCCTCCACAATCTTCTCAACGTTAACCCCGGCTTCCGGCCCCAGAACGTGCTCGAGGTCGGGTTGCTCCTGAATAGTCCGCAGTACTCCGATTCGAGCCGTGTCAAGTCGTTTTGCCGGCAGGTTCTGGAAAGAATACAATCGCTGCCGGGCGTGAAATCGGCGGCCATCGGCACCACTCTGCCACTGACCAACGATCATGACCGAAGTGACATTTACATTCAGGGAACCCCCGTTCCTGACTACGGCAAGTTTCCACATCCCGACTTCCATTACGTGAGCTCCGACTATATTCGAACCATGGGTATTCAGCTCGTGAGGGGTCGAGACCTGATGGAGTCGGACGACCAAAGGGCCCCCGAAGTGGCGTTGATCAGCGCCACAACCGCGCGCCGTTTCTGGCCCGATCAGGATCCCATTGGCAAGCGCTTCATGCTGGGGCGGCCGGTCAAGGACGGCCCCTGGATCACGGTGGTGGGCATCGTGGGGGACACCAAGCAATATGGACTGGCCACTGACACGCGCACCGAGGTGTACCTCTCCTACTTGCAACATCCTAACCGCGAGGTCTCTCTTGTCCTCCGCTGCGCGGCCAATCCTGAGACCCTGACGGCTTCCATTCGCAAAGAGGTCTCGGCTGTCGATAAGCAGCAGCCGGTTTCCGAAGTTGAAACTATGGAACAGGTTGTGTCGAACTCGCTCCATACCCAGCGCGTCGCCACTGGCTTGCTCGCGCTGTTTGCCACCCTGGCTATGCTGCTGGCTGGC
>Ga0208687_1001541_pt1 | contig 10098 bp, 9 predicted proteins | sample June2015DPH_6_10_FD_184695 | JGI IMG/M metagenome (GOLD analysis project Ga0208687, IMG submission 184695) | Peatland microbial communities from SPRUCE experiment site at the Marcell Experimental Forest, Minnesota, USA - June2015DPH_6_100... | ecosystem: Environmental > Terrestrial > Soil >...
CTGACGCCTTTTCTGACGCCTTGGCTGAACTTACTTCTCTTGCCACAAAAAAAACCGCCGCCTTAATGTGTGCTGAAATCCTTTGGACGCGTTGCCATCGTCGGATTATCGCTGACTATCTTCTGACGCGTGGGTGGGAGGTCGTGCATATTGTGGACGTGTCTCGCTCTACGACCCACGAGCTCACCCCCTTTGCGAAGGTTGATGGCGCCCACATAACGTACCCCCCCTCTTTGCTCCAGTATTCACTGGATGATTTCCAGCCAGAATGAGACAGGATCACGTGTATGCGGTTCTTGCTACCTCGAATCCGTTTGAGTCGTCAGAGCGATCGCAAAGGAGGATAAATCATTATACCACACGCGGCCGTACTTCACGTGGCATCGCTTGGCCGAATTGGCCACATCTTCAGGATGTTTCAAGCGATACCTGCCTCGTTGAGCTTCTAATCGGAAACACCTCGGCGCCTAGGATATGATTGAGGTCAAAGCCGTAAAGAGTAGCGTCTTTTTCTAAGACGACTAGCCGGCCCTTTACGCCAATGACGCGGCCCAGGAGCATATTCTTCGCCTGCAAGGGCCGCATCCAGAGCGGCAAATCAAAATAGCGGAGCTTAGTTTCATCATGAATGTCCATCTTAGCTTTCATGGCGTCCCAAGCCGCCCAATCGAGTTCAGTATCAACGCGCATTTTTTGAGAATGCCGTACTGTCCCTTTGATCCCGTAACGCTTCTGCAGTTCACGCTCGCGTCTTCTAGCTAGTTCGCCATCTAAGACGTAGTCCGCCACGGCAGCCACATCTGCACCTTGCTCTCGAAGCCGGTCATCAAGTCGGCTGGCTTTCGTAACACCGATCTTGAAAATGTCGGGCCTGAACATTGCGATATATACCGCGTGCTCCTCTAGACACGTTTTTTCGTCCTTCAGGCACGTCCCGGTGCAGATTGCGCACGCATTAAACTCCTGGCAACTGCCGCACACCGGGATTTCTTCACTATCGCACGGACGATACACACCGGCCTGCCACGTGCCGATGCAGGTTCGCCGGCCTATCCCAAGCGAGAGACTGCCTGAGAGCGGCAGCAGCTCCATGGAAGGATATGCTAGTAGCGTCTTTTTTAGAGACGAGAAGCCAATAATCTTCACTGCAAATAGGTTTCATTTCAGGTCTTATATATGCGTTAAGCCAGTAACCATCACTATTTAAGTTCAGAAAAAGATTATGGACTATGCTTGTTGAGGTGCTAGAAGAGCCCGTATTTTACGATGGATCACAAATTGACCCATTGTGGGGTTACAAACACTCCGGCATACTCGGGGATTCTATTATCGTTTTTAGAGGCGGCATGGACGTCTCAGAAGAGCGCATGAAAGATTGCGAAGATCTGCGCGGCAAAACTAAGATAACCGGCGATGATGTCCTTCATCTTATCGTTGAGCGTTTCGACAGTCCAGGAAACATATTCATCTCGTACTTGTTGCAGCGCTTGCTCGTTATTTCCGCGCAAGCGGTCCTCAATATGTACGGGATCGAAACAGCGAGAACCGGTGATGATCTTTACATAGCTGACGAGAAACTCACGGTGAGCATTGCGACAGCAAGCATAACTAGCGAAAAAATACACCTAGGAATTAACGTAACGACTACGGGAACCCCCAAAGGCATCGCCATCACTAGCCTGACCTCGTGCGGGATCGAACCGGACGAAAGCCTTTCCATCGGAAGAGATATCGCAGAGATGTTCTCTCGAGAGACCCTCGGAATCCTCAAAGATGTGGTGAAGACGCGCGGGTCTTGACGCTATACTCTTTTTTTGGCTTGAAGGAAGGGATGCAGAATGAGAAAGGCAGAGATTATTTATCTAGAAAGGCCCGGTCCTCAAAACACTGAAGTCGTAATCAGCGCGGTAGAGACGTATATAGCGAGCAGCGGTCTCGAGCGAGTCGTTGTAGCTAGTACTACAGGCTCCACCGCGACTAAATTTGCAAAAGCGCTTGAAAACAAGGCAGAACTCATCGTCGTAACACACCACACAGGTTTCAGTCAAGAAGGCACGCAGCGTTTCGACGCGGAAAAACGGAAGAAGCTCGAGCTGCAGGGAATCACGGTGCTGACGCAATCACACGTGCTTTCGGGAATCGAAAGGAGTATCTCTGGGAAGTTCGGCGGGGTTTCGCGCGTCGAGACTATCGCAGAAGCCCTTCGTTCCCTACTTGGACATGGGCTCAAAGTGTGCGTGGAGATAGCTATTATGGCGGCCGATGCCGGGGCTATACCTATCGCCGACATTGTCGCCGTAGGCGGCACAGGCAGCGGTTCTGATACAGCGGTAGTGATACGTCCCGCGCACATGAACAACTTTTTTGATGCCCGCATAAGGGAGATCATCGTCATGCCACGAGGTGGCGATGCCTGATCGATTTGAAATCACACACAAGGACGTATTCGGGCGCATTGGCAAGCTTGATACGCCACACGGCCACATCGAAACGCCAGCTTTACTCCCGGTTGTAAATCTCAACCTAATGCTCATCGCGCCGAGCGAGATGCGCCAGTTCGGAGCGGAAGCGCTCATGACCAACGCATATATCATTTACCGGAGTCCTCGTTTGCGGCACGCCGCGCTCTCCGGGGGGATTCACAGTTTGCTCGGATTTGACGGGCCGATAATGACTGATTCAGGATCGTTTCAACTCGCCACGTATGGTGATATCGAGATCCATTCAGAGGAGATAGTAGCGTTCCAGCGCGATGTTGGGTCGGACATCGGGACACCAATTGATATCCCGACACCCCCAGACGTTGCACATCACCGTGCGCTCAGGGAGCTTGACGTGACGCTCGAACGCATTCAAGAGGCGACAAGGTGCTGCGGCACCGACATGCTCTTAGCAGCACCCATCCAGGGCTCGACCCACCTCGATTTGCGCGAACGGTATGCGGGGCTGCTCAGCAAGCTCAGCGCCGACGTCTACCCTATCGGTGCCGTCGTTCCGCTTATGGAATCCTATCGATATGCTGATCTCAGCAACGTCATTATGGCGTGCAAGACTGGACTAGCGTTGAATAAGCCTGTTCACCTGTTTGGAGCAGGGCATCCCATGATGTTCGCCCTCGCCGTTGCGTTAGGCTGTGACTTGTTCGACTCGGCCGCTTATGCGCTTTACGCGAGAGATGGGCGCTATATGACGCCGAGTGGCACTCACAAGCTCAAAGACTTGACTTACCTGCCGTGTGCGTGTCCGGTCTGCTCCTCTGGCGATCGGAAGCTGACGGAACGGGAACTTGCCGAGCACAATCTTTGGGTTTCATTCAGTGAGCTCAGCACCATCAAACAAGCGATACTCGACGGACAACTCTGGGAGCTCGTGGAGAGGCGATGCCGACATCCAGCGCTACTACAAGCCCTGCGAACGATCCAAGAGGGCTTTGCCTCCTTCGAAGCTATCGAACCGTTGAAACACTCTTTCATTTATACTAGCACAGAATCTGCCGCGCGGCCAGAAGTTGCGCGCTACGTGAAAAAGCTCAACAGACTTGACCTGACCGGCCGAGTGCTCATCACGACCAACAGGCAGAAGACACGGACCATGGAACACGAGTTCGATACGACCCTACTCGTGAAAGCGCCTTTTGGTCCTTATCCACCAGAACTAGCCGAAACGTATCCTATTGGGCAATCTGAAGTTCCAGATCCAGACTATGCCTCAATCAAATCCGCTATGAAAAACCTGATCGAGTTCATTAAATCCAAAAATGTCGAAGCGACCTTCGCCTACGATGAGGAATGGGATCACGACGCGCTCGCCGAATTAAGCTCCTTTGCAACGCTCTTACGCTTATGAGGAGACATGCCACGACATTTTGAAGTAACACGGCGGGACGGAGCTGCCCGCCTCGGAACGCTCAGGTGGCGAGGTGAAGAGCTTACCACCCCTTCTAGCTTTGACTCCAAAGAGGAACTTGAGTTCCTCAACGCATTGACGATTCACAAAGCTGAGCTCGACGTAGCGGTCATCACAAGTCAGGAAGACCTTAGAGCAGAGCGAATTGATGCCGACGTTGTTATTCTTGGAGGTGCGCCGAGATTTGGCGATGATCCGCGCGGCCTCACCAAAGCGCTCGTAAGAGCTAGAGAATTAACAAATCCTGATTCAGCGCTTTATGTCCCGGCGTTGGCGACCCCGAACAACGTGAGCTTGCTCGTCTATGCGGGGGTGGATCTCGTCGACCCAATCATGGCAGAGGTCAAGGCGCGCGACGGGTATCTCCTCTCTGCTGAAGGCGAACGCCAGTTTGACGCGACTTCTCGTTCTTATTGTATGTGCGACGCCTGCAGAGGCGTCAACGTAGCCGACCTCCCGCCAGAGCAGCGGGTGACAGTACTATCTGCGCACAACAGACACGCCCTCAAAGCTGAACTCTGTATTGCGCGCGAAAACATCGAGCGCGGAACGCTGCGAGAGCTCGTCGAGGGACGATGCAGAACGGCGCCGATGCTGACAGCGCTGCTGCGGTTGCTGGACGAGGAGCATAGTTACTTTGAACGCCGATCGCCTATCGTACGTACGGCCACGCTACTCGCGTGTTCACAAGAATCGCTGAATCGGCCAGAAATACTCCGATTCGGCGAACGCGTCATCGAACGGCTTAATAAGAGGGGGGGAATCCTCCTGCTCCTTCCTTGCTCGGCGCGCAAACCATACTCGCGGTCCCGGTCTCACAGGACTATTCTTAAACGTTTGGACAAACTGCGCCAGTTTCTGCACGAGGCGATAGTAACGTCGCCTATCGGCATCGTTCCCCGCGGCCTCGAGATCATGTACCCTGCCAGCAACTACGACATACCGGTTACCGGCAAATGGACGTGTGATGAGAGTGAGTGGGTGATCGGACGTCTCACGAAGTATCTCGAGGCCAACGCCTTCGACACGGTGGTAGCACACGTGAGTGGCCCCTATCGAAAGGTATGCGACGAAGCGGCTGCTGCACTCGGAGTTGATCTAATCCATACTGTCAAGGACGAGAATACTCTTAGTTCCGATTCGCTCCAACGCTTGTGCGCGGTCGTGCAGGAGCTTATAGTCGAATATTCACCTAAGCAGCGCGATTTGCGGTTTGATTACATACAGGATCTCGCTGATTATCAATTTGGCCCGAACGCTTCGACGGCTATTTTTGCAGAGAGTCCGAAGGTCCGCGGTCTTTTCCCGACGTACTACGCCTCAGACGGCAGAACGCGCATAGCGACCATCGTAGGTAAGTACTGCACTCTTGCCCTGACGATCGAAGGCGCGCGACGGTATCTCCGCGCAGTCGAAAATCGATATTGCGTGCGCATCGATGACTTTGTACCGAAAGGAACGGTTTTTGCGATTGGCGTGCTCAACGCCGATCCGGAAATACGGCCTTTCGACGAGGTGATCGTGCTCAACGAGCGCGTCATTGCAGTCGGGAGAGCCCTTATGAGCGGTTGGGAGATGCAAGCGTCAAAAAGAGGTGCCGCTGTCGCTGTGCGGCACGTGGAGGCGCGATGAAAACAGCTCGAGCGTCGCGCAGGCGCTATCCGCGTCAGGCTGCATCAGGAACAACCCGCCACCGCACACGAGCCAATGACCGATTGGCGTGGACCGGCTTGGATCTGCTCAACGGCGAGATCGTGCCCTCCCTGACCGTCCTTCTCACGACCAAAGGCTGCTACTGGGCGCGTCGTGATGGCTGTACAATGTGCGGCTACATCGCCGACGCGAATCCTGACGCCCAAAGCGCGGATATTCAAAAACAACTGTTCGAGGTGCTTGCACAGTACGGTACGGCGTTTAAAATTGTAAAGCTCTTCACCTCTGGCAGCTTTCTCGATCAAGAAGAGTTGCCGATTGACGCGCGGGACGCTATCTTGTCCGCTTTGGCGGATACGCCGAAGGTTATTGTTGAGAGCCGACCGGAATTCGTGACGTCTGAGATTTGCGGTGATGTCGTCAGATCCAACCGACACGTTGAAATTGCGATCGGTCTTGAAACGTCGAACGACGATATCCGGGATAGCTGCATCAACAAGGGATTTACGTTTCGTGACTTCGTCAGAGCGTCCAAAGTCGCGCACTCTGACGGTCTGACCGTTAAGGCTTATCTGCTCCTGAAGCCACCTTTCCTGACAGAAGTGGAAGCCTTGGAAGACGCCATCCAATCCACGCACGACGCTGCCCCGTACGCAGATACAATCTCGCTAAACTTGTGCAACGTGCAAAAAGGCACCTTGGTTGAGGCGCTTTGGAAAAAAAGGTTGTATAGGCCTCCTTGGCTGTGGACCGCAGTGGAAGTTCTCAAGCGCGTGAAACCGATAGCTACTATCATTTGTGATCCTGTCGGAGCAGGCACAGCTCGCGGGCCACATAACTGCGGCAAGTGCGATCGCCAAGTCATTTTAGAAATCAAAGAGTTTTCGCTCTCTCAGGACAGTGCGTCGTTCACTGCGACGTGCGCCGACCAACTGTTATGGAAATACGTCCTGGAATTTGAGAAGTTTAGCTATGGCGCACCCCTTGTGCCGTAACCTATCGCGACAAATCCTTGCTTCTAGGTGCGCTCTTACACAGAAGAGTGATAAGGCAACGCTTATATATGGTTTCGCAAATCTAATAATCAAGGTGGTATTATGGCCTGGCGTGGCTCCCTGATTTATTGGGCAATCATTTTTCTGATAATAGCAGTTATTGCGGGCTTGCTCGGACTGTCTGGGCTAGCTGGAATAGCATTCGCAGCTGTTGAACTTGTAGTGGTAATATTTATCATATTGTTCGTGATATCTTTCGTCGCTGCGTGGTTGCGACGTCACTAGGGGTCGAGCAGCGAACAGTTTAGCTAGGTCTTCTATCGCTCTGGCTCACAGATAGCGCGCTGCATCACTCAATTCGACAACAATGGCTTTTAGGTTGACGCCTAGCGTCCTTGTAAGCGTTATCCGAAAACGCGTTTAAACTCGCGTATCTGTTCCCTTGTACCGATGACGGTAAGAAAAGAGTCTTCAGGGATAACGTGATGGGGATCCGGGTTCGGTATGGTCGCCCCATTGGTAGTGATGGCAACGACGGTGCATCCGGTGCGCGATCGTATCTTCAGATTCTCGAGACTTCTGCCCACAAGGGATGGACCGGGGGGATATTCAAGAACTTTCATGTCCTCTGAGAGTAGGACCTCCCGCAACTGTGTGCCAAGCGGCCTTGGTGCGAGAAATTTTACCAGGACTTGGCCAGCCACGACTGACTGCGACAGCACATAGTCAGCCCCCGCTTGATACAACTTCTCAACTGCTTGCGGCCGTATAGCACGACAGACAATATCCATCTGAGGGTTAAGTTTTCGTGCGACGAGAGTCGTATAGATAGCATCCAAGTCACTATTGACCGTGATGAGAAGCGTAGAAGCATCAGCAATCCCCGCTTGTTTTAGGATTGCCATATCCGTCGAGCTACCAACCACATCGCCTTGATGCTTATCGATGATGATGTGTTCAATCCCGTTCGACCGCAATACTTTGGACACTCGTTTTCCGACGTCGCCGTATCCTGCAACGATATAGTGTCCCCTGATCGCGCAGTATGTGCCATCAGGCCGACAAATTGAGAGTTCCTTAGCTGCATCTAGTTGCTTTTTTGTGCCGATGAGCAAAAGGACTGTGGTGTCTGTGATGATTTCAGAAGCGGATGGATTGAAGCTGAGTTTGGCGCCCTTCCAAATGGCGATTACTGTCGCCCCGGTTCGCTCGCGTATCTTGGCATCTTCAATAGACGACCCGTTGAGGCCGCTTTCCCCAAGAATCGGGAGCTCAAAAATCCGCAAAGACCCAATCAAAGGAGTGGTGCCTATGAGCTGGTGCGTGATAGGCATTGCGGCCTTGTGGCCAATATCGATGCCAAGGAGTTGTTTAGGTGATACGACTTTGTCAGCACCCGCATAGAGCAAGTACACTGCGTTCGCCATGTCGTCGACAATCCCAATGATATCCGCTGCCGTAAGCTTTTTTGCAACAAGCGCAATAATTGCATTCTTCTCGTCACTCTGATTCAGCACGATCTTTTTTGCGCGGCTTATCTGAGCGTTTTGAAGCGTGACCTCATCGCTCGGATCACCGTAGATGCAAGGTATTTTCCGCTCAACTAGCTCCTGCACGACGCCTTTGTCGTCGTGAATGATGAGATAGGGTAAACTACGCTCGTCAAGCTCTTCGATAATCGTCTCTACCATAGAATTATAACCCGCAATCAAAACGTGCTCCTTGGCCTTTGACTTCGTCGGCACTGATCCTTGAACGCTTTGGAGCACAGGCGCAACCACGATGGGGATCAAGATCGCAAAGAACAGTACGATTCCGCTAAGCTCCACGAGCACGGCAAATATCCTGCCGATACTGCTCACAAAGACGATGTCTCCTACGCCTTGCGTCGTCATCGTCGTGATCACCCAATATACCGCGTCAACCGCGGTATAAGATCGACCTTCAGCAGAGACCATCAAGAAGAGGAAGACTAAGCTGTATACGACAACGAGCAGCACGGTGGCCGCAACATAAATGAGTAGAGATTTGCGCAGAGGTCTAATCGCGAACACCTTGGAGCACTAGGAAGCCAGCGTATTGCACGTACATGTCAAATGCCGAATATAAATAGTACGTTTTTCAAGTGTTAAAACTCGATTTTCAAGTCTTAAAATTCGAATTCGATCTTGCTATGGGTTGCGCAGTATGAGAAAAGTTTATCATAGGCACGCATAATCTGTAGGTGCTATGCGCGTGGAGGACGTGACGCGATCGGTGAGAGAGCATCACAAATGGTTCAGCGAATCCCTCCCTTTGATCGCCAGTGAGAATATCACCAGTCCCGCCGTGCGCCAACTTCTGGCCTCCGACTTTGGCCACAGATATGCCGAAGGTAAGGTCGGCCAGCGGTATTATCAAGGCGTCAAGTACATCGACCAAGTGGAACAGGACGCCATAGATTTGGCTCTTAAACTGTTCAAGGCTGAGCACGTCAACGTGCAGCCTGTCTCTGGCGTAAACGCAAATATTGCCGCATTTTTTGCCCTTTCAAACCGAAATGATGCACTCATGGCGCTTGATACTTCGCACGGTGGACACATCAGCCACGGAACGAAGTCGGTTGCGGGTATCCGTCATCTCAGGATTGTAAAACATCCATTCGATTCCGAAGAGATGAATATCGACACCGATGCGATGATCGCTACGATTTATGAAAAAAAGCCCAAAATCATACTGTTTGGGGCGAGTGTATTTCTCTTCCCACACCCCATCCGAGACGCGCGCGATGCCGCGCGCGAAGTTGGCGCGGCAATTGTGTACGATTCTGCTCACGTTCTTGGTCTCATTGCGGGCGAGCAGTTTCAGGACCCGCTTAGAGAAGGTGTTGACGTAATGACTGGTTCTACACACAAGACGTTCCCAGGGCCTCAACACGGCATCATCTTTTCGACAAAAGCGCTAGCCGACGCGATCGATGAGGCAGTGTTTCCGGGTACCGTAAGTAACCACCACCTGCATCACGTCGCTGGGTTAGCGGTCACGCTCGTGGAGATGCTTGAATTCGGGAAAGCGTACGCACAGCAGACGATCAAGAACGCAAAGACGCTCGGGGCGGCGCTGTACAACAGCGGATTCAATGTACTATGTCCTAAAAAAGACTTCACAGAGTCCCATCAGATCGTAATGGACGTAGGGCGCGCGAGTGCGATGGCGCTTGCTCTGGAAAAGGCAAACATCATTACCAACAAGAATCTGTTACCCTGGGATGACCATAATGCTCCAGAGAATCCCTCCGGACTACGATTTGGAACGCAAGAGCTCACGCGACTCGGAATGAAAGAAGCGCAGATGAGGGTCGTGGCAAAGCTTATCACGCGCGTGCTGAACGGCGAGGCACCCGAAAAGGTTAAAAAAGATGTGGTAGAGTTTAAAAAGGACTACCAGGAGGTCGAATACTGCTTCAGCCATGAGCTCGGAGCTTATCAATTCCCCGCGTGGTAGATTATTTTGCAACGGAAGTGCAATACTGATCGTTTTTGATATGGATGGCACGCTCATCGAT
>Ga0208687_1001546_pt1 | contig 10070 bp, 10 predicted proteins | sample June2015DPH_6_10_FD_184695 | JGI IMG/M metagenome (GOLD analysis project Ga0208687, IMG submission 184695) | Peatland microbial communities from SPRUCE experiment site at the Marcell Experimental Forest, Minnesota, USA - June2015DPH_6_100... | ecosystem: Environmental > Terrestrial > Soil >...
GAAACACCGGTCTGCCCACTCTGTGGACAGATGACCACCCGCCTGCTGCCAGACGGAAGAAACGGTTTCTTCTGCCCGGCACACACTGAAAACCGGCGCTCTCCATCCCCGGCGCGCGATTAAGCTTACCCCCGGCTATTGACACGCTTCGCCTCATGCTGAAAGCAGGGCTAAGTGGTTAAAAACATAATTACGGTGACGTATTTTTATCAGGCCAGACGAGTTAGTTCACTTTGCCCATCCTCATCACACCGGGCTGATGCTAGAGCCTGCTCATTTCAGCCCCCGTTCCTCACTCACGCCATTTCTGAAGGGTAATTTCCCGGTCCAATTCGGGGTCTCGTATGGACAGTTTACCTGCGTCTATGGCCGGTTGATCTATTTATTCCCAGGACTTTGACTTGTCCATGCTACGTATACGGTCTGGACATGATCGGACAGGAAAACACCAATGGCTACAAGAACTACCACTACGAGAGCGTGACAGGCAACAACAATGGTTTTCATAACTGGCGTCTCCTTTGCTCTGCTTCTTAACGGATGTAACTCTGATCCAATGATCACCGTCGATATTATTTAGATAATGAGCAATCCGCAGTCAAGCATCTACCTTCTCAAATGCTCTTTTATTCTTCCTGCATCTGTGTTTCAGATCAATCTGGGAAATGAACCGAAACACTAATGACAGACAGACTAGAAGAAAAGCCCCCAGCAGCACCGGCATGAAAATAAAAACATACTGCTGTCTGTACATGATTGCCGAAAATGCCGTCCCGCCAGCCGGAGGGTGCAGCGTGTCGGTCAGTAACATGACCATCAACGCCAGGGTCACACCCAGTGATACTGACCACCAGGTAAAGCCGAAAAGTTGATATACGCCAACTCCTATAATAGACGACAGCAGGTGTCCACCGATCACATTCCTCATCCGGGACATTTTCTCACTCCGCGCATCCCGAAAAGAATCAGGGCAGTAGCGCCGAACGAGGGCAGCATCAGGTTGAGGTGACTATGAACGCTGATATAGGCCAGAATGGCGATGCTTGTAAAGCATCCAAGTGTCGCCAGGCCAAATTTTTTAAGATCCAGCTCTTTATCGCAATCGGCTTTCCTAAAACCTCTTGAAATAATCATGTCAGGCCCATTCTTGATCACGGAAATCACATCCTGGCTTCTCAGGCGATCTTGAACAGAGGATGAACTAAAGGCAGTTTATTCCTGTTCTTCCTAGAGATCCCACCGTCATTGCGACCGAAGAGCTGTTCTTACTTGATTTCCCAAAGGACAGGCTGACTCATTTTAAGTGGACTCAATGTTATGCACCTATGACCAATGACAATAGGTACAGTTAACTTGCCTAGTACGCCTAACAGAGCCTGGCCATAGGTCGGAAATTCTCCCGCTTCAATAGCATAAGATTTAACCATTTCCGCTTTTTCAAGAGCTGCCGAAGTCCGACCACAAAGATGGATAAGAAACACCCTCTCAGCTTCTTTTATCCCATTTATAATTCGTAAGCTTGATGGACCGCTAAAATCCCGATAAATCTCAGGTCCCATAATATCTGAAACGCCGACCACATCCTCATAGGAAATAATTGAGGCACCTCTTTTTATACCCTCAGCACTGTATTGTATAACGCTCTTTTCAATAACGCCCAGGATTTCTTGAATTTGTGAAGGGTATTTGCGCAGCCCATTGAAAAAAAGTAACGGATCAATCAATGAATAAATAATGGTGAATGGGCCAGCAACATTGAGAACCACTTTTTCACCTGACTTAGCCAAGATTTCCACGGCTTCTAGAACTTCTCCAATACGTCCTTTGAAAATATCAAATGTTTGAAGACCAGACAGTTGTTCGATAGATGAAAAACAATGACCTTCTGGCCTAGGTGAAGTCAATGTATCACCCATCTTGATGTATGCTCCGAAGGCCTCTGCTTCGACAGTAACACAAAAAGGTACCTTGGTAAGCACGTCTCCCCGATGTTTCATCAGTGTTCTGGCAAGAGTAGCCATGCTATTTTTATCAGTGTGAGCTTTCGGAAAAGTTATGCCAGCTTTCTTCACCACTTCTTCAGGAATATGATCCAAATTATGTCTTGGACATTTATATTCCACCATTTTTCCCCCTAATAGTTTGGTGTTTGCATTTTAATCTAGCTCATGATTGTCTTTTTCAGTCAGGGTAAAATCATCTTCTGATACCATCACTGCATTTTCAGACTATGCATATTAAGTACCCTTTTTATTTAGGAACATCAAAGTGCCATCCGAAGCGAACCGCCTTAGGGCTAGAGGCCGCTGGTCACAACTGTCTGGCTCTAAAGGCCTGCCTAACAGAAGCAGGATATGAAGTAAGAGTCATCACAACTCGACCACCATATCGAATAGATCATGAGGGACTACAACTTGGTCCTCTCTGCCTGTCTTCGGACCAGGTGCTCTGCCCGGCCATTCCGAACATGATCAGCGACATCTCCCGCTTTGCAGGTGTTAAGGGGGGTGACAGCCTCTGCAAAGTTAGATGCTTCGCACCAGAGCGGCCAATTTGTGAAGACTCCCGGGTCATATCTTCAAGAGAGGACTCCATACGTGAGGAGAGCTTTATAGCTGTCTGCAAATGTCGTCAAGATATACGATCCGACCAGAGACTTCTATATAAGAACAGTTGTCCCGGGGGAAACACCCAACCAACCCTTGGTGCAGCTGTTGCTATTCTCTTCCACGTTATCTACACCGCCTTGTCAAAAAACACCCTACGACCCCAACTGGAATGCTGATAATAATTCTGCCAAGGTACTTGACCAAACTAAGTAGATCTATTTGAAAATATGGTATAGTGGATGCGCATGACTAGCAGGCCTAACTCCATATTGCATACAGCTATATGCAACCAAGGCATCAACGGCTGCCATCGACGGCACTATTTCCGTTTGTTTGATTCCATACATGATAAAGTCAGCGCCCAAAAGCTGCAGGCTTGTAGCCATACTAGTTTTAGTAGAAGCGATCTCTATTTTGTTATACATATAAGCTTTTTTCCACCCGGTAATTACCGTATGGGTCGGAGAGCAACCAGCAGGATAACCATATTTGTCTTTGAGCATATAAATGGCTTTGGCTGCCGGTCCCGGTTCAATTATATCCAGTACGGCCATGTCAAGTAAAAGCTTTTCAAAACCATATGACTTAGCCCGTTCAATCAGCACATCGGCAATGTCCACTCTGCCCTGAGCTGTGGGCTTCTTTGAATTGTTCAGCATCACAATGGTAGTTTTCAGGCCATACTTTTTTACTTCTTCCAGTTCCTCAGCCCTGCTCTCGGCATTAACGGAATCAAAAACTACCCTGTCCTGCAAACCCAACTTTGCGGCCATTTCTACCCCTGCAATTCTCACCTTGGCAACCGTCCCGTCGATAATGAGAGGCAGGTCCGTGTTACATCCGATAAATTCAACATAATTACGCATAGCATTTTCACTGGCTCCGACAATATCTATCATCAGAGGAACGCCAACTTTTTTGCACATATCATCAATTTTGTTAATCCAGCAAAGGGCTCCTTCTTGATCGAATATTCCCTTTTCTTCATCTTTGACGAGTTTGTCGCCCTGATAAAAGATACTTGCCATTAATACTGTGGGATACTGGCCTGGCTGACCGCCGATAGTAACATTTCCAATTTGATAAACCTTTTGTTCAGCTTGGAACTTGAACAAACCATCACCCCCTTTATATGTACCGCCCATATTTTTCTGCAGCCCTAACCATGGCCTCTACATTTTCAGGTGGTACATCGGCGGTAATTTCACAACCAGGTGACAGCATGTATTGTCCACCTTCTTTGGCGGCAGAAATAATTTCTCCGCATTTTGTCTCTACTTCTTCTGCAGAAGCCCCCGGCAAAAAGACAATATGATCAAGGTTGCCTGCGAACCCTAGCTTTCCGGCGTATTTCTTTTTGAACTTAAGCATATCTGTGTGGTGCCCTAAGCTAACCATCTGCAGTTTATCCATGTTAGCGAGAACGTCTCCGTTTACCTCCAAATGAGACTCTACCTTACCGCACATGTGCAAAATGTTATATTGGTATGAGAGAGTCTGCATCAAATAAGGGAGGAAAAACTCTGTCATCGTAGCTGGGGAAAACATCTGCAGGTCGTGTTCACATATCACCAAGAGAGATGCACCGGCTTCCTTTAATGATTGGGCATAAGCATTCACAACTTCAGTGCTTTTCTTGATAAGGGCATGTATAAATTCTTTGTTTCGAACGCTTTTGATAAAATTATCGTATGGAAATAGCTGCATGGAGAAGGTAAATGGCCCGGTTACATAGGCTGCTACCGGTACATCTGTACTTAAAGCCAAGATTCTGGTCCCCTCTACCATCACTTTAGAACCAGGTGCTTTAGCAAAATCAGGCATTACAAATTTATCGATGTCTTCTTCCTTCAAAATAGGATTCTTAGTTATCCACGGGTATTTGCCAGGGTGATAAAAAATTGTTCCGCCGCAAGCTTCAACTACCGGACAACTTGGTTCTACCTGGATAGCCACCGAATCATACTTGTACCGATTTAATGCATGAAGGTGCGCATCAGCTGCTCGCCGCGCGTCCTTGTACATTACATCAAAAGTTAAACCATCAATAATTCCTGCGTGGTCGCCAACCTGAGCAAGTACAGGTACTCGGTCAGGTATCTTTCCGTCTAAAGTAGTAAAAACTCTCTCGCGAGAATTCATGATCAAAGCACCTCACAAGTTTTGTGATTTTGTCGAGTCTAAAGGACTCCAGGAATTAATATCTCCAGAAGGACTTTCTTCTTTCTCCGTTAGCAAATCCTGGGGGTCATCTGAACGAGTATGCGACTCCAAGAGTGTTGAGGAAAGGCCTAAGCCGATACATCGGGTTCTACAATCAAGAGTGGCTGCATGAGTCCCTCGATTACAACAGGCCGATTGATTATTACCAGCGCCCCCAGGTTAGCGGGATGGCATCTTGAGCAGAGGAAGAAACATTAGCTTATTTTTTTGCGATACCTGTCTTGACAATGAGGGGCACTATAAAGTACAGGAACACGGTCAGTTATCTTTCCGTCTAAAATGCCAAAACTCTCTCAAGAGAATTCATGATTGAATCACCTCACAAGTTTATTGACTGAATCATCCCAGTCATCTTCTTTCCCTTCCTGGATGTGGTAACGGGAAGGAGAAGTCCCAACCCTTTGGCTGAATACCTTGCTGAAATAATCGGGATCCTGAAACCCTGTTTCACGGGCAATGGTCTTCATGGGAAGATTTGTGTTTTCCAAAAGGACTTTAGCTCGTTCAATCCTGGACTTGATCACATAGTCTTTAAATGTCATTTCTTCTTCTTTGCTGAACAAAGTGCTGAAATAACTGACACTGAAGCCTATGTGGTCGGCAACTTCTTTCAATGTCAACTGCTTCCTAATGTTTTGCAGCACATATGACTTGGCAGCACTGATCATGCGCTTTGTTGGGTCTAGAGGACTCCAGGAATTAATATCTACAGAAGAACTTTCTTCTTTCTCCGTTAGCAAATTCTGGGGGTCTACCATTTTCCAAAAGGCGTTGACGATTTCCTGCCGGCGAACTGGTTTTAAAAGATAATCTTTGGCTTCCAGCTTTAAAGCCTTACGTAACATTGGATAATCACCATAGGCCGAAATGAAAGTAAACTTGACGTCTGGATATTGCAACTTAATCTGTCCAGCCACTTCCAGGCCGTTTTTGCCAGGCATCCTCACATCCAAAAAGGCAACTGAAATATCCTGCTGGCTAAAAATTTCCAGTGCTTCATTGCCGTCTTGCGCCGGGAAAACCTGGATATGGTAATCTTCATCGCGCCTTGCATCACAGGTAATGGTTTTAATAATTACGGCCCGCTCCAATGCTTCGTCTTCAGCAACCAATAGTCGGATTGTCTCCGTCATAGTAGACCCCCCTTTCATCAAATTGTAAATATTCACACCCTAAAGAAACATTTATCCCAATTTACTCAGGTTGATCGGGAAAGTTCCATATTTGTTCAGAGCATCAATAAATGCCTGGACATTTTCCACAGGTGAACCGGATGGAATCGCGCAAGGCACAACCATACATCCTCCCTCACATGGATACAGTTTCTTGATATATTCCTTGACCCGATTTTCAATTATTTCCGGTGTCCCCACTTTAAACAACTCCGTATGGACCCCCACGGCATAAGCCTTATGATGGGTATTGGCCAACTCCCGGAAAGTCTTCAGATCCCTGCTAGGACCTTGCTGAGGATCCGGGTCCAAATTTGTCATGATGAATGTACCTGTTGAAGCCTGGCGGACCAAAAACCGCGTCCAGTCCTCACCAAGAAGGCGCAAGCCCCAATAATAGTGGATAAAAGGCAGCGGACTTGCGCTTTGAATCATTCGTGACAGATAAGGAGTGTCGAATTCCCAAAGCTGCTCCGGCCTAAAGTAGGGCACGCTATTCCATGCTGCAATAGAAGTAATCCCATGCACGCCAGTTTCTTTAAAAGCCTGAGTAAACTTTATGGCTGCCTGAGCACAGGCTTCAACCACCCGGTGCATTAAAAGAGGTTTAGTTTGCATCCATTTTATGGCTAGAGGGTATCCCATTATCTGTACGGCCACCGGGAGGGGTTGCATGGGTGTTGCAATGACCGCATACTCACCTTTTGTCTTTTTCGCCAATTGCCTAAACAGTTCAAGCCTTACAGGCATACGTCCTTCGGTACGGCCGTTTAAAGCTGCCACTTTTTCTTCCAGTTCCTCAACATCACGTTCACAGGTTATTGCAGTCTTAACTATTTGGGGGTTAGAATCGACAGGTCTCTTTAAAATACAGCCCAAGACTTCAGCCTCAACAACAGTCGTTTCAATCCCTGGAAATACTACATCATAGTCAAATTCGTCAAAAAATTTAACGATAGCATCCGAATGCTTTTCAGGATCTGCGGCCGCTTCACTGCAGGAATAACCATACCTGTTTACGATCCATTCAGTAAACAAAAAGCCAGTCGGTATCCTGTCGGCGTGTTCTTGGCATACTGTCAGAACGATCCTCTCAATATGAAGCAGTTTCTGCCCTCTGTCTCTTTTGGCAATGATTTCTTTTACCGTTTCTCTTTGTACACTGTTGCCCATTTATTATTCACCTCCAAGTAATCTTCTTGCTTCTTTCACGGCTCCTTCTGCGTCCTCAGCATATCCGTCCCCGCCAATCCGTTGGACATACTGGGGAAACACAGCCACTCCTCCCATCAGCACTTTCACTTTGTCTCGTAAGGATTCCTTGACTAACAAATCCATAGTATTTTCAATCCCCTCCAGAGTTGTGGACATGTAAGAGCAAAGGCCCAAAATCTCCGGATGCTCCTTTTTTACCGCTTCAATTAATTTATCAGCGGAAATATCTACCCCCAGGTCTATTACTTCAAAACCATCTGCCCTTAATAAAGCTGAAACAATGTTTTTACCAATGTCGTGGACATCGCCTTCAGCACTACCTATCACTACCTTTCCGATGGATTTAGGAGAAGCATCGCCTGTCATATAAGGAATGAGAAGTTGTACGCCGGCATTCATTGCCTCAGCGGCCATCATTAGCTCAGGGAGAAAATATTCTCCCGTCCCGAATCTCCGACCCGCTTCTCTAGCTCCTGGCGACATTCCGTTAATCATCTGAACTGGAGTCAATCCTTCCTCAATCCCTTTAATCACCAGCTCTTTGGTCAAATCATCATTACCTGTTAAAACTGCTGCAGTCAGCTGTTCTAAAATTTTGTTGCTCATTGCACATGACTCCCTTCTTTTTAGTGTGTTTTTCGAAGTGGCCACCTTCAAAAGCTCATTGCCCTTCCCCAAGGGATGTTCCACCTCGGGAAATTAGGTATGTAGGTTGTAATTTCTAATTTATTGATATCAGTTCCTCTGGATAATATTTCGTTCAACTAGAAAAACATTTTGAATTTTTCGTTTATTAAAAACGTAAAAAATGAGGCAAACAATCACTCCTATGGAGTTCGTTGCCTACAAGCGCATCACTAATCAATTCTAATTTCCTGCAAAGAGCGGCATAATCAATGTGGCTTTAGTGCCTTTAATATACGGCGCCCCCACCAGCTTTAATCCGTATTCGTCGCCAAACAACCGTCTCGTTCTCTGGTGAATATTCTCAAGGCTGGAACCGGGGCAATGGCACCAGTAATCACCTGTGGTAAAACGTTGAGTTTCAATACCTACTCCGTCATCAATAACATGGACTAACAAATGATTTACCGAGATATCTTCGTCGACCTTTATCAAAAGATGGTGCTTGCCCGGAATCGATTCGAACCCATGTTTGAACGCATTGTCTACCAGTGGTTGTATAGTATAAGGAAGAATTTTTCTGTTTAGATGCTCTTCTTTTACTAAGAATTTTACGTTTATCCGGTTTCCAAATCTTAACCGTTGGATGTTCAAGTATGAACTTATGTGATCCAATTCCTTTTTCAAAAAGACCATCTCGATGTTTCCCTCTATGCCGTAGCGAGCCACATCCGCCAAAGAAAAAACAGCCTTCTCGGTCTCAACTGCTCCTTCAGTAAACGCCAACCGGGCGATAACGTTTAAGGCGTTAAAAAGAAAGTGGGGATTCATTTTAGCTTGTAGTTCCCCTAATTCTGCATGTTTTAGCATCAACTGGTACTCAGTTATTTCGTTTTCCAGATTGACTGTTTTTTGGATCTCTTGAAGTAGGCGCTCTTGATAGGACACAAGTTCCTGCTGATAGCGGAAAAGACTTTCAGAAACTGTAAGATAATTGGCTAAAGTGGAAATTAATTTAGCGATAGCTTTGAACTGGTTACCAGAAATTCTGGGAATATTGTTCAGATGCTTTAAATAATTCTCGGGTATTCCCTCTGTCTCTCTGGGCGAAAATTCCGCTTCCACGAGTTGAACCGGGCCGGTAATCAAGCATCCTAATAGAACATTGTCTCGAGCATATAGAGGAGCCGAAATCAGGGTGAGACCGCAATGCCCCTTATAAACCTTAGAATGTTCATTGTTGTAACTGTTTATTAAGCCTGTTTCAAAGCAGTACAAACATTGTAAAAAAGACTTTCTTTCCGCGAAGTGGCACTGGCACCAATCATGAAAAGACCCCAGCGGTGGAGATATGGGAACTGCCCTGTTGTCAACAAAGACTATATTAATACCTACAACATCAAAAAACATATTTCTTATCTCTTGCATGGTTTCCCGAGAAATAATCTCAGCTAAGTGGTATGTCCTATCAATAATGGTATTAAAATTAATAAATTTGTTATCGCTTTGTACCAACACTTATTCAAGCCCCCTATCTCGTTTTTTAATTTTATACCTGTGATTATTCCAGTGAAATCACAGCTGCTCGGCTGGGGCAGTATAGTGCCCCCCATTGTCAAGACAAATCTTGCAAATAAATAAGCTAACCCTTTCTCCTTTGCTCAAGATGCCATCTCGCCCACTGGGGGGCGCTGGTAATAATCAATCGGCCGGTTGTAATCAAGGGATCCATGCAGCCGCTCTTCATTGTAGAACCCGATGTAACGGTTGAGTCCCTTTCTCAACGCTCTTGGGGTTGCATACTCGTTCAGATAGATGTCCTCGTATTTAAGGGTACGGAAAAATCTTTCCACGAAAATGTTGTCCAGGGCACGCCCCTTTCCGTCCATAGAGATCTTGATGTCCTCTGTCTGCAACAGCTTGATATAGTCCTCATTGGTGAACTGGCCGCCCTGGTCGCTGTTGATGATCTCCGGTTTGGCCAGTTTGAAAGCTCGTTGCAAGCAGCTCAGCACCATCTGTCTGTCCAGCGTCATGCTGAGTGGACAGATTGATCTTTTGTTCACCCGGCTCAGCCATTGCTTTTCTTGCTTCCGTCGTGTTATTTGAGACCAGATTTTTTTTTCAGCCATTCAATCTCGTAAGATTGCTGGCCAATGATCTGTTGATACCGGGCTTCTTTTTCAGTCATCTCTTTAATGATTTTCCCGGCTCCATCCTTGCCTTT
>Ga0208687_1001548_pt1 | contig 10057 bp, 10 predicted proteins | sample June2015DPH_6_10_FD_184695 | JGI IMG/M metagenome (GOLD analysis project Ga0208687, IMG submission 184695) | Peatland microbial communities from SPRUCE experiment site at the Marcell Experimental Forest, Minnesota, USA - June2015DPH_6_100... | ecosystem: Environmental > Terrestrial > Soil >...
AACCCGGAGGTCGATCCGGGCGCCGAGGAGCTGACCCACTCCATCGTCGGCATCTTCCTCCATGGCGTCTTGCCCAGCGCCACGGAACACCCGGAATTCCAACTGGCGGCCGTTCCTGCCGCCGAATCAGAGGAAACTTAGTCGGGACGGTTGGAAGATTCCCTGGAGGGAGAGATAGGAAAAGTGAACATGGCGACAACCACAAGCGCTCCACTGAAGGAACTCGTCAAGTACCGCGTCGAGGACGGCATCGCCATCTTCGAGCTGGACGATCCGCCCGCGAACACCTACACCTACGACATGATGTTGCAGCTCGACACCGCCATCCTCAACGCGCGCATGGACGAATCCGTCCACGTCATCCTGATCCGGGGCGCGGGCGAAAAATTCTTTTCCGCCGGTGCCAGCATTCCCATGCTCACCAAGGCTGACCCGCAGTTCAAGTACTACTTCTGCCTGCACGCCAACGAAACCCTGTGTCGTCTCGAACAAACTCCCAAGCTGGTCATCGCGGCTCTCAATGGCCACACCGTCGGCGGCGGCCTGGAAATTGCTCTCTCCTGCGACATTCGCATTGCCAAGAAAGAAGGCGGCAAGATTGGTCTCCCCGAAGTGAACCTTGGCGTTCTTCCCGGCACCGGCGGAACGCAACGCTTCGCCCGCGCCGTTGGCCGTGCGCGCGCTATCGAGCTCATGGCCACCGGCCGCACCTTCGGTTTTGAGGAGGCCCTCGAGATGGGCCTCATCCACTATCTCAATGAGAAAGAAACTTTCTGGGAGGACGTCCTCGCCTATGCGCGGCAGTTCTGTCCTCCCAACAAAGCTTCCCGCGCCGTGGGCCGCATCAAGCGCTCCGTCGTTAGCGGCGCCGAAATTCCTTTCTCCGAAGCCCTGGGCCTCGAACGCGAGTTGCAGCAATTGCTCTTTACCAGCGAGGATGCCAAGGAAGGTCTCGCGGCCTATGTGGAAAAGCGTGCCGCGAATTTCAAAGGCAAGTAGAATCTATGCACCGGCTCGCGCAGCACGAAAGGCTAACCATTGCAGCGCCGCGAGTAATCTGTTCTCCTGATCGAGTGAACGCTGAATGAAGACACTTCCAGACTATCTCCGCAAAGGCATGAAGCTCGTAATCGTTGGCTGCAATCCCAGCGAATCCTCCGTCCGCGCTGGCCACTACTACGCCGGCCGCGGCAATCTGTTCTGGCCCATGCTCTACGAAGCAGGTGTTGTTCCGGAACCTTTCGACTATCCCGACGACCGCCGCATCATTGAATTCGGGATTGGTCTCACCGATCTCGTCAAGAAACCTACCAAGGGCGTCGAGGAACTCACGCGCGAGGATTTCGCCGAAGGCCGCATTGTTCTCTCCCAAAAGCTCGGTGAATTCACGCCGCACGTGGTGGCCTTTAACGGCAAGATCGTCTACGAGCAGTTTGCCCAGCGCAAATGCAACTACGGCTTGCAAAAGGTGAATCTCTACGGCGCGCAGGTCTACGTCCTCCCCTCCACCAGCGGTCAGAACGCTCGCGGCAAGAGCGACCGCCTGAAGCACTTTCGCAAACTCGCCCAGCTCGTCGAACGAACTCAGAAAGTACGCGACTCGCATCCTAGTTAAGTGTTACCCCGGTGCAAGGAGGCAAACGCTCATGCCTGCAACACGCTTGGCCACGTTCGACGATTGGGTGGATCTTTTCCGCGTCTGGCAAAAAGACATCGGTGTGGACTATCCCGAAATCACCAACTATCAATTTGAAGCCAAATTCGGCCCCACGCGCTCCAACGAAGTCGAATTCGGCGCTTACAAAGGACGCCCGAAATGGGAAAAGGTCGTCAGCATCCCGGACCAGCGCATGCGCGACGCCCTGCTCAATCTCATTGTCTACCAGGGCGACACTGAATTTGCCTCCGTCGAACAGCAGCGCCGCCTCTTTGAAACCGCTCCCAGCGAACACGATCGCCAATCACTATGCCGCGTCGTCACCGAAGAGATGCGCCACGGCTGGCAGATGTGCCACCTGCTGATGAATCATTTCGGCTACAGCGGCCGCGTCGAAGCGCAAAAAATGTTGGAGCGCCGCGCCTTCGATCAAAAGCGTCTCCTCGGCGCCTTCAATCAGGACGTCAACAACTGGCTGGACTTTTTCGTCTACACCGACTTCGTGGACCGCGACGGCAAATACCAGCTCACCATGCTCAGCTATTCTGGTTTCGCGCCCCTCGCGCAATCCATGATTCCCATGCTCAAGGAAGAATCCTTCCACCTCGGCACCGGCCAGGACGGCATCAAGCGCATCGTCAAAGCGGGCGTCGTTCCGCTCCCCATCATCCAGAAGTACATCAACAAATGGGTTCCCGTCAGCCTCGATCTCTTCGGAGTGGACCGTTCCAGCTCCGCGCACTGGTTTTACGTGTGGGGCCTCAAGGGCCGCTACGACGAGCCTACCGCCAGGGCCGCGGCGAATCTGGGGCACATGAACGAGCACAGCCGCGAACTCTATCACCAGGAGTGCGTCAGGCTGGTGGACATGATTAACAAAAACGTGCCCGCGGGCCAGCCCTTGCTCTATGTGCCCGACGTCAAGTTCAACCGCCACATCGGCGAACACGCGCACAAACCATACAACGTCCACGGCGAACTCCTCGATGAGCGCGAATACGCGGCATACATGCAGGAAATGCTGCCGCAACCCGCCGAGCTAGCCGTCATCGAAGACATCCAGTCCCTCGAAAAGCACTGGATCTCCCCCAAAGGCGCGATCCAGTGATTCCGCGCCTAGGACGCTTCTCTCGTAGGGGCGCAGGACTCCTGCGCCCCATGTCCGCGCGATCTCGGCGTCTTTGCCCATTTTTAAGTGCGGCGGCTCGCCGCCGCTTTTTTTCGGTTTATTCTTGCCTTTGTAGTGGCCGCCTTCCGAGGCGGGCGCCTTTGCTTTTTTTTGGGAGGGTACGCCTTCGACCGTGACGGTTAGCACCATAAATCTGTCTCAGGAGACAAAATGTCCGATCTCGAAATCACGCCCCACCAGGTCAAAGACCGTCTCGATCGCGGCGAAAAACTCCTCCTCGTCGACGTTCGCGAACCCCACGAACATGCTCTTTGCCTCATCGAAGGCGCCGTGCTCATCCCCATGGGCACAATTCCGGCAAATCTCCAAAAGCTCGACGCTGACGAAGACTCGATGTCGCCAACTGGCTCCGCCACCAGGGCGTGAAATCCGCCAAATCCATGGCTGGAGGAATCGACCGCTGGTCCACCGAAATCGATCCCAAGGTTCCGCGCTACTGACCTATACTCCCTAGCATCTGACCTCTGATCTCTAACCTCTGACCTCTGATCTCTAACCTCTGACCTCTGATTTCTGTTCTACAATACCTTCAGTGATCCCTCTCACCCAGCGCATTCTCATCCAGCAAGGCGACATCACTGATATGGATGTAGATGCCATCGTGAACGCCGCCAACAACGATCTCATCCTCGGCGCGGGTGTTGCGGGCGCCATCTACCGCAAGGGCGGCGACTCCATCCAGCAAGAGTGCAACGACATCGGCAGCATACCCGTCGGCTACGCCGCCATCACCGGCGCGGGAAAACTCAAGACGCGTTACGTCATTCACGCCGCCAGCATGGGCCTCGGCGGCATGCGCACCACGGCCAAATCGCTGCGCTCTTCCACCGCGCATTCGTTGCGCCTCGCTGCCGAACGCAAGCTCCAGTCCATCGCTTTTCCCGCCATAGGCACCGGGGTTTCCGGCTTTCCGCTGGACGAATGCGCGCAAATCATGCTCAGCGAAGTCATCGAGCATCTGCAGGGCGAAACCTCTCTCGAATCCGTTTACTTTGTCCTCTTCGATGCCCGCGCCCGCGACGTCTTCCAGTCCACTTGGGACACCCTCCGCAAGCAACTCTCTACGGGAGCCGCTTCCGCATGACCCCGCTCGCCGCACTTCTCGCCGAACGCATCCGCCGCTTTGGGCCGATCACGTTTGCCGAATACATGCGCGAGTGCCTCTACCATCCGGTTCACGGTTACTACAGCCAGCCGGAATCCGCGCGATTCGCCGATTACTACACCAGTCCCGACGTGCATCCCATTTTTGGCCGCCTGCTGGCGCGCCAATTCGCCGAAATGTGGGAGCAACTCGATCGCCCGTCTGAGTTTTTGCTGGTGGAAGCAGCCGCAGGAATCGGCCGCCTGGCCAAGCACATCCTGGAATTCGCGCAAGCCAGATTGCCGGACTTCTACTCCGCGCTGAGCTATGTGGCCGTCGAGCGTTCTCCCGCGCGTTGCGATCAGATGACCGTGCATCTCGCGCCTTATCTTCAGGAAGGGAAGTGCCGCCCCTCCCTCGAAATTCCAGCCCACATCCCTGCCGGCTGCGTTTTTTCCAATGAACTGCTCGACGCGCTCCCCGTGCACCGCGTGCGCCAACAGGAAGCGCATTTGCAGGAGATCTTCGTCGGCAACGACGGCAATTCCTTCGTGGAAGTTCTTGTGCCGCTTTCCACCTGCGCCATCAGCGAGTATTTCTCTGCGCAACAAATTACCCTCGAAGAAGGCCAGCAAGCCGAGGCGGGCCTCGAGGCTTGCGACTGGATCGGTGAAATCGCGCGGCGCCTGGATCGCGGATTTGTTCTGACCATTGACTACGGTCACGAGGCCGCCGATCTTTTCGATTCCCACCACATGGCCGGCACCCTGCTCGCTTACGCAAAGCATCAGGCCAGCGAAAGTTTTTACGTCGCGCCGGGCGAACAGGATCTGACCGCGCACGTCAATTTCACCGCGTTGCGCCTCTGGGGCCAGCGCCGCGGCCTGGAAACCCTGGGCCTCATTTCCCAGACCGCGTTCTTGCTCGCATTAGGGCAGGGAAACGAGTTCGCCGACCTCTACGATGACGGAATGGATGAAACTGACCGCGTCCGCGCGCGTCTGCAACTCAAAACACTCATCTACCCCGAAGGCATGGGCGAGCGCTTTCAAGTCCTCGTCCAGCAAAAAGCCGTCCCCCACGCCAAACTCACCGCCCTCTCGTCCGTGTAGCGGACGCCTTCTGAGGCGGGCCGCTCTGGGCAATCCCTCGGCGTTGTAGCGGACACCTTAAGGTGGCCATCTTGGGGTGCATTGGAGTGCGGGAGCTTGCTCCCGCCTTTGCGATGCCATCCGCTCCTCCCATACAATTCAATTGGCGCCCCTGTGGCACCCCTAAAAGCGGTGGCGAGCCGCCGCACTCCGAAATGTCGGCGCGCCGAGATATTTTGGATACGTTACTATGTAGATAAGACCCCCACCCCCCTGTTTTTGCGTAAGTGCGGGAATGATTGGACTTACGGGAGAATGCGGCCGATGTACGGGAATGATTGGACTTAGCGGTGGTTTGCAGCCCCAAAAGCGAAGAAAAAACAAAAGCATGAGGGAAAAGTGGTCTGGAATTTAGACCGGGGAGGATGTTCCGGGAAGCACACGCGGGTTTGTGCCGACGATTCACAACTCATGATATCATGAAATAGTTACCATGTAAATAGTTAATGTAATGGTACTGTGTTCGAATGCTGTGTGGGGCGAGGGTAGGGCTGGACGGGAGAAAAGAAGAGAGGTCTTTCGCAGCTCAGGGCTAGGGAGAGCCGACCCGCCCGGTAAAGTTCTAAGTATTCAGTTTTAAGTTATAAGTTAGAGCGAAGAGAACCCAGGGCTCTCCCGCGACGAGGGATGGGGCACCCGGCCTGGTGGGATTTGGGCCCACGGAACGTGCGTGAACACGTTCACCGCGATTATAAATCGGGCGCATTAAACCTCTCTGCCACGGGCCCAAACTTTTTCACTTCAAACTGTACCTTCCATCTTCACCAACTGAAAAGTACTGTCCTAGACGCACGTAGCGGCTTAAGGCAATCGAAAGCTTGCGGGCATCTAAAGACGCATTTGTCTTCTTCAGATGGGCGGTCAGGTCTTCAAGTGAAACTGGCGCTTTATAATTCTTAAGAGCGGCTTGCGCTAGAGCGGGTATGCTCCCGGGTCTCAAACCGCGAGTGCGACCACCGCCCTTGCCAGCCTTTCCTTTTAATGCCGCAAGGGCTTCCTTCCGGCGCCGAAGCAACTCTTCGGCTTCCCGGACACCTTCTTCTAAGCGTTCAATTAGCTTGGCATCGTCCATGAAGCGGTTGTAGCATAATAGGCGAAGAAAAAGCAAGAGGTTTGTGGCGCTACAGAAAATGCTTCAAATGCTACAGACTTAGGTGTAGGATGACTGGCAGGCGAGGGGAGTTCCGATGAGGCTGAAAAATCTGTGGCAAAAGCTATTTGGCAAGAGAGTTCATCCCCCGCCTCGATGCGTCTGTGAATGCAAGTTCTGTGACCGTGGCGATCACTGTTGCCGACGACCGGACTGCGAGAATCCGACGATGGACGATATCTACCCTAGATCGCCATTGGAGCGCGATTCCTTCGAAGAGTAGTGGCTTCGCTCTCTCTGGCTTTCTTGCGCTCCTCTTTTTCAACCCATTCCACAAATAATTGGCGGTATTCTTGTTTCGTATAAATGCCCTTATTAATGAGCAGCGTATTCATAGCATAGACGGTCGCCATGAATGCTTCATCTCTGGAAGCTAGCTCCACTGCTTTTTCGTATGTCATTGGATAACTCCGACTTCATTTTGTTGAGGGTTTGACAGCGGTAAAACTTCTCGGGACTTCTTCGTGTTTATGGGCACGGCCCGCAGGCCGTTAGCATAACACGTTTTCCTACAGCAAGGCGAAGAAATGGCGAACATCATTACTGTCCTGTCACGGCGTCTCGTTTTTGCATACCCCTTTCTTTGTGTAAACGGAATAATCGCCACTTATCCCCCTCTAGAACCAACACTTATGAAAAACAGGGGGGGGGAGGGTCACTGCATTCTTCCGGGTGTGCTTCCTACGGGTTCGGCCTCTTCAACGTAGGCCTTTCGCCCGACGCTGGCTCGGGCATTTCAGCAGTTTTCGCCTTCGCCGGCGTCGCGCTGGCATCCGTGGGCGTGACCGCGGGCATGCCATTTTCCGTGTACGCCTTCTTCACCAGCGCTTCGACGTTGTCCTGCGCGCCCCCGGTGTTGTCGTTGGTTTGCCGCGCCTTGCTGTACTCGTTCAGCGCGCGCTCGCGTTGCCCCAGCAAATCGAAAATCTTCCCTAGGTAGATGTGGCCCCACACCTCCGTCCACTTCTCGGATGGCTCCGGAACCGTGGCCAGGGCTTCGCGAAAGGCGTTGGCCGCGGCCTGGTAATTCTTCTGGTAGAAAAACGCCTCGCCCATGCGGAAATTCGCCAGCGAGCGGTTGGGCTGGATACTCAGCGCCCTCTGGTACTGCTGCACCGCATCGTAGTATTTCCCAAGCTCGGCGAGTTCTTCTCCGCGCGCAATCGCGGCCCGAGCCCGCAGGCTCGGCGAACTCTTCAGCATCAAGTTGTTGGGGTCAATGCGAATGCCGCCGGGTTTCGGCCGCCCAAAAGTCTCCACAGTGAAATCGGATTCCGTGCCCACGACGTCGATGGTTTTCAACTCCGGATTCCCCTCGGTATCAATGCGTATCTGGATGGGCATGGCGAAGGTGTCCAGCGGCTGCTTGAGCTTGCCGACGATGCGAAAACCCTTGCGCGTTCGGTAGGTCACATACTCCAGCGTAAATTCCGGTATGCCCGTGGAGTTCAGCCATTGCGAGAAGTAGCCCGACAAATTCAGTGGCGCTTCACCGCGCTTTGTCGCTGTGTCCGCGGCAGCGGTGGCCATGCCCTCGAAAGCCGCCATGGTTGCGGTTTTGCCCTGGAACGTGGTGTAGAAGGTGTGCAGCAGCGTCTTGAACGCGACGTCACCCATCTGCACGCGCAGCATGTGAAAGAGCATCGCGCCCTTGTTCATCACCACGGAGCGGTACTCCGCGGTGTATGGCACCAGCCGCGCCGACTGCGCCACCGGGGCCGAATCCTCAAACATCAGCGCGCCCACCGCAAATTCGTCAATGGCCTTCAAACCGGCTTCCTTGCCGAAATTCTGCTCGGCGTAAAGCTCTTCGGAATAGCGCGCCAGTCCATCGCTGATCCAGGCATCCGCGGTGGAAGCCGCCAGCACCTCGCTCCCCCACCACTGGCCCGCCACCAGGCGGCTCAGCGTGCGATCGCTGTACTTCGGATCCCACACGCGATGGCCCAGCATCACCACACCTGGCGCGGAAAATTCCCGCAGCGTCCCGTCGGGCAATTCCACGACGGCGAGGTCCGGGTCCGGGAACGGCCCGAATAAATCCGAAAAAATAATTTCCTGGTGGGCCACGATATTCGCGAACTCCTGCGCCTTGCCGGAATCGGCGTGCGGCGCATACACGGCCACGCTGATCCCCTCGGCCTGCTTGGGATTCAATTGCAGCGGGCCTGCCACGAAGGAGCCGTTGGGTTCCGGGCGGTCGCAGTGAAACGTGTATATCAAGCGGTTGCCCTCGGCAGGTGCGCGCGGCGCCACCGGTTGTGGCGAATCGGCTTTGCCCGTCCCCGCCATCGCCATCGTATCCGGCACATTCAGCCGAAACGTCCCCGTGTAGCGGTTCGACGGATAATTCGTCAGCGGAAACCACCGCGACGGCAGCAGCAGGTACACCCAATCCTTCCCAATGGATGCCACGCGAATATTCGGCACCGGGCTATTCTCTTCATTCACCAGAAGCCCAGCGTAGCTGAAGGTCAGCGTCACGGTTTTGCCGACCGCCACCGGCTCGGGAAGATTTACGTTGACGAAGAGGGGATTATCGTTCTCGCGCTGAAACGTGAGCGATTTTCCATCGGCGGTTTTGACGTCCCTCACATCGAGATTTTGGTGTAATTCAACGCGCAGGTTTGTGGAAACGTCCATAGCGCGGAAATCGATCTTCACAACCGCGTTGATGGATTGGCCAGTGGTGTCCAGATAGGCGGCCAGCTGGTACTTTTCCGCCAGAAAGCTCGGTGGACGCGCCGTCTGGGCGCGCAGGGGCGAGCAGAAAGCCGTCAGAATCAGAAGCAGGGCCAGCCACACCGCGGGGCAGCCCAATTGGCGTCGCGTCATCGTTTACCTTTCCGGAGGATTCCCGTCCGGTGCATGTACATAGGATAGCAACGCCTTAGGAATCGTTGCCAGTGCCGGGGCCCAGTAAAGCGGCAATCTGGTCGGCGGCGCGTTCGATGGCCCCCGGCGGCCCCAATTTCCGCCGTACCTCGGCCAGTCCGCTCCGCAATTCTTTTCTCGCGCTGGCGTCTTCCAGAAGGCGAAGGGTCTCGGCTGCCACGCGCGCCGGGGTAAAGCGGTCCTGGACCAATTCCGGCACGACCTTGCGCTCTGCTATTAGATTCACCATGGCGAAGAAGGGGGTACGCACGAGGGGCCCCGCCAAAGTGGCCGTCAGCGCCGAAACTTTGTAAATCACCACCATGGGCGCATCGAGCAACGCGGCCTCCACGGTAGCGGTGCCGCTGGAGACGATCGCGGCATCGGCGGCAGCCAGCGCGTTGTACGTTTCCCCCTCGACCACGTGCACGCTCAACTCGGCCGGCCAGCCGGCCTTCAGGCGCTCCACGTTTTGCGGATGCGCGGCCGCGACCACGAACTGTGCCGGTACCTTCCCGTGAATGATGGCGCAGGCCTGCTGTAAGACAGGTAAGTGATGCGCCAACTCCCCCGCGCGGCTGCCTGGCAAAACCGTCACAATCTTTCCGGCGGGATCCAGGCCTTGCGCGGCGCAAAATTGCGCCCGGCTCTGTGTCGCGCTGACCGCGCCCACCAGCGGGTGCCCGATAAACTCTGTGGGCACGCCGGCATCGCGGAAAAACTTCTCTTCGAACGGAAAGATGCACAGGGCTTTCACAAAGCGCTCGCGGATCAGCCGCACCCGCCACGGCCGCCAGGCCCAGAATTGCGGGCAGATGAAATAGACATTGCGAATGCCGCGCGGAATAAGCTTGCGGGCCAGCCGCAAATGAAATCCGGGGAAGTCCGTGAGAATAGCCAACGCGGGTTTCCGGCGGTCCGCTTCGCTGACCAGGAGATCCATGGCCCTTAG
>Ga0208687_1001550_pt1 | contig 10034 bp, 8 predicted proteins | sample June2015DPH_6_10_FD_184695 | JGI IMG/M metagenome (GOLD analysis project Ga0208687, IMG submission 184695) | Peatland microbial communities from SPRUCE experiment site at the Marcell Experimental Forest, Minnesota, USA - June2015DPH_6_100... | ecosystem: Environmental > Terrestrial > Soil >...
GATTCTGGAAAGCGCCGGGGGAAGAATTCTGGGCTCGGTCCTGAATAAGTGGGATGAGCGGGACGAGGGCTACTACAGCGGCTATGGCTCCTACTATTACGCTTACGACCGTTCTTATTATAGGAGCAAAGAACACTAAGGGAAGGCAGAAAGCAGAAAGTAGAAACTGGAAATTCGAAACTCGAAATTAGAAACTGCTCTTCCTGAATCCCGAATCCTGAATCCTGTTCTAACGACGCTCTTCCTGAATCCCGAATCCTGAATCCTGAATCCCGAATCCTGTTTTACCGCGCAGCATACCCTTAAGAAACAGTGAAATTCTGAATGAATTTCTCCGGCGTTTCGGACCAAACACTCGTTGGAAGGCTGCTTCGGCTTCCGTTGGCGCTCATTCCGCCCAGAACGACCTTGCCCATTCTCCAAGGCAAACTGAGGGGTATGAAGTGGATCGTGGGGTCGAGTAATCACGGGTGCTGGCTTGGAAGCTATGAGTATCACAAACGGAAGGCATTCGAAGAGAGCGTGGCACGGGGTGGCGTCGTGTTCGATATCGGGGCCAATGTTGGGTTTTACACGCTTCTGGCTTCGGTTCTGGTTGGTGCTCGGGGAAGGGTCTACGCCTTCGAACCGGTGCCGCGCAACCTTCACTATCTTGAAGAACACCTCCAGATCAACGGCATCAAGAACGTGTCTGTAATTGAGGGAGCAGTTTCGGACTGCGATGGCGTGGCGCAGTTCGACGAAAGCCCCAGTCGTTTGACGGGGCGTCTCGCGCCTGGCGGCCGCCTTACGGTTAGGACCGTAAGTCTGGACGAAATGATGACGAGAGGGGAACTGCCCCCTCCGGAGTGCATAAAAATCGATGTCGAAGGCGGGGAAATGTTGGTTCTGACTGGGGCAAGGGTCCTGCTTGGAAACAGGCGTCCAATCCTTTATCTCGCCACACACGGGCCGGGCCTGCATCAACAGTGCTGTGAGCTATTGGCATCATTTGGGTATCACTTACAACCGATCGGCGTCAATAGTCTGGAGCAGCCCGACGAAGTCTTCGCTTGGTGACCTACTTTCGGAGCGCCGCGACAAGCGTGAGTAGGCGCCGCCCTGCGCCGCAAGCCCCAAACGCTCTTCCTGAATCGTGAATCCAGAGAAGGCAGAAAGCAGAAAGTAGAAACTGGAAATTCGAAACTCGAAACTGGAAATTCGAAACTCGAAATTAGAAACTGCTCTTCCTGAATCCCGAATCCTGAATCCTGAATCCTGTTCTAACGACGCTCTTCCTGAATCCCGAATCTTGAATGCTGAATCCTCTTTTACCGCGCCAGCGCCGTACTGAGTAGCGATGAAGGTTAAGGCGGTCAACGTCGGATGTGGGCTTAACGTTTGTGAACTCTCCGGGTGGGAGAATATCGACAACTCCCCGAATGCGCGCCTTTCCAAGCACCCCCTAATCCGTCGTCTGGCGCGTCTAAGTGGTCTGCTGCCCAAGCAATTGGCCGAGGTCCCGTGGCCGCGGTGCATTCGGATTCATGATGCCACCCAGTCTCTTCCCTATCCCGATTCGTCGTTGCGCTACGTCTACACCTCGCACTTCTTGGAACACCATAACCCCGATGTGGCCGAGCGATTCCTGGCCCACTGTTACCGCGTGCTGGCGCCCGGTGGAATTCTGCGGGTTGTAGTGCCCGATTTTAAGCTGCTCGTCGACGAGTACCTCCGCGGCTCACAGGGTGACGGCGAGGAGAGGGTCCAGGCGGCCGATCGATTCCTGCTCGCCACACAGTTGCTTGAGGGACCCACGCATGATCCAAAGTGGATTCATATTCTCCGCCGGCTTTGGGGCCGGGACAAGCACTATTGGCAATACGATGAGTATTCGTTGAGAGCCAGGCTGGAGCGGGCTGGTTTCAAGAATACCGCCCGCCGGGCTTTCGGGGAGAGCATGATCCCAGAGGTCGCATCCCTGGATATTCCGGTCCGCGCGGCAGAGAGTTTGTACGTGGAGGGAGAGAAGGGAGTAATCCCCAATCCCGAATCCTGAATCCCGAATCCTATGCTCAATCCCGAATCCCCGGCAATCCCGAGCGTCGAAGCTGCGGCCAAGGCCGCAACCGCTCTTCCTGAATCCCGAATCCTGAATCCCGAATCCTGCTCTTCCCTCCCTGTCATTGACATTACCCCGCCCAGCGGATGGCTTGATCTCAATCTTCGCGAGCTCTGGCAATTCCGTGAGTTGTTGTATTTCTTCGTCTGGCGCGACATTAAAGTTCGTTACAAGCAGACCGCGATTGGGGCAGCCTGGGCGGTTCTTCAACCCCTCATGACGATGTTGGTTTTCAGCCTATTTTTCGGCCGCCTGGCCAAGATCCCGTCAGGAGGGGTGCCTTATCCGATCTTCTACTTCAGCGCCCTGCTCCCCTGGATGTATTTCGCCGGGGCGCTCCAGAACGCCACCAATGTGGTGGTCGAGAACAAAGGCGTGATCACCAAGGTGTACTTCCCCCGGCTGGTTTTGCCCCTTTCGGCAGTGGTTTCGGGTCTTGTCGATTTTGCCATCGGGTTTGTGGTGTTCCTGGGCATGATGGTCCTTTACCGTGTCCATCCCGGCAAAGCCATCCTGACCTTTCCGGCTTTCCTGCTTCTGGCGGTGGCAACAGCGCTCGGCGCGGGCTTGTGGCTCTCAGCGCTCAACGCCATCTACCGAGACGTGCGTTACGTGGTGCCCTTCCTGATTCAGTTTTGGATGTTCGCCTCACCTGTCGCCTATCCCAGCACCTTGGTGCCGGAGCGCTGGCGCTGGCTTTATGGACTCAATCCCATGGCCGGGGTCATCGAAGGCTTTCGCTGGGCGCTGACCGGAAAGGGTCAACCGCCAAGCCTGTTGCTGGCAGCGTCGGCGGGCGCCGTGATCGTTGTGCTGGTTGGCGGCCTGTTCTTCTTCCGAAGGATGGAAGGCACCATCGCCGACGTTGTGTGAATTGTGAATAGTGAATTGTGAATTGGTAAAGTGTAAAGGGTGAAGGGTAAAGGGTAAAGGTCGAGGGGTGGAGGAAACCAGGAGTTCATCATTTTACTATGCACCATTCACCTATTTACCCTTTACACTTTACCCTTTACCCTTTCATTCACTATTCCCCTGACCACTGACCACTGACCCGCCGTGGCGGGACCCCTGATGCGAAGAGGCCACAAGCCTGGGAAGCCCTTGACCGCTCGCGAGCTCTCCTCGCGGCGCGCGAACCTCGAGAAAGCCCGCGCGGCGTCGAAGGGAGCCTACCGGCCCACCGAAAAGCGTCTCCGGGCCAGCCGTGCCAATCTCGAGAAAGCCATGGCTGCCCGGCGCACCCCCGAGGGCATTGCTGCCGTGCGGCTGAATGCCTTGAAGCATGGCCTCTTCGCGCGGAGTACGGTTGCAGCCAGTGTTGCGCGGCTGGGTGAAGATCCCGCAGAGTTCGAGCGCCACTTGGCCCTGTTCGATCGCATCTTCATTCCCGGAAATGAGGAAGAGAAGGCGATCGTGCGCGGGCTGGCGGAAACCGTCTGGCGGCGGCTGCGGTTTTTCCATGCCCAGGCGCGCTGGGAGATGGAGAGGTTGCACAGGATATTCGCAGAAGCGCCGACGCCGGCCAAATTGGACCTTGATGACACGGTGGCGCGCGCCGATGGCCTGACAATCGGGCTCATGGAATTCGATCCCTTCTTTCGCGAGCTGAGCAAGCTGGAGTCGCAAGTGGAGTTCTGGCTGCGCAAGCTGATCCGAAAACGCTCCCACGGCAAGCTGCGCTGGAAAGGCTTCAGCCCGCGGCGCGACCCGGTGATGGACGAGTTGGAGAAAGAGGACGAAGTGGACCGCTTTGTCGAAACCTGGGACGCCATGTCCCCCGAAGAGCAAACGGCAGTGCGGGATCAGGTTCAGAAGAAGGTCGATGCGAAGATGGCCGCTGGGGAAGAACAGTAGGCAGTAAGCAGCAGGCAGTGAGCAATTCAGAATTCATAATTCACCATTCACAATTTCCCAGTCGACAGTCGACAGTTCACAGTTAACAGTCTCCGGCCCCTGACTCCTGAATCCTGAATCCTGAATCCTGTCATGTCCGACATCGTCATTCGCGCTGAAAGTCTGGGCAAGCGCTATCGCATCGGCGAGCGAGAGCGGTACGTTGCCTTGCGCGACATACTTGCCCGCGCCATTTCCGCCCCGGCTCGCCTCTTCAGAGCGCGAAAGCCTGCCTCACCCAACGGCGATGCCACGCACATTTGGGCGCTCAAGGATGTGTCCTTTGAGGTCCGTCAGGGCGAGGTGCTGGGCCTCATTGGCCGCAACGGCGCGGGCAAGACCACGCTGCTCAAGATCCTGGCCCAAGTTACGAGGCCCACTGAAGGACGTGCTCGCTTGAAGGGGCGTGTCGGAAGCCTGCTGGAAGTGGGAACGGGCTTTCACCCGGAGTTGACGGGCCGGGAGAACGTCTACCTGAGCGGCGCCATCCTGGGAATGACCAAAGCGGAAATCCAGCGCAAGTTCGATGAGATCGTGGCCTTCTCCGAGGTCGAGAAGTTCATCGATACACCCCTCAAGTACTACAGCAGCGGGATGCAAATGCGGCTGGCCTTCGCGGTGGCCGCCCACCTCGAGCCGGAAATACTGCTCGTGGATGAAGTGTTGGCGGTGGGTGATCTTGAATTTCAAAGGAAATGTTTGGGAAAAATGGGGGACGTGGCCCGTACGGGCCGCACGGTTCTCTTTGTCAGCCACAATATGGGCGCAATCGCCCGATTATGCCCGCGCACTATTTGGCTAGAGGCCGGTAGAATAGTTGGGGACGCGCCGTCAAGCGGAGTTCTAGCCGGGTATCAGAGCAAACACTTGAAGCGGTCGGCGAGTTGGACCAGGCCTCCAAAGGGGCGGTGTCTTTTCTGGAAGTCACGGTGGTTGGCATGGACGGAACTCCGTGCGTCTCATTCGCAGGCAATGAGCAAGCCACAATTAAGGTTCGCTACAAGGTGGCGCAACCTCTTCGGGCTTTACAAATCGGAGCTCGCATCTGCAGCCACGACGGAACCGTCATTCTCAGTACGGCCGACGTTGATGGTACGGGTTACTCGGGGGTGCCCAAAGACCCAGGCGTCTACACAGGCGTTTTTCGTCTGACCAAAGGACTCTTGGCGCCTGGCAGCTATTACGTGTTCCTCGCCGCTAACCTACCCGGACTACAAGCGTATGAAGTGGTCGATCAGACAGTGAGCTTCGAAATCTCGAACGTGGACTCGCTCGCTTCAATCGACGGACGCCTCGGCGCTGTGACTCCGCTGTTCGAGTGGGAAACAACCAAAGAAGCAAGCAACGATGATCCGACTTTGACACCCCTTGCATCCCCTTCGCTCGGCTAGGTCAATTCACTACCACTCAGGCGGTGCTTGCTGGGCGTGGGAGCCTTCCGGCCTAAGAGGTCTCATGAAGACCCAGTGGCGATCAGCACACGACGTCGTTGTGCCCCAGCGAACCTGATATGCAAAAATGTCTCGCGAGTCGCCCGGAGATTGAAGCAGAATCCTTCCTCGGGGTCATGCGAGAAGTGAACGCCTTGGCGCGCCTTTGCGGCCTGCACGAGTACACCACCTATTCGCGTCTATGGGAGTACCCCTGGTTGTGGCGGCAGCTAGAGCCCCTAAGCGAGCGGCACCTCCGATTGCTAGACGTGGGCAGCGAGGAAAGCCCGTTTCCATGGTTTCTCGCATCGAAGGGTTTCGGGGTGGTCGTATCAGACCTGACACCGGCTCAATGGCGACTGTGGTCTAATGCCAAACGACAAACAAGAGCGCGTGTGACTTGCCGGCTGCTAGACGCGCAAGCTCTGGATGTCCCAACCGCAAGCTTCGATATTTACCTCAGTGTCTCCGTTATCGAACATGTTCCGGATAAGCGCCGCGCACTATCAGAGGCCGCACGTATCCTCCGGCCTGGCGGACTGCTCGTTTGGACCTTTGACATTTGTCAGCCGGAGATGGGGATGACGTTCCCTGGGTGGAATGGCAAGGCTCTGAGTATGGAGGAGTTTGACTCCCTGTTTCGCGAATCACCGTGGTTTGAACCTGGGCTCGCAGAAATCAAGTGGAATCGAGAAGTCATTCCGGAGTACTGGGCGTGGCATCGCACGACCTCACCCCACGTCAACTATGTAACCGGGGCCGCGGTGGTCAGACGGACCGCGCGAGTCTGGGAGACCCGGACTCTCCTCGATCTGGGGCGCAGCCTGCGAGGGACCTGTCGACCGGTGCTTGCCGTGCCCCTTTGGTACGCCAAGAACAAGGCCAAGCGGTTGCAGAGCGCATTGGCGGCAGTAGTTCGCAAGACATCGGCGGGAAGAACCCACTAGTCTAGTCCGAATCTGTGTGCTTAATCGACATACCGATCCTCGTGCTCATGAAATGTTTCTTCATGGCTCGCTCTCTTCTTGGCGCTAGGAAGTACCTCTCTCAATTGAGATTTGAAGTACTGTGAGCTTCAGAAGAGTTTTTCGAAACCGGCTCCTGAACGCGGCGGCGACGCCCCGGGTAGCGTGCGCCATCGGTCGGCCGTTGTACTTCTTGGCCGGAAGGCGCGCTGACAGGGAGATCTCACTGAAGAGCGCGGGCGCAATCCTGGTTGTGCGCCTGGGTGAGATCGGAGACACGATCCTGGCGACGCCGTTTCTGCGGGAACTCCGTCGCAATGCCCCCCGTGGGTGGATCACCTTAGTAGTGAAGCCCGAAGCGTTTGACCTTGTCGAACTCTGCCCCTATGTCAACGAGATCGTGACCTTCAATTGCCGTGTCTCAGGCCGGGCATCGATGCTGAGGCGGCATTGGCGTGCCCTGGTCCTGGCCGCAACACGACTCTGGAGGCGGCGCTTCGATCTTGCCATACTGCCCCGATGGGACGTCGATTACTACCACTCAACGTACCTTGCCTATTTCAGCGGAGCCTCGCGGCGTGTCGGTTATTCAGAACACGTTTTCGAGCCCAAACAGCAAATCAATGCGGGGCTCGACCGCCTACTGACCGACGTTATAGACCACCGCGGCGCAAAACATGAAGTGGAGAGGAATCTGGACGTCTTGCGATTCCTGGGAGCCAACGTCTCGGATGACCGCCTGGAGATCTGGCTCGACGAGGGAGACCGCGCTTTCGCCCGGAAAGTGTGTGCGGGCGAAGGCATCGGGCCCCATGATCTCGTTATTGCCTTTGCGCCGGGCGCGGGCGCCGTCAAGAGGTGCTGGCCCATCGAACGGTTTGTGGAACTAGGCCGGGTCCTGGTTCGCGAATACGATGCGCGCCTTGTGGTGGTCGGCGGGCCGGAAGATCGCCACCTTGGCGGACAGCTAGAGTCAGGGCTACGGCCCGCAGTCCTCAACCTCGCAGGCCGGACGACCCTGCGCGAGACAGCCGCAGTGCTCGAGCGTTGCCAACTAGCTGTCACCACCGACAGTGGGCCCATGCACTTGGCCGCGGCGGCAGGCGGTGCGGTGGTTGAGATTTCGTGCCACCCCAGAGCTGGTGATGTAGAGCACTATAACTCCCCGGTCCGACTCCACCCCTGGGGCACGCCGTACGCGGTGCTACAGCCCGAACATGGCGCGGACGGCTGCCGCGATTCATGCGAGTCCAGCGAGCCGCACTGTATCCTCGAGATACAACCGGACCAGGTTTTGCAGGCAGTCCGCAGACTTGTCCGAGCAGGGGTGTCCGCAGCCGCCGGCCCTCCAATCAAGCCGATCGTCAATCGGCTGGGTTCCACTCCTTGAGCAAGGACGCTGAGGTTGGATGTCAACAGATCTAAAACGGCCCTTGGCGCGCATATTTCGGCTTCTGCCGCTCCTCGGCGCGGTTGGAATAACCCTACGCCTTTACTGGAACCTCGCAAAAGCGGCGGACCTGACGCTCGCTGACGAAGCCGGTTATCTGAGTGCGGGGAGTGGATTTCTGTACCATGGGGTACTTCCGTCCTTCCAGGGCTCGCCACTCTACGCTGCCTGGTACGCGGCTCACCTTGCCGTGTTTGGCGATCCCATTGTTGCCTATTATGCGCAACTGTACTCCGTTGTCGTCTTGACGGCTATCCTCGTGTACGTGTATCTGCGGCAAATTGCGGTCGCGACGTCGCTGGCTTTTCTCGGAACGATCCTGTGGGTTGCCCAACCTGCTTATATTACGTTCGAGGGCACAAGGGGTTGGCCTCGCCCATATCACTTTGCCTTTTTGCTCTTCCTCGCCGGGGCCATAGCTATTCGCAGGCTGAAACTCGATTGCCCTGTTCCCCTCGTGCTAGCTGGCGCCAGCTTCCTGTTGCTGGCAATGGCGGCACGTGTCGAGTACTTCGTAGCCTTATTGTTCTTCGTCGGTTTGGTAGCGGTCTCGTCCCGCTCCCGGTCGCGGCCATTGCTGCCCACAGAGCGCCGCGCTTATCTGTGGCCGGCCTCTCTGCTCGCTGGGGCAGCGATCCTGACAGGCGGGATCTACCTCAAGGGGCGAGTGCCGACCGAAATCCCCTCCCTTGCCGCTAGCCGTTCCTGGCTCGCTTTCGGTCAGCATTTCTCAGGCTACCAACTCGCCAACTCGAACCCGGGCGGCAAGCTGAATCCCTGGGACGATTGGGAGTTCATCGTGGGCCAAACCTTCCCTCGGGCACACTCTATGCTGGGCGCCGCGCTCGCAAATCCGAGGGCGTTTCTGGGGTTTGAGTTACACAACCTTATTACAGCTCCCCTCATTATAGGTTGGTACCTCACCAGGCGCCCGTACCTCCCCTTGAAGTTGTCGATACTTTGCCTGATCCTCCTGTGGCTGTGCTTTATCACCTTGACCAGCGTGTCAGTTCGAAGACGCGCGCCTTCGACTAGTGCATCTGCCCTGGGGCCCTACGTGCTGTCGGGCGCCGCCGCCGCGATTCCTGGTACTCTGATTACGCCAAAAATCGTTTATTTCCTCCCTCTGTTGTTTGTGCTCTTCGTGGGCGCGGTCAAATGGCTCAGCGTCGTCCTTGAAAGCGGCGCGGGGCTGCCCAAATCGGTGGTTGCTTTCTCCGCAGTTATGCTATCGCTCGCGTTTGTTGTAATCCGGAGTCCCTTCGACAACGGTAACGGCGCGGGAAAGCCGGTGTATGCGGAGACGATTGAGATCAGGTCCATCCTGGAACGCCAAAGAGTCGGAGGGGCACGTATTCTTCAAATTGGGGGGACCGGCTATTCGGCGTATCTTCCCTACGGTCTGTCTGAAACGGTGGAGCCTTACGACCGGCCCGACACTGAGCATTTCTGGGACTTCGTGCAGCGCGCACACATCGAGGCTATTTTGGTTGATGACCGGCTGCGATCGAATCGCCGCTTCAGAGATGACCCGGATTTTGCCTTGCTCCAGGGTTCTCCTCAGCAGTTCGGGTGGATAGCTGCGCCGGTGGGAACGCGGGGTGACGTTTTCTATCTGCGTGACCGGAGACAGAATAGCCTTCGATAGTAGGATCGCGACGCTGCAAAATCCAAGAAATAGCACGGTTCTTCCAAACCCGCCGATGAAATCGGCGCCAGCATGCAAGAGCGGCCTTGCACGGCCTTGAGGTCGCCTATGGAAGTCGAAGCTGAATGATGGTTGCGCAGGGTTCGTCTCTCACAATCGAGGCATTCTTGCCGCGTCTCGGGCGCTTCCTGAAGAAGCCCTGGTCTGAGAAGGTGCGGTCAATGACGCTGAGATGGGTGAGGATGATGCCCCTTCCCGTTCGCCTGCCCTTCGGAGTGTGGTGGTTGGCGGAGGACGACTGGTTGGGAAAAGCGATCCTTTGCGGGGGGCTGGAAAATGCGGAGCGGAGTGTGGTCGAGCGCATTTTGCAGCCCGGCATGAGGGTGCTCGACATTGGCGCGCACCACGGCTTCTATACCCTTTTGGCTTCGCGGAAGGTGGGCGCCGGAGGGCGGGTACTGGCCTTCGAGCCCTCGCCGCGCGAAAGGCGGAAGCTTCTGCGCCACTTGCGTCTGAACCGATGCACAAACGTGCAAGTCGAGGACTG
>Ga0208687_1001555_pt1 | contig 10024 bp, 9 predicted proteins | sample June2015DPH_6_10_FD_184695 | JGI IMG/M metagenome (GOLD analysis project Ga0208687, IMG submission 184695) | Peatland microbial communities from SPRUCE experiment site at the Marcell Experimental Forest, Minnesota, USA - June2015DPH_6_100... | ecosystem: Environmental > Terrestrial > Soil >...
CGCGCTATCCGAATTATCTCAAAGTTGGACATAATTTTTGAGAAGATGCATCATCTTTCTGCTCGACACCTGTCAGTGGTGGTCGAGCTTTTTTGCTCCCAACTTCGGATAATTCACTTAGGATAATAGGAAGTTGAATGTGTAGCATTAATGTGGATATCCTTCATGCGTGATCGGTTAAGCCATTTCTGTTAGTTACTACCATTATCTAACTGGTAATTGGCCGCTTGTACCCAGGGTGATAATAAACGTTCTCTGTTGACATTAGGATCGACGCCCTCGCCCATGAAGTAAATATAGAGCATAAAGGGATCTCCCTCGACCCCTATTGATTCAAGCACACGTACCATCAAAAAGACTGCGCCGCCATAAAAAGTATCCGCCCAGCGTAGAGGAGTAAAACGGGCGCTTTTCTCCGGAGCCAGCATGCGCATATGATTTAGAATCCGGTGGCTCACGACCAGGGTAATCATGGCCACCAGCACCAGCGACTCCACAACATCAGGCGCCCCGCTGGAGATCACATCAAGCTGGTAGATGCGTTTCAGTTCCTTGAAAAGGAGTTCAATGCTCCAACGTGCCTTGTAAAGGAGCGCCACATCTTCCGCCGAGAGCTGTTCCGGGGTGATGTTGGTGATGTAGAGATGATATGTTTTGCTTTTCTCATCGAACACCCCGATCAGGCGGAAGTTTTCGGTAGCCTTGGATGTCTCGCCTTTGGGATAATAGACCTCGAACGAGTCTCCTTCTTGATCAGATGAGCGCCTCTTGGCTTGTCTGAAGGTTACCTCCATCTCGACATCGATCACCTCCCGCTTCAGGCGGGGGAGCACATCCTTGAGCTTTTTGCCGGCTAGGTCGATGGCATTACCCCGGTGGGTGCGCAGCACCGAAACGATATAAGTTATTTGGAATTAGAGATTATGCTATGCTCTTTTCGTAGATATGTACGCATCAAGACTACGAAAAGAGGTGAAAGCAATGTCGCGTATTATTGATCCCGGCGATATCCGATGGGAGCGCTACCCGGCTATTGTTGGCGATCCACTCGCAAGGAAGTGGCTGGAAAGCCAAGCGCTTCTGGGATTGGCCCAGAATACGATTGAGGCCTATGCCCGTGGTGTTCAGGACTTCATGGAATACTGCCTGCGATCGGGCGTTCATGCGCAACAGGCAAGGCGCGATGAAGTTGCTCGTTACGTAGGAGACCTGCGCCGGCGTCCCAGTCCAAAGGGCAGCAATGTCGTAGCGCTGGATTCAGGAGTGGGTCTTTCCAACGCCACTATGCAGCAACGCTTGACAGCCGTTAGGCTGTTCTTCGACTATCTTATTGAAGAAAACGTCAGAGACCACAACCCTGTTGGCCGCGGCCGCTACACACCTGGCAAGAAATTTGGGGGCAAGCGCGATCGGGGACTGCTTCCCCGCTTCAAGAAACTACCTTGGATTCCCAGCGACGAGCAGTGGATGGCCTTTCTGACTGCAGCTCGTAAGGAGGGCATCCGTAATCGCTGCATGATCGGACTGGCCTATGATGCTGCCCTGCGCCGCCAGGAGGTCTGCCTGTTGCAGTCTGGCGACCTTGACCCCGCTCACAGAACGATGCGGATCCGTGCGGAGACCACCAAGGGTGGCGCTGAACGTGTTGTTCCCTATTCACCGGCAACAGGCGAGTTGCTGAGGGCTTATCTATCCTGCCGGCGCGCCATGAGCCAGGAACGGGGGCTCTTGTTTTTATCCGAATCCCATCGGAACCGGGCTGTCCCCATCACATTCTGGACCTGGTCGAAAGTGATACGCCAGATCGCCGATCGGGCTGAACTGCCGCAGTTCTCAACACATACTCTCCGCCACCTCTGTCTGACCGATCTAGCTCGCGCCGGTTGGGATCTCCACGAGATTGCCCGTTTTGCCGGGCATCGAAACCTGGAAACCACACAGCAGTACATCCATCTATCCTGCAGTGATCTTGCCAATAAATTGTCGCAAGGCATGCACCAGATCCATGACTGGCGTCTGCGTGTTCTTTCTGAAACTTTCCTGAAGCCGGAGGGGTCGTTATGAACAGGCAGACGACTGCTCCGAATCTTCAGGTCAGATCCGGCTGGTATCCACCCGTCAGGCGCGATAATTACGACACATCAGCTTCCTTAACCCTGGATGAGGAGAAGGCTCTTGAGCAACTTATCTCGACCAGGCTCCGTTGGCGCACTACCCATCGGCGGGACAAGCTGAAGCGCCTGGTGACACCTCTCTGTGACGCCTTGGCATCGATAGGGGGGAGCAGCCGCAACAAGAACTGGGCGGTTGCCGCTCTCTTGAGAGGCTGTGGTCGGGAAAGGCGCTCGTTTTGGGGATGGGACAAGCTCGCCTGGTCACGTGTTCTGGGTGCTTCAAAAAAACTGTTTACTGAGATAAATGGGAACTCGGGCGAGACGCGGCAATACATGGCCGCCGCCGGTTATCTTCTGGGCTGTTTTACCGACATCCGGTTTATGGGCGCCTTCAACCGCATGCTTCTGGCTTGCAAGGTTTTTGGTGATGAAGCCGTGGGATCTGCGGTCATCACCATCAAAGAGACGCTTAACAAGTGGGGCTACTCACCATCTAGAATTGAATCGGTTATCAGTGAGGTCCTGCTGCTCAACCGCAGCCCATACCTGCATGACCTGAGCGCCGAAAAGCTTGATGAGTTCCGGCGGGAAGTTCCCAAGAGCAGGCAGTGCCATTATCTGCAAATCAGTAAGGCGTTGGCGGCATTGGGCATAACGGCGCCTCTCGACCGCCTTGAGCACCCCAATGTCAAGGTAGTTGCCGCCCATAAGACAGACAGCATCCATCCCGAGTGGCTGCATTGGATAAGTAGATGGGAAGAGACAGCAACATGCGCTCCCTTGACACGGAGCCGTGTCCGGCATAATCTTCACAAGGTGGGCGTGTGGCTTAAGCAATATCATCCCGAAATTACCCAGCCCCAGCAATGGACCCGGGAGTTGGGCCTGGAATGGGTGGCCGCTGCTGATCGCGCAAAGGTCGGAGATTATGTAGTGTTCCCAAGGCAATCACCCCGGCTCGGTCAGCCCCTGCTGCCCCGTTCTAAAGATAAACTTATCGGAGTCATGAGAGCCTTTTTTCGAGACTGCCAGGAGTGGGAGTGGATACCACGGCGCTTTGATCCCGGGCGGTTATTTGCCACGCCTCGCAGCATCAAGGCGTTGATTGGGCCGGATCCCCGCACAATTTCTGATGACATCTGGGCCCGAATCATGTGGGCGGGGCTGAACCTGACGCCCGATGACCAATTTCCAACAAATGCGGGGGTGCCTTTTTACCCCCTTGAGCTCGTCAGGGCATTAGCAGTGATATGGCTCTTTGCCGGCCTCCGCAGCAACGAGATCGTACGATTGAGGCTGGGGTGCATCCGCTGGCAACAGGATGAGGTCACAGTTCAGTCAACGGGAGAGATTTTGCCGCCGGGAACCGTATGCTTGCTCGATGTTCCGGTCAACAAGACGGGAACCGCATTCACCAAGCCGGTGGATCCGGTCGTCGGCATGGCGGTTGCAGCCTGGGAACAGATCAGGCCAAGCCAGCCTGCATTTATGGACGCCAAGACCGGAGAGGTTGTTGATTTTCTGTTCTGCTATCGTGCTTCTCCCTTGCCGTCGGACTACATCAATGTGAGACTGATCCCCATGCTTTGTCATAAAGCCGGGGTGCCACTGAAAGATGTGCGGGGCAATATCACAAGTCACCGGGCCCGCGCCACCATTGCCAGTCAGCTCTTTAACTCTCGCGAACCGATGTCTTTATTTGAACTGCAAGCCTGGTTGGGTCATCGTTCACCTGTTTCCACCAGAAGCTATGTAGGCATAACTCCTACCAAACTGGCCAAGGCTTACGCTAATGCTGGGTATTTGGCACGCAATGTCCGGGCTATCGAGGTCCTCATCGATAATGATGCTGTAAAAGCGGCTGCGGCTGCTACCGGTGAGCCTTGGAGGTATTACGATCTCGGTCACGCCTTCTGCACCTATGAGTTCTTTGATCAGTGTCCGCATCGAATGGCCTGCGCCAAGTGTGATTTCTGCATCCCCAAGGATTCAAATCGCGCCCAGCTTCTTGAAGCTAAGACCAACATCCTGCGGTTTCTTCAAGAAGTGCCTCTCACTGATGATGAACGTTCAGCTGCTGACGGAGACCTAGATGCCCTGGATCGCCTAATCACTATGCTGAGCGATAGACCCACACCTTCTGGGCAAACTCCGAAACAACTCATTGACCGGGGAGAAATCCGGACAAAAGAGGATGACGACTTTGGTCATTAGGGGCATTGAATTCGAATACGCTGAGTATTGGTCTTTGCCACCTGGTGGCAAAGACGTACGGAAAAGATACCTCTTTTTACACTCAAAAAATGAGGGAGGTTCAACATGGCTTTCGTGAGATGGCGTGGACAATACGCCCAGCTTGTGGCCACTGTTTACGAAGCTGGCCGGTACAGGAAGATCACTTTGGCTAGCCTCCACGATTTCTATGCGTCCGATCTCGCTAAACTGCACGTAGCGGAAAGGTTTCCGCACATCAAGGTTGACTGGGAAGCGGTGGACCGGGCGCTGGCTCAGGGACCAACCCTTGGTATTTTGAAGCAGAGCACGCCCCCAGAGCATCTGGACTACGCAGCCGTCGAACACTACCTACGCCAGTGGGCGGACGACGCTGAAGGAGCGAAGCTGATCAACGATGCGAATAGTTTGCGCATTGCGGCAGGAGTTCTGACAAGGTGGAGGGCCGAGTTTTATTGGGATAATCATCCATCTTCTGATCAAACAGGGGAAAGGCGTAATGTTGATGAAAAATAATTTTTGTATTCCACATAATGGTGGGGTTGACCCCGGTTTTCAGCCGACTGACGAAGTGGCCGCCGTTCTTTCTGATCCTGCTGAACATCTCATATTTAAAAAAACCTAAGTCGAACAAAAGGATGTGGTCTTTTACCCAGGGACCGATGCGGATGGTCTTGAGCTCGGCGGTCTTGCCGGAAAAGAGCCCTATGCTCTTGGTGTTGCCTGTCAGCCCGATAGCAAGGTGTATCTTGAGTTCGGCCTTGTGCCTCGATCCCGGGAACTTTTCGGCCAGGGAGTCATGTAGCTTAATGATCGTACCGTCTGCCACGATCAGGTCCTTGAACCCGGCTAATTTATCTGAAAGAGTGAGGCTGGTGTGGCTGGCGAGATCTGCTATACCGTGCGCAAGGCACTCTTTTAGAAAAGTGATGAGACCTTTACTAAAACGATCGTAGAAGGCGGAGGCGACGATATTTTCTGCAGATGCTGTCTCGTAGGCCCTTCTCAAGGATGCGATGGAGCGCTGCACCCCGACTCCAAAACCGAGCACCAGTATCCAGAACAGGATCACCGGATCGACCTTTCGCTGGCGTTGTACGTACTTGACTCTGACTGCTGCGTCTCTTAACCATTCCGGGGTGAACATCTTGTTCAGTGTTTTTTCGACCTGGCGCGGATCGAGATTGCTAGGCAGTGGAGCCAATTCAATTCCCCTCTCAATATATTATCTGGAGGAGAATTCCACATATGGAGGCAATTATCCTGCTTTTCAAAGAGCAATTTCGACATTTTGTCGAGTTATTTTCCAGGGATAGTGCGTTATATTTGGGTGTATATGGCATTATTAGGTCTTAACCGAACACCGATGATCTCCCATTATCCATATTATCATCTACAGAATAGGGTGAGCAGGCATTACGGATATTTCAAAAAAGCCTTGTTTCGGAAATCAAAGAACAAAAAGGCTTAAGCATAATATGATAAAGGAGTTTTATGAATGTCTACCCAACATGGAGAAGCCGGGGTTGGAGCAAGAAAAATCGGTCAAAAGAAAGCGATACGTTATATTATTCTTGTTTTGGCTTTTTATATTGCTGGTGCTATTTTGATATTTATTTCAAGATACCTTCTCCATCCAAATCTATTCTTATTAATACTTGCACTATTAATGTGGGTTTGTGGCTTAGGGCTTATGTTCTATGCAGCGTATATAGCGATATTTAATAAAAAAATAAACAGAGAAATCGACAGGGCTTTTCAAGGCGCTCAAGCTGAGATAAAAGTGTCAGAATTCTTAGGAGGGCTTCCTGAAGGCTATACAGTTATTAATGATTTTAAATGCCCTATGGGGAATATTGATCATATAATATTAGGCCCCACTGGCTTATTCGTGGTAGAAACTAAAAGCCACAAGGGAATAATTACTCTTTCCAAGGACGAAAAGATACTGCTTCATAATCATTTACGATTTGAAAAAGACGTTTTAAGACAAATAAATAGCCAATTATTTTGGTTGAGAGATGAATTAAAAAATTATTCCGGAACAAAAGCCCCCTTTATTCATGCAGTAATAGTATTTACAGATGCCACTGTTGATGTTGATAAGCCGATTAAAAACGTAAGCATAATTAATAAGGATCTTTTAATTGAACATATAATGACCAAGGGTAGTAACCTAGACTACGAAGATCTATGGCGTATATTTAATCATTTGATTAAAACAAGGGATAAGTTAAAAAATAACTCCAACAAATAGAAAGGATCGTGTAAGATAAACACGAAAAAATTATTACCCAGAGCGTCGAAAATATTATTGCGATATACAAAGACATTGGAGGTATAGTCAGGAAAGCTTCAACTTCCTATTATAATACGATTATGGCTCACTTATTTACTCTGCTCTCATACCGGATGATTTGTCATTTTGATCGGAAAGCTGGGATCGAGCATTTTCGAAATGGCGGCTCGGGCGAACCGAAAAATAAAAACATCTTTCTTAAACACTTCGTTTATTGTCTGGAGCACACTCTCAGGTGCTTAGCGCCGGCGGGGTATTTGGTAAGTACCTGATTTGCTAATATGTTCATATTGGAAAGAAGAGGTAGTTTTACAACGCTTTATGTGGTATTTTTATTATAGAAAAAACTATTGGGGGGATTACTGTGATCCCGGTCAGAACAAGAGTGGAGCTAGACGGTCGTATTTCCATCGGAGAGGTGTTAAAGATGGCTAAGATGCAACCGGGCGATTGGGTAGATATTACTCCTGCCAGTAATAAAATAACCATAAAGATCGCTAGGCGAATAAAGCCAAAAGGGGTTGTCAGAGCTGCGGCAGGGCTCTTGAAGGACAGAAATGATTTAGCGGATGAGATGCTGCGAGCCAGGGAGGATGAAGATGACCGGCCAGGAACCACCATTTAACAGGTATGTGGTCGATACCAATATCGTCATCTATACTCTTAAGGGGATTGAGCAGGCGGTAGCAGCAATGGAAAAATTTGAAGATGACGACATCGAGGTCTATTACTCAACGATAGTGGAGGCAGAATTATTTTCCTTTCACGAACTCACAGAAGAAGAGAGTGGCAAAATTAGGGCCGTCTTGGATCTTGGGGAAATTGTATACGTCGATTCCGAAGTTGCTTTGAAGGCTGCCGAGCTTCGTTTATTGAGCAGAAAAACGTATCAGCGCAAGCTTAAATTACCGGATGCCATTGTTGCCGCAACAGCTTTGGTATATTCGGCGGTTCTGGTTACGCGCAATATTGAAGACTTTGACCATCTGAAAAAACATGATTTACTTCTATGGAACCCATTGGATGCAATTCAACAAGAATAGATGATAAAACCCCTGACAAACCATGCTGTGTAAAACATGTAAAACTAGACCATAATAATCCCGTTACAAATATGCTATTTCCGTGCTACTACCGTGCTACTGAAAAATAAAATATAACTCGATATGAACAGATACAGATTGATATGTGCCCCCGCCTCAATGTATTGGTATTACTGAATAATTTGACACTGGAAGACACTGACAGATACAGGTTGTAACGCTCAAGGCCGGACTTAAAATCCCGGGGGCTTCGCGGCTCGTGTGGGTTCAAGTCCCACTCCCGGCACCAGAGCCTTCAAAGCCTTGCAGCGCAAGGCTTTTTTGATGCAAGGAATCTCAAAATTATTATCACCGACACCAAGCCACAACTTATTAAGGCCATTATGGAGATGACACATGACGCTTTTTTCCAGAACAGACGGATGAATATAGCTACAGGAATCTATGAAATTGACGATATTTATATATACAAAAGAATATTAAATAATAGCTTATGTGGGAAGGGATGGATAATATGAAGAGGCTTGCAATAAGCTTGATACTGATGCTCTTTTGTTTGTTTACGGTGAGTCCTACCGGCAAGGCTGCTGCAGCTGCCATTAAAAGCAGCACGTTTCAAGTTGGACAGCAGTCCTACAGCAACGACGGCGTTTCATACTCGATGGATGCGGCCGCGTATATCGATCAGGGGCGGGTTTTTGTTCCCCTCCGTTATCTGACACGCGGGATGGGCCTTGCTGACCAGGATATCGTCTGGAATCCGAGCGACTCCAGCATAACGATTGCCGGGATCAACAGCAGCAATCAGTTGATGCATATCATCCTGAAAGTGGGCAGCAACCAGATGGAAGTCGACAATCTCAGCAACGGAAGCAACAATACGGTTACGATGGATGTGGCGCCACAAGTGAGTAACAGCCGCACCTATCTCCCGGCCCGCTGGGTGGTAGAGGCTCTGGGCGGCGACATATCGTGGGACGGGCAGACAGACACCTTGGCAGTTAACTCCTCCATTGTCTCACCCAGCGCGGGAACAGAAGCAACATCAACTAATAATGGGCAACCTGTAGAGCCTCAGATCTCGGAAAATAATAATGGGTCGCCAATTGTTAACTCGACGATCGCTGGCCAGTGGGGAGGAAGCCTTAAAGCAGATACCCCACCTTTCCTAGCCGGGAAGGGGGGCAACTGGAGTGCAGTTCTAACAGAAGACAGTCAAGGTAACGTCTCGGGAAACTACACCAGCGATTTTACATCCGGCACGGTGGCAGGCAACCGTACCGGGTCAAACACTTTGTCATGGAATGTTGTAAGTGATGGTAGCGCCAATTTTAGTTTTGACGGTACGATTACTGGTAATACAATCAGCGGAGATTTTTGTGGAACAATGGATGGTCAAGATGTAACAGGCACATTCTGGGGCGGCAGAATAGTCCAGCAGTCGCAATAAAACGAGGCTCATAAGTATATGGGCCTCTTGAATGTGGGCAACTCTCGTATAAGGGTGGCGCCCGTTTTATTCACGGATAAACTAGTTATGTAATATTAGTTTGAAATAGGATCTGTTAGCAAAAGAATAAGTGCAAAGTATATGTGTCCCACTCCCGGCACCACTATTGGGTTCTAGGGATCGCTACTGGATATAGATGGAAGCAGGTTTCAATTTGATCATAATTGATCATAGCTTGTTCCCCCGGTGCAAACGGGGGATCTTTTTTTGTCCGTGAACGGCTTTCCCAAAAGTATCCGCAACCTGACGCTTACGCTTGTTGTCGTGTATGTAGGTACTTACTACAACCTGCAATGTTTCTCTTAGACGTGTGGCAATGTCTCCCGCGTCTGCTCCATTCTCATGGAGAATAGTAGCGTGGCTGTGGCGGTTATGAAACGCGTTTCATAACCGCCGTTGGACTAAACCGCTGAAGCGGTGGTAAAACCTTTTTGGCAGTATTACCTCGGCTTTGGCGAGCGTGACCATCCACTTCGGCTGGCGCGTTCGCACTCTTCGTCAAACATCCGGACTTGATATTTCACCCCATCAGTATTGTTTGCGCCAACAGACCCCCGTCTCAGCGATTCTTTCCTTTATTTCATGAGCGCCTTAAGATTGTTACGCAGCTATGCTGCTAATAAATTTTTTATTTGAACAACAAAAAAGTTTAAGGCCTTCATTGCCAACTGTAAGAAGGGAAGACTTTGATAGGCTGACTAGTGAACCTCCCCCGGGACAAGCCCGGGGGCTTCTCACCTTTCGAGACCGCTCCGCAAAAGCGGAGTCTTACCATCTCTAGGTGAGCTACAGCGCCGTGTTTCCACGGTCCTGGCCCGGTCCATGG
>Ga0208687_1001562_pt1 | contig 10003 bp, 9 predicted proteins | sample June2015DPH_6_10_FD_184695 | JGI IMG/M metagenome (GOLD analysis project Ga0208687, IMG submission 184695) | Peatland microbial communities from SPRUCE experiment site at the Marcell Experimental Forest, Minnesota, USA - June2015DPH_6_100... | ecosystem: Environmental > Terrestrial > Soil >...
ACAGAGCTCAAATAGCTGTGCCGTTGCTCGCCAATACGGGTTGCTTCGCTCTGATTCCCAAAAGCGCGCGCGGAAAGTTGTGCCCGATGGCTAGTGGTGGCTTCACAATCATTCTCGGAAATGAATGCCGACTCGCACCGGAATTTGTCTTGGGCCTACTGAATTCCAAATTGCTGTTCTGGGTGCTTCGTTCGTTGAGCAATGTATTTCGTGGCGGATGGATCACGTGCACAAAGCAGTATTTCGGTGAGCTTCCGATTGTGTCTCTCAGTCTCAACAAACAAGTCGAGCGCGAGCAGCACGACGGCCTCGTCGCCCTCGTTGAGAAGATGCTAACTTTGATGCCCGCGTTGCGCGCCACCAAGACCGACGGCCAGCGCACCGCGCTACAGAACGCCGTCGCCAAGACCGACCGCGATATCGACCAGCTCGTTTACCAGCTCTATCGCCTCACGCCCGAAGAGATCGCCCTCGTGGAGGGCAATGCCGCCGCTCCCGACAGCCCCGTGGCAGATAGTTGAACGTTAACTGCACACGAAAATGCGCACGAATCTCGTGCGCAAACTGTCAAAACAGGTCGTTGTAAGTCGCGGCGGGTCGCGGACGCCCCGTCGAAGCGAGTTCTTGCAATTCCCCAACCCTGCCGTAGTTAGTCAAAAAAAGACGCACCGTGTCGCGACGGTGCGTGGTGGTCAAATGGTCGGGGTGGTCAGATTCGAACTGACGACCTCTACGTCCCGAACGTAGCGCTCTACCAGGCTAAGCTACACCCCGTTTTTGGAGCGTTGAGAGTTGCCGGATTCGTCCGGCCATGGCAACACCAAATCGGATTTGCGAATGGTGCCGTCGCCCGCTGAGACGTCGATAACGCACCGCCGGCCTCGCGCCATCAGCAGGGTCAATCCGACATGACCTCTTCATTCCCTCCGTTGATTTCAACCAGTGAGAACAGGTCCCTTCGGTCCCCGCCTGCGTTCGACCAGCTCAAACAGCCAAACCACGAGCACCGCGAAGAGCCACCAGAGAGCCAAGAACTGTATCACGTGCAGTAACTTTTCGCCGAAGGCGAGCTTGGGGAGGTATCTATCCCGAGCCACAGCTTGGACCATGACCGTCGAGAAAACAGCTATGGCCATCGGCCACCTCTTCTCGACGAGTTCCAAAGAATCGAGAGTCCCGTAGATTATCCCCGTCAGGACCGCCACGCAGAGATATCCATAAGATGGGGTCGTAAAAATAAATCCGCCAACGCCCATCACCATCAGCAATGGCAAGGCCACCTTGTTGGACGTCCTGCGCAACGACAACTCGTGGGGCTTGCTCATGGTTCTTCTCGGCTAGACGCGTTTGTCATCCCCGGAGATCCTGTTCAGCAGCTTGAAGGCCCCGAAGGCAAGGACCTCGTAGGCCACCACTGAGCCGCCGACCAGAAACGCGGACACGAAGACCAGCACGCTGAGGGGAAGCGGGTGTGCGTAGCGCCGGTCATAGTTCTGCGCCTGCTGGGCGAGATATGCCGCCCGGTCCATCTGGCCAAGTTTCACGGCATACTGGTGCGCCCCATCGCTAGCAGGATGGTCAGCAGCATCGCCGAAATAATCCGACTGCTTACCCGGTTCATGGCAGCTATCCTCCTTCCTTTCGAGCCCACGCTGCGAATGACGGCGACGGCGAGGGATTGGAAACGACCGTCATTTGTGTGTGGTTCTGTGTGTACTCTTTCTATGGCCTCTAGCGACTGGTCGCTATCTTACAAGATAGCATAGCTAGAAAAGATAATCCCCGCCACTCCAGCAATTGCAGAGATCCAAGCGAGGACTTCGCACAGGTAGTACTTAATCGGCCTAGCACCATCCCTCCGTATGAGCTCCGCCCAATCGATCTTTTCGAGCCAAAAATCTGATACATCGGCCCTGAAGCCAAGATAGGCTCGCTCTTCCGAGTAGTACATCACAGCCGAAAATCCAACCATGCAGAGCAATCCGATTGCGAACAAAGCCAGCGCACACTTCACACTCCAAGTAGCTGGTCTTGATGCAGCATATGCCAACATACCGGCAATACCACCAGCGTTGAGTGCAAACACCCATGTCAGTGCCTGATTCTGGGATTCCAAGACGCCCTTCCATCGCGCATCCCAGATCTCACGAATTAAAGCCTGCTGCTGTGGGGTTATTTGGGGCATAAAGATTTGCCGAACGCCAAAGATGACCCGCGCCACGCAGCGGCGTCGGGTCTGATATCTGGTTAGTCGTATTAATTATGTAACACATATACCACGCCGTAAAAAATGCCGAACCAAACCAAAACGCCAACATTCCAAATCAGCACAGCGAATCGGAGGCGCCGCAACTTCGTAAGCAAAGCCGGTGAACTCGCAATCCAAGCTGGCGTGCAAAAAAGCCAGACGGTCGAGAGGCGTATCCGAGCCAAGTGGCTCGTGATGAAACCGCACTCCTGAGCGCGCCAGAAATATCCCGCTGGTCTGCCATCGGTCTCCCACGTAGGACGATGCTGCTCATACTCTGCGCGCAAGAGTCGATCAAAAGCAACAAACCCGTATATCAGCACTACGACCAACGTGAGCAACGGCAGAAGAAAAATGGCAATCAAGTATGGCATAACAGATACTTCGTGACATCTTCGGAGCGCGCTTGAGCGGCGAAGCGCAATGGCGTCTGCGCGAGGTCGGCGAGAGACATGCTTTTTCGGCTAACAGTGTTATCAACCCGAAAGGCGTTTACAGGGTAATTCTGCATGAGCTCATATTTCAGCCATTAATGATATTCAATGAGCTATTTCTTGAATCACCTTGAACCCGAATCCCACCGTCAAACCACGGCAACGCCGCGACCGCCTCCCGCATCGGCAGCTTCGAGGCATCCACCTTCGCTCTGCGAGCTACGGTGGACAGGTCCGGTGGAGCACACGGGAAATTCCTCTGCTTTCTCCGCGATCTCCTGTGGGTAACCAACCAGAAATCTTCATCGTCAGCCGCACGTCGCTGTGCCGCATGGGCTCTCGCGCGACGCGGTGATGCGGGATCAAGACCGCATAAACCTCTTGCGCTTTCTGCGCCTTCTTGCGGCTAATCCTTCCGCACGCCGACGGCTATCTCTCGACCTCGAAGACGAATTCGTGCGCCTCGCCGCCGACCGTGACCACGAGTTTCAGCGGCTGCCCGCTCCTGATATCCTCGGCATGGAGCTTGACCGCCCCGCCAGCGGTTCCCCGAGGAGGGACCGTACTCCTTTGGAGCATTCTCCTAAGATCATTTTGCTGTTGCACCCCCATCCACCCGGTTCGGTCCATCCCGTTCTGGGCATCAACCTGCGCCTTCGTCACGGCCCATCCCTCAGGATTGTCTTTCATATTGCGACCGGCCGGCGCTCGACTCATGGCAGAGTTTTTTAACTGTGACGCCTCATTCGCCGCCACCGCAGCCGCCTCCGCTTCGGCCTCGCTCTTGATCCGGTTGGCGAGCTCATCGTACGTATAAACCCTGACACGTGACTCGCCGCTATAGGCCGTGATGTTCTCCGTGGAGAAGTCGACGCCGATCTCTCCCCGGTTCCTCACTTCGACATAGAACGTGGGCAACGCGTCCGTGTCGTTTGAGAACTTTGGGGTGACCAAGAGCACCCTGACGTCGGTCTTCTGCTGCGACGGCGGGACAGGACTTCCGCGTCCATCAGCAGTCCGGCTGGTCCCTGCGGCAGCGACCGAGATTGTCCTGGTCGAGACGCAGCCGCTGACCGCGACGCTTACCCCAAGGACGATCAGGAGCGCGATAGTCGGTTTCATCGTGTGCCTCCGCTTCAGGTGCCGACATCGTAGGCGAATTCGTGCGTTTTGTCGCCTGCTTTTCCACCCTGGCTTGGTTGTCGTTACCGCTGGGCCTTCGATCGTGTTCGTTGCCATGTCGCCTTCGACTCGGATGGCCTCAGGCGCCCTTGAAGGCACGCCGCCTCATTTCTCCCAGTTGCCGGCGATGACTTCCCTCGTCTCCTCGACCGCGACTTGCCAGATGCGGGCCATGTCCGCGTCCGGTTTCAGGTAGCTTCCTCCGAAGTTGCCGTCGCCGAGCAGCGCCTTCGCCTCGGCGGGCCGGAGCTGCCGCAGGCGCCCGACATCGATCCCCGGCTTCCGCGCCTCGGGGCAGGGTCCGGCGACCCGCGTCCATGGGAAGTTTTCCATCCAAGACGCATGGCCCGCCAGCGGATCGACGGCCTGAACGGCCGCCCAGGTCCTCGGCGCATTCCACCAGTTCCAGAACTTCACCCGCACCGGCGGGTGAGCCGCCGTCCATTCGGGCAGGAAGGATGCCACCGGCGCGTTGCCGCCGTGGCCGTTCACGATCACGATCCGCCTGAAGCCGTGCTGGGCGAGACTCGTGAGGACGTCGTCCATCACCCTGATCAGTGTTTCCAGCCGGAGGGTCACGGTGCCCGGATAAGCCATGAAATGGGGCGTCAGCCCGAACGGCAGGACCGGGAATACCGGCACCCCCAGGGGAGCGGCCGCCTCGATCGAGACGCGCTCCGCGAGAATGCTGTCGGTCGCGAGACTCAGGTAGGCGTGCTGCTCCGTACAGCCGATCGGGAGGACGCACCGGTCATCCCGGCCCAGGTACTCCTCCAGTTGGAACCAGTTGAGGGATGAGATCGTCATGGTCGCGCGCCGGTACTCAGCCCCCGACCTCGAAGACGAATTCGTGCGCCTCGCCACCGACCGTGACCACGAGTTTCAGCGGCTGGCCGCGGCTGATTTGGGCCGGGTCGAGCTTGATGATGCCGCCGGCCATCAACCCGGGCTCCACCGTCTGCTGAACCAGCATCAGTTGGGCTTCATCCAGCAGGTTTTTCCGCTTGAGATTGATCGCGTTCCGCTGGTCCGCTGCGGCTCCCTCGATTCCTGGCAGGCCTTCAATGGCGGAACCGCTTTGCAGCAGGGCGAGGTCACGCCCCAAGGTTTTGTTCCAGTCCCGATACTCCGGCGGGTCGGCCGTCGCCAAAAACACCCGCGCTTGTTCCTCCTGTTCCTTTTGCTGCGCCGTTTGTCGATCGACGTACTGCAACAAAACCTCCGCCCGGCGATTGATGGCCCAGCAGTATTCCCAGCCGGTGAAGACATGGACGGAATTCCCTCCGGAGGAAGCGGTGACGTTGGCGGGCGAGAAATCAAAGGCTTGGTCCCCGCCGTTCCTGACGAGCACCCGGAAGGCCGGCAGATCGAACTGGCGCAGGTCGGTTTGGTATTGGGGGGTGAGCAGCCAGACGGTCACCACGTTCTTCTTTGCCGACTGCAGGCACGGCACCCCTTGCTCGGAAGTCGCCGCCATTTGATTCGCGGGGGAGACCGACAGCGTGCGCGTGGTCGTGCACCCGCCGCCGAGTGAAATCGCAAAACCGAGGCCGAACCAGAGCGCGGTTTTCACATTTGGTGCATTTTGATCCAGTCTCGTCTTCCCGCAAACCAATTCCCCGCTGCGCCCGGTGCACGGCTAGGGCGCGTTTTCAAAATGTACCGTCATCGCGAGGCCCGCAGAGTGGGCCGTGGCGATCCAGCCCCGCCGCAGTGGCGGGGTCCAGCTGGATTGCTTAGTCGCCTCGCCGGACGCGGCTCCTCGCAATGACATTTTGAAGACACGGTCTGGAGAAGACGGACGTCTCCCGTCGTCCCATTCCGAAGCCAAGAGGCCGTGAAGTTCGTCTCTTGGATTCCTGGCTTCTGAATCAAATGCTCCGCTTCCGCTGCGTGCTCCGATATGAAAAGATCCTAGCCCAGGAACGGATTGTACTTCCGTTCGTTCTCCACCGTGGTCAGGGGGCCGTGGCCGGGGGCGATGACGGTGTTGCCCGGCAAAGCCTCGAGGATGCGGCGCGCATGCCGCAGGAGCTGCTCGCAGGAAAAATAGCCGCCGCCGAGCGAGCCGGCGAAGACGAGGTCGCCCGAGATGAGCAGCGCGCGGGCCTTCGGCACGTTTTTCGGCCGCACGAGGTAGCAGTTGTGCTCGGCACAGTGCCCCGGCGTGCTGAACGCCGTGATCTGGTAGCCCGACGCCACGACGGTCTCGCCCTCGCCCAGCGGCCAGCACTCGGGCCCGCACGGGGCGTTGCGCGGACCGTAGAAGCTCGCGAGCCCGTGCTGCCGCAGCGCCCCGGCCACGCCACCGATGTGCTCGGCCTCGGGGTGCGTGAGAAACACCGCCTCGATGCGCGTCACCGCCTTGGGCCAGACCTGCTGGAGCGCCTCGAAGCCGATGCCGCCGTCGAACAGCACGCCGACGCCCGTGCCGCAGTCCACGACCGCGTAGGCGTTCACCACGCCCACGCCGAACGGCATGTGGATCGGATAAACGCAGAACGGCAGGCCGGTGATGCGGGGCCGCGGATATTTGTTGCGGGCGAGCGCGCACAGGCCCACCTCGTTGAGCCGCAGCGCCGCGGCCAGCCGGTGCAGGTCGTCGTCCGTCAGCTCGTCGTAGCGATAGTCCTGGAGGTTCTGGATTTTGTCCACCGCCACGCCGCTGCGCGCGGCGAGCTGCTCCTCGTTGAGGCCCGCGCAATGCAGGGCCTTGTCGAGCACGTCGCCGAGTTCGTCTTCGAGTGGAATGGCGGGCATGGAGAAACGCCTGTTTTTAACCGCGGAATTTAACCACGGATTACACGGATAATCACGGATGAAAAGCAATGCCGGCCGTTCCAAGGAGATGGCGGCAGGTGGCAGCGTTCCGTCGCGGCAAACCTCGTCGTAGGGCGGAGCTTCAGCCCGACCTTGGCATGCCCGATTCAGCGCGGTCTAAAGAACCGCGCTACGATCCAGCGCGCTGGCGCGCGATGGTGGAACGAGCATCGCCTGCCAGCGGGCTTCCTGCCGTCGGGTCGCATGTTTCGATGGTGCGCGCCGTAGCGCAGTGCTTCAGCCTGCGCTGGGCGGGAGAACAGCGCGGGCTTCCGACTTCGCCCGCGAGCTACGACGGACAAGAAAGCGCCGCGCCACCCTCGCAGGGTTCTCCGAAAACTGGAGGCTATCCGAAAACCCTGGGAAAAAACGTAGGGGCGCAGGCTTGCCCGTTCGACCAGCTCATCCATCGACAAGCTCAGGATGACCCTGAGCGAGGTCGAAGGGTCAGGGCCCCGAGCCCGTCGAGGGGCTGCGCCCATTTCGGAGGGCGCGACCTGCCTTCGCCCGGCTACGGCAAGGCGCGACAAGATCGCGCCCCTACCCATACCAGAAGGAATCATGCCTCAACGGGGTTTTCGGATAGCTTCTGGAGTGAATCCACCTCCGCGCCCATCCGTGCAATCCGTGGTGGCAATGAAAAATGGCTTTGTTTTCCCGGCGCGATTTCCGCAGCGTGGGGGCGCATGGATGCCACCTCGCAGGAAGTGCTCGACATCTTCACCCGCACGCAGGCGCTGCTCCGGGGGCATTTCGTGCTGCGCTCCGGTTTGCACAGCGCCCACTATTTCCAGTGCGCGCAGGTCTGCCAGCACCTGGCCGAGGTGGAGCGTCTCGCGCAGCTGCTGCTCGCGAAGCTGTCGGGCGTCGCCTTCCAGACGGTGCTGTCTCCCGCCATGGGCGGGCTGGTCATCGGCCAGGAGGTGGCGCGGCAGGCGCGCGCGCGCTTTCTCTTCGCGGAAAAGGAAGCCAACGGGCTCGGCTTGCGCCGCGGCTTCCAGATCGCCGCCGGCGAGCCCGTGCTCGTGGTCGAGGACGTGGTGACGCGCGGCGGGCGCGTCGTCGAGTGCCTCGACCTCATCCGCCGGGCCGGCGGCGTGCCGGCGGGCATCGCCATGCTGGTGGACCGCAGCGCCGGTGCGGTGACGTTCGACGCGCCGGTGTTTTCGCTGCTGGAGATGAGCTTCCCCACCTATCCGCCGGACCAGGTGCCGGAGTGGCTGGCGAAACTGCCGGTGGAGAAGCCGGGGAGCTGAGGCGGACTCAGGCCGTTGTAGGAGCGAGTTTACTCGCGATTGCAGAGGAAAAGTCGCCTGCAAGCAGGCTCCTACACCTGCCGGTGGAGAAGCCGGGGAGCTGAAGAGATTTCCGAGTTACGATTGCGTAACCTTTCAGTGTAGGAAGCGCGCTGGCGCGCGATGGCGGCATGAAAATCGCCCGCCAGCGGGCTTCCTACAAAACCAACCGATCGCTCCGTTTCCAGAGCGCGATGGCTGTCAGGGTAGTGTAGGAGGCGCGCTGGCGCGCGATGGCGGCATGAAAATCGCCCGCCAGCGGGCTTCCTACAAAACCATCCATCCGGCCGGTCCGCTTCCCGAGGTGATTCGCCAACCCGTTGAATCGTGCCGGCGCAAAAGCGCCAGCCGGGCGCCCCCGGCCTCCGGGCTTCGCTCAGTTGCCGTACTTGAAGGGGATGTAGCGGTAACCGCCGCGGTTCCAGACGTGGCAGAAATTGAAACCCTGGCGCAGCAACGCCCGGGCGGAGGCGGCATCCTCGACCGGCGCACGGTTGACCTGCACGATAACCATGCCCGGGCGGAATCTTTCGCGGAAGGGCGAATCATCGGCGATCTCGGTCACGACCAGCCCGTCGACCTCGTCGGGCACCCGGTAGGTGCGGCGCAGCTCGTCGGTGAGGCGCGCCACGGTGATGCCGGTGAGAAATTCGTTGGAGGCCACGTTGTCTTCGGGCAGCCGGCTGAGCGCGACCTCCATTTCCGCCGGCTTGCCGTCGCGCACGTACTTTATCTTCACCTTGGTGCCGGGGGAAGTCTGGGCGATGATCAGCCGCAAGACCTCCAATGATTCCACCGGCTTGTCGTTGATCGCGACGATGACGTCCTCCTGCTTCAGGCCGGCTTTGGCGGCCGGGCTGTCGGGCGTGATGGTGGAAATGACCATCCCCTTGGCATCCTTCCCCATGGCTTCGGCCAGTTCCGGCGTGAGCGGGTCGACACCGACCCCGAGATAGCCGCGCGCGACGGTGCCGGTAGCGATGAGGCTCTCCATGACATTCGCGGCCAGGTTGATCGGGACGGCAAAACCGATGCCCATGCTGCCGTTGGTCGTGGACATGATGGCGCTGTTGATGCCGACCAGCCGGCCTTTCGCATCGACCAGCGCCCCGCCGGAATTGCCCATGTTGATCGGGGCGTCGGTCTGGATGAAATTCTCATAGCCGCCGACATCGTCGAGCAGGTGGAGATTCTTGCGACCCAGGGCGGAGACAATGCCCATCGTGACCGTCTGGCCGACGTTGAGCGGGTTGCCGATGGCAAACACGATATCGCCCACCCGCAGCTTGTCGCTGTCGGCCAGCGTGACCGTGGGCAGGTTCTGGGCGTCGATTTTGATGATGGCGATGTCGGTCTTCGGGTCGGTCCCGATGACCTTGGCCTTGAACTCGCGGTCGTCGGGCAGCGCCACGTTCAACTCGTCGGCCCCCTCGACGACGTGGTTGTTGGTGAGAATGTAGCCGTCGGGCGACACGATGACGCCGGAGCCCAGGCCCTCCTCCCGCGTCTCACGCTCCTGGTCGCCGAAAAACTGGCGGAAATAGGGCGGCAGGTGCTGGCGGACGATTTTCGCCGAGTAAACCGACACCACGGCCTGCTGCACGGGCTCGACCACGCTGGCATAACTGGCCACCAGGCCGGACTTCCCGTCGGCGACCGGCGACGGATCGATCTTGAGCACGGGTTTCGGCGGGGCCTCCTTGGCGCCGGCCAGGAAAAGAGCGATCGCGACGAGGGCGAACGCGTGGAGCAAGTTTTTCAATTTCATGGGGAAATACCCAAGGCAAGGCATGGCGGCACCATAGCCGCAATCCGGGTTCCGCACAACCCGGTCTCCACTAAAATCCCTTGATCTTGAAGAGGCTGGTGATGCTCTCGTTGCTGTTGATGCGCACGATGGCATCGCCGAGCAGACCCGCGATGCTGAGGGCGGTGATGGGCAGCCCGCGCGGATCGTTGGGAATGGAATTGGTGGTGATGAGTTCGTCGATCAGGCCCGTCTTGAGCCGCTCATAGGCCATCTC
>Ga0208687_1001563_pt1 | contig 10002 bp, 12 predicted proteins | sample June2015DPH_6_10_FD_184695 | JGI IMG/M metagenome (GOLD analysis project Ga0208687, IMG submission 184695) | Peatland microbial communities from SPRUCE experiment site at the Marcell Experimental Forest, Minnesota, USA - June2015DPH_6_100... | ecosystem: Environmental > Terrestrial > Soil >...
CTCACGTCTTCTTCGCCAGGCATTCAATTCAATTTTCTACGCTGAGAGAAATCCTCCATCAACGACTATTAGGGCTCCATTCACGTAACTTGATAAGTCACTTGCCAGAACCAACGCCATTCGTGCAATCTCATCAGGCTGCCCCATTCTGCCAAGAGGAGTCCTCATCTTGTACTCTATACCCGACAGTACGATATTCGGTTTGAACTTCATTGCTTCTTTTGCCACGTTCTTAGTGCCTGACGTCCATATTCCGCCTGGAACAAGAACGTTTATTCTAAAACCATGCTTACCGTACTCGCTAGCCAAAGCTCTTGATGGTTTGGGTTACTTATGGGGTTGTGTTGTTGAGGTTTTTTCGGGTGTCTTTGATTTTGCTTAGTAGTTTTGTTTCGGTGGTTCTGGGGGATTAGTGTCGGCTGGGGGTTCGGTGTCGTTTGGGTTGCCTGCGGGGGTGATTGTTACTTCGAATATGGCGCCTGTGAGGTTTTTGCCTTCGGCTTGTTCTAGGATTTGCATGGTAAGCTTTGGGATGGTTAGGCGTCCGTCGACGGCTACTTTTGCCAGGAACTCTTCTTCGCCGTAGCCCTCTTGGTTGAGTGGTTTGAGGCTGACTTTTAGCAGTTCGCCTGCTTCGATTTTGTATTGCCACCGCAGAAGCGTTGGTATCGCGAGGCGGTTGTGGCGTTGGAGTTTAGCCTTAAATGTTTCCTGCTGGGTTAGCGGCATGTACAGTGCACCTTTTCCCATCTTTCCCTATCTTTCTATATCTCTCCGCATCTTTTTGTATCTTTCCCCATCTTTTCACACCCTAACCTAAACCCAAATCAAACCCTAAACCAAAAAACCAACCCAAAACACAAACATCCAAAAAACCCTCCCCCCTACTATTAACAACAAAACCACCACAAAAGCAACAACGAAAGCCACAAACAAACGAAAAAGAGGGATTACTAGCTTTCTTCTTGAGGTAACCCAATCTTCCGCAAGTAATCCCTCGCATATTTAGGATTATAAGCTAACAACTCCTTGCTTCTAAGCAATCTCCTCTCAAGCCTATCTAATGCCACTCTAAAAGTTGGTTCAACACCCCACCCTTCACTTGCACTAAAGAAAGTTCCCCTCACCGTCCTAAACTGCAAACGGCAATGAATCAGCGGTGTTCCCCGAAGGCTTGTGTTGCGATGGCTTTTCATGTAGACGAAAAGTGTTCCTAACTGGAAAGCGTCTTGGTATCTGTGTGAAAAGGAATCGAATTCTTCCATCATGAACCCTTGTTGCTCAGGGTTTATCTCCACTCCTTTAACACCGAACTGCACTGATATTTTCCGCTCAGCAGCAGCTTCTAACTGGGAGATTGGCTCAAGAAAATCAAGCTTCGTCACAATACCAACCAGCCGTTCGTTTGAAATAACTGCTAAACAGGAAATGTCATGATCATGCATCTTTTTCTCTGCTTCGCGCAAGCTCATTTGAGATTCAACCGTAATTACTGGTCTTGCCATTATGCCTTTGGCTGGAACACTTAAGGTTTCAATTTTTTCTCCGACTATATCTCCTGTCGTCTGGTGCCTTTGAGGCCAATAAATATTCTCCAAAATATCTTGAATGCTAATCATACCCACAAGTTTCCCACTATCCATAACTGGAACATGCGAAATACCATACTCTCTCATTGAACTAAGAACTGCTCCCACAGACCGATTTGCTTCAATCGTGTGAGGTGCTCTCGTCATAATCTTCTCTATCGCAATGTTACCCCAATCTTCAATTACAGCCGCATGAATAATATTCTCGTCCGTAACAAACCCCAAAAGCTTATTTTTCTCAAAAACCGGAAGCTGCCTCATCCCACTCTCAATCATCAACTTAGCCATTTTACTGAGAGAAAAATCAAAAGTTACTGAAGGTGCAGCCTTCATCAATGTTCTAACCTTAGTTGTTGCAGGATCAAGTCTTGACCTTAGAATCGAACGCCGTGTAATCATGCCTTCATATTTGCCTTTGTCATTTAAAATAGCTAAAACTGGAGGCATAACTGTTTTGAATGTTTCTAGGCATCTGGAAAGTGTATCGCTTTCTTGAACAGTATTAAACCCTTTTGAATAAACATCTCTAGCAGAAACTGAGCTTGCCATAAATAATCCCTTCTCATTTATTGTAAAAGTAGAATTTAAACGTTGCAAAGCCAAGCCAACCAAGTAAGCAAGGGGTTTTCTTTATTAGACTTCTAAGGGTTAAATTATTTACATAATTTCTGTCAAGAACTCAGCGGTTTCTAACCGACCCCACCCTCGCAATAGACACTAATAAGTAAAATTCTTCTATTAAAAATGACGCAATGTTCTATAGCAAACAATAACAAAATCCAGCAAAAAATCAAGAAAAATACAGAAAAAAAGACCCAGTTTTAGATAAAAATAGGGTTCTGTTAAGTTGGTGTTAGATGGTCTTTTCTGTTAAGTTTCGTGGGATGTTTTTCTCGGTGTTTTTCTCCGTGTTAACTTTCGTGGGATGGCTTGCATTCTGAATTATCGTCATCCATTTATTTTCACCTTCAACCTTTATTCCGCAAGCCTCAGCAGGAGTTTTTCCGTCTAAGCCTTCATGCGGTCTTACATAGTTGTGATATATTTGGTAGCCTTGAAGGATTGGTGTACGCTTACGCTTTAAGCCACGCATGGTCTTTTCTCTGTCTCTGATTTCACCGTTCATTCTTTCCATTTTGTTATTGTTTTGCGCCTTCACATTGTCTGCAGCCTGCTGAATACAGGACGCGAGTTCCGCGTAGACTGCCTCGGGATCACCATGCTTGTTCAAGTACCTAAAAGCGCCGAGGTCCAACGCTTTGACAGCCACTTCCTCTCTTTCTTTTCCTGTGAAAAGTATAAACGGGGGGCTATTTGCAACCTTTTTTAATTCTTCAAGAAATTGGAGTCCGTTTTTTCCAGGCATTTCATAATCTGAAACAACAACGTCATAATGAAACTGCTGCAGTTTCTCGAAGGCTTCATCAACGGAGGTAGCCGTTTCAACCTTAATTTGGCCCTCCATTTCCAAAATTTGCTTGGAAACCATCAAGAAACAGTCATCGTCATCGACATGCAAAACTCTCAAGAAACGCTCAGTGTCAGTTAACTGCAACTCAACCATTGGTCGAGAAGCTGTCTCAGCCATTAGGCATGTCGGTTCAAGTTTGATTGTGACTGCTGCATCTTGGTTTCTCTGCAGTTGTGTTGTACTGTTCATATGTTGCACTTCACTACACATAGTCACTATCGTAAGTCTTAATATAACTGTTATTTTAGGATTCGACATATTCCTAAAACCGATATATGTCCAGAATTTTACCCGTCAGGAACTTCTTGTGACATTACTGATGCAAGAACCAAGCCCATCCTGTACGATCTACTGAACTCCTATAACTTGATAAGTGAAGATAGTAGGGGTTTTTGGAAATGCCATTTAGAACAGATAGGGTTCTTGGTTTCTCGCTTCGTTTCCTGTTTCTACAACTATGGGAAGCACTTCTTTGAGCTCTCTGAACTGCTCGAGCACTGTCACGCCGAGTTGCGTGATCGCGTAGACTTTTCTTCCTTTTCCAATGATCTTCACTTCAACCAATCCCTGCTTAATCAAGAAGTCAAGGTACTCCTTCAGCACGCCGCAGTTGACGTTAGCCTTGTTCATGACGTGCGTCAGCTTCAACGGACCCATGTGATCCAAGACCTCCAGGATATCCACATGCATTTCCAGTTGAGATCGTTTCATCGTTTCAGCCCTCTCTTCTGCCAAGCAAACTCAAGTTTACCTCGGCACGCTTGAAAATGATGAGCCTGTTCTCAAACGCGGTAACCATGTCGTCTAACAGTATTTTTTGCAGTTCCACAGAAAGTCCTTTGATTTTTTCACCGAAAACCGTGGCCATCTTAGCTTCCAACTCTTTTCTACCTTTAACTGCTAACTGTTGGTTCAAACTATTTTCCTCCAACCCTGTTGCTGAACAGGTAAGATTCAAGGTACTTAACTCATTTATGAAAGCCAATTTAATATTCAAGATTTGAATTGTGAATACACTTTCCAAGCGTCCGTCTTACCGCTTACGAATGTAGAATTTGTTGAGTTCCCTATTTAACAAAGTAGTGTAAGACTGAGAGCATTTGGCCAAGGGTTAGGCATCCTTTGATTCTGCCTGAAAAAGACTGTTCTGGTGCGGGAATATTCCCGATTTCAAGCATCAATTCCCCGACCGAAACGATCGGAAACGATTGACTTTACAGAGGCACACATTTGTCTAGAGCTGTTGCCCTCCTTGGAAGCTACCGCAAACGTTCTCGGCACATTGGGCAGACTGGATACCTCAGTTCACGGATCGTCTCCTTTATACCGCAGGAGAAGCAGACGCAGATGTTGCATTTCGGACAATGCCAGTACGCCGTGGAAACCACAAACGTCTTGATCGTTGACAGCAACAAATCCACTTCACGAACCTTCAAGTTGATTCTCCAAAAAAGAGGCTTCGCAGTTGTCGTAGCCGAAGACAGCAAGAACGCTCTGGAGAAGATTAAGACTAACCGTTTCGATGCGGTTGTGATAACACTATGCTTCCGTCGTCTTCAATTCTTGCAACTTGCCAATCATAGCGTTGCTTGATTACTGCCTGTCCTATCTGTTTGTGAATTGGCTCAAGTGAAGGGCATTGGTGTTTCCGTGAAAGCAACAATATATCATTTACAGAGTCAGCTTTGTTCATTCCGTTGAATACAACGAAGTCAATTGGACTTAGAATCGGCTTCACGTCAAATGGGTCTAGTCTTAGGGCTTTTAGTGGCTTGCACATTGCTTTGTTGATTGTCTTTTCCGCTTCAGCTCTTCCTTTCGCATGGGCAATTTCTCGAAGCTTCTTTTCTTGTTCTTCAAAATTTTCTTCTTTTTTCGTGATGGCCAAAACGGATTTTTCGTAGTTGTCCAGCCAAGTTCTAGGGGCCTGACCTTTAGCCTTAAGCTTAAGCTCAAGCTCGGATACTCTTACTAACTTGTTGCAGCATGGACATACGCAGAGAATTTTTCTGAAAAGCTGGTATTCTTGGGAAAGTTGTGACATTTCTATACCCCTTTGTATGACACTTTATGGTCTTCGATTGCGTCTCGTATTGATTTTTGACGATTACTTAGTTTTGCATTTCCGCTTTTTACCTCAACAAAGCTTATTGAGTCAACGTTGTTTAATGAAAGACCATTAAAAGTTATCAAGTCTATTGGGTCTCCAAGAAATCGGGAATCAGGTACAACCCATTTGAAGTCGGCCATAGTTGGCAGGATTTTCTCCAAGTTTTTGCCTATGTTTACCGCTTTAGTAGTTACTTGTGCCTTCTTGGTTGCCCGCATGACCGCACATGGCTTTGGATGGTAAGACTCCCGCCGAAGCGTGCGGAATAAAAATTGAGGGAGAAAACAAATGGATAACTCTGATCCAGAATGCCAGCAAAGAAAATTAGGGTTTTTTGGATTGAGTTACCTTATTTTTCAGAGAACTCCGAATATTCGCAAAGCCAATGGTAATACTACTGACCCCAATATCAACAATAATATTGGAACTATTACTTTATAGGTCATTGTCGTTAGTGTGCTAACATTTGTAGATAGTTATCTTACTGACTCTGACATGTCTGACAAAGTCAGAGTTTCTAAGGTTCGTAAATAATCTTTGTCAACTTTTGGAATTAATCCAAGTTGTTGTTCGTCGCCAGTCATAAAGCATTTAGATGAAGGAACTGATAATTCAAAAAAGTCAACAGTGCAAATTTGGCTTTGAAAATCCAAAGTAATGTTTCTCGGAGATGCATTATACATGCCCAATACAAGATACCCGTTCCAACCTGGGTCAATCTGGAGCCCTGCCAAAAGAATTAGACCTTTTCTAATGTAATAGGACTTCATTCCAATCTGAGCAACGATGTCGCTTGAGAGCTTTATTTTTTCTAACGTAGTCATTAATGCAAAATCACCCGCTTTAAGTGTGAAACTCCGTTTCACTTCCAAATCAATCTCGCTTTCCATTCCGCTAACCAATGCTCTTTTGCCAACTCTTAGATCATAACTTGCTGGTTGCAAACTAGGTTCCATAAAAGGGTCGATTGACAGTTTACCATTCTTAATCGCTTCACGAATTTGGGCGTCGGAAAGTAACACAGATTTACCCTTACACATTTTTAGGAGCTTTTTGCTTATAAATTGCTATTATACATGAAAAAAGCAAAACTCTTCCATTCATCAAAAAAGGTAATATATGAAATCATCAAATTGAGCGCATGATCCTCGCAACAATGAAAAACTCAAATAGATAATCACTACAAAAGACTGATTGAGGGAAAAAATGAGCGGGAAAATTGAAGACATGCATCCACAATGCCAAACTACAAAACAGTCTTACAAGCATTAGATATAGATTAGCAAGTCAACCGAAAAAGAAACTCTGAATGCTCGTAGTAAACGAAAACAAAGTCATCCCACGACAGTTAACAGAAAAACCCATCCAACACTAAGTTACCAGAACCAAATTCTGTCACCCGATTGTTAACAGGGAGAATTATCGCCCACAGAGTTACCAGAACCCTTAATTGGCTTATTTAAAGTGTAAGGATGAATTGTTCTATTTTTGGTTCTGTTAAGTTGGTGTTAGATGGTCTTTTCTGTTAAGTTTCGTGGGATGTTTTTCTCGGTGTTTTTCTCCGTGTTAACTTTCGTGGGATGGCTTTTACTGCGAGGATACTTAGAGCATACCATGTTGAGGTTGTTGTATCCTTGATACACCAACAAAACTTTTAACGCTTATTTAACCAAAATGAATAGTGTGTTTCGCTAAAGAGAGAACTTAAATGGCAAAGTGCCCAAACTGTGGAAAAGAGGTTTCTAAGCCTGACAAATCATTCAAGAACATGGTTTTCCACGTTGAAGCCTACACATGCAAGAAATGTGGTTACTGCTTCAAAGTGATGGGTTAGAGTGATTCTACCGGTTCCAGACTGGTGGTTTAACACTGTGTATACAGGCGGCGGAGTCCTTGTGGATTTAGGAAGTCACATAATTAACCTTCTAAGATGGTTCTTTGGTGAGATAGTTGAAATTAAAGGTCAATTTGGGCATAGGTTTAGTATGGATTTTTAGGATTCAGCAATGTGTTTAGCAAGGTTTAATTCAGGTTCCGTTGCCAGTGCACTAGCCAAGGCTTCGGGTAAAACAGTAATCATCAAAGAACAGGTTTTATCGCCTAGTAATCATGGTGTTTATGCAGTGTTTAATTTTATTTGAGGTTTGAGAAGCAATGATTTTCCCACTATCATCATCTGACATTAGTTTGTGGCTTGCAGTGACGGCTGTAATACTTCTTATTACCTCTGAATTGTTATATGCGTCGCCTGGGTATTCTGCAAGAGTTGCCATTGATAGGAATCTTTTACGGATGGCTGCTATTGGGTGCGGTTTATGCTTTTTCGTTGCGGTTATCATGCGCATTATGGGTATTCTTTGATTGCTGTTTCCTTCAATAAAAGGCAAAATATTATGGAAGAAGCGTCAAGACTAAACTAAACTGTCTCTATTTTTAGCGTAAATCGTGTTCGTCAGTTATTCTGCCAACTATTTTAGTTGCGGCTGACGTTCACCTGAACTTGATTATAACCCATACGCTTAATAGCCAATTAAATTTCTGAGTCTAAAGGAGGAAAACTGCTTCGTTCGCTGTCGGGCACATGGCATTGGCGTACCTGTTAGGTAAAGGTTCCTCAAAGCCGCTGCGAATTAAACCTAACATTCCGCTACTGCTGGTTCTTTCCATAATCCCTGACATAGACATAATTTTCGATTTGTTAACCGGAGCCCAACTTCACAGAGGCCCATCCCATTCAGTGGTAGTCGCGATTGTTGCATTTATTCCGTTCTTTATTGTTTATCGCAAAAAAGCGATACCCTACTTTCTAGCGTTAATTTCACATTCGCTTATAGGGGACTTCTTCATAGGCGGACATGTGCAACTGCTTTGGCCTTTATCAACAACCCAGTTTGGGCTTCAAGAGTTAGGGTCTTACTACATCAGCATTTTTAACCCAATAAACATAGTTCTCGAATTAACTTTATTCACCATAGCAACCGTCGTCTTATACAAAACTAATGACTGGAAAGTTTTCTTCACAAACAACAAGTCCAACCTCATATTGATTATCCCTATCTTCACAGTTTTGCTACCAACAACAATCGGCTACCCATTTAGCGCACCATTACTTACGACAGAGCCGTTTCTAGCACTAGCGCACCTGTTTTACCTTGTGCTCTTCAGCATAGCAGTTCTAAAAGCACTCCTTTCCATATACAAACATAGGTTCAAACCTTCAATAAACTCTAAAGGCTGAACATAAAAGCGCATCAAGAGCCTATTCCATAAAAGTAACTACATATAGGATGAGCTATAGACTGCACAGAGCACTGGTTTTCTCTCATTTTTTGGTTTTCTTTCAGGCTCTGGATAGTGGTTTTGTTATGTTGAAAGTATGGGTTTTTTCAAGCAATATTTATATCGAAAGCACTGCAATGAAATCATTTTAACTAACCTGTCAGGCGTTGGACCAATTTGTACTGCGCTTATGAAAACCTCTTGGTGGTAAAATAAATGCCGTTAAAAACCGTGAAGAAAGATGCGGCAGATGCCTTAACGTTAGAATGGGTCTTGCAAGTTAAAAATTACAAGTTAACCCTTGACAAAAACCGCTGTGTTGGCTGCCAAATATGCAGTTTAGCCTGCCCTAAAGAAGCCATAAAAACACAAAAGCAACCTAAAATTCAAGGGGAAAAGGCCAAAAAAGCCAAAGTGGACATTGACTTGACAAAATGCAACTTCTGCGGAATCTGCGATGTCACCTGTCCTTATGGCGCAATCAAAGTTACCTTGAATGGTACACATGACCTTTCTATCTTGGCGAAAGAAAGTTACCCGCAACTAGTTCGAGACATAAAAGTCGATACTCGCCAGTGCCAGAAGGAATGTGTAGAATGCGAAACCGCATGCCCACTATCACTTATAAAAATTTCTAAAATTGGTTATGATGGCAAACCAGTCGAAAACATAGACGCCTTGTCACCGAGCCAGAAAAAACGCGTCCAAGTCAACCTTGACATCCAAAAAGATTACTGCCCAACCTGCAGAGTATGCGAATTTAAATGCGGTCCAGGCGCATTAAAAGTCAAAAAAGCCTTTGAAGGAATAATCGCCATTAATCAGGAGAAATGCCCTGAAGGCTGCACAGACTGCCTTGACGTTTGCCCCATCACAGGAGCATTAACGCTTGGCGAAGACAAGAAAGTTCACGTTAACGAGTTATTCTGCACTTACTGTGGCGCATGCAAAAACGTTTGCCCAGTAGATGAAGCATTAACAGTTAAACGCACAAAAATACACCACACACCCATCCACTCAGGCACATGGAACAAAGCATTAGAAAGACTAACCTCACCATACGACGCGGTTAAAGAATTAAAAACCCAAGCTGACGAGAACAGGCGCAAAGTAGTTTCCAAAAGATTCGTTTTAGAGGAGACAGTGAAATGAGCACACCACAAGCACCCAAACAACCAGAAACCCCAAAACCAGAAGAACTACGAGTCGGCGTTTTCATCTGCCACTGCGGCTTAAACATCGCAGGCACAGTAGACGTTAAACAAGTTGCCGAATACGCTAAAACCATTCCAGACGTCGTATTCGTTAAAGAAAACCGTTACACGTGCGCTGACCCAGGACAAGAAGAAATCCGAAAAGCCATCCGCGAGCAGAAACTCAACCGTGTTATCGTTGCCGCTTGCTCACCAAGAATGCACGAACCCACCTTCAGGCGCACAGTTTCAGAAGCAGGCTTAAACCCGTTCCTTTTCGAGATGGCTAACATCCGAGAATTCGCTTCATGGTGCCACCAGAACACTCCGCAAGAAGCCACTGAACGAGCAAAAGATGCC
>Ga0208687_1001565_pt1 | contig 9993 bp, 4 predicted proteins | sample June2015DPH_6_10_FD_184695 | JGI IMG/M metagenome (GOLD analysis project Ga0208687, IMG submission 184695) | Peatland microbial communities from SPRUCE experiment site at the Marcell Experimental Forest, Minnesota, USA - June2015DPH_6_100... | ecosystem: Environmental > Terrestrial > Soil >...
GGGGTGTCTTGATCGGGTTTGGCGAGAATGATGCCGCTTCCATAGGTCACGAAACCCGCATTCTCCATGGCCCCGCCGTAAAGCGGAATGGCGACTTCATCGAGTTTGTCGTAGGGATAGGGAATACCGAAGTAATTCTCCAGCAAGCTCACTATGGCAAGAGTAGTCTCGGCGGCGTATTTCGCTTCGGAGTCGCGGCCGTGAGGCACTACGATGCGCACGCGGGTGTTCTTCTTTCCGGTGGCGCCTGCGTCGACGAATTCGAGGTCGCCGACGGCAATGGCCACCAGATAGCTCGGCAGCGGCTTGGTCTCGGCGAATTTCACTACTTTCATGCCATCGCCACTGTCGGTCTCGGACACCATAGGGGCATTCGATAGAGCCACCTGGTCCTTCTTAACCCGCAACGTCAACTGCCAGGGGACCTTGTAACTTGGCTCGTCGAAACAGGGGAATGCCCGTCGAGCCCAAATCGCCTCGAACTGCGAGTAGACGTACCAGCGGTCCCCATCTTTCATCTGAAAGATTCCCTGCTGATCCTTGCGACTGATCTCCCCCTGGTAAACGACGCGGAGCGTCGCTGCGCCGGGTCCGACGGGATGGTCGAAGGTAAAGCCGACGTAGTCTTTCGGCTCGCTGGTGACCTTGGCTGCCAGCTTTTCGTGGCCGACAGTCAGGGTTGCATCCTTCACGGTGAGCCTTTCGCCGTTTAGCCACAGGAGCGAAGTTGACTTGGCGAGCTGGAGGTCAATTTCAACCGCCCCGACGAAGGTGTCCTGGTCCGGGACCACCGTCAGGTCCAGGCGGTAACGGACAGGCCCCACCTCATGGGCGGGAAGGCGGAACTTGGGTGGAATCGGGGGCTGATCCAGGACTTGGTCCGCCTTGGCGTTCCAGGCGTACAGAATCGCCAAGGTACACACCGCGATCAGGACTACAGTGGACTTGTGAACAAACCGTCGCATGATCTCTCCTCGGGCTGGCCACGCCCTCCATGTCGAGCACCACATTGGCCAGACTGTCACAAAGAATGATCCCTCGAACACGCCGAGGGATCATACCTCAGGTCAATTCGTTGCACAAGGCGACGCCCCGGTTTTCTTAGCCGCTTGCACCTGTCCGGTGCCAGTCGCGCACGGCGCGGGGAATCTCCTTGAGGTTCTGGATGGGGGTTCGTAAAGGGATGGCGCACTCTGGTCCGATCAACGGCACACCCGCTTCCAGAGCCCTGAACACTTCCTCGCGAACCTGCGGCGGTCCCTGTGCATACAGGGTGTTAGGAGTGTTGATGTTTCCTACCAGGGCGACCCGATTGCGCATCACTCGCACAGACTCTGCGGCATCGTTCTTGGAATCGAAATGGAATGCCGCTACGCCCGTCCGGGCAATGTACTCCATCCGATCCAACGTCCGTCCGCAAATATGGAGAATCAGCGGAACTGGAAGCCTCTGGACGAACTCGCTGTGAATCTCACGCAAGAACCTATCGTAATAGCCGGCGCTGACCAGGTCGCCCGTCGCGTGGTCAGGGAGGGTGAGTGCGTCCGCGCCCGCTTCGATCTGGGCCAGCCCGAACTGTACGGTGGCCTCCTTCAGTTTGTCCAGACACGCCGCCGTCTTCCCCGGATCATCCGCAGACATGAGCAGGAAATTTTCCAACCCGAAACAATCATATGAGAGGGTCCATGGTCCCATGGTCTTGCCGAGGATGGCCACCTCGCCGTCGAATTGCTTCTTGAGGATCTTAATCGCCTCGAGCACGCACTGGGTATCGTGGTGGGTCAAGAAGTTTGAAGGGATCCTGATCTCGTCCGGATCCCGCCAAAGGGGCTCGCTCGTGATCGCGGCCGGCCAGTTGTCCTTCTGTCCCCATTGGATCTTGCAGCCGAGGGCGGAAGACTGCTGGATGGTGGTGAAATAAGGCAGGATGGTGTCAAAGCCCAGCTCGGTATAGCTCGTGGCGCCCAGGCGGGCCATCAGCTCGGGGACGCGGTGGGCTTCCGGAAATGGCGCGTCCACCAGGTCCATGAGCGCGACCGTTACCACGGAGGTTGGGTTGCACACCGGGGTTCGGTCCACTGGCTCACGGCGCAAAGCAGCTAAGACGCGTTCACGACTATTCATGGGTTTCGCACTGGGTCCATTCCTGGTGAGAACCTTCGCATCCGCATCACGGAGTTTCTACCCGACGTAGAGTCGGCCGGGAAATATAATTCCCTTAACCCCAGATTTCCGACCCACGGCTGAGTGGTGATACGATTTGGCTTTATGTGGACCGCGGTATACCTCACTCCACTCCGAAGAACAATAGCTTTGCCCCAGGTTTGGTAAAGTCGAAAGAGAGGCGGCCGCGGGCGGCGGAGTCGATGTCGACCTTGACGCCCTCGCTCGCCCAATGCTGCGGCACGACCTTGTGCCGGGTCACGTACGAGTAGCGGCCCGCAGTCGTCGCGAAGATGACCACAGCGCCTTTACCGGAGCGGGCAGAGATTTTCTCGTGGATTTCGGGGCTGCCACCCACCAGCCCGGTTACCACTGGATCGCTTTCAGTGATCGCCTCGCGCACTTTCTTGTAACGGGCCAACATGCTACTGATGTAATGGATTCCCGCGTCGCCGATGCCCAGCAGGTCACCCCAGATGCCGTTCTGCCCCAAAACCAGCGAAGCCACGTTCACCTCCTGAGACGCCAGGGGGTCATCGGGGAAATAGTGAGTGAGAAAGAGGGTGGAAGGAATCCACTGGTCGAACCCTAGCGCTGAGCGGCAGATCCAGGTGCGTGCCGGGCCTTTATAAAAGAAGACGTTCCAATTGGAATTCTCGCGGTCAAAGGGAATGTCATAATTCATGTAATAGGGGCCGTTGTTAATCAGAAAGTATCGCCCGGAGGAAAGGAAGGACAACCCGACGGCGCGGCCGCTTTCCGTGACGTCAAAATCCACAATGGCGTCGGGGCAGGCCTTCGCCAGCTTATCGGCCATGCGCGACATCTGCTGGACCAGTTGGAAGGCGTAGGAATCCGCACGCTCCTGGGGCGAGTTGGAGGCGTTGCCGTGCGCGTGGCGGGGCGAATCGCAACCGTACTGGTCGATGGCGTCCCACGTGAAGTAGGTCGCGCCCAGACCTTTGGCCACGCGAATGAGTTGATCCGCAAAAACGTCACTGTAGCGGCTGACCAAACACATGGGATAGCTTTCTTCGGTTTCCCACACAGGGTGCGGTTTGCCTTCCTCGCCGCGCCAGGACATCACGCAGTCCTTGTTTTCGAGGTAGGCCTCGCTTGTGGCCGCCGCAGACGTGGGCCCAAACCATAGTCCCAGCTTCATGCCGTAGCCATCGAGCTGGGCTTTCACTTTCTTCAGTCCATCCGGGAAGCGCTTCAGGCTAACGGGCCAGTCGCCCGTGCGGGCGTACCAGCCCGTGTCGAGCACGAAGACGTCAATCCCTATACGGTGTGCGACATCGATCTCGCTCAGGATGCGCTCCTCGTTCATGGAGTCGAGATACTTCTTGCCGTTCCACCACTTGTTCCGTTCCTGGAAATTCCAAGTGTCGTAGAAAATGTAAGGCTGGCGACTCGCCAGGTTCTGGGTCAAGTGCTTCAGGACAAAGCTGCGGAAGGCTGACGCCAGCCCATCCTTGTCAGCGTCGATTGCGCCGGTTTCAAGCCATACGGTCTCATAACGGTGGTCTTCGTCAATGACCTGCCCCGTAAGGTAGTTGCCTTTAACGGCATGCAATGTCAGGGTGCGATCAGGATTGAGCTCGAAGCGAAGGAACGCATCGGGGACTTGCGATCCATGTTCATATGCCACCAGCATGCTGTGAAGGCCGTCCGACCCCACGATCATCGGCCCCATCACCTGGAGTCCCTTCTCAAAATCGCATGCTTCGAGAGAAACTTCCTCTATGGAGTAACTGTGCGACAGTTCCACAAAGTTGGAGAATCTGATCTCCTTTGATTGTGGGAGGCCCTTGAGAGACACTTCCAGATAGAGGAGGTCATCGCGGCCCAAAGGCTTGGTGATGGTGTGCTGCTTCTTGCTTTCTAGAGCGTAACGAAAGCGGATGATGGGATTATCATCAGCCATCCGAAACAGCATCTCCAGAGATAATTCAGGATGATCGGCGAGAGTCCCTCGATAGACGTATTCGGTAGTCCCATTTTCCAGACGTGAGGGTTCCCGGCTCCTCTCGAGGCTGGCAAGCGTGGCAGTGAGCCGTTTGCCGTCGACGTTAAACACCGGAGGGCCGATGCGATATTCCCGTCCCGACTTCCTGGCGCGGTAACTCCATAAGCAATCCCTGGTCCCCACCACAGATGCCTGTAACAATTGGTTCTCGAATCGAAGAGCCGATATGGGATAATCCCGGCCAAAAAGATCCCTTGACTGAGACAGCGCGGCGAGCAGAAGGATGAAATTCCTTCGGGACACATCGATTTTCGTGGTTTCCATCGCATCTCTCCGGGTGATCTAAACCGGGATTTTCATGTTGCTTCCCCGGGTAGCTAGGAGTATACACGAAGCGGCCTTACGCCACAGAACAGGGAAGAAAGAGGAAGGCGCGAAGGCTATTAATCTGGCGAACCAGCTCAACGGCGAGGAGCGTGAGAGACTGAGGCAGTGGATGGAAAAAGCCATGCCTGCACAAACGCCACCTGCGCCATGAATCGTGTGAGGGAGGGATTGGGCTTGGTGATGCAGGCCACGGAGGAGGAATCATGCAAAAGCGACGCGAGTTTTTGAAATCTCTGGCGGCGGGTTCCACGCTCGCTTCTTTCAGGCCGCTGGCGCTGCCTGCGACGGAAGCAGGACCGGTGCCGAGCGCGGCCTTGTCTCAGGAAGCTCAGGAGCTGCGCGGTGGGACGCTCTATCAATCGCCGAAGATCTTTTTCGGCGCCGACTACTATCCCGAGGCGTGGGACGAGTCTCGTTGGGATACGGACGTGCGCATGATGCGCGAAGCAGGATTCAACGTGGTTCGCATGGCGGAGTTCGCCTGGGCGCGCATCGAACCAATCGAAGGACATCTCGATTTCTCATGGCTCGACCGAATCGTTGAGATGCTGGCGAAGAGTGGCATCCAGACGCTCATGGGCACGCCCACTTCGCAGCCGCCAGCCTGGCTCTATCAGAAATACCCCGACCTCTATCCGGTGAATGAGCAGGGCATCCGCTACGGATTCGGAGGGAGATACCTCTATTGCTTCAACCATCCTGCACTCACCGAATACACACAGAAAATTGTTTCCAAGATGGGGAAGCGTTACGGCAGCAATCCCGCGGTGGTGGGCTGGCACCTCGACAACGAATTTGGTCACGTCACGCGAGAGTGCTACTGCAAGGAATACTGCGAGCCCGCATTTCACAAATGGCTTCAGGCACGCTACGGAACGCTCGACAAGCTAAACACCGCGTGGGGGACGGCCTTCTGGAGCCAGATCTACTCAGACTGGGCGCAGATTCCTCTCCCCCGCATGACCCAGCAGCAACACAACCCGGCGCTGCTCCTCGATTACCGGCGCTTCTGGAGCGACACGGTGGTGGGCTACATGAAATACCAAGCGGGATTGCTGGAGGAACTTGGGCCGGAGCAGTTCACCACTCACAACATCTGGGGCAAACCCGATCTCTTCGCTATGGCCCGCGTGCTCAACGTGGCGGGAATGAATTTCTATCCCGCTCAGGGTTGGGGGCGCCTGGAAGACAACGGGCTCGAGCTTGACACTTTCCGCGGCCTGAAGGACGGGAACTTCTGGGTGGTGGAGCAGCGCGGGGGTCGGCCCGGCTCGCAAAATGAGACCCTGGAAGCGGCGCCAGGATTGCTGCGGCTATGGGCGTATCAGTCCTACGCGCATGGCGCGGATGCGGTGATCTTCTTTCGCTGGCGCACGGCAGCCCGGGGCGGGGAAGAGTATTGGTTTGGCATTCTGAATCAGGATGGGCAACCCAACCGCCGCTATCGCGAGATTGCGGGCATGGGGAAAGAAGTGGCCGCCATCGCTGAACTCCTGCACGGCAGCACGACGAATTCCCAGGTGGCTTTCTATGTGGATTTCGAGAGCGAATGGGCGAAGACAGCGCCGGATGTGCGCGCGTTTGACGACCGCCATGCCGACTACTATCGCGCCTTCAAACGCCAAGGCGTGGATGTGGACGTCACGGGGCGCGGCCGCGACTTGCGCCGTTACAAGGTGGTGTTCGCTCCCATGCTCTACATGGTGAATCCGGAAATGGTCGAGCAGTTGACGAACTTCGTGAAAGCGGGTGGCACTCTGGTGCTGACGTTCCGTTCCGGGGTGAAGGAGTGGGACAACTCCGTCGCAATGCAGCCGCTGCCCGGCCGCTTGCGCGAGCTGGCGGGGATTGAAATCGAAGAGTTCGAACCGATCTTGAAGACTGATCCCGACCTGCACGATGGTGCGATTCCCATCGAAGGCTTGGTCGCGCCCTTTGCAGGGCGTAACTCTACGGGAACCATCTGGGCCGACATACTAGAGCCAAAGACGGCGCAGGTGCTGGCAAAATACGGGAAGAAGTTTTATGCCGGCAAGGCGGCGGTCACCCTCAATCGAGTCGGGCAGGGAGAGGTGATTTATCTTGGAACCCACTTGTCGCGAGAATTCGCGGAGGCGATGGCGACTTGGCTCACCGAGCAACGTGCCGTATCGAGAATCTTTCCCGTGCCGGAGCAAGTTGACATTACGGCGCGGGAGAAGGCAGGCAAACGAATCGTCTTCGTGCTCAATTTCAACGGGACGGCTCAGACCGTGTACCTGCCGCACGCTTTCCGGAACGTGCTCGCGCGGCGAGAGGTTTCAGGCGCAGTAACCATTCCGCCGCTGGATCTCCTTCTTTTGAGCGAAGTGTGAAAGCAGGTAGTGACCAGTTCGCTTTCCCGTCGCCGCATTGACATATCGCACGAATTCTACGCGCAACTCCGCGCCGCTACAACCTCAGCGCCTCCTGGGTACTGATGTCATTTGGGGGAAGTTGATTTTCCGTGCGGGCCTCTGAAGGCAGTCATTCCCGCGAAAGCACCGGTCATTCTCGCGAAAGCGGGAATCCAGTCCGACGACAGCACATTTCCAAAGGTTTGCGGAGTGGATTCCCGCTTTCGCGGGAATGACTAGACTCCAAATGACACCAGTCTGATTCCCGACTGCTCGCTGCACGAACCTCCGCCGGCTGCCATTCCGGAAAGTGTCTTGACCAACCGGCCACGGGAACTCCAGAACTTGCCGGCGGTGGCTCACGGTGCAGGCTTTCGCTCGTCTAAACCGTAAGACCATCAGTTACGTATAATGGATGAGAAACGAGTGTAAAGGGAGAAAGTCCTTATGAAGTCCCACTGCTTGCTCCTCTTGGGTATTCTAACCCTTACCGCTATGTCTTTGTGCCTCGCGGCGTCGCCCGCACCTGCGCAGGCCGCGGCAGGGAAAGCAGAGAAAGGCCGGATCCAGCCTCCGGTGACGTTGCGGGTGGACCCGCTCTTGATCGCCGAGGCGGGAGAGGTGTGGGGGCTGATCGCGTCCCCGAATAACCCCATCTGGCCAGGTTGGGACGCCTCCGGCACGCCCCTCCTGTTCTACTTGCCGGGGGAGCAGGACGTCCTAATCAATCACCCGCGCCCGCCCGAAGGGTTCCTCCCCTACGACGGCCCCGTCCGGTTTCCGGGTGGGCGGATTCTCCTGAAGAACGGGCCGACCCTCATCGAGTGGGACGGGCAGAACACTTCCAAGGACGTGGAAGGAATCCGGACGCTCGTCGTGGCCGACACCCTCTCCAATTTGAGAAGCCAGATGTCCGGCCTCCTGGAGGACGAGAGACCGGCGGCGGAAAAGGTCCAGGCACTGCGCTTCTCAGACTTGGCGATTGACCCCTATGACCAGCTCGCCATGGTGGTCCACGAGGCTTTCCACGTCTTTCAAGACAAACAGGCTCCCGACAAGGGCGCGAACGAGATGCTGCTGTTGTACTATCCCGTCCTCTCAGTCCAAAACAACGTGGGCTTTGCCCAGGAGGGGTCGGCCCTCGCGGAGGCCCTGCGCGCCACGGACGCCGCGGCGTTTCGGCGTGCGGCCGTGCGCTGGCTGGCGCTGCGCAAGGACCGCCGCTCGAGCCTCCCGCAGAAGGCCCTGGAATACGAGGACGGGACCGAATTCACCGAGGGATTGGCGAAGTACACCGAATACCGCCTGTTCCAGGTGTTGGAAGGCCGGCGCCCGGGGCCGGCCATGTCATGGGCGCAAGGGTTCGTTGGCTACGCCGACCTCGCGCCGCAGCGCGAAAGGCTCATCGAGAAGATGGTTCAGAACATGAGCGGCGCGGTCAATGTCAACAACGATCCCTACGGGACAGCCCCGCTCCGGATGCGGTTGTACTACTCCGGCATGGCTGTCGGCGTTATGCTCGACAGGCTCTCGCCCGGCTGGAAGAGCCGAATCTTCTCGCCGGATACCTCCCTGACATCCCTCGTGGAGGAGGCGCTGAAACCCTCGCCGGCCGACCTGGACCAGGCGCTTAAGGAGGTGGGGGGCGAAGCGGCCTATGCCTCCCTCGTGGAGAACAAGACCAGACTGGCTCAGGAGGGCAAGGCGCGCGCCGAGGCCGTGCTCAAGGAGATCGAAGGGGGCCCGGGCGTCGGCCTCATCGTGGACTACTCGGCGCTGGGTTCCCCTAAGCTCGCCATGTCTTTCACGCCCTTCGGCATCACGGTGGTGGACGGGGAGCGCACGATCTTCACGCAAATTCCCGTGAAGATCGCTTTTGGTCAGGAGGGCGAGGTGGCCCAAAAAGTGGCGGCGCCGCTCCTGCGAGACACCGGGCGGCGGCTCGTCCGGTTCCGGCTGCCTCAGGGCGCGACCCGAGCGGAGGTGGAGAAGGCCTTGGGCTCAGCGCAGACAAGCAGCGGCACGGTTGCCAATCTGGCGCTCGACCTTCCGGGCGCCACAGTAAAGGCCGCCAAGGCTCAAATCAGGTGGAGCGGCGAGGACCTGATCATCATCCTGCTGAAGGGCAGCGAGGAGAGATAGAATCGGGGAATGGGCCGGGCGTGCGAGCACTGGGAGGTGGATGAAAAACATGGTAGCGCCGACCCCGCAGGGCGGGGTCGGCACGTGCTGAGCTAAAGCTCAGCGCTACAACACGCCATTAACCCGGTCAGAAGCCGCGAGTGCATTTTTCATCAACCTGCTAGAGCGCGTAATTCCGGAACTTGCCGGCGGTGGCTCACGGTCCACGGTTTCGCTCGTCTAAACCGTAAGAGCATCAATTACGTATAACCGATAAGAAACGAGTGTGAAAGGAGAAAGTCCTTATGAAGTCCAACCGCATACTCCTCTTGGGTATTCTGATCCTCACCGCTATGTGTTTGTGCCTCGCCGCGCCCGCCCGCGCCGTGGAGGGGCATTTCGTGCGCACTGTGCAGGTCTCGGGCGCCGTGGATCTCGAGGTCCAGACGGGCTCCGGAACCATTGACGTGCGCACGGGCGACAGCTCCACCGTGCGCATCACCGGCACAATCCGGAGCGCCAGTGGCTGGTTCGATAGCACTGGAGCGGAAAACAAGGTGCACTACCTGGAAGCTAACCCGCCCATCGAGCAGCTCGGGAATGTGATCAAGATCGGTCGCATTGAAGACGAGGATCTGAAGCGTAACATCTCCATCAGCTACGAGATCGTGGCGCCTGTCGAGACACGACTGCGCTCGAGCTCCGGCTCCGGGGAACAGAATGTGAGCGGCGTGCGCGGGCCGGTGCAAGCATCTTCGGGCTCCGGCAACCTCAGGCTGACCAATATCGGAGACATGGTCAGAGCCTCGACTGGGTCCGGGCACATTTCCGTGGAAGGCGCGAAGGGATCAGTGCGCGCTTCGACCGGGAGCGGCGAAATCCTTGCCACGGGCGTGGCGGGCGGCCTGCACGCCTCGACGGGCAGTGGCAGCGTCACGCTGCGGCAGACCGCGCCGGGCGACGTGGAGGTGAGCACCG
>Ga0208687_1001568_pt1 | contig 9978 bp, 7 predicted proteins | sample June2015DPH_6_10_FD_184695 | JGI IMG/M metagenome (GOLD analysis project Ga0208687, IMG submission 184695) | Peatland microbial communities from SPRUCE experiment site at the Marcell Experimental Forest, Minnesota, USA - June2015DPH_6_100... | ecosystem: Environmental > Terrestrial > Soil >...
GAGCACATCAACCGCAGGAATTTTTCACCCGCGATCAAGATGCTGGATCGCCTTGGTAATCTCTACACCAACCTCGTGGCGGCGCGCGCCCGCGCCAGCCTGGTGTGACTCGTCAGCCGATGTGGCACGGACGTCTCTGTCATCCCGAGCCCTTCACTGTCATTCCGAGCGGAGCGAAGAATCTCGCTCTGCCCGTTCAGGGTAAACTCCGCGAGGAATCTCGCCCTGATAAGTCGAGAGTCGAGGGTCGAGGAGTTAAGAACTTTTCGACTCTCGACTCCTCGACTCGTAGGACTCCCTTAGCATAGAATGCCGACGTGGATCGAGAACGAAAAAAGCCGCAAGGTTCTCTGTTTGATGTAGTGGTGATGGCGGCCATCCCTCATCCGCTCACTTATCGTTTCCCGGATTCTCTTTCAGTTTCTCCCGGCCAGCGGGTACTGGTCCCCTTGGCGGCCCGCAAGGCGACGGGAATCGTGCTCCGTCCAACAGGCCGGCTGGCGCCTGGAATCGAGGTGCGTGAGGCGTTGCGCACACTCGATCCCGAACCTGTCCTCTCTCCGGAACTCATAAGGCTCGGGCTCTGGATTTCAGATTACTACCTAGCTCCGCCCGGGCAAGTCTTCCGTGCCATGTTGCCGCTGAGACACGAGACTCGCCGTGCTCGGCTTGTCCACCTGACGGATGAGGGAAGGGGAAAGATGCAGGAACTCCTGGCCAGCCTGCTGGAGGAGAGCCGTGGAAGCCAGGAAGTCGCTCTGCTGGCATACCTCGACAGGCGTCCCGGAGCTTCGGTTGAGATCCTCGAAAAGAAATTCCCCGACGCGCTTCAGCGGGCGCTGGCGCAGAAATGGGTGACGGTCGCGGAAGTGGAAAGAGAGCGCACGCGGCGGAAGGCTTTTGCCGTCCGGTTGGCAGGACCCTTGCCTGAACGCCCGCCCCGGCTTTCTCCCGTCGCACGAAGAATTATCGAGACGCTCGAACGACAGGGGCCTGCCGAAGATCACCGCCAGCTTCTCGATGCCGCCCGCGCGGACCTCGGCAACTTGCGCACGCTCAGCCGGGCGGGATTGATAGAACTTGGCGAAGCAGGCCCGCGCGGCCTGTGGCCCGGGAAGCGATCGGGGCCCGGAGAGGGCGGGTTTCCGGAGGGCGATAGGGAAGCCCCCCCCTTACTAACACCCGCGCAGTCCAACGTCCTCAATGACCTTTTCCCCCGGCTTGATTCCGGAGGATTCAGCGTCGTCCTGCTGCACGGCGTTACGGGGAGTGGGAAAACAGAAATCTACCTTCACCTGATTGCCCGCTGCCTGGAGCGGGGCCGGTCCGCCCTGATGTTGGTGCCGGAGATTGCGCTGACCCCGGCGATGCAATCCTTGTTTTTTTCGAGATTCGGAGAACAGGTCGCTTTGCTGCACAGCGGACTGACTGAAAGGGAACGGGACGATGCCTGGTGGCGCGTCCGCCGCGGCGAAACAAAAGTGGTGCTGGGAACGCGCTCTGCCGTCTTCGCTCCCCTCGCGAACCTGGGTGCGGTGATCGTGGACGAGGAGCACGATTCGAGCTACAAGCAGGATGAAACGCCGCGCTACCACGGAAGGGACGTGGCGGTGGTGCGGGCGCAGCTCGCCGGCGCCGTGGCTCTTCTGGGCTCCGCTACGCCATCACTGGAATCTTACTGGAATGCGCGGCAGGGCAAATACCACCTGGCGAAACTGGAAGAGCGCATGGGGGGCAGGAAACTGGCTGCGGTCGAGATCGTGGACATGCGGCAGGAGTTCCGCGAGACGCACACGCATGTGCCCGTCTCACGCCGCCTGAAGGAGGAAATCGAGGCGCAGGTTCGAGCCTCCGCGCAGACCATGCTCCTCCTCAATCGGCGAGGCTACTCGTGGTTCCTGTTATGCCGGAGCTGTGGCCAGACGCTGCGCTGTGTGAATTGTTCCATCTCGCTCACCTATCATCGCCGGGAGCACCGCCTGATCTGTCACTACTGCGGTTACTCGATTGCTGTTCCCTCCGTTTGTCCGATTTGCGGAAGTGAATACCTCCACTATGTCGGCGAGGGAACTGAGAAGCTCGAGCAGAAATTCGCCGAGCTTTTTCCCGGCGCGCGGGTGGCCCGCCTGGACCGCGATGTGGCCCGGCGCCGTAGCGAGTTCCTTCGCGTGCTTTCGGATTTCCGGGAGGGGAAGATCGACATCCTCGTGGGTACGCAATTGATCGCGAAAGGGCATGATTTCCCCGGCGTTACTTTGGTCGGCGTGGTATCTGCGGACATTGGCCTGGGCCTGCCCGATTTCCGGGCCGCAGAACACACTTTCCAGCTTGTAACCCAGGTGGCCGGTCGCGCCGGCAGAGGTGACGCCCCGGGCCGTGTTCTTGTGCAGACCTTCTTTCCCGATCACTACGCCATTCGCCTTGCCGCAGACCAGAACTATGATGGGTTTTTCAGTAAGGAGATGGGTTTCCGCCGCATGATGCATTATCCGCCCATCACCGCTCTCGCCAACGTCGTGGCCCAGCACGAGAAGCTGGAGAGGGCCGCACAGGTGGCAAAGGAGATGGGAGAATTCTTTGCCAAGGTCGAAGGGCAGTTCCCAGGCATCAAGATTCTCGGTCCCGGACCGGCTCCTCTGGCCAAAGTGGAGCGCCGCTATCGTATCCAGTTCCTGCTGAAATCGGTTTCACGCGCCCGCCTTCATGCACTGCTGAAACAACTGGCCGACCACTGCGAGCGGTCGGGGGTCCAGACGCGCGAGGTGATGATCGATGTGGACCCCGTCAGCATCATGTAGGGCTAGCGTACTGCGAAAGGCGTGGGGACGAAGGTGAGAAGGAAGATCAATGCCGCTACGAGGGCAAGGGCCTTTCTCACTTTATCGAGCGGTTCTGAAGGAATCATCACCACCGGGTGACGAAGACCGAGAACAAGCAGGATGGCAGCCCAGACCATCCAGCCCGCCCAGCAGAAAACTCCGAGTGGGACCAGTGCCAGGAATAATCCCCGCGAAACAGTCTTGTGCCTCTCGCCCAGAACCGCAAAGAGGATGTGGCCACCGTCGAGTTGGCCCATGGGAAGCAAATTGAGAGCGGTAGCGAATAATCCCACCCAGGCTGCACAGCCTATGGGATGCAAAGAGATGCTGGCGGGGTTTAAGCCGGGCCGTAGGATTTTGCCCAGAAGTACGATGGTAAGCGGGTTGCCCAGCGTGATGGTGTCCGGAATATTTATCGGCGTCACCGCTTGGGAGTTCAAGGCTGCTATTACCAGAGCGGGAATGGCGACGATAAACCCCGCCAGCGGGCCGGAGATCCCGATATCGAAAAGCGCACGGCGGGTGGTGATGGGAGTTTTGATTCGAATGAAAGCGCCCATGGTTCCGATTAAGGTCGGAGCGGGGATAAAGTAGGGATAACTTGCCTGGATACCATAATACCGGCAAGTGAAATAGTGTCCCAATTCGTGCGCCAACAGGATGCTGAGAAGCGTGAGGGAGAATGGCAACCCGAGCGTTAGCGTGGCCGGGTTATGGAGGATGCCCGCGAAGAAAGCGCGCGAGATATCCCAGTCGAAGGCGGGAAAGTTACGCTCGTAATTCAGGGCGATGTGGGCGCCCACGATTAGGGTGGTCAGAAGCGTGAGGAGAAACAGGAGGCAATGAAAGATGGGCGAGTTGAACCATCGCCGCCGAGGCCGGCCGAAACTCCAAGGCGCCGGCGGTTCCACACGTGGCACACTTAGCCCCCGAAACGGGTCCCCGGGGCCAGGCCGGATATAGAACTCATCGCCCATAGCAAAGGATGCGAAAAATCTACTTTCGCCTGCTCGTCTGAGTCTGTAAATAGTCTAGGGGAGCGTTTGCAGTTCCTTGCCGGGTTTGAAGCGCACGGCCTTGCCAGGCGGAATGCTTACTTCCGCGCCCGTCCTGGGATTGCGGCCGATTCCGGTCTTGCGGGGTTTTACGTTAAAGACACCAAAACCGCGAAGTTCAATGCGGTCAGCTCCGGCCAGAGCCTTCTTCATGGACTCGAAGACGGTCTCGACAGCGACTTCCGCCTTTGTCTTGGTGATACCTGTGCGATTGACGACGTCGTTAATGATATCCAGCTTTATCAAACGAACCTCCTGAAAATACAGCTCTTAATCCTAAAGAGTGGTTTCGGCATTGTCAAGAATTTTCTCCTGCATTATGATGCTGGTCAGTTTTCGCTGCCGGGCAGGTTCGGTGTCACTTTTGCTTCGTGTGCGACGGCGACCAAACTCAAACGAGGATATTCTAATATGCCGGTAAAGAATGATCGTTGGATCCGCAAAATGGCTCTTGAACACGACATGATCAAGCCCTTCGTGGAAAGCCAGGTGCGCCAGAACGTGATTTCCTACGGCGTTTCATCCTATGGTTATGATCTAAGAGTTGCTGACGAATTTAAGATATTTACAAATGTTAATTGTACTGTTGTGGATCCTAAACACTTTGACGAGCGTGCGTTCGTGGAATTCAAGGGGCCGGTGTGCATCATCCCCCCCAATTCGTTTGCCCTTTCGAGGTCCGTGGAATACTTCAAAATCCCTCGCAGCGTTTTGACCGTGTGTGTGGGGAAATCCTCGTATGCGCGTTGCGGAATCATTGTCAATGTGACGCCGTTGGAGCCGGAGTGGGAAGGGTTTGTAACGCTTGAAATCTCCAACACCGCGCCCCTGCCGGCGTGTGTTTATGCCAACGAGGGCCTGTGCCAAATCATCTTTCTGGAGTCTGACGAACTCTGCGAGACTTCCTACAAGGATAAGAAAGGGAAGTACCAGGCACAGAAGGGCATCGTTTTGGCGCGGGTTTAGCGTTGTGAGTCGTCAGCCGTCAATATTCAGTGGTCAGTAGTCAGTTGTCAGTTGTAGGGCAGATCTGTTCCGTAGTGCTGTGGCCTGTGCTGGGCCTTTCAGGCGGCTAGACAAAGCCATCCTGCTGTCATCCTGAGGAGTCCGCCATTCTTATTGGCGGACGACGAACCCGCCGCGGCGGGTCCGCAGTTACTGCCTCCACAAATGCCGGGATTCTTCGCTCCGCTCAGAATGACAGCATGGCAGAGGAGTGCACGCACTTCACGCTGAGCAGCGCAACCGAAAGAGTCGTACAATGATGAACCGGGATGGAGTGAAGAGGGCCTTGATGATGAAGTTCGGCTTGCTGCTGTTTGTTCTTGCTCTGTGCGGGTTGCCTGGATACGGAACAACCTCGCAACATCCCACACCTCCCGCGGCGCCTCAGCCTGCGGCAGCGATGGAGTCCAAGGCCACAGCAGGTCAACGACCGGCCGGGGCAGCGCAGTTAGAGGCACATTACGTCCTGACGCCTGAAAAGCGGGCGAAGGCCATCGCTTATTCGCGCGCTCAGTATCTCCTGTATTTTGCAGGTATCGCGCTTTCCCTTGCCATTTATGGTTTCTTTTGGCGGATGGGATTCGCTGTGGTCCTGCGAGAATGGGTCCGGCGGGTCTCCGCGCGGCGCTTCGTGCAGTGCGTTTTATTTGCCCCACTCTTTTTGGCCGCGGTACGAATCCTGGAGTTCCCCCTGGATTACTATTGGGGCTTCACGCTCGAACACCGTTATGACCTCTCGACGCAGCGCTTCTGGTCCTGGATGGCCGACTGGGTGAAGGGCCTTGGCCTTACTGCTGTGACGGGAATTATTCTCGTATGGGTTTTTTACTGGCTGGTGCGGCGGAGTCCGCGAGGCTGGTGGCTTTACTTCTGGCTTGCTTCAATTCCCATCACATTGGTTTTCATCCTCATCGAGCCGTATGTGGTGGAGCCGCTCTTCTACCGCTTCACACCTCTTGAGAAGACCCAGCCCGCTCTGACCGACCGCATCGAGAAAATGTTGGGACACGCCGGCCTCACGATTCCCCGCTCGCGCATTTACGAAATGAACGCCAGCGCCAAGACGAGGCTTGTGAACGCCTATGTCTCCGGCTTGGGCAGCAGCAAACGCGTGGTGGTGTGGGACACCACGCTCGAGAAGCTGAACTCCGATGAAACGCTCCTGGTGCTCGGACACGAAGCCGGTCACTACGCGCTCCATCACATCCCCAAGGAATTCGCGCTGGATGAGACGCTTTTCCTGGTTCTGTTCTACGTGGGGTTTGTCGTCCTAAACGGGATCGATGCGCGTAGGAACGCTACGACCTGTCATTCCAAGCCCTTCACTGTCATTCCGAGCGAAGCGAGGAATCTCGCCTTGATAAGTCGAAAATCGGAGGAGGCGAGAGTCAAGAAGTTCTTGACTCCTCGACTTTCGACTCTCGACTTCTCGACTGGGGTTGAGGGCGTCGGGGATCTCGCGTCGCTCCCCATCGTGCTTCTTGTATTGACGGTGTTGGTGTTTGTCGCCTCTCCGGCCCTCAATGGAATTTCACGTCATTACGAGCACCAAGCCGACCAGTTCGGCTTGGAAGTGGCTTATGGGATTGTGGCTGACCCCAACACCGCAGATGTTCAGTCCTTTCAGATATTGGGTGAAGAAGACCTGGAAGATCCTGATCCCAGTCCCTTCGTTCGCTTCTGGCTGTACACCCACCCGCCGCTCGAGGAACGCATTCGGTTCGCCGCCAGCTACAGACCATGGGCGGAGGGCAAGCCGCTCGAATTTGTGCCCACAATCAGGGATTGACGGCGCCCGCTTGTTGATTCCACCCCGCGACCTGCGCCGGCTTATTCCGCGGCGGGGCCGGAGAGAAGGGCGAGCAATTCCTTCATTCTTGCTCCTGCATTTTTGCGCTGCATTTTTGCGCTTGACACGAGGACAGTGATGTGATAGCCTATCTTGGTTGACCTATGGGGATGGCCGCTCGAGAGCGCGCGAGGGTGGGTTTGAGATCGGCCCGCCGGTGGCGTGGAATTGGCGAGAAATGCAAAAAAGATACTATTTAGACGGAACGAACCTAACAAGTCCTTTAGAATCAACAACAGCTTCCAAAAAACGAAGCTAACGGTGGCTCGAAAAGAGACGAAAAAAGCCATAAAGGAGCAGGCGCTCGACCAAAATACGTGAAAAGGCAGGTCTTTAGTCAGGCTGGTTAACGAAAAATGCCGCTCTTCCAGGGTCGCGTCAAGGTCCGTGAGGAAGCGGCTTTGCCGCCTGACTTGCGGAAAGCCTCTGGCTTTCCGGCCACGCTCCCCCCTCCTTCCTCCGCTCGGCTGGAAGGCTCAGCCTTCCAGCCGAGCGGAGGGGACTGGTTGGGACATATGCCCCGCGGAAAGGCGAAGCCTTTCCGCAAGTCAGGCGGCAGAGCCGCCGTGGGATGTTATCCTTCGCGGACTTTGAAGCGACCCTGGCCGCTCCTCCTAACTCCTTGCGGGGTTTCTTGCGGCTGTGATAATTTCAAAAGGATTGCGGTCCAGGTGCGAACCGTCTGAGTGTGCTGACAATGATTGGGAATTTGGGAAGCTCTACACCGCGCATTACCGCCTCGGCATTTGTGGCCGGGAGCGCTGACGTCATCGGGGATGTAGAAATTGGGGAAAACGCCAGCATCTGGTTTCAGGTGGTGCTGCGCGGCGACGTGGCGCCCATACGGGTGGGAGCCAACTCGAACATTCAGGACGGGACGGTCGTTCACGGATTCCCGAATTCGCCCGTGACTATCGGCGATTGGGTCACCGTGGGGCACCGCGCGGTGCTTCATGCGTGTACTATCGAGAATCACTGCTTGATCGGCATGGGCGCAATCGTATTGAACAATGCCCGGATTGGAGAAGGCTCGATTGTGGCAGCGGGTGCGCTGGTGGTGGAGAACACCGTAGTTCCACCCCACAGCCTTTACCTGGGGGTGCCGGCCCGCCTGAAGCGGCGGCTCGCGGAAGGGGACCTGGGTCTTATCGACATTCATGCCGCGCATTACCTGCAATATAGAGAAAGGTACCTTTCCGAGCTGCGCACGAAAGATCAACGCTAGGAAACGCTCGTCTGCCGTGAGGGCGGCTTCCTGGCGAAGGGGGTCGGAATCGAGCGCGGTGGCCAAGTAAATTGTCCATAAGAATTGAACCAATTCGCTCCGTCAAAGGGACTCGCGATCTTCTGCCGCCCGACACAAGCCTCTGGCAGCGTGTCGAGGCAGAGGCCCATCGCGTGTTTGCCGCCTATCATTACGGCGAAATCCGCACCCCGGTGCTGGAAGCGACAGCCCTGTTCGCCCGCAGCGTGGGCGAGGACACGGACATTGTGATGAAGGAGATGTATACCTTCCGCGACCGGGACGAGGAATCACTGACGCTGCGTCCTGAAGCTACGGCTTCCGTCGTGCGCGCTTACATCGAGCACAGCCTCTACAACCAGGGCGGTATTCACAAGCTTTACTACCTCGGCCCCATGTTCCGGCGAGAGCGCCCGCAGAAAGGGCGCTACCGGCAGTTTTATCAGATCGGGGCGGAAGTCCTGGGTTCGCAGAGCCCCCTGGTTGACGCGGAAGTCCTGGAGATGCTGGTGCTGTTCCTGGAGCGCATCGGCATCCGCGAGTATCAGCTTCTGCTCAACTCCGTGGGCTGCCCCAAGTGCCGCGCCGAGTATCTGAACGGTTTGCGCGAGGCTCTCCAGAGCGTGAAAGGCGCGATGTGCGCGGACTGCCAGCGCCGCGCCGACACCAACCCGCTCCGCGTGCTCGACTGTAAAGTGGAGGCGGACCAGCCCATCATCGAGAAGCTACCCAAGATCATCGACCACCTCGACCCCGAGTGCCGCCAGCATTTCGACCGCCTCACGAGTGAACTTCAGGCGCGCGGCCTTGCCTATCAGGTTACGCCGCGCCTGGTGCGGGGGCTCGACTACTACACGCGGACGACCTTTGAGATTACCAGCGGCGCACTGGGCGCGCAGAACGCGGTGGTCGGCGGCGGCCGCTACGACGGGCTTTCCGAGATGCTCGGTGGCCCGCCCACGCCGGGCATCGGTTTCTCGATCGGCCAGGACCGCTTGATTCTGGCCGTCCAGGCGGCGGCTGTGCTCAAATCGGAGGCCCCGCTTGGGGCTTACGTCGTCTGGATGGGTGAGGCCACGCTCCCCCCGGCGGCACGCCTGGTGCGTGAGCTGCGCGCGCAAGGTTTGAGTGTCGAGATCGATTACGACGCCATGAAAATCAAAAAAGCCATGGGCGTCGCCAACAAGCTCCAGGCACGCTTTGCCATCATTATTGGCGAGGGTGAGCTCGCCAGCGGGCGGTATCAGGTGAAAGACATGACGAGCGGCGAGCAGCAGGAGATGGTGCCGGGAATTATCGCGTCGTACCTAAAAGAAAAAGTCTGAAGTGTGAAGGGTAAAGTATGAAATTGCGAGTTCTCTTTCCTTATTACTTGCCATTTACTATTCACTATTTACTATTGTACTTACGGTGGTGAACTTGAAACTGGACCTTCTTGGTGACCGGCAACGGACGCATTACTGCGGCGAGCTTGGCGTAAACCACGCGGGGCAAGCCGTTTTTCTGGCGGGCTGGGTTGATGGCCGACGGGACCTGGGGAACATTATCTTTCTGGATGTGCGTGATCATACCGGCGTGACGCAGGTAGTCTGCAACCCTGAAATCAGCGCCGAAGCACATGACCGGGCGGATGAAGTCCGGCCCGAGTACGTGGTGGGTGTGGAAGGGGAAGTGGTGCTGCGCTCAGCGGAAACTGTTAATCCACAGTTATCCACTGGCATGGTTGAAGTCAAAGCAAAAAAGCTTCTGGTTCTTAACGAGTCCAAAACTCCGCCCTTTCCCATCCACGACGAGACGAGGACGAGTGAGGAGACTCGGCTCCGTTATCGCTACCTGGACTTAAGGCGGGGGCGGATGCAGCGCAACTTGCGGCTTCGGCACCGGGCGAATCAGGTGGTTCGCCAGCATCTCTGCGAGCAGGGATTCAGCGAAATTGAGACGCCGTTCATGACGCGCTCGACGCCGGAAGGCGCGCGCGACTACCTGGTGCCCAGCCGCCTTCATCAC
>Ga0208687_1001571_pt1 | contig 9971 bp, 8 predicted proteins | sample June2015DPH_6_10_FD_184695 | JGI IMG/M metagenome (GOLD analysis project Ga0208687, IMG submission 184695) | Peatland microbial communities from SPRUCE experiment site at the Marcell Experimental Forest, Minnesota, USA - June2015DPH_6_100... | ecosystem: Environmental > Terrestrial > Soil >...
TTGGTCGCGGTCCACTTTCCGGCCGCCGAACTCGCCATAGCAGGCGTGGAGATTGAGGCGATGTTTGCCCGGAATGAGTGAAAACGTTTTTTCCAGGTCGGCGCGCAATTCGTCCGGCGTCCGCGCCTTGCCCGGATAATTTCCCGTGGCGACCAGTCCGCCGCCCAACGTCCCGCCGAAATTTTCAAAGCCGCTGACGTCGTCGCCCTGCCAGCAGTGGAGCGAGATGGGAATTTTCTCCAGCATCTTTAGTGCGCGGTCCGCGTCCACGCCCAATGTGGCGTAGCGTTCTTTGGCCAGTGAAAAAGACTTTTCAATGTTGTTTTGTGAGTTCATCGCAAATGAAAGATAAACGGGATTTTTGCTGCCGGAAACTATCCGGAAAATGCGCCGGCCAAGGCAATCACTATTTTGAGTTATGTCGCACGCGACAGTTTCCAGTTGCCTGCGCATGCATTTATTTCACGGTGGAGATGCGCGAGAAACTGGGACAGGAAATTATTGAAATCAAGCCAGTTGCAGAGCAAATAAAATACAGAAGCTGAGGTGACGAGGCACACTTTCAGGTTCAATTCCACTGTCCCGTCAGGGTAAACGCCGACCAGAAGTAGGGATTGGAAAAATCTTTTGAGCGGAGCAATTCCAACTGTGCTTCACGCCATGCGTGCGCTCGTGGCTCGCCCGCGCGCCAGCGTCGCATGAATTCCGTCACCAACGTGCTTGTTGCCTTGTCGCTTACCGGCCAATGACTTGCCAGCACAGTCTGCGCGCCGGCGATGAGGAAGGCGCGGCGCAACGACATCATGCCCTCGCCAATTTTCACCTCGCCCGCACCGGAGTCGCACGCGCTCAAAATGACCAGTTTCGTCCCCTGTAAATTGAGCAGCGATGCATCCAAGCCCGTGAGCAAACCGTCCTCGGCCAGCGCGTTTGTGATTTGCATGGCATGGTTCGCACCGGCCAGCGCAATTCCGCAGCGCACCATCGGATTTTCCCAGTTATTCTTCTTGGCATAGGGCAATCGTCTCGTCTGATTCGGTTTGGCAGACGAATTCGTCGAGTTGAATTCCTGGTCAGGAAAATAAAAACCATGCGTCGCCAGATGCAACACGCGCGGCGATTGCACAGCTTTCAATTCTGCTTCACGCGCATCCGCGCCCAGATACAGGATGGCGTCATCGCCAAGCAACTTTGCCACGCTGCGCGCCTCGGCTTCCGCGCCGGGCAATGGCTGGAATTTTATGCCGTCATAATCGCGGGTCAACGAACGTAACGCCGACGGCCCGACGGCAAGTTGAAAGGCTGGATTCAATGGACGCGCGCCGGCAAGGTTGAAATTAAAATCAGGATTGCCCATGACGATTGACTTTGAGTTACGGACATTGGCGGCGGAAATCGCAAACCGCACAACCTCGCGCCCGCTGGTCACGTAACTGATAGTCTTTTCCTCCACCAAAAATTTGTTGCCGACCGGCAGCATTTCAAACGGCACGCGGCTCAATTGACCGTCGGGACAAATGACAAGGTGCGAGACATTCGTCAGATACCGGGCGAGCGGGGCATAAACCAGTCCGCTCAATTGTTCCAACGCGCCGGCCAAATCTTTGGCGGCAAATTGTCCAGCAGACATCCGCTTGCAGACTAGGGCAATGGATTCGTTGATAGGCGCGGCTTCGCCCAAATCCACGCGCTCGACAACCACGTTTGTTGAACCGTTCACCAATGGAAAAGTTAAATACGCGGCGTAGCGTTGCTCCTTCCATTGGTTTGTCCTGGCGGCAAAATCATAACGGCGATATTGAATGAAATCCACCAGCGCGGACTGCGATGGGAGACTGCGGGCGATGTCGTTCAACGTCAAATTCCGCTCACGGATTGTTTGCGCCGCCATGGCGACACGCTCCGCTAATTTGGCCTCGATTTGACTTAACTCATCCTGCAATTTGTGGCGCTTGGCTTCCAGCCGCGCTTTTGTGAGTTCGCTTTGATCAAGGTCTTCCAACTCAGATTGAATAGAACGGTATTGTTCGCGTAGTTTTTCGGTGGAAGTTCGCGGATCAGCTTCAAACGCAGCTTGGGCAGCACGGACTTCCTCTAGGAGCGCTTTGTCCAAGGCCAACGCCGTGGCTCCGGCAACCCGCGCGCTGACCAAGGTCTTCGCCGAACCTTCCGCGCAGACGGAATGAAAGGACTCCGCTAATTCGAAAGAATCTTGAAGCAATAGCAATGCATCGCGATCTGACACATCGAGAATTTGGCCGACAAAATAATGGCGCTGCCTTTTAAAAAGCTCGACGTAAGTGGAAATGCTCTTGCCAAATTCATCCTGCCTACCGAACAGCCTTGCGATGTCATCAAGGTCCCAAAGCACGTCAGGATGCTCCAAACCGGAAAGCTTTTCATCAATAGCCAAAGCGCGTTGAAAGGCTGAAAGCGCCTCAGGATAATTTCCAAGGTCGCTATAGATTTGTCCCAAGACAGACGAAGCATCGGAAATCAAGGGATGATCAGGTCCCAAAGTCTTTTCTCCAATCGCAATGCCATGCAGGGCTGTCGCGAGCGCGTCGTGGTAATTCCCAAGCCCGTCATAAATCCATGCCAGTGTGCTAAGGCTGTCAACGACATCTGGGTGATCCGGTCCTAGTTCTTTTTGCCTGATTGCCAAAGCACGCTGGCATAATGGCAGCGCATGAACAAAATCTTCTCTCATGCAAAACAAGTCAGCCATGTCATTCAATGTTGTAGCAACCTTGAAATGATTGGGACCTGCCATTTTTTCGGTGATAGCCAAACTCCGTTGGTAAAGAGACAATGCGATTTCGTAGTCACCCATTCCTTCATACTCCCACGCCAGATCGCTCAACGCATCCGCCACATCCATGTGCTCTGGGCCGAACGATTGTTCCCGAATTGCGAGGCACCGATGAAGAAGTTGCGCCGCTTGAGCCAAATCGCCCAGTTCATCATACAAGGAAGCTAGTTTGCTGCACAAGTCAGCGACGTTTGTGCTGCTGCCGCCCAACGTTCTTTCTGTCGAATCCAGTTGTTGCTTTACCTCTCGAATTGAATTGGTCAGCTCGGCGTAGCTCTTGGCTTCCTTGTATTCGAATGTCGTGCGTGCGAAGTTGGTAGCCACATTTTGTGCGCAAAAACCGTGGTAGGAAAACATACCCACCAAAACTATAACCAGCATCACGCGTATGTTTTGGACACAGCGCATAGTTCAAATTTTGCCAGACTGCAAAAAGATGGTCGAGCCGGTAGTTTCATCGTGCGCAACGAGAGTGACAGAATTTCAAATCAGCGTGGCGGAATACCACCGTAGGACGAACAAAGCCATTCGATTTTCGTGGGCGGCGGCGGAGTGCCACCCCGTCTCCAAGCGCGGTAGCCGTTGCCATCACCAATCCATTCACCGCTGGAATTCTTCGTCGGCACCGTGGAACTGGTCGTGCTGGTTCGGCCATTCACCCAATAACCCACCCACCAGGTTGTCCGCCCGTCATAATTGCCCCAAGCGGCTTGGCGGCTTTTCGGTTCCGGCATGATGTATATCCAACCGGCATGTTTGAGTTCAACCGCCGTTTGGATTGTTGAATTGCCGCAAGAAAAATCTCCAGACCGCAATTCGGCTGGAATGGAATTTGTCGAGCCAGCCGCAGGCGTGCATGAAACCGCACTAAGCATCAGCGCAAGCAGGGCAAACAAATGTTTGAAGGAATTCATGGCTCTCAAATGGGTGTGGTTTGTTTACCAACCGGCCGAGTAGCGCGGAACACGGATCGTCCCGTAACCGCGATAGCTCAAATTATCGGTCAAGGTGTTGTTGGGCGGCGTGCGGTAATAAGGGAGAACCGTCGTGCCGTCAGCACGCGTGTAGCCGTTCACATGCACGGAGGGATACGCGGCGTAGGGATTGCGATACACATAATCGCGACTGGAGCCAGAGTAGCTGGAATAGCCACCGAGCGAGCCGAAATCGGAACGGTAATATGGCGCAACGTAAGTGCCACTGCTGCGATAGTAACCACTCACCCAACCGGCTTGGGCGGCAAGCGTTGTGGCGAGAATTGTGGCAACGATGATGAGTCTGGTTAGAATTTTCATATTTTTGATGGGTTTAAGGTTAGTTTTTAAGCGGAAATTGAATCCGAATTTACATGGCTCATTTCACCATTCGGAAAGGTCGGTGAACGTGGTGTCTCCAATAGTTATCGAGTCGCCGGAAATGATGTCGCCATCCGAGGTGGAATAGTTGTGAAAAGTGAAATCACCAATCGCGGTGCTGGTGCCGGAAATGTCCAAAGAATCGGAGCCATAGCCGCCGGAGGCGTTGAAATCGGAGAATGCTGTGTCTCCAATAACAGTGGTGGTGCCGGAAACATATCCGCCGTCGGAAGTGTAATAATTGTGGAATGTAAAATCGCCGATGGTGGTGCTGGTTCCCGAAATGTCACAAAAACCGCATCCATAACCACCGGAGACATTGAAATCGGAGAATGCAGTATCCCCGATGACGGTGGTGGTGCCGTAAACATCCACTTGGGCTTGCAGGGCAACGGCAGTTCCGAACATCGCAGCGGCGAGGACGAGTTTGGTCAGAGTTTTCATATTTTCGATATTGTTGTATTTGTTGTTTTGGTGTCCGGTCATCGAACAGCCTTCACTCACTTCATCGCAATCGGCTCTGCGGTTCTTACAACTTTTTGATGCTTTGACCGCACGGATGACTTTGGGCAATCTGAAGCGGTGAATCCGCCAAACCTGCGCGCCCTCCAAAACGGTAATCCTGATGCGTGGGACGATGCGTTTCGTTGGCTGTGGCCGACAGCTTTCGCGGTGGCGCAACTGAAACTTCAGCCGTATTTCCCGAACGAGGTCGAGGATGTGGCAATTGAGTCACTGGAGGAATTGGTGGAAAAGGTGAGCACGATTAAATCTGTGGAGGAATTAAAGCCGTTGGTGGCCAGCATTGCGCACCATCGGGCGGTAAGTTTGTTGCGGGAGCGGTTTGCCAAAAAGCGCGGTGAGGGCAAGACGGAATCACTGGACGCGCCGATGGAGGAGGACGGTGAAACCAAGCCCGAACCCGCATCGTCCGATTCCCCGCTGGATGCGCTGGCGGAAAAGGAACTGGCGGCGCGATTGAAAAAATCGCTTGCAGAATTAAAGCCGCCATTGGGTGAAATACTTTCTGATTTTTTCTTGCATAATCTGCATTACGAGGAAATTGCCAAGAAACGGCGCGTGGCTGTCGGCTCGGTGGGTGTTTATTTGAAGCGTGGGCTGGAAGCGATGCAGCGCATTTGGGGTCGAGACGAAAAATAGTTGAAAGATGCGAAAGGCTTTTTGCGATGAATTCAATGAACGTGAATGATGAACGCTTTTTTGATCTGGCGATGAAGGTTATCGCCAGCCAAGCCAGCGACGCGGAACACGCGGAATTGGACGCGCTGCTTGCGCGCGAGCCAGAGCTACGCGCGGAGTTTGCGCGGTTGCAGGCAGACGTGCGCGTGGCGAAGGACGCATTGCCGCTCGTGAGTGCGATGGAAACAACAGGGAGCGAATTTCCGACTTACGCACGGGAACGGTTGCAGACAAAAGTGCGGCAGACGCTCGGCCGGCCTGCGGCGAAAAAAGAGCCGGATCGCAGTTTTGCATGGGGCTTGCGCTGGTGGCTTGGTCTGGCGGTAGCAACAGCGGTAGTCATGCTGGTGGTCTTGCCAATGTTCCGCCCGCCGACCTCGCTGACAATTCAACTGGCGATGCTGGAAAGCGGCGGCACTCGAGGTTCGGCCACGGACGAGGTCGCGTTGCTCAAGCAAACTTGGCAAACAACGGTGGTTCATTCTTTTTCCGACGCCGAAGCACTGCGTGCATGGGAGACCAACCCGGCGGACGAACGAAGGCAACCAACCGTCAAAATCATTTACGATGCGACTGCCGGCGAAGTTCGCGTGTTAGGACGGTGGAAGGAGAAACCACTGGACAAAACTTTTCTGGTCGAGCGTGACCTTGCGACGACGCTAAAGCTGGTCAAGGATTACGTTGCTGAACAGACAAAACGGTAAGGAAATCCGTCCACGGGTATTGTCTTGCGTTCTCCTTTGCCGCAACATTACGGGGACAAGTCCGGGCAAACGTGAAAACCACTGCCATCCTGCTGCCGCTGAAGATCGCAGAGAAATATATTTCTGTGAACAGCCTTTGCTGATGGTAGGGCGCGCGCGCTGCCGCGCGGAGACATGACAATCCGGCGGCGCCGCAGCGCCACCCTGCCATTCACTTATTGTCTCTGAGAAATGGCGCTGGAGCGTTTACAGTTATGATGTAGCGCAGGCTTTCCAGCCTGCGGGTTTTGGCGACTTTCCAGTCGCCACTTTCGTACGGATGGAACACGGGACAAGAATGTCCCGCAAACCCGCAGACAAGAATGTCTGCGCTACATGAAAGATGGAACCGCTCTAATCACGGGGCCGGCCGCAGATTTTCCCACCGCACTTTCCACTGGCCGTTGTCCGGAAAACCGGGCGCATTCCGTTTCGGTGATGAATCCCAGCCCGCGGCCATCATCGCCGTGGCGTAAAGCAGGCCGCCGTTGGCGGGCAGATAAATCGTCAGACCGGGCCGCTGATAAACCTGGCCGTTGAGCGCCCAATGATTTTTCGGCGTGTCGAGCAGCAGCGCATCCACGGCGCGTTCCGGTTGGCCCAACCGCGCGGCGCACATCGCCAGCATCGGATAATCCCAGCCCCACGTGTCCGGCCAATTCCAATTTTTCCAGACCCAATCCAGCGTGTTCCGCATTGTTTCCACGTCAATTCCCGGTCCCGGCACGAAACTCAGCGCGCCGGTCACGGCGGGATGGTCCTTGTTCCAGTGCGGATTCGTGTAGGAATCCGGCGCGGTTTCGGTAAAGAGATATTTGCCGTCACCCACCGGTGGCCGGGCGAGGCCTTTCAAGACCGCGTCCCACTTTTCATCACGCGGCAGGCCGAGACGCGTGCGCCATTGCTGTGCCGTTGCCAGACCCCAGCGCCAGCAGGTCAACTCGAACGTCGGGTTGAAGGTGTTTTCCTTCGGGAAAATTTCCTGCGCGCATTGCAACGTCGGGCCGAGTACGTAACGTTTGGTTGCGTCGTCCCAGGTCGCGTAGCTGGCCATGAAATCCGCCGTCTGGAAAACAATGTCCCGGTATTTCTCCAGCGTGGCCTGGTCGCCGTGGATGCGATAACACAACTCGGCGTAGAAAATCGGGTGCGACTGCTGCCAGATGAGGAAAGGTCCGACGGGCGACGGCGATTCCGCGCCGCCGGGACCGGTCATTTTCGGCCAGCGCGCTCCGGCGTAGCCCTGCTTTTGCGCCATGGCTTCCGCCCGCGGCAAAATTTTCTGATAGTAGCCGAGACTTTTGTCCAGCAGCGGCAGCCGGTTCCACAATGCGAAATGCGCCTCGTGCCACCAGTGCATTTCCAGATGGAACTTGCCTTCCCACGTGTTGTAGGTCAGGCCGGTCTCCGCCGGCGGATATTCCCCGGCGTCCTGAATGGCGGTGAGGTATTGCGACAACACGATCCGCCGTTCGAGTTCAAACCAGCGCGGATCCTTGCTGCCGGACAAATCAATCGCGCCGCCCGTGTGCCAAAAATCGTTCCAATGTTTTTGCGCCGCCCGCTTTGCCTGCGCAAACGTCGGCAAACTTTTAGCCGTGAGATTCGTCGGTGCAAAAGCGCAGACCAGTTCCAGCGTATCCGCAGAAGCGCCGATCTCCACTCCGGCTTGAGGCGGTGATGTGCCCAAACGTGCCGGGTCGGAGACCGGCGCTCCCGCCCTCGAATCCGTGCCGGTGCAAATCACAAACCGGTGTTTTTCGGCCTCGCGCAACGCCGCGTTCTTCGTCCAGCTTGCCGCCACGAAATACTCGTCGTTGTCCAGCTTCCGGAAAAAATTGGCCTCGTCTGGCCTGGGTTGGTTCAGGAAAGTTTCATGCGCCTCCGGCTTGCTCCAATCCGCGGTGATGGTTTCACCCGTGCCATAGGGAAAATGAATTTGAATCGCCAGCCGTCCCGATTTCACCAGCGGCGATTCCACATGCACTGCAATCGCATCAAGATTGGGATCACAAACGGTTTCCACCGTGACCGGCCGGCCGTCGAATTTGAAATGGCTCATGATTTCGCCATCCCACAAATCCAGCGTTTGTTCGATGTCCGTCAAATCATTCGTCCGTGCCGGCGAACCGTCTGCGTGCGTGAGGACAAAACCAATCTGGCCGAGGTGCAACCGATGCGGATTGGCGCGCAGCCATTTGATTTCGGGCGTTTGATTGTTGCCGGGCACGTCGGCGTAGGGAACTTTGCGCCCGTTCAGGTCGGTGAATTCCTTGAATTGAAAATGGTCGCTACTCCAGCCGTTGGTATTCGGGATCGTGTGCCAGCCCCAGTCCGACAACGTGCCGAGCGGAACGGTCTGCTCGAACGCCTCCGGAAAGGTTTGCAACCCGGTGGCGTCCACGGTGAAGGCGAATCCGCCATTGCCGACGGTCAGCGGATTGTTGGCGTCGAACTGGCGCAGCACAACGTTGTGCCGCGTCACCAGCGCCTGCCGGTCAACTCGCCTCGGTGAAACCACCGACGCAGCCTGGGTCGGCCCGGCGTGGGCCGCAACCGCGCAGAGCAGGACAATACTATGAAAATGCAGCCAAAGCGCAGTTTTCAATTTCATGGTTCGAATTGATTGTTACCAAATCGGGAGCAAACGACACATTAAAATCTCCATGGCCAAATTATTCCTCGGACTTGATTCCAGCACCCAGAGCCTCAGCGCGGTGGTCATTGACTGTGACCGCCGCCGACGTGACGAACTGCCGGGTCGAACGCATCGAGGTTTCCAAGAGCGCCGCGCTGGGCGCCGCCTTGCGGGCGGCGCACGGCTGGCTGGTCCAGGCCGGGGAAAAACCGAAATGGGAACAGGTCGTGGCCGGTTTCACCGACCCGGTCCCGAACAGCGAAATCCGTCCGAACCCGGCGGCGACAAAAGTTTATGACAAACTGGTCGAGAAATATGCGGCGAGTGAACGCGAGGCATTGAAACGAATTGGTGAAGCCAAACGTTTGTCTGTTGTCAGTTAGTGGAGTGTTCTGTGCCGTTGGCAATGCTTCGATGAGCCATCCGATTGAAACGTTTCGCCATTTTGATTTTCAGGGCACGGATCATATCGCCGTAGCCTAGGCGACAGGGATTGCCGAGCCGCGAGCGCGAGGCGTTTAGAAAATCTGTCGTTCGCAGATTTGAATTTTGAAGCCGCAGCCGGGTTGTTAGCCTAGGCGCATGAAATTTCCCGCCGTTTTGTTTTTACTGCTCGCGCCCACCTCGTTCGCCGCGCCGCTGGCGGTGACATCATTTCACAAAAACCCCGACGGCGTCACATTCACCACACCGTCCGGCGCGATTAAAATTCAGGTCTGCACCGACCGCATCGTGCGCGTCGTCTATTCGCCCACCGACAAAATTCCCATGACCAAAAGTTTTGTCATCACGCGTGAATGGCGGCCCATGCCGTTCAAGGTGGAGGCCAACACCGGTGCCGTGACCATCGTGACGCGCGATTTACGGGTGCAAGTCAGCCGCGGTTCCGGCGCGGTAACATTCCTCGACCGGGTCGGGAACGTTTTGCTCGCGGAAAATCCCGGCGCGCGCCGGTTCGCACCGCACGGGGAATTTTTTACCGCCGAGGATTCGTTCGCGTCGCCGCCGGATGAGTTTCTTTATGGCCTCGGTCAATATCAGGAGGGGCTTTGGAACTGGCGCGGCGTCCCGCGCGAATTACACCAGCACAACACAACCGCCACGCTGCCGGTCGTGGTTTCGAGCCGTGGCTACGGCCTGCTTTGGGACAACGCCTCGCTCACGGACTTCAATCCGCTGGACAACGAAATCCCGCTGGTACCGGAGGAAAATTCCGGCGCGAC
>Ga0208687_1001572_pt1 | contig 9970 bp, 9 predicted proteins | sample June2015DPH_6_10_FD_184695 | JGI IMG/M metagenome (GOLD analysis project Ga0208687, IMG submission 184695) | Peatland microbial communities from SPRUCE experiment site at the Marcell Experimental Forest, Minnesota, USA - June2015DPH_6_100... | ecosystem: Environmental > Terrestrial > Soil >...
CCGCTTTTGGGATTGACCCTGATATCGGCCTGGCAGTGGATGTTACACTGACCGGCGACACCCCCAAAAGCAAATCCATGGCCGTCAGCCTGGGCAAAGGCCCGGCGATCAAGGTCAAAGACAGCGGTATGCTGGCCGATCAGCGGATTGTGGAATGGATGTGCAGCACCGCCAAAAAACGCCGCATCCCCTACCAGCGCGAGGTGCTCGAAGGAGGTACGACCGATGCCAGGGCCATCCAGATGACCCGGTCGGGCGTATTGGCAGGCTGCCTTTCCATCCCCTGCCGTTACGTACACACCCCATCCGAGCTGGTGGATTATGAGGATGTCCAGAATGCCGTCAATTTGATGGTGGCCTTATTGAGCGCGCCGGTGCATTGGTAAGCGAAATCTGGCAGGCTTAATAACAGTGAAAAGGTAAAAAATGAACCCCATATCTGAATTTGAGAGTCGCCTGCCACAGGCCCTGCGAACTGTTTTCCGCGGCTTGAAGAGTCCGATTGCCGTGCAGGAATATCTGGACAGTATCCCCTATAAGGCCGAGGAATTGGACCGTTCGCCGCTGCAAGTGATGACCGACGGACAGGCGCATTGTCTGGATGGAGGCATCTTCGCCGCCCTGGCGCTCTGGCGGATCGGTTTCCGCCCGCTCATCCTGGACCTTGTGCCTGCGCCCGGCATGGATGACGACCACGTCCTGGCAATTTTCCAGCTGGATGGGTTATGGGGCACATTGGCCAAGTCAAACTACCCCAACCTGCGCTATCGTGAGCCGGTCCACCGCAGCCTGAGGGAGTTGGCCATGACCTACTTCGAGTTCTATTTCAGCCTGCAACGTGAAAAGACCTTGCGGGCTTATACCAGGCCGCTCGACCTATCCCGATTCCTTGACCCCAGCTGGATGTGGGACGAAGAGGGTGTGAATAAAATCTCGAAGCGGCTCTATGGATTAAGGCCCATCCCCCTTATTTCGGAAAATAGTGCGCTCCATCTGAATGTGTCGGATGACCGCTCGTATAAGGCCGGCACCTACGGTACGGATTTCAGCTGGTCGTACGGGGCGCGTTAAACCTTCGAGGCACAGCTTTCCCCACTGTTCGAATGCTGTGGCTGCCCCACCCCTACCCCCGCCCCAGGGCGGGGAAAAAGAAGATTTTGGGGCATTAACGGTCAGCAACGCTGCCCGTCAATGCCCCAAACCCCTACTTGGTTAAACACTGACCTGCCGTGCAGAGCTGGAACCTATCCGAAAATCCAGGATGGGTTCGCATTTTGATACAGTTCTTCCATAATCTTCCGATGGACACTTAACGCTTGATCTGTACGGTGGTGCCAATTTCCGCCCAATCGTAAAGTGTTTTGGAATCCTGTATGCCAAGAACGATGCAACCGTACGTAACCGGTGTACCCAGGGAATTGCCCCACAGGCGCTGGCCATTGTTAAGGAGCGGCAGGGAGTGGAAGCCGTCCTCCAAGCCACCAGCATAATAGATCCCCATCCAATCCGGCATCCAGAAGTTCCAGGTTGAACCGTAGGCCTTGGGAATTTTATCCAGGATGGAAAAGGTACCAGTGCGCGTGCTGTTGCCACTGCCGGTCGAAGCAACAAAACTATATACAAGCACGCCACCCTGATAAGCATAGACATGCTGTTGGCTGATTGAAACGACAATGAGTTTTTCACCTCCCTCCGGGATTTCCTGGGCTGCAGCCGGCTGCATAACCGTCGGCAGAGGTGTAACCGTCGGCAGCGCTGTGGCCGTGGAGGTAGGTGTGGCAGGATCAGTGGGTTCCGGAGTGGAAGTGGAGGTACTGGGTGGAAAGGGGGTAGGAGATGGCGTAGCGATTAGGGTGGATATAGCCGTAGGAAAGGGCGTATCGGTGGGTTTCGCCATTCCAGCCGGCAACCAGGATAGGATTTGGCTATCCTGCGAAGAGCCAGGATTGCCTAGGATGGCTGCTGATACCGAGGTGCCAGCCACCGGCCAAAAAGCTCCCACAGCGATCAAGCATACAACCAAAATAACAAGCAAAATCGGAACGAGAATCCGGCTGCCTGTACGCGCTTTGGCGGGAATTTGAAAAGCGGACTGGCCGCTTTGGGTGGTTGAGGCGATCCGGGTGGGCTGCCCGGTCTGGGCAGAGGCAGAAGGGACTGCCCGCCTGACCGGTTGCGTTTGCTGGTGGGCCCAAACCAGCCCGGCACGGGCACGTTTACTCTCCGGGTTGATCTCCAGGGCCCGTTCGAGGTAAGCGATACAGGCATGCGGCTTTGCAACAGCTGCCAGGATCAACCAAGGTTCCTCCATGTCCGGCGCCAGCGCGGCGGCTATCTGCGCCCAGGTGCGGGCAGCATGTTTATCGCCACGATGCAGGGCATTGATGGCCTGATTCAAGGCCTGGCTGGGTTGAATGGATTGGCTGGCCATGGCAACTTCTTTTCCGACAATTCACCTCGCATTTTACTTCGATTGCCAAAAAACACACAACAGTATTTTTATGGCAATTGCGCCTGGTAATTACTACCGGTAATCCGAAATATGTATGCAGACAACATTTCTATCGGCAGACAGCATGGGTAAAGCACCCTCCATCCAAATTACGGCAATTTGGGAGCACAATCCGGGTACGCGTCGGGAGCTGTGAGCGAATCACCGATGTAGGTCTTGTCTGGCAGCAGAGGGTAATTCGCTCCAAAATATTCGTCGAAAATCAGCCGGAAGGAATTGACCGGGGAAATATTGGGATATAACTTTGCACTGCCATTCTCCGGCAAATAATACGCCAGAAGATCCGTGCGGCGATTCGAATTCTCCAAACCGTGATCTCCCATCAGGATGATGATGGGAGGATTCTTTGATTTGCTGATGACGGTCTGGAGGATGGGGACGATGCGCTTGTCAATGTATTGCACCTGGTTTACATACCCTTTTAATTGGTAGGCTTCCGTGGTCGCCCCGGCTCTATCGCCGCCATAATACCCCGGATCGGTCTCGATCTGGCCATCCGGACCATACACGAAGGGGGCATGCGGTATGAAAAGGTGCACGTAGGTAAATTTCGGCCCGGCAATGGCCGGCACATCTGTGATATGGTCGAGAATGAAATTGGTTGAAATGATGTGCGTCGCAACGAAATCCTTATTGGGACCCTTCAAGCCGGACAAGTCCACTGTGCCGGTACTTTTAGCTGGACCGGTAATAAGCCTTTGAATGAACCCTTCAACCTTGCCGCTCGGATCCAGGGCAGTGAGAATGATGGCGGCCGTGCTCTGCTGGTATATGACCTCAAACGGGTATAGGTAGGCCGAATTGATCGACGGATGATCGGTTCCGATCAGCACATCCGAATTGTCAAATTCGACCAGAGGATATTCTTCCTGAAAAGCGACCGTCTTATAACCGACGCTTTTCAATTGCTCACGCACTTCGTCGTTCTTAAGCAGGTTGCTCCAAAACCCATTATCGGAGAAATCACTCCAATCATCATTCGCGTATGCTTCCGGGATATAACGCATGTTCAACAAGGCTGAGATGGAGGCATAAGTGAAAGTGTAATCCGGATGGCCACAGCTGGCCACGTAAAACCCCATTCCGGTCAGTTGATTGATGAAGGGTGAATTGTCATATCCCAGGTCTTGCTTCAAAGCGTCCGACCTCATGTAGGTATCCAGAACGATCACATAGATATCCGGCATATTTTTGAGGGCAGTTGGAAGGGTCAGCGCCGCCTGTACTTTAACCGGCCGGCTGGCGACATAGGAAGTCTCGATATAGGCATAGCTCAGTTCCACGACCTGGAGCACAACCAATACTAGGCTGGCTGCATTTAAATACAGGACGAAATTATCATATTTCTTGATGCGGAAGATGCCCCAAATACCCAGACCAAGAAGGACAATATAAAGCGGGATCAATACGACATGGTGGTTGAGAATCTTCAATGCAGGGATAGAGCGGGCTATATAGTAAATATGACCATAGGAGAAGTAGGCAATCAGGAGCAAGGTCCCGATCAATGCCGCTTTGATCCCATTACGAAAGGCAAGATACAGGATGCCATACAGGAGGGCGGAACCCAAAAGAGTAAACAGGAACGGCCGGATGACCACCGCCGGATCCATCTGCGATATGTTCACCGCCCACAGGAACAGCAATGGGTAAAAAGTAAAAAGAATATAGAACCAGGGAAACCGCTTAAACGATTTTTTCAACTTAATCCTCTATGTCGCAGGTCCCCTAAATAAATAACGATAAAAGCCATTACACGCCCGGCTGCTCGTTGTCCTCATCTTCATCGAAATCTTCATCAACATCGACGTGTTTGTTTTTCGAAAAGAACCGCTTGATCCTACCCCAACTGATGGCAATGGCAATCCCTGCACCGGCAATGGCTGCAATCAGTAATTGAATTAAGAAACTCCCTGAGCCGGGATCCAGATAAATTAGGATCATTTTTTTCTCCTATAGTCCCATTCGGGACATGCGAAAGTTAAAAGGCCAGGCAAACTTCACCCAGCCAATCTAAGGGCAGATTATATAATTGTAACATCAAGTCGATATCCATAAAATCTGGATTCATGTAGGAAATATATACGTTTGGTCAGCTTGCAATAAACGACAGGCGTTTAATAAAAGCCCATCTGCAACTAAAACGTCGAAAGCCAACCATAAAATCCAACCATGGCTCAACATGCCATCAGTCCCGTCTGGTGATAGAATGGCGGATAAATCCGTATTGCAAGTGGAGGAAATTCCTTGAAAAGAATCTTCAAGTTCCCCTGGTACCCTTTTCTTTTGGCAGCTTATCCTGCGCTGGCGCTATTATCCAACAATATCACCCAAGTCAAATATCCTGCCGCCGTCCGGCCGGTAATCTTATCCTGCCTGGCAGCCGGCCTGCTATTCTTGATATTCCGGCTGGTTTACCGAAATACGCACCGGGCGGCCTTTATTGTGGCGGCCTGGCTGCTGCTGTTCTTCAGCTATGGTCAAATTTACGATACCATTTCCAAAAAATGGAAGATCTCCCATTTCACCACCTGTATGCTGGCAGCCTGGCTCCTGCTGGCCATCCTGGTGCTGGTCCTGGCCGCGCTGCGCAAGCTGCATTTCGACAGGATCATCCTTCCGTTGAATATCGTTTCGCTCGGGCTGGTGGTCTATGTACTCGTGCCGGTGATCAACTGGTCATTCATAAAAACCGCCCCGGCTCCTGCAAAAGTTGCCCAGGCGAAACAGGTCCTGCAGGTTCCTGCCGGCGAGACCCCTCCTGACATCTATTACATCATGCCTGAAGATTACGGCCGCGCCGACCAGCTTCAGCAATGGGCCCAGATAGATACCAGTTCATTCCAGCAATTTCTGAAAGACAAGGGTTTCTTCGTGGCGTCCTGCAGCCAGAGCAATTACGTTACATCCGAATTGTCGCTCGGTTCGGCCCTCGAGATGGATTACCTGCAAAATTTGGGCTCCGGATTCAGGGCGAACAATGAGGATCAGGCCGTGATATGGAATGCCATCCGTTACAACACACTTGAATCAGACTTGAAAAAGATCGGCTATAAGACTGTTGCCTTCGCGACCGGTTTCTCCTGGAGCGAGCTGGATAATTCGGACGTTTACATCACACCACCACCGTATTGGTCAGGTCTGACCAGCTTCGAGAACCTGCTGCTGCGCACCACGCCGGTCCGCCACCTTGAAGACATAGGTTTGCTCAACCTCTTCAACATCGATGGCGAACGCTACCGCGAGCGCACTCTGTTGGTCTATAACAGTGTACCCAGGCTGGCCAGCATGCCAGGCCCAAAATTTGTATTCATGCACATCATCAACCCGCACCCGCCCATCGTCTTCAACGCGGATGGCTCAAAGATCTCCGACCCATCCTCCTTTGTCGATCAGAACGGCAATTACACCGAGGATAAGTACCAGGAGGGCTACCGGGACCAGGTGCCCTTCGACGACCAGGAACTCGAAAAAACCATTTCCACCCTTATCAGCAAATCCACCCGCCCGTTGGTGATCGTCCTCCAGACCGACACCGGCCCCTGGTTTACAAGCGGTCCGGATCAATTTACCATCCTGAATGCCTATTACATGCCCGGCCATACCGCCCAGCTTTACCCGGGCATTTCACCGGTTAACACCTTTCGCGTCATCCTGAATGCCTATTTCAACGCCAAAATGCCCCTGCTCAACGATCAGAGCTATTTTTCACCGATCCCTTACATCTATAATTTTTCACCAGTACCAAACTCCTGCACGGATAAATAGCCCTCGTGGAAACGCCACTCAGCCGGTCGCCTGTGGCACACCGTATGGAAGTACAGAAGCTTGTGCATAACGCGAAACCACTCCTTGTCGTCACACTCATGACGACAAGGAGTAGCATCTAGTCAAGGAAACTATGCCTGGGCGGAATCTATAGGGTTTTTTGTGCCGTGATTTACGGGAAAATGAACTGGCCAGCATAGATGCGGTCGGCATTGTAGATGTGATTATGCCATTGCAGATATGACAACCGCTCCCCGTAATAGAGGGCGATTTTCAAAAGGGTATCGCCGCGGCAGACCACGTAGTATCTCCCATAAGAATTACTGGAAGTCGGACCACAGTAATAATGCCCGTTGCCATACCAGGGTTGGTAATTCCCTGGATTATAAGCACCGTTGCCGGGCACAGGCCCACCACTACCTGGCACAGGCCCGTTGTAAGGCCCGTTATAAGGCCCGTAGTAGCCATACCCGCCGGGAATATTCAGCACCTGCCCCGGATAGATGTAATAGCCGACATACGGGTTGGCCGCATAAAGGGATGACAGGCTGATCCCACAACGATTGGCAATTTTGGACAGCCAGTCACCCCGCTGGACAACATAGGTACTGCCACAACTTGATGCAGCGGCGTTACTATGAGTAACCGCGAGGCAGGAAACCAGCAATACTAATATCAAGGTTACTTGGAAAAGACGTTTGGCGAACATACCTGATCCTCCTTGCTGTGAAAAAACGGACGAACTGCCCTTCTATTATACAACTTTGTGAACTGAAATGGAATTACAAAATTCTAAGGGTCAGAATTAGAACACAACCACCGGCTTCAGTTCCAGCAGGGGGTAGACCTGGCCCGGGACTGGCGGCATTGGATTGTAGACCCAGTTCACCTGCACCTGCCCGGCGCGGATGCCGCCCACGCGGCGAATGCCCAGATAGGTGCCGCGCAGAAGCACATCTTCCATCGTCAGCGCCATGCTGAAGACCGCCAGCGGGACGCCCGCCGGGAGGGCAGCCAGCTCACCGGCATAAACGGAAGTCGAGAAGAGTACATGCTGGGCATCCAGGCTCTGGGTCTGGATGGCAGGAATCAGCACCGGGTAACCATCTGCGTCCACATAGCACAGGAATTTCAAGTTATCGATCTTATCCAGAAAGGCGCGCGTCCAGTCATTCAGCACGGACTGTTTTCCCTGTTTGCGTCTGAGTGTGCGCGCCAGCATGGTTTGGATGGCCGCAAAGATGATGCGGTTCATCGGCAGCGGGGACTTGCCGGTCTGCGCGAGCAGGTTCAGGTAATAGACGGTGTGCACGCCAAAATAGGCGTTGTAGCGGAACATGGGCACATTGTTATAGTAGTCGTATTCCGGTCCGGCTTGGGCAGAATGGGTATAGCTGGCTTTGCCGCGCCAGACGTTTCTATCCAGGCTCATGATGAGAAAACCGGCTTTTGGATTGGTGAGAATGTGCTTCTTCGACATGCCCTCGGTGAACTGGCCAAAGCATATCTGCGCCGGCCCGCAGGCCATCAGCGTGGAGAGCAGTGTCACGTGCGGCAGTCCTTCCGGCGTGACCGTTGCGAGCAGACCGATCTTCAACTCAGGCCGGGTACTCTGGATATCTTCTTCCGAAAAGGTGGTCAAAGGTGTATTCATGCTGAACTCCTAGGTTGGTTCGTCGGCGCGGGTCGCGCCGGTGGCAAGGATCAGTTCCGGATGGAAACCGCAGGATCTGGCGACTAGTTCGCAGTGCGACCGTTCAAGAGCGGTCATCAATGGTGTTTTGGCGTAGGGCCATTCCAGGTCCAGGCGGGTATATTGTTCGCGGCAAAGGTTGTTGAACGCACACAACTCCCAGCGTGCGACTGCTCCGTCGATCTGACCGGCCAGGTAGTGCCCGATGGCAGTCAGGTTCTCGTCCACGGCGGTTGCACCAGGAATGAGCGGGGTGCGGATCCACAGTTGGATGGGATGTGCCTGGCTATTGATGAATTCCTGGATATGATGCAGGTTTTCCAGGATCTGCGCGTTGGAGGCGCCAGTGAACTGCCGGTGCAGCGCCGGGTCGAATAACTTCAGGTCGAACAGGACCAGGTCTGTATACGGCAGGAGGTGGTCGAGGGTCTGGACGGAACACAGCCCGCAGGTATCCAGGGCGGTGGCAATTCCCTGCTCTTTCAGCCCGCGCAGGAGCGCCTCGGCAAATTTCGGCTGGAAGGTCGGTTCGCCGCCCGAAAGGGTTATGCCACCACCGGATTTCTCGTAATAGGCGCGGTCCTTGCACAGTTCGGCCAGCAGTTCAGCGACGGTGACGGTTCTTCCAAGGGCTTCCAGCGCGCCGGAAGGACAGGCTTCGGCGCATTTTCCGCAGGCTTGGCAACGCTCCCGGTCGATGACCAGGCCGGCCGAGGTCATCGTCAGGCAGCCATTGGGACAGGTCTTTACGCAAGACTGGCAGCCAATGCAGCGCACGGAGAACCATTGCGTCTGCAGGTTGGGTGAAAGACTCTCGGGGTTATGGCACCAGGTGCAGTGCAACGGACAGCCCTTGAAGAAAACAGTGGTGCGGATGCCCGGACCGTCTTCGGTGGAGAGACGCTGGATGTGCAGGATGCGACCGCTTGGATCAGAACTGGTCATGGATAGGTCTCATGAGGCTGCGTCCCCCTGTCGCTGCGCTTCGCGTTCGCGACGGGGGGACTACAGAGAGGCTCATTTCATCTGGTGACTCTCGCGGGCAATGATCTCGTTCTGGAGTTCGCGCCCGATGGTGGTGAAATAGGCATTGTAGCCGGTTACGCGCACCAACAAATTACGGTAATTCTCCGGGTGCTGCTGGGCATCCCGCAGCATACCGGCATCGATCAGGTTGATCTGCAGGGCCGATCCGCCGTTCTCGATGTACCCTTTCAGGAATGCCTTGAACTTGAGGCGGTGCTCGGAGTCTCGCAGCATGGACGGGTTGAAGGTCATCGTGTGACTGCCGCCGTTGGGCAGCACGTTCAGGTAACCGGCCCAATCCCCTTTGCCATCGGCGGCCTTGCCGCCCAGCACCTTGCCGACCGAGTTGACATTGGCGGTGGGGCCGTTGCTATCAGCGCCGTTGGAGGGGCATAGGGCATTCGACAGGAACTTGCCGCGCGGCCGACCATCCGGGCTGGCGGGCAGGATGAACGAATCCGCCACCCAGTAGTTCCAGGACAACATGCCTGGACGGAACTGGCGAGCGGTGGAGCGGGTCTTGTACTTCCAGGTCTCATCCGTCCATAGTTCCATCACCTGGCAGGCCAGTAGGTCGGCGGCATCGTCATCCCGGCCATATTTGGGGGCCCTGTTCCTAGCGCGTGCTTGCAATATTTCGTAGCCGTCCCAGTTATGCTCGAGTGCCTGGACCAGCTCTGCCATGCTGCAGACTTTCTGGTCATAGACCAGGTATTTGACCGCCAGGAGTGAATCGACGGTGGTGGCATAGGTAACGGCCTCGATGGTCACGTAGCCCAGCTGCGCGCCGCCCTGGGTGACATCCAGTCCTTTTTGGGCACAGCCTTTCACCAGGCAGGAGAGGTAAGGCGTGGGGGCATACTTTGCCCGGATTGTCTCGGATTGCTCATATAGTTCGACGATGCGGCGGATGATATGGCGGGTCTGGGTGGCATAAGCCTGCCAGAATTGTTCCCAGGTTGTGAATTGTG
>Ga0208687_1001577_pt1 | contig 9938 bp, 8 predicted proteins | sample June2015DPH_6_10_FD_184695 | JGI IMG/M metagenome (GOLD analysis project Ga0208687, IMG submission 184695) | Peatland microbial communities from SPRUCE experiment site at the Marcell Experimental Forest, Minnesota, USA - June2015DPH_6_100... | ecosystem: Environmental > Terrestrial > Soil >...
CTCATGGAAAGCAAAAAAGCAAGGCTCTCCAGAAGCTCGTCGCAAGCTATAACTGGACCACCCTTGATCGGCAGGCGACCGTTATCGCGAGGGAATGTCCGCGTGAGCTCGTGGGCGATACGGAACCGCGAAAGATCGACCCCAGCTGCGAGGATGAGACCGCTAACGTGATCGAGAAAGTCGTAGCTCTGCAAGTTCAGCTCTCCCGCTGATCTGCACATGGATGACCAAATATCCCGAAGGACGGTGCGACCGAACCAGGGGCGCGTTGCTCCTCGGGGTTATAAGGAGTCAATGTTGTGTGGTACGCAAACGCATGGCCTGGACGCCCAAAGGGTTCCGGCGGCGCAGGGGCATCTGCTGCGTTGGCGCTCCTCGACGATATCCCCGTATCGCCTGCGTCGCGCCGCCTTGCATCTGCCCCTGCGGCGCTCGGAACGCGGCCTATTGTACTTTCACCACGGGCTGCTAGGCTTGTTATCCAGCGCAGAAGCCGGGGAGAGTTCAGGGGCAGACTTCCAGCAAGACGTTAAACGAGAAGCCCCATTTTATTTGACCTATCGGCCACGGCGGTTTGTGTCTGGATTACGGTACACTCGGAACGAACGCAATGATTCTGGCACAGCATGCTTTATTTGCCGGCCGGACTGTGACGCCGCGGAAGTTGCGATGCGGGAAGGAATCCGGCGGCCGACAAATCGCCCGCCGGATCGGCGGGGTTACGTCAGAACGCCGTTTGAACCAACCAAGTGAATAGAAATCCGGGAAATCGTTAGGTGCCGGCTTTTTTCATTTTCATTATTCAGTTCGCTATTCGGGAGTGTATGGAGCCTTGCCATCAATATTGCCGACGAAATATCCTATCCCGCGATGACCTAGGATCTTTCGTACGGCCATGTTCTCTCCCGTATGATACCAGTAGTGGTAGATGACGCGTTGCAGCAGATTCCCATACATTCGCGTCGTCTTCTTTCCATCCAATTCCACGTACTGAAGCAAGTCTCTGGTTGTGAGCGTATCAAGCCATTTGTCTGCTTCCTTTGTGATCTTGCGCCAAGCCGCAAATACTTCCTGTAGCCGCGGCGTACTAGGCGGTGACCCGAAGGCATATTTTTCTTGGACCTCCGGTACGATCGTTTTGCCGCTCGGGAACCAGATAAAGTAGCGTTGTTCTTGCCACGCCAGATGCCCAACCGTCCAACTAATGCTATTCATTGGCATCACTCTCTTTTGGGCATCCTCTTCAGAAATCTTTGCGATTGCTCTTCGAAATTCGGATCTGGTGAACCTCAGCTGCAGGACCATTGGATGTGGCATTTTTTCTCCTTACAAATCAAAACTCTTATCATTCCATATGATACTTTCAGGGGAGTTGGACTCAAAGCCAATTGTCCGGATAGCCAACTTGTCCGGAGTTGGAAAGTTAGAGGTCTTCCCCATACAAACGGCTACACTATGATGAATTCAGTTATTACTGAATTTATTGTTCCCAAATGGTCCCAAATTCGTAGAAAGTCTAATCAGCGGAGGGTTCGTAAATTGAGGACGCTAAAGAATTTTTCTGGAGGCGCCGAACGGACTCGAACCGTTGCATAAAGGTTTTGCAGACCTCCCCCTTAGCCACTTGGGTACGGCGCCAATCGCAGAAGGTTTATTGTATGCGATCAACTGCAGCCGTGCAAGCTGATGTGCGCCAAAGCTCTGGTTTTCGTTGCACAACTGATTGCCCGTTTCTTCAAGTCTTTGGGTTTTCACGGCAGCAGCTAAATTCGAAGGCTCAAAGACTCGAAGACTCGACGCAGGTTCCTACTTTTTCTCCAGCGCTTCGTGAACGCGGCCGACTATGGAGGCCGAAGGGGATAAGGTCACATCGCCTTCATCCTTCCACTTGGATGGGCAGACCTCGTTGGTCTTCTTGGCCATGTACATGTTTGCTTTAAACTTTCTCATCAGCTCGTCGATGTTCCGCCCCAGATTGTAGAAGTTCACTTCTGCGTTCAGCAGAATGCCATCCGGATTGATAATAAACGTGCCGCGAAGATCCATGCCTGTCTGCTCGTCATACACACCGAACATGCGGGAAAGGTTGCCCGTTGAATCGGAGCCCATCGTGTACTTTACCTTCTCCAATTCCTTTTCCGACCTCTGCCATGCCAGGTGCACAAACTTGGAATCGGTGCTGACCGTCACGATTTCAGCGGCCATTTTCTTGAACCGGTCAGACTGCTCTGCCAGAGCAGCAAATTCGGTCGCTCACACAAAGGTGAAATCAGCCGGGTAGAAAAAGAGAATTGTCCACTTCTGATCCGCTTTCGCTTTGTCAAAATCAAACTTGCCGAAATCTTTGCTGACCGGATCATAAGTCTCAATCTCAAATGAGGGTACCTTCTGTCCAACTTTCAAGGGGAAGTTTTCGACCATACGCGTTCCTTTCCAGTGTTTATGGTGTCGATCCGAGGGGGGGGATGAGGCCGGTAACAATTCAAGATAGGCGGCCCGGCGCCCACATTCAAGGCCATTGTTTGAATGACGATTTACGATTGACGATTGGGAAGCGAATCGGTCTTTCAATCGTCAATCGTAAATCGTCAATTAATAACTGTGTTCCGCAATTTTCACTTTCCCACGAAAAGCCCAATAGATTGCCACGGTATAGGCAAGCACGAAAGGCATTCCAATCACGGCGATAATCGCCATGATGCGCAAGGTCTTTTGGGACGAAGCGGCATTATAGATCGTCAGGCTGTATTCCTGCGAAATGTTCGACACCACCAGGTTGGGATAAAGGGCAAAACTGAATAGAAACACGAGGGCCAGGATTGTCAATGATGAGGAGAGAAAAGCCTGGAATGGCCGCCCTAAAAAAATTGCACGGGGTATGTTGGCGAAAGCCAGAACCGTGAGGACCACAATCAACCATGTCCAATGATGGACATAGAAATTGCGGGCCGCCTGAGGAATGAGTGTAAGCGTGAAAATGGTCGCAAGCATGTAGCAGATGAGCGTCAAGCCGAAGCCGCGCCACATCCAGCGGTGCACGACCTGTTGCAGTTCCCCCTCCGTCTTCAGAAACAGGTAGATGGCGCCATGCATCACGGCAAAAGAAACCGTCAGCAATCCGATCAGGACGGTATAGGGCCGGACAAGACCGAAAAACGAACCGGTGAATTCACCTCCGGCATCGACCGGAATGCCAAGGAGTGCATTTCCCGCCGCCACTCCAAAAAGAAAGGTCGCAAGCGCGCTGGCGACGAAAAAGGAGCAGTCCCAAAAACGCTTCCATGCCGGAGATTCGCGCTTGCTCCGGAATTCTATGGAAACGGCACGGAAAATCAGGGCAAAGAGCAGAATCATGAACGCCCCATAGAAACCGGAGAAAACCGTCGCATAGGCGTTCGGGAAAGCGGCGAACATCGCTCCGCCGAAAGTTACGAGCCAGACTTCATTTCCGTCCCAGAGAGGACCGATGGAATTCAGCATGAGCCGCCGGTCCTTCTCATTTCGAGCCGCCAGGTGAAGCATCCCGACCCCAAGGTCAAATCCATCCAGGACGGCATATCCTGTAAGAAGCACGCCCAGCAGAACAAACCACAAAATATTCAGATCCACCAAAAACCTCCTGAAGTTACCGGGAGCGCCGGCGTCTCGCCGGCTTTTTTTAAGCTTTCGTAACGCCGCAAATTAGCCGGCGAGACGCCGGCGCTCCCGGCGAGCAGTGATCATTCCTTCGGCTCGGTCAACGAATCCATATGTCCGGGGTAACGGGATGCGACCTCCAACGCATCCTGAAAGGACGCCGCATTCTGCAAAGAAACCGGCTCCGGACCCTTCTGAATTTTATCGTTCAGCAGATAAATCCAGAGCGCAAACAGCAGGGCGTAAATCACTCCGAACATAATGATCGACCCGACAACCTGAGATGCATCCAGACTTCGCGAAACCGCATCCGCGGTCCGAAGCTGGTTATATACGATCCAGGGCTGGCGGCCCACCTCCGCTGTTATCCATCCAAGCTCGTTGGCCGCGAAAGGGCCGATGACTGAGAAAACAAAAATCCAAAGAAGCCATTTTCTGTCAAACAACTTGCCTCTCAGGCGCGACCAGACGGCGTACCACGTGAGGACAACGAAGTAGATGCCCAGCCCGACCATGATGTGAAACGAAAAAAACGGGAGGGCAACCGGCGGAGTATCCGGTTCAAACCGATCCAGGCCGGGCACGGGTTTGCTGAAATCGCGATGCACCAGGAAACTGAGCAGTCCCGGGATTTCCACATTCCAGTGCACTGTCCCTGATTTGGCATCGGGTATTCCAAAGATGTGCATGGGGGCTCCGGCTTCGGTCGATTTGAATATCCCCTCCATTGCGGCCAGCTTGGCAGGCTGATATCGAGCCACGAGCCGGCCCTGAGAGTCGCCTGAAATCAAGATCGCGACCGAAGCGACCGCCGCCACCACGAGCGCAGTCGTAAAGGATTTGCGCGCGAAATCGACATGCCGGTTTTTCAACAGATAAAAAGCCGAGATGCTCAGAACAAAGAAGGATCCCAGAACAAAAGCCCCGATCAGCACATGCACCAGGCGGTCCATTGCCGAAGGGTTGAATACAACTTTCCAGAAATCGGTCAGCTCCGCCCGCTTCACAATGCCGGCCGGAGTAACGAAGTCCCGGATTACAAATCCGGCCGGAGTCTGCTGCCAGGAAATTGCAACGACAATCCAGATCGCAGAAAAAATGGATCCCAGGGCAACCATGAGCGTTGCGAAAAAATGCACCCGGGCCGAAACCTTATCCCAGCCGAATACCAGGACCGCCAGAAAGCCCGACTCGAGGAAGAAGGCGAAAATGCCTTCCGCAGCCAACGCCGAGCCAAAAACATCTCCCACATACCTGGAATATGCCGCCCAATTTGTTCCAAACTGGAATTCCATCACAATGCCCGAGGCGACTCCCAAGGCGAAATTCAGAGCAAAAATCTTGACCCAGAATTTGGTTGCGGCTTCATACTGGACATCCCGGGTCTTGAGATACCTCGCCTCCAGAAACACAAGGAACGCTCCCATTCCGATGGCAAGGGGCGGGAACAGGTAATGAAACATGATCGTGATGGCAAACTGTATACGGGAGAGCGTTGCGACATCCATAGAACTGGTCGTCTCCAGACAAGAACTGTTGAAAATCAATTATCTGTTTTACCGAACCTGGTCAAATCTCTTATATCCCAAAAGTGCTGTGCGGGCAAGTAAGGGCGTGACAGAACAGCGAACACCGGCGAGCAGACAGGTCTTATCTCTCCATCGCGGCTGTGTTTGACTTGCTGAACATTTCATTGTTAAACGCCATTAACCATGCACATGATAAATCCTAGTGAAAGCGCAAGGGCTGCAATGCTCTGCGCAAAAGAGCCGGCGAGACGCCGACGCTCCCGGCCAAAACTGTGACACATCTCTGGATTGAGTAGAATATCTCTTTTCCTATATAATCAGCTCAACATCAAAACAAATTCGCCATGGGAGATCTCCGATGAAAAGGCTCGCTCTTCTGATAGGTTGCGTGCTGTTGATTTCTGCGGCTGCCCGAGGAGAAGACGATCTTGCCTCAGCCAGGAGCGTGCTTGCGCGCTACCTGGCAATGCCGTTTCCTAAAACCGCTAGTTCCCCCGTAGACACATCGAAAGTGGCGAGAATAGCTGTTCTGGCGGAATTGAAGTATATGCCTCACGGAGCCGTGTTGGCGGCGGAGGAAGTCCTTTTTGACCGGGCAACGCCGGAACAGCGCTGCGAAATTGTCGGTGCACTCGGCGATTACATCCATACTGCTGAATGCGCGCAGCTCCTCTATCGTGTACTGAAAGACATTCGAGAGCCGGAGAGCAAAGACAAATGGGAAGAACTGGTGCGTTCCTCAGCCGTTCTTGGTCTTCGAAGAATGGCCAGCCGCACTACCCGGAGCGGCGGCCAGCGCGTTCAGACGGGTCCGGATCATGAACCGATGGTCCAGGGAATTGTACCGCTCCTGATTTTTGCCGCTAGCGATAAATCGGAGGACGTGCGCCTTTCTGCCCTCTATGGGCTCGCCGACAGCCGCGATCCTGCTGCTGTGGCCGAGTTGAAGAGGTGCTTAAACGATCCGAGCCGGATAGTAAGGTTTTATGCAGCCTGTTTTCTCACTGAATACGAGGACGCATCGGGGCTGGCTGAGATGTGTAAGTCGGCGAGCCAACTTCAAAAACCTGATTCGGATTTTCGCCATCCATTCAGTGTTGAACAGCTGCTCGCCTCTTTCGAGAGAATCACGGGAAAAAGCTTCGGCGAAATTCCGATGAATCCCATTCTATCCAGCAATTCCAACGCGGGCGCCAGCGCATCCAAGAGATACCAGGAACTCCTCCATGAATGGGAAGTGTGGTGCGGCCAGCAGCCCAATCTGCACTGAACTCATTCGTAGACACTTTTTGATGCTTCCGAGGGCGGCAGAGGATCGTCCGGTTTTGCGAACCAGACATAAAGTGTCGGCAACAAAAACACGCTCAATATCAGATCGGAGATCAGTCCGCCGACGATGACAATGGCGAACGGGCGCTGTGAATCGGAGCCGATCCCGTGAGACAGCGCCGCCGGCAATAATCCGAGTGTCGCCACCAGCATGGTCATCATGACGGGACGAAGCCTGCGGACAGATCCTTCAATTGTGGCATCGATGACGCTCTTCCCCCGCGCACGGAGCTGGTTGATATACTCGAGCATGATCACGCCGGTCTGGACCGAGACGCCGAACAGGGCCAGGAAACCGACTCCGGAAGACACACTGAAATTCGTGCGGCTGACCAGCAGTGCCAGCAATCCGCCGATGGGCGCAACAACCAGAGTCAAGAGGACCAACAGCGTCCATTTGAATGACCGGAACATCGAATAGAGGATGAAGAAGATCAAAAGAACGGTCAGCGGCACGATCACGAATAATCGGGCCTGAGCGCGTTTCTGGCTTTCGTATTCCCCTTCCCAATCGATGCGGTATCCGCGCGGCAGTTGAACCCGCGCATTCACCTTTGCCATCGCTTCCTCGACCGCCCCGCCCAGATCGCGACCACGGACGCTGTATTTGATGGCGACGTAGCGCTGGTTCCCCTCGCGGTAAATCACCGAGGCTCCGTCCCGCTCTTCGACATTACAAAGCTGCGCCAGCGCAACCCGTCCCCCCGTCGGGGACAGCAACCGAATGTTTTCGATCGCCTCCTTTGTGTCTCGGTATTGCGGCAGATAGCGTACAACCAGATCATAGCGTGCTTCACCCTGCAGCACCTGGGTGAGGGCATTGCCGCCCACAGCGGTCTGAATCGCGTCCTGAACGTCCGATACATTGATCTGATAGCGGGCGGCTGCACCCCGATCGACTGTCAGGTTCAGGTTCGGCTGGCCCAGGACAGGAAGGACTCCGAGATCCTCGATCCCGCTGACCCCGCGCATCACCTTCACGATCTCTTCAGCTTTGCTTTCCAGAAGCGCCAGGTCATCCCCGTAGATTTTGGTGGCAAGTTCTCCTTTTACGCCGCTGACCGCCTCTTCCATGTTGTCTGCGATCGGCTGGGAAAAACCCCATAGGACGCCGGGTATCTTCTCGAGTTCGCGGTCCAGGGCAGCAATCAATTCCTCTTTATCCTGGTGAAAAGCCGGGCGCCACTGCTCCTTGGGTTTCAGGCCGACATAATATTCGGTATTGAAATAACCTGTCGGATCGGTTCCGTCATCAGGCCGCCCGGTTTGGCTGGTGACTTCGGTTGCCTCGGGGAAAGAGCAAAGCAGGACTCGAACCTGGTTCGTCAGGCGGATGCTTTCACTGGGTCCGGTGCTTGGAGCAAGAGTCCCCCGCACCCAGAGCGAACCTTCGTCCAAATGAGGAAGGAATTCGGATCCTATTGCGTCGCCCAATATCAGAAAGGCACTCACGCAAATGGCAATCAGCGTGACACCCGTGACGACCCAACGATGCCGTATGGACCAGGCAAGCGCCTTGCCGTAGAGCTTCGTGACCCAGACAAGCGCCGGATTGTGCCATTCGGATGCTTCCTTCCGGAACAAAAAACTCGAAACGGCCGGGGCGACCGTAATCGAGAACAACACAGCGCCCAGCAGAGCGAATCCGACAGTCCAGGCCATCGGCCGGAAGAGCCGCCCCTCAACCCGCTGCAGAGTGAAAATGGGCAGATATGCGGTGATGATTATGGCAATGGAATAGAACACCGGGCGTTGAACCTCGTGCGCCGCTGCCCGAATTCTTTCCATGACCGGCTTGGTGACATTGTCCTGGTGGCCGATATGCCGCACGATGTTCTCGACCATCACGACCGCCCCTTCCACGACCATTCCGAAATCCAGGGCACCCAAAGAGAGCAGGTTCGCGGGAATGCCTTTCAGTTTCAGACAGGCTGCGGCGAAGAGGAGCGAGAAAGGGATGGTCAATGCCACAATGATCGCACCGCGGATATTGCCGAGGAACAAAAAGAGGACGATCACGACGAGGATGATTCCTTCGCTGAGGTTATGCAAAACCGTTCTGGTCGTGTGGTGCACGAGATCGCTGCGGTCGATGAACGGGACAATCTTCACGCCGGGCGGCAAAATGCGTTCATTCAGTTCCTTCACTTTCGCGTGAAGGCCCACGAGAGCGGCTTCAGCATCGGCCCCCTTTCGCATCGGCACCCATGCGGAAACAACATCCGGATTGTCGATGACCTTCCCATCTTCGCGCCGGATTGCCCGTGCAAACTGCCCAAGCCTGATTTTCGGCCCTTGAGAAACAGTTGCAATGTCCTTGACTCGAAGCGGTGTGCCCGCTTTGGTCAGCAGGACTGTGTTTTCGATATCGTGCACATTCCGGACCAGGCCCACTTCCCGCACGTTGATCTGCTGCGCCCCGGCTTCAATGAAGCTGCCGCCCGCATTTACATTATTATTGGTGAGCTGTTGTTCCACCTGGGCAAGACTGAGCCCATACGCAATCAGCTTGTTGGGGTCGACCCGCACCTGGTATTCGCGCGTCGGCCCGCCGAAGCTGGCGACGTCGACGATATCGGGAACCGACTTCAAGTGCTTTTCAACGACCCAGTCCTCGATCGACTTCAATTCCATGACGTCGTAGGCCGGATTGGCGCTTTGCAGAGTGAAGAAATAAATTTGGCCAACGGGGCTCCAGTCGGTCCCCATCTGTGGAGTAACTCCGGGCGGCAGGGTTACCAGGGACATCCGTTCGTGAACTCTTTCGCGATTCCAGGAATTTTCCTCTTCATCGTCAAAGATCATTTTCAGGTCCGACAATCCGAAGAGCGACAATGACCGCAGATGCGTCACGTGTGGTATGCCGTTCATCTCAGTTTCGAGCGGAATCGTGATCTGCTGTTCGATCTGCTCGGCAGAAATTCCGGGCCACTGCGTGATGATCTCGACATAATTGTTTGCAACATCGGGGTATGCTTCGACCGGAAGCTGGTGAAACGAGATTGCTCCCACGACGAAGAGCAGCAGCGCCACCGCGAGGAAGAGAAAGCGGTAATTGAGTGCGGCGTCGACCAGCTTTCGAATCATCTCTGCTCAACCGTATTCTGCAGCACGAGTGCATTCGAAACCACAAGCGCGCCCGGCTGAACGCCCCTGGCGATCTCCTGCATGTCGCCCGGCAGCATGGTTCCGGCCACAACTTCCACACGCTGAAACCTCCCCTTATCTTTGGGCGCGTAGACCCAATCCCGGTCATGGAGGTGCAGGATCGCGGACGAGGGGACTATGGCGTGCTTTTCTGACTGCCGGCCATGAAAAGTCGCAGCGACAAACATCCCCAATCGCATATACCCCGGATTTTCCACTTCGAGCCGGACCTTGGCCGTATGAAGATTGGGATCGAGGATCGCGCCTATTTGATTGATCCATCCTTTCAAAACTCTG
>Ga0208687_1001579_pt1 | contig 9934 bp, 10 predicted proteins | sample June2015DPH_6_10_FD_184695 | JGI IMG/M metagenome (GOLD analysis project Ga0208687, IMG submission 184695) | Peatland microbial communities from SPRUCE experiment site at the Marcell Experimental Forest, Minnesota, USA - June2015DPH_6_100... | ecosystem: Environmental > Terrestrial > Soil >...
ATACAAGTTACTGACATATACAAAACCCCGAGGTTATATCAGTGGCGAAGAAACCAGTTAAGAAAGCAGCGAAGAAAGCTCCGGCAAAGAAAAAGTAAAACCTCGGCGTAGGCACATTTACTTCTCTTTTTTTTCTTTTCTAACGAGATCACTAATCAAAATTTTTAAGCTACAAAGCTAACTATTGTGCAGGTTAGCTATAGCTCTCCCCTGCACTGAAAGGCTTTTGCCATTTGCCTTCTATTGGCATCTTCAGCCTTATGGCTAATTATGCTTGATTTAACTAGACCTTGTGATGCTTGCGGAAAGATGATTGGTGGCGGCTTCAGGTGTTGTCCTAAATGCCAAATTTACTTCTGCTTTCTATGCTCATATGAACTAATGTGTAGCCAAAAGAAGTTCCCACTGAAGTGCCCTATGTGCGGTGGAAAGCTTCTATATCCTTAAAGCAGTATTTTAGCCTAGTTTTCATTGGTGGGTCGACAAGATTCAAAATGTCAGTAGCAAAAGTGAGATAACCTTAAGAGCTAAAAATATCGAGTTATTGATATGCAAGAAAAAGAAGGCTCACGCGAACTTTTTATCTCTTATTCAACTGAAGATAAAGAATCAATTGCTAGACCCGTTGCTAACGCATTAGTTAGGCAAGATTTTTCTGTTTGGTTTGATGAGTTTGAACTAAAAATTGGAGATAGCATTCGTGAATCAATCGATAAGGGGCTATCCCAATCTTCTTATGGCGTTGTGATTTTAAGCCCAAGTTATTTCGAAAGATATTGGACAATGGCTGAATTGAATGCCTTGGCAGCTCGTGAGAGCAATGGTAAGAAAGTAATCCTTCCTGTTTGGCATAACGTGGATAAAGATTACGTTCTGAAAAAGTCTCCTCTATTAGCAGATAGGTTTGCTGCTCGTTCCTCAGATGGAGTTGAAAACATAGTGCGAATGATTTCTGCTAAAATTAGGAAGGATGCCCCCGGTACAGTTATGGCTGAAATGGAAGGCATTCTTAGTGCTTTAGAAAATAAAAAAATAGAAGAAATGAAGCAAGTAATTTCACAGGAGGATTTCGCCAAATTAAGAAAAGAATATAGAAATGTGCTTTGTGGCATAGGCTTTTTTGATATTAGTCCTACACCATCCAACATTAACATTTTTAGGTATTTGAGAGAGGCTATCGTTAATCGACCTGAAAACGAAGCTAAGGCGCTTTTTGAAGTTCTCTTAGAGTGGTATGTTGAAACGACAACCCCTTTTTCGAATGAGATGCTGTTGGAAATCTTTTCGGGTTTGGTTAAATTGCCTTTTGCCAAGGATGCTGTTAGGGAGAAGAAATTCTCAAAGTTGTTTGTTACCGAATTTGGGAAGAGTCATAATTGGGATAGGGCACTCATAACAACTCAAATTCTAGTTAATATTCAATCATTACTGTCTAAAAGCGAAAAAGCGAGAATCGTCGAATATATAATCTCTAATGATCAAATATACAGTTCATATGCAGCAAAAGGTTACTTGCAAAAGCTTCTGGATTATTTTGAGGGCGATGTTGATCCGGGAAGACTTGATTCAGCAAGGAAATCGCTTGGATAGATACTGTCGGAAAAAGTTTGTGCAATCAAATCTTGATTCAATAGCAAAGTTTATTTTTAAAACCGCTGGGGTAGCCATTTGTTAGGAACTTATTGCATTGTTCTTGATTGTTGCTATTCAAAATTCTTGTATTTTCGAATGTAGTTACATAGCTCATAGATTTCACGACTATATACTAGACAGTTGTAAACGTCACATTCGTTTTTCCGAAAATATTGTAGAGCATGCTCCAAACTCTCTTCAGGTGGCAATTCACCGTTAGCTCTTAGGGTATAGAAGTATTGTCCTTTTCCATCAAACCAGAATTCCTCAACTTGAGGTTTATATATTAAACCGAATTTGCTGTATGTAGAAAGAGTTCCAAGCTCTACTACTATGTACTTTTCCGAATCCATTTTCCCAAGAACATCAACTTTATTGCCACCATAAAACCATTCTTCAATTTGAATTTTATCAAAAGGAATTCTTTTGTATTTATTTAAGCAATGTATAGCCTGATGCAGGTTTTCATGACTACCTTGCTTTATAGACCTATCTTTGAAACCCCTAGATTGAGGAGTCTCCCAATAACCACAATCATAAACGGTTCGTGAGCTATCATTGTCTTTTCTTTTCTTCTCGACAATCTCACTAATGAATGAAATAGAACTTATCTTCCAATATTGTTTCCTTACAATCTTACTTAACCATTCGATGTAGCATGGTGTAAGACGACAATCCCATCCAATATCAAAAATTTGTATTATTGCATCGTGATTATTCTTTATGTTAGCTATTCCCATGTTGGTTATTTTCATACTATGCAGATTTAAGACTTATTGCCACCAATGCTTTTTCGGTTCAATAAAGAGAACTCTGTCATTTTGCGTTAATTCGCAAACCTTATTCAAACCGTATTTTTCGACTTTCACTTCATAAGAGCCCTCTGCAAGTTCAGCAGTTACGTTACCATTATTGTCGGTATTCATCGAGAGTATCAACTTTTTAAATGGAGTTCCATTTTTGAGATTTTCAGCCCATTGTTTGAGCGTTATTGGTGTCTTTTCCAATCTGAAAACTTTAACGTTAACATCCTTGATTGGTTTATTTCCTTGAAAATTCACCACTCTTACAACAATCACATAAGTCTTTTCTAAAGCGACAGCAACTTCTTGTGTGTCCAATGTAAAACCCTGAATAATTTTATTCTGTAACTTGCAGATTTAAGACTTTTTAATTAGGCAAAAACCAAAAACGCCCAAGAGGCAGGAGCTATATTGGCTTAAAAAAGAAACAATTTTGATGCAAAGTTCTTACATCATCTTGCGAGAACTCTCTTTACTACTGGCGGTTTCGTCTTCTTTAAAACTCTGTATCCGCATACGATACATTTGATTTCGCCGCCTCTCTCATCAATGTTTTCGCCCATCGTGGTTGCTCCGCACCGAAGGCACTCGTAAGATTGATTTCCTCCCAAATTTCTACGTGGGCTTCTATCATATTCGAACATGTTCAAATTTCCATTTTTTTCATATCATTATTTTAGCAATTATTTACAATACTTCACTGCTTATGCCTACTTTTCTTATACTTGCCCATGCCACAATCAAGACACTTAACGACATCTTCATCTTCTTCAAGGCGAGTGCTACCACAATAAGAACACCTTGGACATAAAACGTTATTCAATTTTTTCTCTGTTGTTATTTGGCTTCACTCTTTGTAGTTGTTATTTAGTTTCACCCTTCTTCTTGGTGTCCGTATAGGTTTTCTTTTTCACTTTCTTTCTAATCGGGCAATTAAGTCGAATACTCGATTTGCACCTGCGACAGTTCTTAACTAAACCTGCTCTATATTGACACATTTTCATTTACCTCTTTTCTCATGTTTACACTCATTGCTCTTATGTTTATACTCATTGCTTTTTTTAGCTATGAAGCATTCGTATTCTGGATAGTGACCGTTCTGCATCTTCGGGTTAACTGAACAAGTCTTAAAAGTGTGGCAGTTAGGACATATTCGTTTTATCATTTTTTTCACCTGCCTACCTTTTCACCTAAAATTTAATGAGTTGCTTAAATTTTCTCGGAAAATGAAGGCTTCACCTTGACTTTTTAACCAGCGTTGAAAATATTTATTTTTGCCTTCAAGCCATCGTTCAACTTCAGATTGTTGCTCCAGAATGGCTCTATCTGGGATTTGCGCCTCAATTAAGTCACTATTTTGTTCCATGATTTACGTACAAGGAGGATATTTAAATAGTTTTTGAAACGCTCACTTTGATAAATTAAAGTTTATTTATGGTACAATACAATGACTATATTAGGCTTAAACGTTTTAGAAGTGGTTTTTGTTGCCTAGGCAGAAGAACTCCCAATTCAACATAACCAGCGGCATAGTGCTTGGGAGGCCAGCGCATAAGCCACTTAAAACTTATTCAGTAAAACTTATTCAGTTGAGGAAAGAGAAAATTTCGTGTTTATCGATTTATAGAAAGATAAGCAAAAAAGAAAATATTATTTTTCTTGCTCCAGTTCTATTCGACATTCATCACAGATGTTTTGTCCATTTCGTTCCATCAAGCTTTCAGAGTACATGTTGCAGCGGTCACAGTATCCTGAGAGAGGAACCTCTTCAGTTTCTTCAGTTCGGGCTGCGCCTTCGATGCGTGACTTTTCCTGCATTATCTCTATTAGTTCAGGCATTACGCCTAGGATGTCTTTGCTTGAGATTATTCCGACAAGGTTGCCTTTGTAAATCACGCCGAGCCGTCTAATGTCCAGCCTGTTCATTCTTCGAGCTGCTTCACTTATTGTTGCGTCAGGTTCAATTGTTACCAATGGGGTTGTCATGATTTCTTTAGTATTAACTGTATCAGGCTTGAGGTTTTTAGCTAAAACCCTAATCACCAAGTCTCTCTCGGTAATAATGCCTATTGATTTTCCAGCTTTATTCGTGACTATTACGCAGCCTAAATCGTTCTTATCCATAACAACGGCAACTTTGTTTGAAGTTTCATCCTCAGCTATGGTTACAACTGGGCTGCTCATAACGTCTTTTACCAGCATTCTTGTTCTCAATCCAATTTCAGACATCGCCAAATTTCACTTCCAACAATTTAGATAGGCTTAGCTTCACTGCAACAATAAAGAAACGCATAATTTAAGAGTTACTTAAATGGAAAGGCATTCTGTGAAGTTTTATTAGACTCCTTGCGGATAGGACACAATGCCCAATGAGGAGGAATACCTTATGCTTCGAACAAACGCTGAAAAACTCATAAAAATATCAGTCATAGGTGAAATAGCCAGCCCAACAATCAGGTCAGTCTACAACGTTTCGGCAACAGGAAAACCGTTAGTGCTTCCGGGAGTAGGCGGCATAACCTATAATCTAAGAGTAGGCGATCCAGCATGCGGGTGGGAAGCTGACCATGTGGAGCCAGGCGTTAGCGTGGAAAACAAGGAAAATGATGCCCGCTCAGGGCAGGCTGCTAACACAGCATTCAACGTGCTATCATGCGTTGGAAACGAAGCAACAGTAGTGAATGGCGACGCGAAGGGCGCTAAGGGAACTGTCACAGGCAAGCACGGTGGAATCGAGCATGTGCTGGTTGATTTTCCCGCGGAAGCTTTGGAGAAGCTTGTGCTTGGAGATAGGATTCTTGTGAAAGCTTTCGGAGTAGGCTTAAAACTGGTTGATTTCCCAGAAATTAAAGTCTTGAATATGGATCCCATGTTGCTTGAGGCGTGGAACCCCAAACCGAAAGGTGATAAATTGGAGGTGCCTGTTACGCATATTGTTCCAGCGGCTATCATGGGTTCAGGTTTAGGTTCTAATCAGGTTAATTCGGGGGATTACGATATTCAATTGTTCGATGAAGCAGTCGTTGAGCAGTATGGGCTGGAAAGCTTGAGGCTTGGCGATTTAGTGGCTATTATTGATGCGGACCACTCGTTTGGCAGAATTTACCGTCAAGGCGCTGTTTCAGTCGGCGTAGTAGTCCATACGAATTGTGTTACGGCAGGTCATGGTCCTGGAGTTACAACTTTGATGACGTCGCCTGATGGAAAGATTATCCCTCAAATAAATCGGAAAGCAAACATTGCTTCTCTCTTAAAGTTACGAGCAGATATATAAGAAAGTTTATTCCATATTTGGGAGATAAGGAGAAAAAGAGGTCAAAATAATTGCCATCTAAGCGAAAAAGCCGAGGAAGATCTAAAGGAAGCAAAGGAAGCAGCAGCCTCGTTCAATGCGCCAATTGTGGGGCAATGGTGCCGCGGGATAAAGCAAAGAGAAACACTCGCCGTGTTTCATTTGTTGAGCCTCAGTTGGCTAAGGAGCTTAGGCAAAAAGGCACATTCTTAGCTTCTTGGGTGGACACTAAATATTACTGTATTTCATGCGCTGTGCATCGTGGTATCGTTAAGGTTAGAGCTGAAAACGAGCGCCACTCACGGTCTCGAAGAAGATACTAAGCGGCTACACTATTTTTTTCTTTAATTCTTTGTAAACGTGAAGTGCTCTTTGTATTACGGTAAGGTTTGCAAGCACCGCCAACAAGAATATACCATAACCTAAGGCTGGTAACCAGAAAAACGCCACTATGCTCATGGCGGCTAAAATAAGCATGCGTTCTGCTCTTTCAGCCAAACCCACTGACTCCATTTTTATTCCAACTGCTTCAGCCCTTGCCCGACTATAACTAACCAGCAAGGAACCTGCTAAAGCTGCTAAACCCCAAATTGGACCCCAAGTTGGACCCCAAGCCGGGTTGCACAATCCAGCGATTATTATTCCTGCGTATACAGATGCGTCCGCGTACCTGTCAAGCAGAGAATCCAGGAAGCCGCCAAGTACGGTTGCTTGCTGATAGTTTCTAGCTATAATTCCGTCCAATGTGTCGCAGAATCCTGAGGCTAAAAGGAAAAACGTTGCTAGGAGAAGAAGCCATGAGTATTTCTGAGCCATTGCGTATGCGCCGGCTGAGGAGAGAGCGAGCATGAATCCTATGATGCTTACTTTGTTGGGAGTTAAGCCTACCTTATGTGCGGCTCTTGCTTGGGAAGCTAGCATTTGCTGAACTTTTTTCTTCAGTTTAGTAAGCAAGGTAACTCTCAACTTGACATGTGTTAAAGTTCTTTATGGGTTGGCTGTAGAAAAGCCTTTCCAGTTAACTTGCTTATGGAAATTGTTGAATGGTTCTTGTTTATGGGTGGTTTTTCAATGGACTTATAAGGAAGTCCCGTATTAAGTTGGGCAGTAACGTTCTGACGCGCAACAGAGCGCATAACAGCAACGTTACACAAAGCAACAACAAAAAAGGAGTAAAAGAAAATGACTCAAAACGCAGATGTTATCTTCGTCGGAAACAAACCTCCAATGAGCTATGTTCTGGCAATCATAACAAGCCTCTCCTCAGGAACCCTCAAAGAAATCACTTTGAAAGCTCGAGGCCAAGCCATAACCACCGCTGTTGACGCCGCTGAGATAGCAAGAAACCGGTTCATAAAAGACCTTAAAGTTAGCAAGATCGCTATCGGAACAGCAGAGATGCCACCACGTGAGGGAGAGAGCAAGTCCAGAATGGTTTCAACGATGGAGATAACGCTAAGCAAAAAGTAAAACTGGAACAGAGCAAACATAAGCAAGAAACCACTTCAAAACTTTCTTTTATTTTTTGATACTAATTGCTTTTTTACATTGGCATTTCAAATTTGACCCTAACCTTTGAATCTGCATCCTGCTCATTCAACAGCGCCATCACAACCAAAAGCGACATTCTGGATCCAAATATCTTGTACCCCCAATTCATTATTTTGCAAATTCAAAATATTAAAGAGGAGGAGATAGGTCACGCCTGAGTACTAGAGAACGTAAACTTGCAACTTAAGTGTTGTTTGCATCGCAAGGTTAAATAGCTGATTTTGTTAGTTAGAGAATTATTTCGTGTGAGAGCAATGTTAGATATCAAGCTTATTCGTGAGAACCCGGAATTTGTAAAAAACAATTTGGCGAAGCGTGGCAACCCTGAAGCCATCCAAATGCTGGAGGATTTAATCGCTGTTGACAAGGAATGGCGATTGAACCTCACTAAACTAAACGAGCTGCGCCACCAGCGAAAGCAGATAACTATAGAAATCGCTAAACTAAAAAAAGCCGGCAAGGAAGCCACAAGCGAAGTTGAAAGAGCACAAGACATCGATGAAAAAATAACACTGATAGAAAAACAGGTAACCGAGCAAGAACAGAAAGCACACGGCTACCTCATGCGACTCCCAAACCTGATAGATGAGAGTGTTCCGCTTGGAAAAGACTCAAACGATAACGTGCAAGTAAAAACTTGGGGAACAATCCCAAAACTCAATTTTCCAATAAAAAATCACATCGACTTGGCCTTAGACTTAGACCAAATTGACATGGAAAGAGCAGGAAAAATATCTGGCGCAAGATTCTTCTACCTAAAAAACCAAGTCGCACAATTAGACATGGCACTCATGAGCTTCGCAATTGAGGAACTGACAAAAAAAGGCTACACGCCAATCATACCGCCATATTTGATGAAGCGTGAAGCATACGAAGGCGTAACAGCACTAGGCGACTTCGCCGATGTCCTCTACAAAGTGGAAAACGAAGACTTATACTTAATCGCTACTTCTGAGCATCCCATGGCTGCAATGTTCATGAATGAAGTCTTTAAAGAACAAGAGATGCCGCTAAAACTCGCTGGAATAAGCACTTGCTTTAGAAAAGAAGCTGGAGCACACGGCAAAGACACAAGAGGAATATTCCGCACCCACCAATTCAACAAGATAGAACAATTCATCTTTTGCAAGCCAGAAGACTCAGCCAAGCTAGTTGAGGAACTACTGCAGAACGCTGAGGATTTGCTTCAAAAGCTTGAATTGTCGTACCGAGTTGTCAACGTTTGCACAGGCGACATAGGTACAGTAGCAGCAAAAAAATACGACATTGAAGCTTGGATGCCAGCGCAAAACGGTTACCGCGAAGTTGTTTCATGCAGCAACTGCACCGATTACCAAGCAAGACGCTTAGGCATTCGTTACCGGGAAAAAGAGGGTGCGTCACCAAAAGGGTTTGTTCATACATTAAACTCGACAGCCATAGCTACAGGCAGAACCATAGTTGCCATACTAGAAAACAATCAACAACAAGACGGCACAATCAACATACCTAAAGCCTTAAGAAAATACATGGGCAACCTCGAGAAAATAGACAGAAAACGCTAAACCTTTTAATATTTCCTTGAGAATGTTGAGGCACGTTTGGAGAAATAAATTTGTCTTCAAAAACAAAACATGTACGAGATAAATGGCGAGGAAAAGGATGGTACATGGTGATTGCGCCATCCTTCTTTGGCAACGTTGAGTTAGGTTCCATACCAGCACAAGAGCCAGAACAACTCATCGGCAGAGTTGTTGAAGCAACCTTATATGACATAACAAGCGACTTTTCTCATCATTATTTGAAAATGTTTTTCCAAGTTAACGAGCTTGACGGAAAAACAGCCAAAACGCTCTTTAAGGGTCATGAATACTCACGAGATTACCTTCGAAGCTTGGTTAGAAGAAGAACAACAAAAGTTGATGCATTAATCAACCTTACTACAAAAGACGGATTCAAGCTTAGAATTGCAGTTTCAGCGCTGACACTTTCTAGAATAAAAACATCACAAGAAAAGATAATCCGCAAAATAATGGAAAAAATAATACGTGAAAAAGCCGACGCATTATCACTCGACCAGTTTGTTCAAGAAATGGTTCTTGGAAAAATCGCTTCAGACATCTACAACCAAGCTAAAGAAGTTGCACCACTAAGGCATGTCGGTATAAGAAAATCCAAATTAATAGCGCAACCGCAAGCGCCACTGCAAGAAGCCCAAGCTGAAGCATAACCTAACTTATTATCATTCCTTTTCTTAAGGGCAAAATACTTTAGAAGCGATAATCTAAAATAAAATTCTTCAGGTGAACACTAAGGGGTATTATATTTGTCGGCAAAAGCAGGAGTACATGAAAAAGGAACCTTCACAGTTCAAGACGCCATAAGCAACATTAAAAAAGACGCCAACTACCACAAAGCCGGAGCAATAGCACTTTTTATCGGAGTAGTAAGAGGGGAAACCTTAGAGGGAGAAAAAGTCGAAAAGCTCAAACTGGAAGCATACGAAGAAAAAGCCAACCAAGTCCTCACCAAAATATGCGATGACTTATCCAAAAAACCTGGAATAGTTAACGTTCAAATCCACCATTTACTCGGCGAATTCAACGTTGGAGACGATTTAGTTTATGTTGTAGTTGCTGGTTCTCACCGAACAGATGTTTTTCCAGTCCTGCGGGAA
>Ga0208687_1001583_pt1 | contig 9920 bp, 7 predicted proteins | sample June2015DPH_6_10_FD_184695 | JGI IMG/M metagenome (GOLD analysis project Ga0208687, IMG submission 184695) | Peatland microbial communities from SPRUCE experiment site at the Marcell Experimental Forest, Minnesota, USA - June2015DPH_6_100... | ecosystem: Environmental > Terrestrial > Soil >...
CTGGTATTTGAAGTTGCGAAGCAGAAGCCGGACACGTATGTCGCGGAAGTGGGCAACAAAATTGGAGCGGAACTCCTAAGACCGCACGTTTGCTACGCGCCGGCGCTGAAGACGATTCTGGCGCGCGGGTGGGTTTCCGCGCTGGCACACATCACCGGCGGAGGGCTGCCGGGCAATCTTCCGCGCGTGCTTCCGAGCGGCGTGAAAGCCATCATCGATCTGGATGCATGGCCGGTTCCGCCGATCTTCAAGTACCTGGCGAAACTGGGTGAAATCGAGACGGACGAATTGCTGCGATCATTCAACATGGGCGTGGGCATGGTGGTTGTGGTGCCGTCGGCGCACGTCAAGGAAGTGGAAGCGGATCTGAAGCGGCGGCGCGAGAAGTTCTATCGAATCGGGCGTATTGAGCGGGGCGACACCGGCAAGGCGCGGCTGGTGTATTCCGGGGCGTTAGGTCTGTAGACGCTGGAAAACCAAAGAAAATCACAAGACACAGCGAACGTGCGGACATGAGGTCCAGCCCCTTCAAAACTCAGGGTAAAGGTGCTGGACCCCTACGAATTGGCCGCGGCTTTTCTTTTGCGGCTCCAATACCACCACTGGCATTTTTCGGCGGGCAGGCGCGGGTTGCGTGCCTGGGCCACCGCGGCCTGAAAAACATCCAGGACGCAGGGATCCTGGCGTTGGCCGGTGAGCCGGTTCAGACGAGCGTACATTTTTTGGGGGTCTTGTTTGGCAAGCTGAGGGACGGAGCGAATGCCGAGCTGGTCAAAGTCGCGCAGCATGGCGGGCCCGACAGAGATGAGGTCATGGAGGAGGCGGTTGGAAGCCATGGAAGTCCTTTCTATGTTTCGCTTTAGTTTCGCCACAGACTAGAGCAAACTGTACCGCATTCCCGTGGTTCCGCTCAAGAGGTTTTTGCAGGAGTGCTCGGTCAGCTGATGAAGAGAAGAAGGGTTGTGGAGTTAGATCGTAAGAGCCCACCCTTCGCAAACTTCGCGAAGGATGGGGCACCCTCAAGCCCAGGGGTTGGGCGCCATAAGAAGGACGACCCAAGAGCCCAGGTGCGAAATCGGCACTTGGGGCGCCCGAAGAGAGACGCAAACCCGAGAGAAATGCAGCCGTGCGAAAAAGGAGAAAAAAGTTATGGTCAGGAAACTTACGCCGGTGCTTTTTGTGAAGGAGATTGAGCCGGTTTTGCCATTCTGGGTCGAGGGATTGGGGTTCACAAAAACCGCCGAAGTGCCCGAAGGAAACAAGCTGGGATTCGTGATTCTGGAGAAGGAAGGCGTGGAAGTGATGTACCAGACGTACGCGAGCGTGGACAAGGACATGCCGGCGATTGGGGCGGATGTGCGCAAAGGGCCGACGTTTCTCTACGTGCAGGTGGACAGTCTGGAGAATGTGAAGGCGGCGGTGAAGCGCGCGGAAGTGTACATGCCGGAGAGAAAAACATTTTATGGCTCGACGGAAATCGGCGTGAAAGACCCTGCGGGCCATTTCATTACGTTTGCGCAGTTTGCTCCGGCTTCGCAGAAGTGAGCCTAATGACCCGGCAGATGGGATAGGATCCGTCGGCCCCTTCGAGACCGCGAAATCAATAGACCAGTTTCAGCGAGAACTGGATTTGCCGCGAGGATCCCGCGGTGTGGCTGATAATTCCGAAGCCGCTGCCGCGCACGATATTGGAAGGCAGCCCGAAATTGACGATATTGAAAACGTTGAAGAATTCGGCGCGAAACTGGAGGATGCTCAGTTCGCCATTTCCCCTGTGTCCGAAGGGGGTATTCTTGATCAAGGAAATGTCGTATTGATGAAAACCGGGTCCACGAAAGGTGTTGCGGCCCAGAGTACCGAAGCGGCCGAAATTCGGGCCGGTGCCTCCCGGCAAGTTGATGGGCGTGAAGAAGAACGAATCATTATTGTTAGTGTAATTGTTGTCTTTATTGGGACCCCGTCCAAAATAGTCTTCACGCACCTTGCGACTGGTGGAAAAATCGGGCATGGACACAAGATCGGGGCGATCCGCTCCACCGGCGCCTGCGCTAGTTTGCTGAATTCCAGAGTAGACTGTGAAGGGCGGCCCGCTCGCCAGGGAAGTGATATTAAGGAACTGCCACCCGCCCGTGACATATTTACTAAGCGGCCTCAGGAAAGACACACGATCAAACGGCAGCGACTGGATCAGGCTCACCGAAAAGCCGTGCGTCACATCAAAGCTGGATGGCCCTCTGTCTGCCGCGGGATTCCGAGGGTCCTGCGCAAGGTTTTGCATCGCCGAACTGGTGTCATCGATCGATTTGGAGAAGGTGTAACTGGCCTGAAAGCTCAAGCCGATTCGTGAGGCGTTCTCGGTGACGCTGGTCTGCAGCGCGTTATAGCTGGAGTGGGAACCCGTGGCCATCAGGTACTCCGGCCCGAAGCCACCGATGGCCTTGCCTGCGGAATTGAATTGCGTGAAGGGAGCGAACGCCGGATCGGCGCCCGCATAACCGTTTGGCGCCAGCATACTGGCCAGATGTATGCCGGCGGTTCCAACGTATGCGGCACTCATCTTCAGGCCTCCAAAATCATGGTCCAGGCCCAAGGTATAGGTTCCGATATAGCCGTTCCGAAAACTGCGCGAAATCACCCCGGTCGACAACAGTTGAACCTCGTGCCCCGGAGTCAAATCCTCGAGATCATTTTGAAATCTTTGAAGATCGATTTGCGTGTTGGCCGCCACACGGGAACTGTCGCCAGTGGGGAAGAGAAGCTGTCCGCTGGTGGTGTAAGCCGGTGGAAGCACCAGGGGCACAACCGTGTTATGAAAGGGCACGGGGATTCCGGGCAGAGCCGTGTCCAGCGGTTGGAAGACAAAGGGGATTCCTCCGGTCACGAAATTGTCCTGCCACAAGTTGGGAAGAATCGTGGTAATGGCGCCGCCGGCGTGGATGGTGGTGCGCTTGGTGACGGCGAAATCGAGGGAAACACGCGGGCCCAGCCCGCGCCAATCCATGGGATAAACCGGTTGCGGATTGTACAAAAAAATCTGCGTGGCGCCGGGAGTGCGAAACGATACCGGCTGGCCATCCGGGCCAATCGGTTGGCCAATCGAAGTGCGGTGTTTGGCTTCCTTGATGCGGCTGTTCACCTCATACCGCAAACCGTAATTCAGGATGCAACGGGGTGAAATCTTCCAGGAATCCTGGAAATAAAAATTGTAGGCCTCGCGCCGGACAGCGGCTTCGTCAAATTTGTCGCCTTGGGGAGTTACGCTGGACGCAGCGGTGATCGTATAGGAATACGGCGTCGCGGTCAGCAGGCCGGTGAGCGCGTCGGGCAGCGGATCGCCCGGCTGGATATTATGCAAGCCGCTTGCAGAGAGAATCTGCACCGGCGAATACGCGGTTCCCCCGCCGAAGACATAAACGCCATTGGGATTGGTGCCAAAAATAGTGGCGTCCTTGTTCAGCCGAATTTCGACGCCCCATTTGAAACTGTGTGAGCCTCGCGTGTAGGCCGTGTCCTGCTTGATCTGGTAGAGATTCCCGTAGGATCCGGTAATCGAGCCATCGGCAGTATTAAAACCCTGGAAAAGGCCATCGCCGTACGCCAGCGCGGGATCGCTATGGTTCTGTGCGGGGGAAATGGGGGTGCTGCGGATATAGCCAAAGGCTGCTGTGAAGCTGAGATGCGGCGAAATTGTGCGCGAGTAGCGCACGGCGGCATTGCGCTGGTGGTCAAAGAAATTCACAGCAAAGCTCGGATCGATGGCAGTTTCATCGGGATTGGTGGTCGGGCCATCCACCTGATTGAGGCTGAAGCGGGTAAAAAGCGTCGCCTTGTCTGAAATTCGATGATCCAGGCGCACGGAAAACTGGTCGGTGTTGGTGACAACCTTTGACGAAGTGGCGTAGGTTCGCGCACCGAACGGGCCATTGGGCTCATTCGGAAGGGGATAGCGAGCCAAGAGCGGCGCAATGGCCGGGTTCACGGGAACCGTCAAAGTGTCGCCGGGGAAAGTGGTGGTGTCGATGCCGTTGCGTTCCCCGGCGGTGGGCACGGCGAGGACTTGCGTGGTGCCGAGGACTTGCCGGAAACCCTGATACTCCGCGAAGTAAAAGGTGCTATCCCGGCCGTCGTAGATGCGGGGGATTACCACCGGCCCGCCGTTGGTAACGCCAAACTCGTTGCGCGCAAACGGAGGCAGACGCCGCGGATTGACCGCGCTGGCGTGATCGAAGTAATTCCGGGCGTCAAACGCCGCATTGCGCACGAATTCGAAAGCACTTCCGTGGATCTGGCTGGCGCCGGATTTGGTGATCACATTGGTGAACCCCGCGGCGCCGTGCCCGATCTCTGCAGGCATAACTCCAGAGCTTGATTGCACTTCCTGGATGGCGTCCACGTTGAAGTTGGCGAAGGTGGCGCCGCCCATTTCGGGGTCGCTGGTGTCCGCGCCGTCCATGGCAAAAACGGAGGTCACGCCACGCTGTCCATTGGCGGTGAATTGTTGCGTGAAGTTAGCGGCGCCGTTCGTGTCGGTCATCGTGCCGGCGGCCAGAAGCAATAACTTGCTAAAGTCGCGCGTGTTCAGCGGGAGGCTTGAGACTTCACCGCTCGAAAGGTGCTCGCCACCACTGGCTTGGGGAGAAGCGGGGTTCGCTTGCGCCAGGATGACCAGCGTTTGATCCTGCTCAGATAGTTGGAGGTCCGCGGCGAGCGCGTCGCCATTTTTAATGACCAACGGCGCGACGGCGTTCCAGGTCGTGCCTTTAACCTTGACGGTTACCCTGTAGCTTTGCGCCTCGATGTCTGCAAAAAAGAATTCCCCACTTGCCGACGTATTGGCGGAGAAGACGCGACTTCCAGAAGTTGCTTGCAGTGAAACTGTGGCCTCGGCCACGCCATGGCCGGGTTTGTCGTGCACGATGCCTTTCCAGGAATTGGCGGAAGGAGCGCGAGCCGGCAAAACCAGTAAAAGGAGAACAGCGAAGCAGAGCTTTTGGCCTGAGCCCAATGGGGCACCAAAGATTCTAAACGATCATACAATACATTCTTAACCCTGTCGGGCCAACTGAGCACGGAGGACGAAACATTTAGTGAGAGTCTGTCGCTTTTGCCAACGGACAGCTAGTCAACTCGGGTTGCTGGAAACAGATGCGCGATCAAGGTGCCCGCAAACTTGACTGGGGAAGCGCAACTATCCAGACTGGAAAGAAGCAGAGAATTGCCAATGCGCAGAAATCGTTCCTGCGGCTACGCGCGAGAAAAACAGCAGCGGCGACTCGCTACAACCTGTTTAGAAAAACACTGGCTGCTGGCTGAGATGAGTTTCACCGCGGCAAGCGGGGCGCAAGAAAGAGCACGAATGGGGAATAAGAAGGGAATGTTGATTGTTTACACGGGGCCGGGCAAGGGGAAGACGACGTGCGCCCTGGGCGCGGCATTTCGCGCGGTGGGGCAGGGATTGCGCGTCCTGATGGTACAGTTCATCAAGGGTTCGTGGCACTACGGCGAGCTGGACGCGGCAAAACTGCTGGGCGATGACAAATTCGAGATACGCCCGATGGGGCGGGGGTTCGTGAAGATCGGAAGCGCGGAGACCGACCCCGAAGATATTCGCCTGGCCGAGGAGTGCTGGGAGGCGGGGCGCGCGGCGATTTACAGCGGAAAGTACGACCTGGTGATCCTGGACGAGATCAACTACACGATCAGCTACAAGATGCTGGACGCGGAAAAGGTCGTGGAGGCGTTAAAGAAACGCCCAGAACAGGTGCATGTGATTTGCACAGGACGCAATGCGCACCCGCTGCTGGTGGAGGAAGCGGACCTGGTGACGGAGATGAAAGAAGTGAAACACCCTTATACGAAGGGTATACTGGCACAGCGGGGGATCGATTATTGAAGTTGTCAGTTTTCAGTTATCAGTTTTAAGTAACTCTTGCCCCGAGTTGGGAGTGGGTTTTCCTTTGAATTTGTGGTTCAGAAGTGGGCAGAAGATTTTGAAATTAGTGCTCGAAAGTGGAATGCGGTTTGACAGGCTGCGGGAAAACTGGGTGAGGCTTTCTTCGGGGGCTTCCGCCAGAAAACGGCGGACCCGCCTCCGGCGGGCGAAAGCCCATTCGTACTGGGGACTTTACGCTGGGGCCCTTCGAAGCTCAGGGTAAACTTAAGCGCCAGCCTCCTAAAGCAAAGAGAACTTTCTCGCAGTCTGTTGATGGGTTTCTGAGCAATGGCGGAGGAATCGGACCCAGGCAGGGGGCTCGGGGAGAATTGGCGAAGTTGACCTGGAACTGATAACTTAAAACTTAAGACTTAAGACTGAAAAACTTAAGACTGAAAACTTTCCTATGTCATGGTTTAAGCGGGACAAGAAGGCAATTGATCAGGCCACACCGCCGGAAGAGCGCCGCGTGCGTACAGAGGGATTGTGGATGAAGTGCGAGTCCTGCCGGGCCATCGTGTTCCGGAAGGACCTGGAAGAAAACCTGCATGTCTGCCCGAAGTGCCAATTCCATTTCCGGATGAGTTCCAAGCAACGGCTGGCAATGTTGCTGGACGGCAACTGGACGGAGCACGATGCGGGGATGGTCTCGACGGATCCGCTGAAGTTCGTGGACACCAAGCCGTACACGAAACGCATCAAGGATGCGCAGAAGAAGCTGGGCATGAACGATGCCATACGCACGGCCGAGGGACAATTGAATGGCCGGCCGGTGGTGTGCTGCGCGATGGAGTTTGGATTTATCGGCGGGTCGATGGGCGCGGTGGTTGGGGAAAAGGTGACGCGCGCGATTGAACTGGCGATGGAAACGCGGCAACCTCTGGTGATTGTGTCGTGTTCCGGCGGCGCGCGCATGATGGAAGGCACGATCAGCCTGATGCAATTGGTGAAGGTGTCCGCCGCACTGGCGCGCCTGGACGAGGAAAAGCTGCCGTACATTTCGGTGCTGACGGACCCGACAACCGGCGGTGTTACGGCGAGCTTCGCGATGCTGGGCGACCTGAACATTGCCGAACCTGGCGCGCTGATCGGATTCGCTGGACCCCGCGTGATCGAGCAGACCATCCGGCAAAAGCTGCCGGAGGGCTTCCAACGCTCGGAATTCCTGCTGGAGCATGGATTCCTGGATGCCGTGGTTCACCGCAAGGACATGAAAGCCTTCATCTCCAACGCACTCGACCTGCTGATCTCCTGAAATGAATTACGAGAACGCGGTCCGATATCTTCTATCTCTCGGCCGCGAGCTGGCTGCGCCCACACAGGCTTCCGCGGCAAAATTTGATCTGCAAAACATAACCGTGCTGGCAGAGCGGTTGGGGCGGCCCGACCGCGCGTATCCGGTGGTGCACATTGCAGGCACAAACGGCAAAGGCTCGACGGCGGCGTTCCTCGAAGCCATCTTGCGGGACGCGGGTTTCCGGAGCGGGCTGTACACTTCGCCGCATCTGGAGCGCATCAATGAGCGCATACGGGTGGGCGGCGAAGAGGTCAGTGATGAGATGTTCGCGGAAACGTTCACACGGATTCAAGCCGTAATCGAAGAATTGCTGGCAGAAGGAAAGTTGCGAGCGCATCCGACATATTTCGAGAGCGTGACCGCGCTGGCCTTTGAGATTTTTGCGCGGGAGCGCGTGGATTTTGGCGTGATCGAAGTGGGACTGGGTGGGCGGTTGGACGCGACGAATATTGTTGAGCCCGTGGTTTCCATCATCACGCGCATTGATTTCGATCATGAAAACTTCCTGGGACATTCGTTGCGGGAAATCGCCGCGGAAAAAGCGGGCATTCTGAAGCCCGCGGTACCCGTTGTGATTGCTGCGCAACAACCGGAAGTGAGAGAAGTGCTGCTGGCGCGGGCGCGCGAATTGCGATGCGCCGTCGTGGAGACGAGCGAGGCATTCCAGGTCAGAGCTGAGCGCGTGGAAGAAGGCTGTGTGCGCGCGACTGTGGAGGAGATGGCGACGGGCCGGAAGTACGATCTGGCGCCGCGCCTGCCCGGGCGGTTCCAATTGCAGAATGCGCTGAATGCCACGGCGGCGGCGCGGTTGCTGCAGGATCGCAGCTACAGCATCAGCGATGAAAACATCATGAGCGGCATCGGGGCAACAGAGTGGCCGGGGCGCATCGAACGATGCGGGACGCGGCCCGACTTGTATTTTGATGGAGCGCACAATCCGGGGGCGGCGAAGGAGCTCGCCACGTTTTTGGAAGAGAATTTTCGCGGCCACAAGGTGTACCTGGTGTTTGGGGCGATGCGCGACAAGGCGGTGGATGAGGTCACGGGCGCACTTTTTCCGCATGCGTATGAGGTGCTGTTCACGGAGGCGCGAACCCCGCGCGCGATCAGCGCGACGCAACTTGCCCGCATGGCGGGGCATCACGCGGAACGCTACGCGGTGTATCCGGAAGCGGAACGAGCGCTCGAAACCGCGCTGGAAAAAGCAAATCCCGAGGACGCGGTGTTCGTCACCGGCTCGCTGTACCTGGTGGGGCAGTTGCGACGAGCGTGGAAGGAGCACAGAAAAGTCGCATCGGGCTGAAAAAGCTCGTAAAATAGAGGCCTATCGCGATTCTAAGCCGGCCTGATGGCCGGCGTTCTCTTTTTGAGAGAGGGACGCACCAGGACGGAAACCGAAACACATGAAAAACAGCGCAAGTGGTGAAGCAGAAAAACAACAGAAGGTTCTCGTGGGCGTGATCATGGGCTCCGCGTCGGATTGGGAGACGATGGAGCACACCGCAAAAACTTTGGAGGAATTGGGGGTGCCGTTCGAGACGCGGGTCATCTCTGCGCACCGCACGCCGGACGCGCTGTTCGATTACGCGGCGGCGGCGGAGCAACGCGGGATGCAGGTGATCATCGCGGCCGCGGGAGGTGCGGCCCACTTGGCGGGGGTTACCGCGGCGAAGACCCTGCTGCCCGTTCTGGGCGTACCGATGGAATCGCAGGCGTTGAAGGGGTTGGATTCGCTACTTTCGATTGTGCAGATGCCGGGAGGAATTCCCGTGGGAACGCTAGCGATTGGAAAACCGGGAGCGATCAATGCGGCTCTGTTCGCGGCGGCGATTTTGGGAGTCAAATATCCCGAGTACCGGGAAGCGCTGCGGAAATACCGGGCGGCGCAAACCGCGAAAGTGATGGCGAATCCGGATCCCTCGAAAGGAAGCCCCACCTCTACCTCAAAGAAAAATTCAGAGGAGAAGAAGCGCGCATAGAACTTGGCAACTCGCTTTCACAAGCGCAAACTGGGGTCATGAAAACCAGGTGGCTCTGTTTTTTCCTCTTTGTCTCTCTGACAATTTTTTCTTCCGCTGCGCCAGCGCAGCAACATGCAGTGCCGGGAAGCTTCGCCCTGCACGATGGCCAGTTCATTCTCAATGGCAAACCCTTCCAAATTATCTCCGGTGAGATGCACTACCTTCGCATCCCCCGTGCCTACTGGCGAGACCGTTTTCGCATGGCCAAAGCCATGGGACTCAACACCGTAACCACGTATGTGTTCTGGAACGCGCACGAACCCCGCCCCGGCGTGTACGATTTCTCCGGCAACAACGACGTCGCCGAATTCATTCGCGAAGCGCAGCAGGAAGGCCTGTACGTCATCTTGCGCCCCGGCCCCTATGCCTGCGCCGAGTGGGAGTTCGGCGGATATCCCGCCTGGCTGCTGAAAGATCATTCCATCGTCGTCCGCAGCCGCGATGCGAAGTTTCTGGAACCCGCGGCTCGCTGGATCAAACGCCTCGGCCAGGAGCTGGCCCCGCTTCAGACCGGCAGTGGCGGTCCCATCATCCTGGTCCAGGTGGAAAATGAGTACGGCTCCTTCGGCAATGATCACGCCTACATGGAGCAGATTCGGCGCATGTTGGTGGATTCAGGGTTCACTCAATCGGTGCTGTACACGGCCGACGGAGCGGAGGAGATTGCCGC
>Ga0208687_1001585_pt1 | contig 9907 bp, 10 predicted proteins | sample June2015DPH_6_10_FD_184695 | JGI IMG/M metagenome (GOLD analysis project Ga0208687, IMG submission 184695) | Peatland microbial communities from SPRUCE experiment site at the Marcell Experimental Forest, Minnesota, USA - June2015DPH_6_100... | ecosystem: Environmental > Terrestrial > Soil >...
CAAGTGTTACAATCCGTAATGGTTACAGTGACGTGGGTGCGGACTGTCAGTGCCTAATAGCATAAAATGCTACAATGAAAGACCTGACCCCACGGGTTTTTACCAAATACCTTGTATGTGCCCTTGTGAACTGCTAGCCTGATAATGATGAATGCATCGTTATCCGGATAAGGAGTTCACGCCTATGATGGGCCATGAGCCATCCGATCAGGACCAGCTTTTCTACTACGGAGTCTACCTCGAAGAGAGGGTCCGAAAGAACCACCCCCTTAGAAAGGTCAAGGAGCTTATCGACTTTGCCTTCATTTACCATGAGGTAGAGGAGAGCTACGGAGAGAACGGTAATGTCTCTGTCCCTCCCCCGGTCATCCTGAAGCTTATGCTCCTTTTAGTCCTCTATAATGTTCGCTCAGAAAGAGAGCTGATGGAAACAGTCCCCGAGCGGTTGGACTGGCTCTGGTTCCTGGGCTACACTCTCGACAGCTCCATCCCGGATCACAGCGTCCTCTCCAAGGCACGCAAGAGATGGGGGACAGATGCATTCAAGAAGTTCTTCGAGCGCATCGTCTCTCAATGTGTCAAAGCGCGGCTAGTGGACGGGACGAAGCTCTTCGTGGATGCGAGCCTGATTGAAGCGAATGCTTCAAACAATTCTGTGATCAACACTGAATCGCTTAACCGGTACCTGAAAAAGGGATACGGGGAATTCGAGAAACGGCTCGACGAAAAAGATGATGATGGAGAGAAACATCCTTACAGCGATGCCAACAGAAGGCATGTCTCCGCAACCGATCCCGATGCCTCCATTGTAAGCCAGGGAGGCAAGCCAAAGCTCTATTACAAAACCCATCGTGCGGTAGACCCCATGTCCGAAGTGATCACCGCAGTTGAGGTTACTCCGGGCGCTGTCAACGAAGCCCATAAAATGCTGTCGCTCGTCGACTACCATGAGGCAACGACCTCAACCAGAATCGCTACACTGGTTGCAGACAGCATGTATGGAACAATCGACAACTTCCTTGCCCTTCATGAAAGAAAGATAGAAGGTCACATTCCTTTATTGAAAAAAACCCACGAGCAAAAAGGGAGAAAGGCGGGCATCTTCCAGGACGGTGCTTTCAGCCATGATCCCGAAACCGATACCCTGATCTGCCCGGCAGGCAAAAGACTCGCAAAAAGAACCTTCCATGTACAGAGGCAGACCACGGAATACAAGGCATCGAGGAAGGACTGCGGGCAATGTCATCTCCGTCTTCAGTGCACCCGGAACGCCCTTGGCCGGTCCGTTCAACGCCATCTCCATAAAGGGTTTATTGATGAGGCCGTCAAGATTATAGAGAGCCGCTCTGCAAAAAAGGATCTTGCAACCCGCAAGCACCTGATGGAACGCTCCTTTGCCCGCTCTACCCGCTACTCTTTCGACAGAGCCAGGTGGAGGGGGTTATGGAAGGTAACCATCCAGGAGTACCTCATCACAACTATACAGAATATCCAGGTCTTGATCGAGGCAGCAAGAAGACCGGTAAGGGGGATCGGGGTGAAGGAGGTAACGGGAAGGACAGTCACCCGCCTTCTCGGTGCGCTTATGGCGCCCCTTAACATCATGAACCATTATATGCCGGGAATATGCGAACGATGCTGGCTATGACTGAAGCTCCCCGGCCGGTTTGGGCAACAGGCCGGAAAGACCTGACCCCACGGGTGCATGCACGGGTGCAATCTAATGGTGAGGAGTTGACGAGGACGTCATACCATGAAAAGAGCCAAGTCTTTCTTTTTCTTCGTTCTGTTGGTTTCCATCGTGACCCTCGGTGGTGGATGTGCGAGCTTGCCGAACGTCTCTGAAATGATGGATGAGGCGCCGACAACCCAGGAACCGCTTCAAATCGCCTCGGTCAAAGGGCTATTATCCCCCAAACAGAGCAATGCCCTCATGAAACGGCTCAAGCGGTCCGCCGGGGCGACGGACGTTCCGGAACGTTATACTGCCTTAATAGAATCGGTGAGTGAAAGCCCGTTGACGAAGGGAAACAAGGTCACCCTGCTCGTTGATGGTGCGGCTACCTACGCCGCCATGTTCAAAACGGTGGAGAATGCCAGAGACCATATCAACATTGAAACCTATACCGTTGAAGATATTGAAGACGAAACGGGGCGCAAATTTGCCGATCTGCTGTTGCAGAAGCAGGCGGAAGGTCTCCAGGTAAACCTCATCTACGACAGTTTAGGCAGTTTTGCCACTCCCGCCGCATTCTTTCAGCGCTTGCGCGACGGCGGGATACAGGTTGTCGAGTTTAACCCGAAAAATCCATTGAAGACCCACGGAAAATGGCGCCTGACCAAATCGGATCACCGCAAGATACTGATCATTGACGGCAAAATCGCCATTACCGGGGGCATCAACATCAGTCAGGTTTATTCGGGTGGGTCTCCCGGAGCCGGAGATGAAAAAGGGGCACAGATGCCATGGCGTGATACGGACGTTCAAGTCGAAGGCCCTGCCGTGGCTGAGTTCCAAAAACTGTTTCTCGACACGTGGCAGAGACAAAAGGGTGCGACACTCTCCGGCAGGAACTATTTCCCCGATATGAAGGAACAGGGAAATACCCTGGTGGGGGTGCTGGGCAGTACCCAGGGAGAGGCCAACAGGCTCACTTTCATTATGTATGTGGCTGCCATCACGTTTGCCGAGAATTCGCTCCATATGACAAATGCCTATTTTGTCCCTGACCCCCAGACAATGGAAGCCCTCACCGATGCCGCAAAGCGCGGTGTGGATGTAAAGATTATTCTTCCCGGAGCCACCGATAGATCGCTGGCCTTATATGCGGGACAATATCATTTCTCCGATCTTTTGAAATCGGGGGTGAAGTTATACAAACGCCGCAATGTCTTGCTCCATGCGAAAACTCTGGTAATTGACGGCGTCTGGTCGACAGTGGGCTCCACCAACATGGAGTGGTGGAGCTTTTCAAGCAATGACGAGGTGAACGCGGTTATTCTGAGCCCCGAGTTCGCTACCGAAATGGAGAAGATGTTCGCCGGGGATCTTGCGGAGTCCGACCAGATTCGATGGGAAGAGTGGAAAGAGAGACCTTTGCTTCTCAAGATCAGGGAATGGTTTTCGCATCTGTTTGCCCGCCGGCCGGATACTGACGAAAATGGGTTTGCTTAGGTGCTTGCTTACCTTTAAGGGATTGCTATTGATTTTCGTGCTCTCCGTTTTGGGTTGTGCGCTAAACGTAGTAAAATCGAATAGGCCGGTCCAATGGGCGACGCCCGTCCAATTGCAGGGAGCTGCCAATATTTACAAGGTCACCGATTATCTTTACAGAAGCGAGCAGCCAAGTGCGGAAGGGATGAGGAACCTTAAGAAACTGGGGATAAAGACCATAATAAACCTGCGGTCGTTTTATTCCGATTCCAGTCAAATCAAGGGGACAGGATTACGCGTTGAGGAGTTGAGCGTGAACGTGTGGCATATCGAAGATGCGGACGTAGTCAGAGTTCTACGGATAATCCGCAAAAGGGAAAATGGTCCTTTCTTGATACACTGTTCGCTTGGTGCGGATAGAGTGGGAGTTATGGTCGCGATGTTCAGAGTGGTAGAGCAAGGATGGACGAAAGAAGACGCGATTGAAGAAATGATGAATGGGGGATACGGATTCCATCGCTTCTGGTTTCGAATCGTTGGATACGTGAAGCATGCAAATGTTGAAAGAATACGAAAACAAGTGGAAAAGTAACCTCCTGGGAAATTTGCATCAAGACTGTGTACTGCCCCTCATCCTGGGCATAATAGCCGCCGAGTGCGAAGAGGGCCGGTGATAGCCGAGCACTCCCTTCGCGCCATCACTCAAGTAGTACCCTATCCCTGTGCCATGACCGCCTTGGTTGCAGCGACGCTCGCTGTCCTCATCGATCTCATTTTCAGGTTCCGTGATTACCGTGCTCTGCTGCATTCGCTCCCGGTCGTCGGCACCATGAAGTTCTCGGGCGCCCTCACGCTGGTCTTCCTCCAGGTGATTGTCCTCTTCTATCTCATCATCCTTCTCCCGAGGCCTCTCCGCGCGGTCGCCCTCCTTCTTTCTGTTTTTGTTGTTGTCCTCCAATTCTCCTATTGGCACACATTAGCCCGCTTCATGACAGGCACCGACGTGTTTCTCGCGCTGACCGTCGGCGGGGACAATCGGACGGAAGCCGTCTCAAGCTTCCTCAACCCGCTCGTCTTCTTGTATGCCCTCCCTTACGTACTCGTTCTCTCCACACTGGTCCTCGTCCCCCCTGTATCCACCTTCCCAAAGACCCTCGTCCTCGGCCTCCTGCCGGCACTCTACCTCCTCGCTTCCAATTACGCCCTCTTCCTCCACGTGCCGGAACGCGGCTTCCATCTGAATCCCCTGACCTCCTTCCTCCGTGCAACACTTCAGTACGAGTTCGAAACCCTCCATGAATACCATGGACCGCGAGACGAGTTGCCTGTGTTTCACGCCTCCCGACGGCCGCACGACAGCATCATCTATGTAATCGACGAATCGGTCCGTGGCAGCAATCTCAGCCTGAATGGCTACCCGCGCCCCACCACGCCGTTCCTTCAATCCCTCGAAACCGAGGGGCGCCTCAGGAATCTCGGCATTTGTGTCGCGGCCGGTTCCTTTTCCCACATCAGCAATGCCTATCTCGTTACCGGTCACCACGCATTTCCCGACGACGCCTTTCGAACCGACAAGAACCCGACCCTCTTTGATTACGCAAAGAAAATGGGCTACGAGACGATCTACGTTGACATCGATCAAGGCTACCTCTCTCCGCTCATGAAAGCGGCCCGGGAGGGTCCCGTGAGATCTATGGACCGGTGGATGACCGAGCAGTCGTTCAGGGAGCGCCACATCGATCTTGAAACCACGAAGGACCTGGGCGTAGCCCGTTTTCTCGGTAGTCTTCTGAATGAAAGAAGCGGCTATTTCGTTCTCGTCAACAAGAAGGGTCTCCATTTCCGCTATCGCAACAGATACCCGGACAATCCGGCCTCCACGATTTGGAAGCCGGTCATGGAAGCATCGGAACCCATTGACCCTAAGCCGACGGGACGCGAGAAGCTCGTCAATACCTATGACAACGGGATTCGCTTTCAGGTGGATGAATTCTTCCGGATTTTTGTTTCCGAAACGGAAAACCAGAACTATGTCATTCTGTACACATCTGATCATGGCCAGACGTTGGCCGAGCATGGGCAGGTGTACACGCATATGAAGTCTGACAAGGCGATCGTCGATGTGCCCGATTTCCTCGTGTCAGGTGACCGGTACAGCAAGAAAGGGCTCTTGGCCGGCATTCCCCCGGGCATCAGGGTTTCCCATCTCAACAACTTCGCGACCCTTCTCGACCTGATGGGCGTACCGATGTCCTTGCGGGTTCGTCCTTACGACAAGTCGATTTTCTCTTTGACCGCCGAGGACAACAGAGTGCGCTACTATATGAGCGGCTCTCTTCATGGGCTCGGCGATTACGTGGTGAAGACGATACCTACGCCACCGGACGCGGGCTGGGGCGTTTCGAGACCTGCCGGCAATGGCGCCCAGGTCTGAATGATGAAAACAAAACTTATCGCACCGCGGGAGCAGTCTTGAAAACGCACCGCGGGAGAGAGCCCGATCTTACCTCTCGAATGTCCAGGGTATGGGGTTTCATAAAAGACAGGTTTCCGAGAGGAAAGTGGCATGGAATAGGCCTCACCATGGGCGTGGCGTGCTTCGCCCTCAGTATTCTTTCCTTCGCGGCGATCGCCGACTCCTTATCCGAGAAGGGAACGCTTTTCCATCTTGATCTCGAGATCAACGCATATGTGACCAGAATGGCGAATCCAGGATTAACCCACTTCCTGGGGACTATAACCGGTCTCGGCAGCATTTTCCTGATAGTAATAGTGGCGGTACTGGTCGGCGTAATCCTTTTCATCAGAAAAAACTGGTGGAGACTCCTCGCTCTTTTTCTTGCCGTCGGCATTGGACAGGCCGTACTCAACATCCTCAAGCTTGCTTTTCAAGAACCCCGGCCAAAAACGGAAATGTTCGTCTTTGGCTCCAGCTTTCCGAGCGGCCACGTCTTTTCCGCCGCCGTGACCTATGGTTTTTGCATATACCTGACCTTCCGCTTTATCAAAAAAGCGATAGTAAAATGGATAGTCTCTGCATTGCTGGCCCTCCTGATCCTCCTCATAGGTTTTAGTCGCGTTTATCTAGGCGTTCATTGGCTTTCAGATGTCCTCGCAGGGTATGCAACAGGATTTGCCTGGCTTCTGTTGTGTATTTTTTTCACGAAGACGGTTGGCGATCGATAGCGGGCCAAACAGGTGAATTCCACTTCAAAGTGCACCAGATGACAGATTGTTAAAGGACATGACGGGATTTTCTGGTAGAGTGAAGCACCACCAACACTCTTTCCGGAAAGGAGCCCATCATGCCCTACCATCATTTTACCAGAGAAGAACAATATGTCATCAGTCATATGGCGATTGTTGGATTCTCGTTGAGAGAGATCGGCCGTCGTATCGGAAGACACCATACCAGCATCAACCGGGAGATCAGGCGGAACAGACCGACCTATGCGGATGACGCCGTCTACTGGTACGATGCTGCCGAGTTTTACGCGAAAGAGCGACGCCACAGAGCACGACACCGGCGCAGACATCATCAGAGATTGGCTGCATACATAATCTCAAAGCTTCGTCTCGACTGGCCCCCGCAAGCAATAGCAGGTCGTCTAAGAGTCGATTATCCGGATGACGAGGCAATGCGCATAAGCCATGAACTATTTTGCCGATCCTTATGCAGCCTGGCAGCGGGGAACCAATCAGAATACCAACGGCCTGCTCCGATACTACTTCCCGAAAGGAACGGACTTCAGGAACATCCCGGAAAAAGAAGTGTTAGCAAAGTTTCAAAACCGGACTGTCTAAGTTTCAAAACCGGACTCCCCTCAGAGATACAGTTTTGATTTTCTGTGTACTTACCAGCTTCCCGTTGTGCCAGAACCTGATCTCCGTCAGCCCCGTTTCCGGATCGGGCACCATCCTCAAGTCAACCTTTTCGTAAGGATCGACACCGGGCACCCGGAACTCGATATCGTTGACCGATATCTTACGGTATGCATTCGTAATCCGTGAACCTCTCAGGCAGAAAATGTCCTTGGTTGATTGATAGGGAAAGGGAAGCTTGAACGGGCGAAAGAGAGTCTTGCCTTCCGCGATGGCCTTCTCAAGGCGTATACGTGGGATCTCCCCGGTGGTGCTGTGGACCTGATGTTCGTTGTACCGTTTCACTTCGTAAGAGAGGATCTCTCGGACCTGTGCGATGGTTTCTATCTTCTCCCGCGCGCAGGTCCTTACTATCCGGTCCTGCAGCCACCGGTACGGCCTCTCAATCTTCCCTTTGGCCTGCGGAGAGAGGGCGTAGGTTACCTTCACGCGCAGTTCCTGGAGCACCTGTTTCCACTGCGGGTCTTTCTCGTCTGTTCGCGCGTGATGCTTCGTCCACATCGTATCCCTCTTTTCGAGGAAGCGGAACATAGAATGATTGTCGACATAATAGGAAAGGGGCAATCCATAACGGGTGCAGACACTTTCAAGGGCGGTGATGTGCGCCCAGCTTGTCTCCCTCTCTATAACGTCCGCATAGAACAAATATCTGCTATAGTCGTCGAGGCTCGTGATCAGATAGAACTTCTCAGCGATATAGGGGGACCATCGATGGTACGAAGAGTCATGCTGGATGAGTTCTCCTGCATGGTGGGTGATCACTTCCCGGTCATGGGCGGCCTTGTCCGGTTTCGTGATGTAATAGCCGTTTTTTTTGCCCTGTCGATGATTGCCGGGAGGGAGACCTTCGCCCGGTAGTGCTCCCTCAGCCGATCTTGAATATAGCTGTAATTATAGAACCGGATGGGGATTGAGGGATCGTCTATCAATGCCTTTTCCTTCTCAAGTTCTTGGAGGATATGGGCATGGAGTCTCTCATCGAGCTGCCTGTTTGTGCCCTTCCTCCGATACTCGATGCTGAAGCTCTCTGGGTGGTTTTTGTACTTCTGCACCCACTCGAAAAACTGACTCCGCTTGAGGCCCAGCAGTTCCATGGCATGACTGGCGCTCAACTCTCCTGCCAGATACCTCTCCATGATCATTCTCATCTGCTCATCGGTCACTCTCTTGTGGACCTGTTCGCCCATGGCGCCCTCCCGTTCATGATTACCGACGGGAGGGATTCTATCACGGAGTCCGGTTTTAAAACTTAAACCACCCCAAAGGAGTCCGGTTTTGATTCTTAACTGACATCCCGGAAAAAGAAGTTGCGCAGGTAGTGAAAAAGCTGAATAATAGACCCAGGAAGTGCCTCAACTACCAGACGCCCCACGAGGTGTTCCGTCAGGCTCTATGTGGTGCACTTTGAAGTGGAATTCACCCTATCTTCTATTACTCCCGTGTATAAACGATTCCGGCACCCCAGACGCCACTCTTAGGTCTCTGTATAAGCCTATAGCCGTCGATGGTGTATTCCATGCGCCCGTCATTACTCTCAAGAATTACTTTGTTCCCTTCTGTGCGCTTATTACCGATTCGCGAAGCCACGTAAGATACTCCTTTTGAGCGACCTTCCTCACACGCGAAGGTTATTTCATCTCCGCGAATAATGAGCACGTTGACCGTTGGGATGCCTTCGTCATTAAACCTGTTAACATACCTCACTCCGGGGCTTTGACCCTTCGCCAGGTCTTCCGCGCTCTGAGCGTGTACCGTAGATGCTATAGCGAACACGAACATAAAAACCAACGACGCCCCAAGACCTGTCTTTATCATGGTCTGTCCCTCCGTCATTTTGTCTGGCGCTTCACGTCTCCATGCTAACAAAAAGGGAAACAGTTAACAACACATTTCCTGCCAGAGGTAGGGTGGTTGTTTCGTTTTGTACATTCCATTGTCTCAACCGGGCATAACGTAATGAATGAAACAACGTCCCCATCGTCCTACCAGGAAAGATTTTGCTCGACCGAACTAGTAGCAAGTGCTACAATCGATAATGATTACAGTGACGTGGGTGCGGACTGTCAGTGCCTAATAGCAGAAAATGCTACAATGAAAGACCTGGCCCCACGGGGTTTCGTGGCCCCACGGGGTTTCGGTTAGATACAGCGGGGATCGAGATGGATATAGAGACCGATATTAGCAAGCTCAAGGTATTGGCCGAGAAGAAGCAGTACGAAAACTGGCGTTTTCGTGCATTCATGAAAGGCAGCGATCTATCGCAAGCCAGGCTGGATCGTACGGTCGCCAACCATTACGCAGCCGTAGCGGCCACGATCGATTGTTGCACGTGCGCAAACTGCTGCAAGGTCATGTCCCCGCACCTGGCAAAGAGGGATATACGCCGACTGGCTGAGGTACTGCGTCTTCCCGAAGACGAGCTGATAAGTGAATATCTCCAACCGGGGGAAGACAAGGGCACCTACGTCTCAAGGCAGGCGCCTTGCCCGTTCCTGCAAGGCAAGCTCTGCACCGTATATGAGGCACGCCCCGACAACTGCAGGTCATTCCCCAACCTGCACAAGCGTGATTTCAGATCGAGACTAATACAGGTCGTCGAAAACAGCACGGTTTGTCCCATTGTCTACAACGTGCTTGAGCTGTTGAAGTTGGAGTTCTGGAGAGGAAAAAGGCATTAGCCGGTTCTGTCTGTTTCACATCGAATGCTACAATGAAAGGCCTGACCCCACGGGTTTCTTCGAGACGAAGCTTTGAGATTACGTATGCAGCCAATCTCTGATGATGTCTGCGCCGGTGTCGTGCTCTGTGGCGTCGCTCTTTCGCGTAAAACTCGGCAGCATCGTACCAGTAGACGGCGTCATCCGCATAGGT
>Ga0208687_1001587_pt1 | contig 9903 bp, 7 predicted proteins | sample June2015DPH_6_10_FD_184695 | JGI IMG/M metagenome (GOLD analysis project Ga0208687, IMG submission 184695) | Peatland microbial communities from SPRUCE experiment site at the Marcell Experimental Forest, Minnesota, USA - June2015DPH_6_100... | ecosystem: Environmental > Terrestrial > Soil >...
AGAATTGCACTGTACTCAGGATCAGGAGGACGGCGATAACCGACGTCCAACCTTCTACAGGACGGCCCAAGAGCAGGACCGCCAACACGTAAATCAAGTAAAAAAGTGCGGAAACACTCAAGACAACGCCACACCATGTTAGTAGGTCCAGCGGAAGTGTCGAAAAGGAGAACAATGCATCCTTGGCCAACCTCGCACTCTTGCGCCAAGTATAGGCGGGGGAGCCTGCCTTTCGTTCACCCTGGTCATACTGAACTATGCTGAAAGTGGAGCCGAGCCAGGGAACCATTCCGCGCATGTAACGGTGCATTTCGCGCATTGATCTGAGCGCCGTAACAACCTCTCTCGACATCAGCCTGAAATCGGCAGCGCCGCGGACCACGGTTAATTCTGTTGAGCGCTCAAATAAGGCATAGAACAAATCAGACGTAAGTTTCTTCAATCGGTTCACGCCGGGCGAGGAACGACGGACCGCGTATACCACCTCGGCGCCGGATTCGTACTTTCTTACCATCTCCTCCAGAACCGCCGGAGGATGTTGCAGATCTCCGTCCATCACAACAGTCGCTTCTGCCTCGACGTGGTCAAGGCCGGCGGTTAGAGCGATCTGATGGCCCCAATTTCGAGCCAGAGACAATACAGTCACCTTTGGATCGCAGGCGGCAATGTGGTGCAGGATTTCTAGCGTCGCATCCGAACTGCCGTCATCTACAAACACGATCGTGTACTGCAGATTTAATTCACGCAATTGGTTCGAGAGAACATTATAGAATCTATCAAGGCCTGATTGTTCATTGAACAACGGAACTACGACTCCTAGCGAACTCAACTTGCGGAGTGGCGCCGCACTCATAGTTACCTGTGGAATCATGGTTGTGACCATCTGGAAATTTATAAGGCATTTCCATTCGGGAGCACAAGTGAAAATGAGGATGCACAAAGGAAATGGGGGAGGCTTCAGACAAGCACCGCCTTGGACGGGAAAAGTTTTTCAGAGGATCGCGAAACAAGCTGTCCGGGGCCGTGGCTGATCGGGAGTTGCTTCCGAGGCGGTTGCATCAACTTCTGTCCTTTTGCCATCGGTCTGCAAACGACGCTGCAGGATTCTGCTTCGCCTTGGATTGGCATACACCTTAGCTGTGGGTTCAATCGATGATAGACTGCCTACGAAAGCAATGCTTTTCCGTTTGGCGATCCGGCAATGGCTGGCACGAGCAGCCGGGCAGCTGTCGTCACACGTTGTCTCGCACATCAAGCCCCACCTTCACCCCGAAATCCATCCTGAAGGGACATCGGCCTGCATCACACGATGAATACCGAAGTCATGCGCTCCATGAGCCCAGCAGACATCAAGGCCAAGTCAACAGCTTTTCCCAACCTCCAATCGGCGAAGCAATTCCAGAGACTGGTGGATTAATATCGATCCGCGGAGAACCTGCAGCGGTTTGTCCCGGATAGAATACGGTACTGAAAGGGAGTGTTTTCCAGCCATCCAAGTCAAAAGATCGGCACGATTCGAATTTCATTCCGGGCTGCAAAACCACAACGACATCCAGCGGGGCGTCAACCACGGGATGAACGAGGTATTGGGTGCATGTTGAATAAAAGAACACCTCATCTTGCCCTGCAGGAATGGGAAAGAAAGATACGCCAGAAAAGGTCGGTCGCCGCATCCATAGAGCAAGAATGCCGCCCTGACCGTAGGCGTGAATTTTCCAACAATAGCCTCGGTCTTTTTCCAGCGTTCCTGGGGGAAAACTCAGGATGGCTTTCTGCGGACTTTTGATGTTGTCGTCAGCAGTCAAGCCCTTGCTGGAGCGATCTCGAATCAAGCTCACATAAGATGCTCTCACCGAGGTCGAATGCCATCTCGCTACTTCGCGGCTAATCAAGAAAAGAGTCAAAGTCAGGATCAGCAGTGTCAGGCCCGATTTCCAACGTCGTTGCATCGATTGGACGGCTGTGGAGCGTCCTGCTGCAGTCAACGGCGTAATAACAGCACAACTCGCAAAAGCGAACGCGACGGCGGCCGGCAAAGACATCGGTGTGATATGTTTCTCCATTGGAAGCATGACCCAGTAAAGAGCAGTGTAATAAACCGAGAAAAACGCCAGGAGTAACGCTTCCGGGGGATGCGGAGAAAAGAGAAAAGCACCGGCAAAAGCCAGAATCAGAACAATCCAATACCGCTTCATGAACGCACGAATCAGCTCAAAACCATCGCGTACCGGTTCCGCCTCGAACCTGAGTTGAAACGACCCATAGGAATCTCCACACCCTTCCCAGATTTTCTGTCCCCACAATAACGGGAAGCCATCGATCCAGTTGAACATATTGTAGGAGGCTTCATGCCAGAGCATTTGCGTGCATGCCCGGGCATATTCTGTTCCCAAGTACGGCACAGTTTTGTTAACCCATCGATACACGTTGGAGATAACTGTGCCGTCGTCGAAAAACATCTGATAGGAGTTTTCGTATCCACCTATATTTGCTCGGGGATTATCAGCGTAAACGGCGATGTGCGTAATCCAGGCCGGAGAGAACTCTTCTTTCGTGGTGATCTGAGCTAACAAAGAAGTGTAGACGCAGGCAATGCCGACAGCAAAGAGCGTGAGGGCTGATATGCAATGCTTCCATTTTCGGTGCTGACGCCGCAGTACAATCAGCAGTCCCAGAAGGGTTAAGCCGGGAATCAGAATGGCGTCCGAACGCCAGCCTAAGCCGATGAGAGATAGGACTCCAAGCAAGAAATAGGAACACGCGTTCACCCATTGGGATTGAAATCGTCCAGCAACGCACAGGCAGAACGTCAGGGCCAGAATCGTAAACCAGGTTGGGTTGGCGTCCCGTATAGACCAGACTGAATGCACCATTTCGCACGGCAAGACTGCATAAAATGCCGCGCCTAATAGACCGCACCATTTATTGCCCGTCAGGTGCGTGCAAAGAAAGAAGATGCACAAGCAACAAAGGGTGCTGACGATAATATAGAAAATTGCGATCACACCCCAGGAGATCCCAAAAATCCGCCAGAGCCACGATGCCACCCGAAATTCAAACAGCCGGTTTCGGGCAAAAACGGTGACAGCGCCTAAGGCAGGCTTGGAAGCCAGGAATGCTGAGAATTCGTCGGTTGTCAGCGAGGCCTGTTTCAAACTCAGGAACCGGATCACCGGCGCATGAGCAGGAATCTTACCGTCCAAAGCGAACGTTTTGAGGCCGGTTTCGCCAGTCAGAGACAACGCAATGTTATATAGGTCGGGGTAGAAGTGCTTCGATTCCAAGGGCAGGCATTGATTAACGGAATAGCGAAGACCGAAGTGCACCAGAAGTATTAACGTCAGCAACACGAAAGAACCATATCGGCGCAAACGACCCCGAGGTGGGTCAGGGAGGCTCAAGCGCTTCCTAGGAGTGTCAGGCAAACCCGACTTCCGTTGGCGTTTTGGAAGGGTTTTGGCCACTGCAATGCCTCCATCGAAATGCTGTTGCCGGACACGGCGGAACACGATCAGAAGAGAACCGCCAGCCGGGAAACGTATTCCCGCTCGGATTGCCGTGCGTTCAATGGCCATGCTTCAAGACCAATGGTATTCTGCCCTCGATCATAGGATTCTTGAAAGACCACTACTGGCGCCGGCCTGTCCCTGCTCAGCCACCGGCTGATACCCATGACCGGCAGTAATAGAAACACAAAAGAGGATGACCATACGGGCTCAAGTCCGACGGACCGAGCCTTGCTCAATAAATCCAACCAACATAGGTGCTGCTGCATGCTTATCAGAAATGGGGACTGGATTGCATCCAGCGGTTTTATGGCATGTTCGCATTCGCCATTTATGATGCGCGAATTCCGGACAAACCTGTCCTTCACCTGGCTCGGGATCGCATCGGCATCGAGCCGCGGTATTTTTCCAGGACTGCCTCTGGGGAATGGTATTTGCTTCCAAGATACGGGCCATTGTGGCTCATCCGGACGTTACACACGACATGGACCTCACGGCTTTTTGGCATTATCTTACGTTCATTGTAACGCCCGCATCCCTCACACTCTTTCGCGGCGTTTTCAAGCTGCCCGCGGGGCACACGCTGACTATCCGGCATGATGTCGAGGCTTCGGCGAACCAGTACTAGGACTGCCGCCCTTGTGCCGAATGGACGATCCGCGCGAGCGACATGAGCGAGGATGATGCCGTGGCCTAGTTGACCCGGCTGCTGCGATTGTCAATCTGCCGCCGTATGGTATCGGATGTTCCATTTGGGGTTCTGCTCTCCGGCGGAGTGGATTCCAGCCTGAACGTTGCACTCATGAGCAAACTCATGGACCGGCCGGTCATAACTTTCACGATCGGATACGAGGGAGAGGAAAGCACCAACGAGTTCAAATACGCCCGCCGGATCAGTGAGCGCTATCACACCGAACATCACGAATCCCTTATCAATCACAAAGACGCTCAAGATTTCCTGCGCTTGCTCGTACGGCTGCAGGATGAACCTATCGCCGACAATGTGTGTATTCCGTTGTATTTCCTGGCCAAGGTCGTGCGCGAGTGTGGCACGGCCGTCGTTCAGGTGGGTGAAAGCGCAGATGAAAACTTCCTGGGTTACTGGTGGTACGAAGATTATCGGAAGAAACCGCAAACCATCTACCATCGCGCATCACGGGCAGGATGGGTCAGCAGGTTTTTCGGGAAGTACGAACCCTCACCCAGAGCATTTCGTGCCGAAGATGATGATATCCGAAAAAGAGCCTTAAGGGCGAAGAGTTGTTTTGGGGTGGCTCCGCCTGTTGGTGGGGCTGGCTGCGGGGAAAGCTGATTCCAGATGCGCGCCGTTTCCGGCAGGCCCTTGAGTGTCCCGTGCAAGGCTTGCTGCCGAAAAATTTCGGCGCTTTGAACAGCCATAACGTTGTCCGGCATTATCTAGGCAGTCTTTCAGGGCGCTTAGTCGAACCGGAAGTGCTACAAAAATTCCCTATATGGAAATGAAGCTGCGGCTTCCCTGGCACCTGCTCATGCGGGTCGACAAGCTGCCACTGAAGACATTCGAGGTTCGCGCGCGCAATAAGTGCTCGGTGATGAGTTGGAACGCAGCAACAGGAGTTCCTCTTCCGGAATGTACGCGGGCCCTCGATGATTGCTGAAGCCATTGTGTACCCCGATTGCCGTCACCATGCCAGGTGTTTGAAAGCATCAACGACTTCGAAGGATCCGTCCGTCGGCCACGCCCCAAAGCCGAAGTTCCTGTAGTGGCTCGCTCTTACACCGCCGCGCCGATGGATAACAAAAAAGTTGCAGACTCGACCCAAGCTGCTCAATTGTGCACGCAAGGACGATTGCAGCAGCACTTTGGGGCGGCAAAGGAATGCACTTAGCCGCCGCGATGTAACTTCTGGCCCGTTCATTGGGCGGCCCGGCAACATGAGACGAACAGTTGCAACGTTCTGTCACAAGTTGTGGCCGAGGCGAATCTCGAGTTGCGAATTAGCCAGATCGGCGGGGCACAGCACTTCGCCGTCACGCGCATGGAAACCGCGCTTTGCCGGTTACGTCACTAAGAAGTAATTTGCTAAACACCGATATTTGTATTTCTTAGACGCCCATTTTCCAGACGCCCATTTTCCATTTGAAAGATCGATGTGAGGCGATTAAGCTAGCCTGCGAGGCTGGATATATTTGTCGCGAAATTGAGTGCGAAGTGACTGCGCAACCTTCGTGAGCTCGTCACGCAGTTTCACGTATTCCCCAGGAAAATCGCGATTCCGAGCCAACCTCTATCTTAACAGCGGCAAGCGCCAATAAGGAACGAGCCGATGGCGATTACCCGACGGATCGGGAAGGATTTTACCAAAGAACGCGGGACCTCAATATTGCGGGTCACCGTTTTTTTGTCTGTTTATATCACCAACTATCGATCTGGTGAAATAAGCAATTTCGCAACGCCCGAGCGGCGATGAAAGCCATTGAGTAACGTTAGTTTATGCCCTTACTATGATTTAAGACGAGAAAGCGTTAAATCATCGGATGCAATCGCTGGCAAAAACGAGCCGACATTTAACAAAATGGCTTGAAATTGCTGGGGAGCAACATGAAAAACAAGCTCGACGTTCATTCGGAAGCTTATAAAGGGAAGAACCTGTACGATTTCGACAATGAAATCCTGTTGAATTGGTATCCGCAGAGGATCCTAATGAACTGCAAGGGAGCCAACTCGCTACTGGAACTGGGCCTTGGCCACGGCTTCTCCACAAGGATCTTTGCTGATAATTTCAAAAGACATCTCGTTCTCGAAGGATCGCCTGCCGTCATAAGTAATTTCAAAGAAAGATTTCCTAAATGCAACGCAACAATTATTGAGGCCTATTTTGAAGAGTTTGAAACAGAAGAGAAGTTTGACGTGATCGTCATGGGATTCGTATTGGAGCACGTTGATGACCCTTTCAAAATTCTCAGCCGTTTTAAAAACTTTCTGGCTCCGAATGGAAAGCTGTTCCTAGCTGTGCCGAATGCAGAAGTTTTGAACAGAAGGCTCGGGCATATTGCGGGTATGTTGGAAGACATTTTTGCGCTATCGGAAAACGATCTGTTATTGGGGCACAAGAGATATTTCACCGTTAGTTCCTTGACTTTCGAGATAACCCGGGCAGCTTTAAAAACTGATCGTCTGGAAGGTATCTATCTCAAACCTTTTGCGACGAGTCAAATCATCTCTCTGAAATTAGGTAAAAAAGTGATTTCCGCCTTGTGTGAAGTGGGAGTGGATTATCCCGAATTGTCATGTGGAATAATGGCTCAGATTTCGGTCCCTTGAGCTGCTTCAATGAAAGTATTGACTATCGGTGGCTTATCCTCGCTAGTGCAGTGTCCCAAACGCTTCTTGACATTTGGCAATTCATGGGAATGGAAGGTGTCTATCCAAAACCGTGTACAACGAGGTAGATGGTTTCGGCAGGACTTGGCGCTGAGGTGCTTCAAGCATTATGCCGAGTGGGAAGGGCATACCCAGAACTGTCGTGCGGGATTTTGGTGAGGTTAGCATCATGCGAACGGTCATTGTAGGGGGAAGGTCGTCTCTGGGGATTGCATTAGCGCCTGTAATGCGTGCGTATGGGGAGGTCATTACTGCAGGGAGAAGTGGATGCGACATAAAGCTGGATTTAAATGATTCGATCGAACAAATGGCACTGCCGGCCGGCGTCGATGCCGTTATCCACACGGCCGCTCATTTCGGTGGCTCCACGATAAAAGATATGTTGGAGGCGGAGGAGGTCAACGTATTAGGCACCTTAAAATTATGCCAAGCGGCTGTGCAATCGCGGGTCGGGTATTTCGTGCTGATTTCCAGTATGTCGGCCTGGTTGGGTGAAGATTCGCCGTACTACGGAATATATTCGGTCAGCAAGAAGCATGCAGAGGACGTGGCACGGCTGTATTGCTCGGCTCACAACCTTCCACTGGCAGTTTTGAGGCCGTCTCAGATATATGGGAATGGAGATTCATTTAGGCGCCATCAGCCTTTCTTGTATGCGATGGCCGACAGAGCGGAAACTGGCGATGACATAGTGATACATGGATCACGTGACGCTTTGCGGAATTATATCCACGTTGAAGACGTCGCCAACGTCATCGCGAGGGTAGTTCAGCATAGAGTGCAGGGTGTGTACAGTTGCCTGCACACGCTTGACGTGAAATATTCAGAAATTGCGATGGCCGTCTTGAAAGCTTTCAACGGGAGGGGAGCGATTCGGTTCCTGAACGAAAAGGCAGACATTCCTGATAACATCTTCCCCCAAGATCATTCATTGTACAAATTGATCGATTATTATCCTCGCATACCAATCGAGCATGGCATCAAAATGCTGGCACATTTTAGGGGTGTCAGAGAATGAACACTGTTTTGGTATCTGGTGCGAGTGGGCTTGTCGGATACGGCATCCTGCGTTCTCTCCGTCGGGCGGGCAAGGAGCTGCGACTGATCGGAACGAGTATATATACCGATTCTGTTGCTCAAGGCTTTTGTGATGTGTTTGAGCAAGCGCCTGCAACTTTCAGCGATGGATATATTGATTGGCTGTTGGAAGTGATCGAAAAATACCATGTAGATTTGATTATTCCGGGAATCGAGGTGGACGTATACAAATGGGTGAGGCACTCGGATGAAATTGAGGCGCGAGGTACCCAATTAGCGCTGAATAGCCGAGATCTGATATTGCTGTGCGAGGACAAATGGGTCTTTTACAGTGAACTCAGTAAAAAGCGAGGGGCGATCGTGATCGAAACCTCTCTGGAAGCCGATTATGATTCGCTTGCTGCAAAGTTCGGGGTGCCGTTTCTTGTTAAACCAAGGCGTGGTTATGCAAGCAAGGGAATTGCGATCATTCATAGTGCCGACGAGTATGCGAACGTGAAATCGGAGGTCGGGGATACCTTGATGGTGCAGCCATTGATCGGGCAAGATGGCGAGGAATATACGGCGGCGGCATTTGGTGATGGGAAGGGCGGCTATTCTGCCGTGATCACGTTAAAGCGGAAGCTGTCCAAGGAAGGATTTACCGAGAAGGCAGAGGTTGTGAGTATGGCGGCGGCAGAGGAGGCGATCGCCCTCTTGTGTTCTTGGCTGAAGCCGATAGGTCCGACGAATTTTCAGTTCATAACGCACTGGGGAGAGTTGAAACTTCTGGAAATAAATCCGAGGATATCTTCCACCACATCAATTAGGACTGCTTTCGGATATAACGAGTGCCAGATGGCCGTGGAGTTTTATTTGGAGCACCGTGTTCCACGGCAACCACCTGTTAGAAAAGGAAGGGCTGTCCGATACATAGAGGACTTCATATTCTATGACGATGGCATTCATCTCTGATGTACATGGCAATTATGAAGCGCTAAGGGCAGTATTTTCAGTGCTGGATTGTATGAACATTGCCGAAGTGTACTGCCTTGGCGACGTCGTTGGTTATTATAGCCAGGTAAACGAATGTTGTGAGGAATTGAGAGGTCGGGGAATCCCGTGTGTGATGGGCAATCATGATTGGTACATGGTTGGAGGGGGGGCGTGTCCGCGATCCAGGAGTGTTAACAAGTGCCTGAAGTATCAAAGAAGCATTATTACGAAAGAAAACATGGAATGGCTAAAGGGATTTCCTCTGCAGAGACAAGTGGGTGAGGTTCATATGGTCCATGGAGGGTGGTCGGATCCGATCGACGAGTATTTGAGCCCCAGTGAGGAGTATTTTGCGGAAATCGGCGGAAGCGTGTTTGTCTCGGGGCATACGCACGTTCAGATCGTCTGCAAATATGGAAGGAATACTTACTGTAATCCGGGTTCTGTAGGGCAGCCGCGAGATAACGACGCACGGGCAGCATTTGCTCTGTATGATGGAACGTTTTCGTTGCACAGGGTTGCTTACAATATGAAGAAGGTATTTGAGCTCATGGAGCGTGCCGGGTTTGATGATTATTATTATGGTTGCTTAAAAACTGGAGCAAAAAATCTGCGTCGGTTGTGAGGGCGGGCTGAAAACGGAAACGGACGAGGAGCTAACGGTTGAGTATGTTCAGGTGGGAAAAGTTAGGTAAGGTTTTTGGACCACAGGACGTTAAGGACCTTGACTGGATGAAGGAGTATGCGCAATCGCCTTCGGTGCTAATCTACGATGATATCGTAAGGGTTTATTTCTGCTGTAGACCTCTGCCGGATGGGAAGGGTCAATATGTGAGCCGTCTTGGATATGTTGAGTTAAACAGAAAAAACCTATTTGATGTGCTGAGAGTCTCGAGAGAACCAATATTGAGTCTCGGCGAGATAGGGACTTTCGATGAGTTCGGCACGTATCCTGCCTCTGTGATCCGAAATGGGAAGGATATACGCGTTTATTATGCGGGATGGACGAGGAGCGAGTCG
>Ga0208687_1001589_pt1 | contig 9891 bp, 7 predicted proteins | sample June2015DPH_6_10_FD_184695 | JGI IMG/M metagenome (GOLD analysis project Ga0208687, IMG submission 184695) | Peatland microbial communities from SPRUCE experiment site at the Marcell Experimental Forest, Minnesota, USA - June2015DPH_6_100... | ecosystem: Environmental > Terrestrial > Soil >...
ATGCGCTGGACACGACGCGGCGCTCACCGCCTCCTCAAGCTCCGCCTCTGGATCGCTCGCTGCGGAACAACTTGGTTCGAAGTCTTGTATTCTCGCGGAGCTCAACTGACAAATGCTTGACACAACCGCGGTGTTTCGCGCCATTGCAAGCCGCAGCGATTTTTAGTAGTATCATGCGGGTAGTTCCGAAGCTGATCTCCTTCGCAGCGGTAAGGCAGAATCGCCTCGTTTCCCCCTTTGAGGGGAAGTGTTATGAAGAGGTTGTCCGATCTTTATGATCTCGCGATTTCGTACTATGCCTGCCGGGATGTTGAAAGCCTGCTCAAGACTTTAGCCAACCACCTCGGCCAGCACCTCGGAGCGCGCGCCGTGTTTGTCTGGCTCTGCAGCAACGGCAGACCGGAAATGGTTTGCTGCGGCCGATGGGTCGAGCCAGGAGAACGTTTTGAAGCGGCATCGCAGCCAGTCACCGGAGGTCTTCTGGGCGAGATGCTCGAGTCGCACGGGGCGCGCCGGCTGCGTGGGGAGGAAGTTGATCCTGACGCGCTGGTGCATTTGGCGGAAATCCATCGCGAACGGGTAATCACGGCACTTTACGCGCCGATTCCTGGCTACAAGGGTGTGGAGGGCGTAGTCGAGGTCCTAAACACGTACCGGGAGGAGTTCACTCCCGACGATGCCGTCTTCTTGGAAGAAGCCACTCAAATCACCGGGCGAGCCCTGGATACCCTGCAGGCCATCGAGCAGGACCGGCTTGCCGGGCTTGCGACCGTCGAGCGGTTGACCGCGCTTTACGATATCGGCCGCGTCTTCAACTCCACCCTTGAACTCACGGATCTGTTGCCCGTGATGGCGGAAAAGATACTCAACCTCCTGGGCGCGCAAGCCTGCAATCTTTGGCTGGCGGATCCTGAGCGGGAAGACCTCTACTTCGCCCAGCAGGTCGGCGAGGACCCCACCACCAAAGAGGATGATCGCTTGCCGCTGGGTGAAGGCTTGATCGGGCAAGCAGCGCAACAAGGTGAGGCGCACCTGGCGGCGAATGCCCAGGAAGAGCCCCTTTTGGCTGCCCGCCAGCAAGCCAGCGCTGACTTCCGAATTGAGACTCTCATGTGCGTGCCCTTGCTCAAGGATGAGCAGGTGCTGGGGGTGGTCGAGGTCGTGAACAAGCTCGATGGGACACCCTTCGATGAAGACGACCTGTTTCTCCTGCAGAGCGTTGGCGAGCAGGTGACCATCGCGTTGAATAACGCCAATCTGCTGGAAGCGGAGCGCAAAGTCCACGAGTTGGATGCGCTGCTGGCCATCAGCAAGGAAATTACCTCCACCTTGAACCTGGACCGTGTGTTGACAACCGTGGTCCACCAAGCGGCTACGGTGGTCCCTTTCGATCACTGTGCAATCGCATTGTTTGACCGCGGCCAGCTCGTTCTCGGAGCCCTGTCGGGGGAGGCCGAGGTACCGCGGACCCACGAAATGGACCAACTCCGCGAAGCCCTGGAGGCAGTGGCCAGCCAACCCGAGGCTGTTTCCGCCAACCAGCATGAAGAAGGTTGGGAGGTCAACGCGCCGGGCGGCAATGAGGAGTTGACGCGTTTCCTCGAAGCCCAGGGCTACAGCGGTTTTTATGCCCTGCCACTGCGGGACGAGCAGGGGACAGTGGGCGTGTTAGCGCTGCTCAGCAGCGACGCCGATTTTCTCTCGGAGAGCCACCTCGAGGTGCTGAGCATCCTGGCCAGCCAGACTACCGTTGCCATCCGCAACGCTCGCCTCTACCAGGAAGTGCCGCTCATCAGTGTCTGGAAGCCGCTGGTGGAGACGAAACAGAAGCTCTTGGCCGTACCCTTCTGGCGTTGGCTGGAATGGGGATGGAAGATTGGCGTCGTCCTCCTGGGCCTGATCATTGTGCCCTGGAAGTTGCGTATAGAAGCCAGCGCCACCGTCGTGCCAGCCGGACGTCGTGTGGTCAGCGCGGAAGTAGAAGGCGTCATCAAGCGCGTCACGGTGCGCGAGGGGGATAAGGTCGCTGGAGGAGCAGTATTGGCGGAACTCGACGACACGGACAATCGCCTCCGGTTGGGCCAGGCCCAAACCGACTTGGCGCTTGGCTGGCGCGACCTGCAGGATGCCGGAGCGCGCGGCGACTTGGGCGCGGCCGCGCAGGCCCGGCTCCGGATGGAGATAGCCCAGGAGGAAGTCAGCCTCTTCCGGCAGAAAGTCGAGCAGGCGCGACTCCGCTCCCCCATCGCCGGCGTGATCGTAACTCCCAAAGTAGAAGAAAAGGTAGGCAAGCTGCTGACGCGCGGGGAACAGTTTTGCGAACTGGTTGATCCAGTTCAGATGGCTGTAGAAATGAATGTGCCGGAAACCGAGGAGGCGCTGATTCGGCCGCCAGCCCCTGTGGCGCTCAAACTAAACTCGTTTCCCACCCGCACTTTTCAGGGCACGGTGGAGCGGGTGGGCGCCCAGACGGTTTCGGCGGCGGGCGAGCAGTTCTTCATTGTGCGAGGCCTGTTTCCCAATACCGACGGGGCGGCCCGCACGGGCATGGCGGGCCAGTCGAAGATCACAGCGGCCGGCGGGTGGTTCCAGAGTGGGTGGTACCCGGTGGGCTACGTGCTGTTCCGCTCGCCAGCGCGGTGGGTGTGGAGCAAAGTCTGGAGTTGGCTGCCGTGAAGAGAGTGAGGACACGGTGAAAAGGCAGGGATGGATAGGGGCAGTGCTGGCAGCCGCGCTGACGGGGCCGGGGTGCAGCGGGCCGTCCGAGGCGGCCAAGCCCGGTTCCTCGTCTCCTCCCGGGCCGGTGGCAGCCGCTCAGTCAAACACTCTCCCAGCGAAGCCGCAGGAGGGCCCTGCCCCTATGGAATTCCTGAGCGTGCTCTCGGTCGAGCAGGAAGTGGATGTGCTCGCCCAGCGGGAAGGTCTCGTTGTGGACTTGGCCTACGAGGAGGGCAGCCGGGTCGAGAAGGGAGCTGCGCTGGCGAGTCTGGACGATCGAACACTGGTCGCCGAATTGGACCGCGCTCGGGACAACCTCAAGGTGGCCCAGGAGAACGTTAAGTACAACGAGGCAGAAGTCAAGGCGCGGCAGGCCGCCTATCGCCGCGCCCAGGAAATGCGTAAGTACGGGCTCACGAGTGACGCCCAGGTGGAAGAGGCCGAGTTCAAGGTCACGGGCGCGCAGCATGACTTGGAGAGCTGGTGGGCCGTTGTAGCCCGAAGCCAAGCTGAGATTCGCTTGGCGGAACTCGAAGTGGAGAAAACGCGCATTCGTGCTCCCTTTAGGGGCGTGGTGGCGCGGCGCTACATCCGGCTCGGACAAAGCGTCTTAAAAGACGACAAGTGCTTCCGACTCAGCCAGCTCGCCCCCCTCCGGGTGCGGTTCTCAGTCCCGGAAACCGAGGCCCTGCGGCCCAAGACGGGGATGTTGGTGAAGTTGTTGCTGGTGAGCGATCCCCAACGCGTCTTCGCCGCGCGCGTTCAGAGGGTCAGTCCCACCATTGACCCTGCCAGCGGCAGCTATGAAGTGACGGCTCAACTGACTGCGCCGGACTTACGCGACCTCCGTCCCGGCATGGCTGTGCGCGTGCTCTGGCCGACGAGCTCACACCCCTCAAAACCTTAGGCAGATGAATCATGCGTTTTGGAGCGACCAGTCTGCGACTCAGCGGCGTTTTGGCCAAGGGGCTCCGCCGGCCCAAGCTCCGTGCCGACCTGCGGGTCAGCGAGCAAACCATCGGCGGGCAAACCAGCTACATGATCAAGATCCCGGAATCGGAGTCCTTCGTCCGTTTCGGGCCCTACGAGTACCAACTGCTGAAACTCTGCAACGGCACTCGCACTGCCGCCGATGTCGCGGCCAGCATGACCGAATCTCATCCCGGTGAGCCTCTCGAAGAGGCGGAAGTGGCCGAGTGGTTAGACGACATCGACGCCGGCCTTTGGGAGCGGAGCCTGGGTGAGAAGAACCTGGCAGTTCTGGAGAAGATCCGCGAGGAGCGGAAGAATCGTCTCGACCGCTCCAGCCTGGTCTACATGCGCTTTGCGGCCTGGGACCCTAACCGGGTGCTCGAGCGTCTCTACCCCTACTTGCGCTGGTTTTATTCGCGAGCGTTCGTCGCCTGCTCGCTGCTCCTCCTTGCGGGCACGGCCGTCATAGTGGCCTCGGACTACGCCCGCATCCGGCAGGACACCATCGCCTTCTACAGCTTCGCTAACAAGACTGCTTATGACCTCTGGGTCTTTTGGTTCTTGCTTTTTGTGGTCAGCGGGATCCATGAGTTTGGTCACGGGCTGACCTGTAAACATTTTGGCGGAGACGTGCACCAGATGGGTCTCCTGCTGATCTACTTCACGCCGGCCTTTTTTACCGACTGTAGCGAGATGTACATGTTCGACCGCACCTCGAAGCGCCTCTGGACTATCTTTGCGGGCATTTGGATCGAACTGGTCACCTGTGGCGTTGCGACCTTCATCTGGTATTTCTCGCCTCCGGGTTCACTCGTCGGCGACCTCGGCTACAAGACTCTGCTCCTTACTGGTGTTTCGGGCGTGTTCTTCAACTTGAACCCCCTGATGAAGTTCGATGGCTACTATGCGCTCAGTCAGTATCTGGAGATCGACAACCTCTACGACGACGCTTTCGCATATTTGAAGGCTTGGCTTCACCGAAACCTTTTCCGGCAGGACGTGGACCTGCCCGCGCTCAGCCGCCGCCGGCGTTGGATTTTCCTGTCTTACGCTTTGGGTGCGTTCGCTTACAGCTCGATGGTTCTGGTCGTCGTTATCGTGTTTGTGAAGAACGTCTTCACCAGCCGGTTCGGCCCCTGGGGCTACGTGTTGACGGCGGGCGTGATCTATCTGCTCCTCCGAAAAAGAGTGAGGAGGTGGATTCCGGCCACCCGTGCGGGGCTCCGGGAGGCGAAGGAGAAATTCATGGCTTGGAGAATGAAGGGATGGCAATGGGCGGGTGTAGCGGTGGCGGCCGGGCTGTTGACCCTGCCCGCCACTGCCCCCAAGATTTCCACCGACTTCGTCCTCGAACCCGGGGAACGCGCAGAAGTGCGCGCGCGGGTGCCGGGGCTCGTCAGCGAGGTTCGGGTTCGGGAGGGAGATTCTCTGGAGGCGGGCGCGGTTTTGGCAGTGCTGTGTAACCCGGACTTAGAAGCCCGGCCTGCGGTACTCGAACTGAAATTGAAGCTAACCGAGCGCTCCCTCCTCGCCGCGCGGGCGCGGAGCGACCTCGGTGGGATTCAAAAGGACACGCAGGAGTGGCTGCGCCTGCAAGCCGAAGAGGCGGAAGCTCGCGCCAAGTACGCGGAGCTGATCCTCCGGGCGCCGATAGCAGGCGTCGTGACCTCGCGGCAGCTCGAGCAGCGGGTCGGTGAGTATTTGGACGAGGGGGCGCTCCTCTCGGTGATGGCGAACCGGCGCATGATGCGGGCTCGTGTCCTGGTCCTGGATAGGGAGTTGGAAGACGTAACCTCGGGCGCGCGCATCAAGTTGAATGTCCGCGCTTACCCGTTCCATACTTTTCATGGCCGCGTGCAGCAAATCATGCCGGCGGCTGCCCCAGACCGCCCCGTCGTCGAGCTGACGAAACCGGAGCGAGCGGGTCAACTACTGACCAACTACTTTGCGGTCGTGCTGGAGTTCCCGAATCCTGACGGCGTGTTGCGCGAAGGGATGACAGGGACGGCCAAGATTTACACCAACCGCCGCTACCCCATTGCGTGGCAGGCGGCACGGAGCGCGTGGCGCTGGTTGCACTCGCAGATTTGGTGATGGCCGCGAGGCTGTGAGTCGAGCGCGAGAGAGGGGATTGCGGTGTCCTCAACCGCGGCCCGCCGGGTCTTGGAAAGGCGGTTTGCGCCAGCGACCTGTCAGCAGGGCCCTTTTGCAGCGCCACTCGTGAGGCGCAGTCGAGCAGGTGCAGGTTGCAGCCGTTACGGCTGCGGTGGCGCGAACCAGGAGCGAAAGCAGGGCAACCAGAATTGCCTCCGCCATCCCTGACTCTCCGGCATCTCCTGTACCCACAGGGCGCAGGAGCATGAGGCGGTGCAACTTCAGGCGGGCCAGGCGCCTGGGGCGCAGTTCGTTTTTGACGATCCTGCGAACTTGGATCCGGGTTGTGCATCGTCTCGTGAGGGTCATCTCCGCCTCCTGCCACCGCCCGCCGCGTGTACCCTCTCGGGCAGTTACCCTGGCTTGTAGCAATTCGCGTGCCAGTCCGCTCCGCCACAAGGAGAGCGGAGGCACCCACTTGGCATCACACCGTTATGCCGAGCGTGGCGGGAATTCTATTCCCCTCGTAGCACGGCCATCACGGTCGTGCCCCGTCACGGGCGGGACATCTGTGCTACACCACGGGCGGAGCCGTCGGCTACCCGTTTGGGTAAGACTTCCTGCCCCGTGATTGCCTACGGAGGTCGCCCCCAGAAAATAGGAATGGGCTGTCGTTTTTCCAAACGACAGCCCACACCCCCTGAGGCGAATGTCGCTCAGGCTTCGCTGCAATTCGCCTCTGCCGCCCGAAGGACTCAGTTAATCACGCCAGGACGGGTCAAGGCGCCGGGACGCGTCAACGCACCAGGACGGGTCAAGGCGCCAGCACGCGCCAGCTTCGCAGGACGCGTCAGCGTGCTCGTCTTGAGCTTCTTGCCCTTCTGGATTTGCTTTCCTGTCTTCTTCGCTACCATGGTTTGATTCCTCCCTTTCGCCCTCCTACGTTCACTTGCTGGGCGATTCTCCCGAAGATACAGCAATTGCCGCACCAATTCGAGCTTCCTCCTGCTCCGCCCTATACCTGACTGAAAATCAGCGACTTAGAGGCTGGCTGCGGGGGCGGTGGACCTGGAAAGTAAGCCCCGGGGACACGGGGGAGGGGGAATTTTTTCCCCCTAGGGTAGCCATTACCCCTCCGGCTCGTTACAGGTTGTACTTGCGGCAGAGGTACTTCATGCGGTCCTTGTTGAGCCCCAGCAGGCGGGCGGCCTCAGCCTTGACCCCCTTGGCCTGGACCAGGGCGGTTTCCAGCCAGCGGCGCTCATAGGAGGCCACCTCCTCTTCCAGTTGCATCCCCGCTGGCGGCACGCGGAGGCGCCGGTCGCTTCGCGGCTCTCCCGCCGTTTGAGCGATTTCGAGTGGCAGAGTCTTCAGGCCGATCTCGTCCTCGTCGGTCATCAACACCAACCGCTGCACGACGTTCTCCAGCTCTCGCACGTTCCCCGGCCAAGGGTAGCGCTTGAGCGCTTGCAGGACTTCATCGGTGACCCGCTTGGGCGGGAGCTGGTTCCTAGTGCAGTAGACCGTAACAAAGTAGTCGACGAGCAAAGGAATGTCGTCCGTGCGCTCGCGAACGGGAGGCACAAAGAGGGGCATCACGTGGATGCGGTAATAGAGGTCCTCGCGAAAGCGCCCCTCCCGCAACGCCTTTTCCAGGTCCTCGTTGGTGGCCGTCAGAAGGCGGAAGTCGACCTTGATCGGCTTTTTCCCGCCCAGGCGCACCAGCGTGTGCTCGTCCAAGACCCGCAAGAGCTTGCTCTGGAGCGCCAGGCTCAGCGTGCCGATTTCGTCCAGGAAGAAAGTGCCGCGCTGGGCGAGTTCGATTCTTCCTTCCTTGGTAGCGATGGCTCCGGTGAAGGCTCCCTTTTCGTAGCCGAACAATTCGGCTTCCATGAGGGTTTCCGGCAAGGCGGCGCAGTTGACGCTGACGAAAGGCCGGTCGCGCCGTTGGCTGAGGTCGTGGATGGCGTGCGCCACCAATTCTTTGCCCGAGCCGCTCTCTCCACGGATGACCACCGTCGTGGTCGTGCGCGCCACACGGCGAATCGAGTCGAATAAGGCCCGCATGGCATCGCTCTGGCCCAACAGGTCACCCAAGGCATCCTTGCGGTGGAGTTCCCCGCGCAGGATGCGGTTCTCGCGTTCGATGTGGAGCTTTTCCACGGCACGATGGACAATGACCCGCAACACGTCGGGGTCGGCGGGCTTGAGAAAATAGTCGTAGGCCCCCGCGTCCATGACCCGCAGGGCGATGGCCTTTCTTGCATCCTCGCTGAGGATTATGACCACGGTGTCAAAGTCGCTTTGGCCGAGTTCCCGCAGCAGCGCCGTGCACTCGCGCACGCCACCGGGGCGCACATTCAGGTCCAAGAGCAGAACGTCCGGTTCATGCTCCTGCAGCACTTGGTAGGCGCCCGCCGTGTTCTCGGCTTCGACAATGTCGAAATCCTCGCGCAGGTGGGAACCGATCTGCTGACGCAGGCTGGCATCCTCCGCGACAATCGCAATTGTGGGTCTCGTACCCCTGGGAGACATAGCGGGCTCCGATGGATGCAACCGCACCGGACTCGGCGTTGGCTCTGATTCTAGAAACAGGCCGCATGGTTGTCAACGTTATTTGGCGGCTTCAACACCGCCTGGGCATATTGAAGCCGCCAGAAATAAAGTGACACTTGGGGAGAGTCGACATGACCCTGTCCATGGTCGCATAAGAGCGACTGACGATTCGGGATGGAATTCAGCACGACTGATTCAACCAGAGGCGACTGCCCGCGAGATACCCAAGACGCTGATTCAGATGGTCAGCTCGATTTTGAGGACACACAGGAGGGGTGTCGGAGAAAACCAGAAGGGAAGGCTGCAGTCAGGAGCTTCGGGACTCGCGTTGAGGCAGACAGGACCCTGTCTCAAGCCCCCGGGACCCACTGAAGATAAACTTGCCCCGTGAAAATCCTCAAGGCGTGTACAATCTGGGGCTGTTGGGAGCTAAAAGGGAAATTCCCGTTAATTTGATCCGAGGCGTGGCGTCAATGAAAAGTTGTGTTGACGGCAACACGCGAAAACTGAATTGCACGTCGCGGCTGGTGACGCTGGTCACAGGGAGTTCCAATCGAATTCTCTACCATCACACCCGTTTCCCTCGCTCCTTCGCGGTCTTTTCCGCAACCGTGTCCACGGAAGGAAGCGCGGCATGACAAAGTTATCCAAGTGCAGCCGCCGGTCGTTTCTACGCCTGGGGTTGGGGATTGCAGCGGGCACACCAATTCTTTTGTCGGAGAGCTGCGGCAGTTCCGGTAGCAGCACCCCGACTACCCCGCCGACGTCCGCAGCCTTCAAAGTCGCGATTGTTGCCTGCAAGGATTACGGCAGCAGTGTGCAGCCAGCACTGGCGCAGGCGTTCAGCCTGCTTGGCGGCATCGGATCGCTTGTCAATGGAAAGACGGTCACCGTGAAGGTCAACCTGACCAACGATGGCAGGTTTGAGAATCAGTTCGGCCTGCCTCCCGGCGAGTCGTTCATCACCAATGGCGCCACGGCCATCGCGCTGGCTTCCTTGCTCTTCCAGAACGGCGCCCACACGGTCCGCTTCGTTGATTCGGTCGGTTTTCTCAGTCCGCTGAGCGCCATCCTCACCATGGCGCAGTGGGACGTCAACACGCTGCTGGGGGTTGGCAACGTGGAACTCGAAAACACGCGCAACCTGGGAAGTGGCGCTTCGTACGTTCAATTGAATGTTCCCGGCGGCGGATACCTGTTCAGCTATTTCGAGCTCAATCATTGCTATCAGGACACCGACGTGTTCATCTCCATGGCCAAGCTGAAGCAGCACCTCACCGCAGGTGTGACCCTTTCCACGAAGTGTGTCTTTGGCTCGACGCCCAATTCTCTCTATGGCACCGACGCAGTGAGTGAAAGCGCGGTAGGCTACCGTGGTCGGCTCCACGGGAATGGCACTCCAGGCTGGAATTCAGATCCACCGCCGGGAGCGCGCACCGACGTCACTCCGACGGCGGATGCAGGCGCGCGGATACCGCGCATCGTGGCCGATATCAGCGGTGCGCGGCCCGTGCACATCGCCATCATCGACGGGATCACGTCCATGAGTGG
>Ga0208687_1001590_pt1 | contig 9886 bp, 6 predicted proteins | sample June2015DPH_6_10_FD_184695 | JGI IMG/M metagenome (GOLD analysis project Ga0208687, IMG submission 184695) | Peatland microbial communities from SPRUCE experiment site at the Marcell Experimental Forest, Minnesota, USA - June2015DPH_6_100... | ecosystem: Environmental > Terrestrial > Soil >...
TGAAGCGCACCCAGGAGCGAGCCGTCCCGCCCGTCAAGCTGGATCCTGCGATTCCGAAGTTCATGAATGACATCGTGGTCCGGTGCCTGGAGATTGACCCGCAGCGTCGCTATGCGAGCGCGCAGGAGATTTTGCGGGACCTCGAAGCGCGTCACGGCCCAAGCAAAGGCGTTACCTCTCTTCGCATGCCGCGCTTCCGGATGGTGGAGGAGTTCGGGACGAAATGGATCGCGCCGGGGTTGGTCTTGATTATGCTCCTGACCATCGGCCTTGTATTCCGGGGAAAAATCTTTGCGCCGGTGAGCAAGCCGGCGCAGCCGGCTATTTCTCTGGCGATTCTTCCTTTTCGCAATGCTTCGGGGGACCCCAAGCTGGACTGGCTGGGGACGAGTCTGGCCGAGATGTTGAGCACGGAGGTGGGGCAGTCGTCCCACCTGCGGATGGTTTCTTCCGACCGCCTGCATCAGGTTTTACACGACCTGCAAATATCGCCGGACTCGACCTTAGACCCCAATACGCTTGGCCGCCTGGCGGAATTCAGCAGCGCGGAGACGGTGGTCTGGGGGCAATATGCCAGGTTCGGAGATCAAATTCGTATCGACGCCAAGCTCCAGGACCTGAAGCACGAGCGCACCGCAGCGCTCAAGGAGGAAGCTTCAAACGAGAAGGCGGTTCCCGAAGCCGTGGATCGTTTGGCGGAAGACATCCGGCGAAACCTCGCTCTCTCTCCCGCCCAGGTCAAGGAGCTCCAGACACGGTCGTTCAAGCCCTCCTCGAAATCTCTGCCGGCGCTCCATTACTACAATGAGGGCGTTCAACTCCTGCGCCAAGGCAAGGATCTCGATGCGCAGAAGCAGCTCCAGGCTTCTATCCAGCAAGACCCGGAGTTCGCCCTGGCTTATTCCACGCTTGCTCAGGCCGACGCCAACCTGGGCTATGACAACGAAGCGGAACAAGCTTCGCGAAAGGCCTTGGAGCTGAGCGAGGCCCTGCCGCCGCAGGAAAGGTACCGGATCGTAGCCAGCCATGCACGGATCATGAAGGACTACCCAAAAGCCATCGAGGCCTATGGGAATCTGGCCCAGGCTTCGCCGGGCGATTCCGATGTCCAGTTCACCCTTGGCACACTCTACGAAGAGACGGGCGCGTTCGATAAAGCTCGCGAGTACTATGCGGCGGTACTGAAAGCCGATCCGCAATCCGTCGAGACGCTATGGAAGATGGGTGGGGTGGAGATCGAGAGCGGCAATCCGCAGGGTAGTCTCGACTACCTGAACCATGGCCTCACGCTTTCGGTCCAAACCGGAAACGATGAGAAAAAAGCCCTCATTTTGCATGCGATCGGCGTCGCCTACAAACTGATGAATAAGCCGGAGGATGCCCTGCGCAACTACCAGGAGTCACTTGCCATCCAGCGCCGCCTCGGCCAGAACCGCGGCGCCGCCACCTCCCTGAACGAAATGGCACAGGTCTATTCTCTCCTCGGTAAGCCGGCCGCGGCCCTGGCCAGCTTCAACGAGGCCTTGAAACTGAGGCAGGAAATCGGCGCCAAGAAAGAGGTCGGCGACACACTAATCGATCTCGGCGACTTTTACGAAGACCGCGGCGAGCACGACCAGGCGCTCAAAATGTACAAAGAGTCGCTCGAAATCCAGCGCGACGCGGGCGACGAGAATTATCAGGCCCTGTGCCTGAGCAATATCGGGATTTGCCATTTCTCCAAAGGCGACTACGAAGAGGCCGTGACCTACTATCAGCAGGCTCTTCAGTTGCGCGAGAAATTGAAGGTCCCACGCGATATCGCGGAGACCGTGCACAATCTGGCGGAGACGAATGTCAAGCTGGGGCAATACGACCAGGCCCTCAGGCAGTATCGTCGCGCCCTCGATCTCCACCGCAGCGCTGATGACAAGCGGTGGGTCGCCCTCGATTCCTACGGCTTGGGGACATTATATGGCCACCAGGGCCGCTACGGCGCGGCTCTGAATTCCGAGCAAGAGGCTCTCAAGACCTTTCGGGAGCTTCAGGACCGCAGCGCCGATATGGCCGACATCTTGAGTGGATACGGCGCCGCGCTGGCCGAGGCGGGACGCTGGGAAGAAGCTCAGAAGACTCTGGATGAAGCGCTTAGCCTCGCCCGCGAGCTTAAAAGCCAACCCCGTGTTGCCCAGACGCTCAACTTCCAGGGCGACAGCGCCTTCTATCGAGGCGACCTCAAGTCAGCCCGAACGCTTTACGGGCAGGCCCTCCAGGCGGCATCGCGCACCAAGGATCGCGACAAGGTGCAGGCGTCCAAAATCGGCTTGGCCAAGGTAGCCATTGGGGAAGGGCGCTCGCGGGAGGCGATCAGCTCCTTGAAGGCGCTCGCTCAGGAAGCGGACAGCCTGGCACTGAAGTATTTATCGGTAGAGTGCTCCGTTGACCTGGGTGAGGCCTTGGTGAACAACAAAGATTATTCCCGCGCCCGGCAGGAACTCGAGCCTGCCCTGGCCAAGGCTGAAAAGCTGGGCTTACGAACTCTGCTTGCCAAGGACCACTACCTCCTGGCGACGGCCCTGCGCGCGACCGGTAATGGAACAGAAGCCACGCCCCATTACCGGGAGGCGCTACGATTGCTCGACGAAATCCGCAAGGAGGCTGGGGCCGAGAAGGTAATCGAACGCGCCGACCTGAAACCTATCTATACTGATTCCACCCGCTGGTCCCAGACCAACAAAGGCTAAAAAAACAGGCGCGCCAACAGGGCCCGGCCCGCCGTGCGCGGGTCCTCGCCGGCGCCCTGCGGCCCCCACCAGAGCGCCGCCCCAAAGGAGCTGGGGGGGCCGGTCCCCAAACCACCCCCTTCTGCTCCTGAGTTATCTGCCTGTGCCGGTCAATTGTGAAGTTTGCGGGCTGTTGTTGGCGCTGTCGTTCACGTTCAGCGTCGCGGTACGAGTGCCCGTCGCCGTCGGCTTGAAAGTGACGGAGATCGTGCACTGGGACTTTGCCGCCAGACTCCCGTCGCAAGTATCCGTCTCAGCAAAATCACCCCCGTTGGCGCCCGTGAACGTGATGCTGCTGATCGTTAATGCGGTCGAGAGGTTATTGGTCAGCGTCACGTTCTTGGCGGCGCTAGTGGTCCCCGCCTTCTGCGCGGCAAACGTCAAGGAGGTGGGTGAGACCGTCGTCTGCGCGATGCCCCTCCCCGCCAACGAGGCTGTTTGCGGGCTGTTCGACGCGGCGTCGGTTACGGTGAGCGTGCCCGTCTCCGCCCCGATGACGCTGGGTGTGAACGTGACCGTGATGGTGCAGTTGCCCTTGGCAGGAACGCTGCCATTGCAAGTATCGGTCTCCGTAAAGTCCGGATTGCCTGTCGAGATACTCGAAATATTCAGCGCCACGGTCTCATTGTCGTACAATGCAATCTTCTTAGAGGTGCTCGCGGTACTCTGAGGCACGTAGCCGAAACTCACCGACGTCGCCGACAACTGCGCCGGCAAAATGCCCGTCCCTGTCAGCGTGGCTGTCTGGGGGCTGTTCGACGCATTGTCGTTCACGCTCAAGGTGCCGTTGTCCGCTCTAAGGCTGCTCGGCGTCAACGTTACGCTAATGGTGCAGTAGCCCTTGGCCGCAACGCTGCCCTTGCAAGTATCCGCCTCCGTATAATCGGGATTGCTCAGCGTGATACCCGAGATGGTCAGCGCCACGCTTTGGTTGTTGTATAACTTGATGTTTTTGGACGCGCTCGGACTATTCTCTCCCACGTAGCCGAAACTCACCGACGTCGCCGACAACTGCGCCGGCAAAATGCCCGTCCCTGTCAGCGTGGCTGTCTGGGGGCTGTTCGACGCATTGTCGTTCACGCTCAAGGTGCCGTTGTCCGCTCCAAGGCTGCTCGGCGTCAACGTTACGCTAATGGTGCAGTAGCCCTTTGCCGCCACGCTGCCGATGCAATCATCCGTCTCCGTGTAATCATGATTGGTCAGCGTGATACCCGAGATGGTTAACGCCACGCTTTGGTTGTTGTATAACTTGATGTTTTTGGACGCGCTCGGACTATTCTCGCCTACGTTGCCGAAGTTCAGCGGTGTGGGGTAGAGCACTACCGGCGGTTCGCCATACCCGGACAAGGCAACGATCTGAGGGCTGTTCGCGGCGTTGTCGGTCACGGCGAGGTTGGCCGTTTCTGCACGCAGAATGGATGGAGTGTAAGTCACGCTGATTGTGCACTTGGCGCCCGGCGCATAGCTCGCGGCGGTGCAAGTGTTAGCTTCGCTGAAGTCACCGGCATTCGTGCCTGTGATCGTGATACCCGGCATGCTTAGGTTGGCCGTGCCGGTGCTGGTGAGCATCACTATTCTCGCGGCGCTGGTTGTGCTGATCACCTGACTGCCGAATGACAGCGAGGCCGTCGAGACGCTAGCCAGCGGCCCGGTTGCCAAGGTGGATTGCGTGGCATAGGCCGCGGCATAGGTGGTGTCCGCTGGCCAGAAGGCCGTGAGGTTGCAAGTTCCCGTGCCGCTGGTCATGGTGACTGTCGTGCCGGACACCGTGCAAACGCTGCCCGCAGTGGCCGTGATGACTGCGTTGGTGCTGGCATTGGTGCTGGTCGTCACGTTGAAGCTGGATTGATAAGCCGCCGTGGCAGGCGCGCTGAAGGTGACCGTGGGGGCGAGGCCCGATAGATTGATGTTGACGATCGCCGTGTCCGTGTTCAACCCATTCGTATGTCCAGTGATGTCCCCCCAGGGGTAGGTGATGTTGGCCCAGTTGTTTAGACCGTCGCCTGCAATGATCAGCCCCGGGTTCGGCTGCGGTGATTGCGTCTGGTACGTGGACGTGAGCGTGATCAGCGACCCCGAGGGGGCGAAGATTTGGCATGGGATTTGTTTGCCGTTCGAATCAAAGCACAAGTCCTCGATGACGATGCAATTGCCACCCGTGCCCGCGATGGGGGTGCAAGTTGTGCCGCCAGGGACGGGTGTGCCGCCGGACCAACCGTTGGTGCTCGTGGCTGGCAAACGGGTCGTGTCAAACACCGAGGGATTCCACAACTGGAAGTCGACCGCGATGGAAGCGGCACCACCCAGGTCCGACCCGCTTGGAATCAAGACCGTCTGGTTGGTGATGTTGCCGTAGGTGTACGTGACCGGGGTTCCCGGAGTAACCGGTAGCGGCGTCGTGGTGTAGGAGTCAGTAGTTCCAGTTCCGGACAGGGCGACGCCCTCGGCACCGCCCCAACTCAAGTTACGGACCGTGCCATTCGAATACGCGTAGTTTAGATCAACGAGCAGGATTGGCGTGGAGGTGGTTGCCGGGGAGACGGGGGGTGGTAACCGCCATACCTTTCCGTTGTCAAGGTTCCAATCCTGCACCGTGACCGCGTATAGGTTGCCCGAAGCGTCGAACTGCATGAAGGTCGGCGCGTCGGGGGCATTAAAGGTCGCGTACGTGTTCACCCGAGTGCCGTCCGGTTTGAATTGCGTGATGTACCCGCCGAGGAATTCCCCCCCCTCCCCACACTCAGAGCAGACGTTCAAATTCGCCACAAAAATGTTGCCAGAGCTATTCACGGCAACTCCCATGGGCGTGGATAAGGACGGATACGAACTAAAGATGAGAGTGGTCGCCGTGGTCGCCCCGGGCGAAGTTTGTTGAAGGACATCCGGGTAGGATTGATCAACGATCAGCAGCTCATCGGCTAGGTTAAACGTGGTGCCCTCGCCGGTTGCTGCGGCAGACGGAATTATTTGTACGGGAGGGCTGGGGTTGTCCGAGCTATCGAAGCTGATTTGCCACACCCCTTCTCCGTCTTGTGTATTAAAGGCAAGCTGGCCTGTGGTGCTGAAGCTGGGGCCCTGTGGCTGGTCCGGAGGGCAGGTTTCCCCCGAACACGAATATTGGTAAACCGTCTCCAAGCTGCCTCCGCTCTGGTCTATCCGAAAGATGCGACTGTTACTGGGGGAAACAGCGTAGATGAGGTTGTCCGGCCCTACCGCCATGCCTTCGGGCCAATCCCCAAAGTCGCTCGTATAAAGCACGGACGTTACTCCGCTGCTGCCGTCCACTGCGAGGATCTGCCCTCCGGAATAGTTAGAAACGTAAACCGGCGGGCCCGGCTGCTTCGGAGGAATCCGCCAGGCGAAAACGCCCGGAATCTCAGTGATAGGAATCTGTCCGTTCGGGTAGTAGGACGGGCATCCCTCGACGCAAGTCGGATCGAACAGGATATTGGCAAAGTTGCCAAAACCCCCTAACCTTTCGCCCGGTGTCGGAACGTAGGCATTCGCAACTATTCCTGGAGCAAGGGTAATGGGGTTACAAAATTGCTGGTTGGCAGCGTTGGGAAGAGTGACCCCGCTGAGTCCCGAGTAACTGGCTGCAGTCATGGATCCAACCACCAGCAGGTCTCCGGCCTCGTCCCGACCTGATATGTAGTAAATGCTGGTAAAGGGCACGTAGCCAGCTGGTATGTTGGAATTGGCCATACACGTCGGCTGCTGCCCCCTTAGCGTTTGGGGAACACTTAGGCTGATAGACAACACCAGAATCGAGAGAAGGAAATAATGCTTGCGCATGGGAATTACCTCCTTGAACGTACTCGGGCTCGCCAGCCCGGGCGATTTCGGCATCGACCTGCGGGCTGAGCATGGGCCAATCGAGGCAAACAAGACCTCGACGTCTTTTTGCCGAATTAGACCAGAGAAAAGAAAGGAATCAAGGCGGGCATGCGGCGCGTCTGGCCGCAAGGCTGGGTGAGATTTCCTCCTCGCACACCCCGGCGCTGAGCTATAGGATTCCACTTTCGTCGGGCTCTCCTTGGCGTGCGCAAGGAAATGAGTAGAGAGGAAGAGAGGCAAGGAGCGTGGCACTTTCATGGCCGCCTCACGCAACGGCGAACACATCATCGGTCAGATGCCCGGCAGCACCCTCAAACGGTTCGTCGTTCAATTGTGTTAGCTGAAACTATCCGGTCAGAGACTAGTCTCGCCGGCTCGGGTTGTCAAGTGACACCGGCGGCAATAACTACTACGATACCTGTGCGTCGCCAAAACCTGGTCTGCTCCCATCGGCCCCCTCCTGGCCGATCATCGCCAGCCACTCGTACAGACTGGCCGTCCATACCAACGGCCCCGTCTCTACCCCCAAGAGAATCTGCTGGTAGTGGTGCAGTTTGAAAAATGACTGGAACTCAAATTGCTATCCCTGCAAAAGCATATACGGTCGTTGGCAATGTAGAACATGGCGTAATCTCTCTTCCGCTTTCCCAATAAAAGTATGGCGGGAGTGTGGCAATGGCGGTCGACATCGTCTTGACGCTGTCAAATGTAGTATGCGGTATTTTTCTCACAAGAATAGGTATTGAGATGGTGAATAATCCTCCAGGCGACGTCCGTTGGAAAAGGTGGATGTATCGCATCATGTTTTCGGTTTTAGGCCTCGCAGTAATTGTTATAACCGGAGTTCAATCAGCACGAAATTCCAATCAGCAGCAGCAACTTCAACGAGAGGCCGAAAAGCAGGAGAGGGACTTATCAATTCAACTCAGCAACGCAAATGCTAAACTCGATTCCATTAGCAAATTCGAAGCGCAATTCTTATCGCTCGTATCGCAGCGACCAAATGTTTCGCCAGACGCCACGACTAAGGCTTTTGAGGCAATGGCGCTGGCCGTCATAAAGACGGCACAGCCCTATTCTGGGCCTTGGCAGTTATCTCCAGATCAAAAGGCCAAACTACTTGGACTGCTAAATGCTCCCTGCACGATGATGCTTCAGGCGCAAAAAAACTTTATAAACTTGAATCCGCCAATCGTAATATTGGTACAAGATGAACACAACTTTGACTCATACAATCTAGCCATGCAACTGAAGGAGATGCTGCGAGTAAGCGGATGTGATGCACCTATTCAGCCTACGAGCGGGTACTTCCAGTGCGATCCGTTCTTAGGTATTAAGAGTTGGGATGGGTATACTCAGAAAACCAGGCAGGCCGCTCGATTACTTCAGCAGGGATTTATGCAGATCAGACCCAAGACGAGTTTAATATCTGGTGGTCCCGAGCCGCTAGGAGGTCATTTTGAAGGCATTGCAATTGTGATTGGCAGCCGTAACTTCTAAGTGTCCGGCCTTCATACCGAAAGCGTTTCCTCGACTGTCCAGACGTGATCCGTGAGGCCAGCTTCCATCGCGGGAGTAACTCTCAGGGTCATGTGAATCCGGCAGAAGTTGTAATGCATGTAGAAGATCGCCAGAGCATAGGGATGATTGTCAACCTTCTTTGAGAACCCATTTGTCAGCCGCGTAAATCGGCGCATCTGCCAACGCATCGTCAGATTTTGTCTCTCGACGTAGCTTGTTGAAACGTGCTTCATGGTGGGCTTGCCTTGAATGATTTTGCTTTCGCATCAAACCGAACCACCAAGACACCAAGAGAGCCCATGCCCAAGGAAACTGAAGAAGTTGCTTCAAAGATCGTTGATGCTGCAATTGCGGTGCATAGGGCGCTCGGCCCGGGCCTGCTGGAGAGCGTCTATGAGGTCTGCCTGTTGCACGAACTCAATAAGCGAGGACTGAAGCGGGAGGGATCTACTCCGCAAACCTTTGGAAATGTGCTGTCGTCGCACTGGATTCCCGCTTTCGCGGGAATGACTGGTGGATCGAGGGGATCCCCATTCCAAATGACACCAGCACCAGCGAATTGCCCTGTGATCGCTTGGTGCCTTGGTGTCTTGGTGGTGAAAGGTTTTGAAGGGATTGCGGCGATTGAGCCATTGATCCGTTGAGTCATTGATTCATTGAAAAAAACGAGGCAAGGGCCCTTCAATGAGCCAATGGATCAATGATTCAATGACTCAATTGAAGAGGTCCTGGGCTAGGCATGTGGACACAATGTCTCTTGACAACGCCTCGCCGCTGTGGTAGCCTACTAGTATGAAAAGTCCAACCTGCGGGGAAGTCCTTTCCTCACTAAGCTGACACCCCGCCCCAGGAGGAACCATGTCATTACGCAAATCACCCCAACTTACGCCCGCATTGCTCGCCGCCGCGTGGAAGAATGCCCGGCATTCCACCGGACCGCGCAGCGCCGCCGCCAAGCAAAACTCCAAGCTCAATGCCTTTAGATGGTAGGTGGTATGTGGTAGGTGGTAGGTGGGGGAAGAGCGGGGGCCATGTGGTAGGTGGTAGGTAGCAGGTGGGGGAAGAGCAGGGGCTAGGTTTCAGGTGCCAGGCGCATTGCTGAATTCTGAAGTCTGAATTGTGAATTATGGATCGTGAGTTGCCTTGTTACTTCTGGCCACCGCCGGCTGCCTTCTGCTTACTGCCGACTGCCTACTGCATTTGAGGGGAGTTGGAGCTGGCGGGACTCTTGGCATGCACCGCACTCTGCAACAAGATGTCACTGCGGACGGAGAAAGAAAAAACTAGTAACTTTAAAAGGTGAACGAGCGATGCGGGAATATCTATGAAAACAAAGGACCGGCTTACAGCCGCCCGGGCCCAAGCTGGAATGTTGCAGAAAACAAAGGTAGTTACGCGTTGAAAGCGGGAATGTTGTTGAAAAAAAGGTAGTTAGTAGGTGGTAGGCGGTAGGTGGGGGAAGAGCAGGTTTCAGGAACCAGGATTCAGGATTCAGGAGTCAGGAGTCAGAATGAAGGGTATCTGCTCTCCGCCGACTGCCTCCTGCTTACTGCCGACTGCCTTCTGCAGTGGTAGGTGACAGAAGGTAGGTGGTAGGTCGTAGGTGGTAGGTGGGGGAAGAGCAGGTTTCAGGAACCAGGATTCAGGAGTCAGAATGAAGGGCATCTGCTCTCCACCGACTGCCTTCTGCTTACTGCCGACTGCCTACTGCAGTGGTAGGTGACAGAAGGTAGGTGGTAGGTCGTAGGTAGTAGGTGGGGGAAGAG
>Ga0208687_1001593_pt1 | contig 9866 bp, 8 predicted proteins | sample June2015DPH_6_10_FD_184695 | JGI IMG/M metagenome (GOLD analysis project Ga0208687, IMG submission 184695) | Peatland microbial communities from SPRUCE experiment site at the Marcell Experimental Forest, Minnesota, USA - June2015DPH_6_100... | ecosystem: Environmental > Terrestrial > Soil >...
TCTGTGAGAACGCGGTCGTAAGAACGTTCCTTGCCCGCCACATGGCTACTTTCTCCGGCCCCACTTCCATGGTGTCAGTGAGATACGCCGATGTTACGCGCCGTCCAGCGCTAAGTCAAGCCAGCGAATCGGGGGAAATGGGTTCACCGGACGGTTACGGAATTCCCGGACACCAACCTGAACGCCCGAGCGGGGGACGAGCGTCGCGCTTTCCGGGGGCGTTGCCCCCGGCTACTATCTTGTGCCCTTGCAGGGCACGAAAAACCTGTTCTTCGGTCTTACCCGCGGCACCCCGTTGCTGACATCATGGATAGCCGCCTTCGGCTATCCAAGCTCAGAATGAGACGCGTTGGCGGCTCCGCCGCGCGAGCTCCTTCTCCAATTTTCCCAGGGCAATCTGGGCGATGGCGATTTGGCGGGCGACTTGCTGAGGAGCGGTGCCGCCCAGAACATTTCTGCGATTCACCGCGCCCTCAGGGGAAACCGCGACTTGGCGCCGGCTGGCACATCGCCGCTTACATGGTGGCCATCGACCGCGTCGCCTTCAGCCTCAAGCTGCGCGGAATTTATGCGTGAAGAGCATTTTGATGCAGAGGCGGCTTTACGCCGCTATCTGGCGAGGCTCTGCACCATGCGGTACAGGCCGAGGTAAACTCACCGCTAAAGCAAACTGACCCACTACGCAACTTGAAACACGCGAGGTTTTCCCGTATCCTGAGGGAGTAGGAAGCGAAGATGGAGAACCGGCCATGCAATTAAACGTCCCACCTGACCTTGAGACGCTCATCAACAAGCGCCTTTCCAGCGGCGGCTATGCGAGCGTTGAAGACGTACTCCGCCGCGCGCTGGAAGCGCAGGAGGCCGAGGAAAGCTGGACCGACGAGGAACGCCGGGCCTTATCCGCTCATATCGAGAAAGGCTATCTACAGGCCGAGCGTGGCGAGCTTATTGATGGCGCTCAGGCCCGCCGTGAAATTCAGGCGATGAAAGACGACTGGCGTTTGTCCAAACGATGAGCGTTTATGCTCTCACGCCTCTTGCCAAAGCCGATATTTTTGACATCTGGTGTTACATTGCCGGTGACAACGAAGACGCCGCCGACCGCGTAGAACAAGCGATTTACGACGCTTGCGCGCTTGTTGCCCAATCGCCCATGCGCGGCCATTCCCGTCCCGGCATCACATCCCGATCGCTGCGTTTCTGGACGCTGACCCGTTATCCCAACTACACCGTTGTGTACCGGCCAGATACGGCCCCTCTCCAGGTTGTCGCCGTTCTCCACGGGAAAAGAAATATACGGCGCATCCTAAAACAGCGCCCTTGACGGCCCGGCGTCAGATGACCGCCATGATCGCATACATACCAAAGGGCGACACGTATGCGCCACTCGCGGAGCAGCGGGCTCACGCGGAGCGGTTCAGACCCGCCCCGCGATTCTCTTCTTCAGTTCTCCTAAAGCACCTTGGGCGATGGTGATTTGCCGTGCGACTTGCTGAGGAGCGGTGCCACCCAACACATTTTTCCGGTTGACCGAGTCTTCGGGGGAAACCGCGACTTGGCGCAGCCTTGAGTCCCAGGAAGGTATAAAGCGTTGCGCTTCGGCAGCGCTCAGGTCGGCAAACGTCCGCTCGTGGCTGGCGCAGAAGCGCACGAGCTTTCCCACCTGTTCATGCGCCTCCGCGAAGGGCACGCCGCGGCGCACTAGTTCGTCGGCTAAATCTGTTGCGGTCAGAAAACCCTGAGCGGTTGCAGCTTTCATTCTTTCAGGATAAATGCGCAGCGTCTCGGCGACGCGCGATGCAATGGTGAGCGCTTCGCGGGTGATATCTACACTGGAGAACAAGGCGCCCTTATCCTCCTGCAAGTCGCGGTCATAGGCGAGAGGAAGTCCCTTAACCAGCGCCAGCATTCCCGTGAGCCGGCCGAGGACGGTCGCGGCTTTTCCCCGGATCAATTCCAACGTATCCGGGTTCTTCTTCTGCGGCATCAAGCTGCTGCCTGTGGCGTAGGCATCCGCCAGCTCTACAAAGCCGAATCCCGGAGAGGAGTAGATGATCAAGTCCTCAGCCCAGCGGCTAAGGTGAACCATCATGAGGGAGCAAGCGAAGAGAAGCTCCGCGACGAAGTCCCGGTCTGAGGTAACGTCCAGGCTGTTCGATGCCGCCCGCGCGAATCCAAGCGCGCGAGCCAGCCGCTCCCGGTCCAGTCGGTAACCAGTGCCGGCCAGCGCTCCAGCCCCCATCGGCAGCTCGTCGGCGCGCCCCCGGCAGTCCTCGAGCCGGCCCGTATCGCGCCAGAACATTTGGAAATAGGCCAGCGCGTAATGAGCAAAAAGAATGGGCTGGGCAGGCTGAAGATGCGTGTAGCCCGGCATGACAACTCGGGCAGTGCCGCGAGCCTGTCCGAGCAAGACTTCCAGCATATGCGCAAGAGCCCGCTCGAGGTCTGCAATCGCATCCTTGATGTACAGGCGAGTGTCCGTCGCCACCAGGTCGTTGCGGCTGCGGCCCGTGCGCAGTTTGCCGGCCAGGGGGCCGATTCGCCGCTCGAGCTGCGCCTCGACCCGGTGTGCACGTCCTCGCTCGATTGTCGCTGGGCCCAATGGGGATTGCGCTCGATGCTGCGCCGAATTGCCTCCAGTCCCCGCGCCAGCCGGCGCGTTTCAGCGGGCTTGAACGCACCCAGCCGGCCCAACTCCTTCACGCAGGCAAGGTTGACGCGCAGGTCGTAGCGAATGAAGCGCTGGTCCAGAGAGAAAGATTCGGAGAATTTCTCGAAGAGCGGGTCGCGGCGGCCGGTGAAGCGTCCTCCCCAAAGTTTCATGCAGATCTGCCCATGTGTTAGGTTTGACACGGGAGCGCCACTCGAAAAACAGCCCTCTCCCTTGGGGAGAGGGTGGACCGCGACGGCGTTTTCACCAGCCGTCGCGGGCCGGGTGAGGGGTTACTCCCGCGAGCAAGAAAGAAGCCTGCCCCTAAGAACGTTCTTCTATCACCACTACATCCGCGCAGCACGCTTCGAGTCTCGCGCCGCTCCCGTCCCTGCGGGCGAGACGCCCGCGCTACGCACGCGCTTCGCCTTCGCCGCCTTCTTCGCGGCGGCAAGGCGCAGCGGCAAGCCCAGGATGTTGATGAATCCCTCGGCATCTTTCTGGTTATAATCCGGATTCATAACAAAGCTGCCGATGCTGGGGTTGTAAAGGGAATGCGGCGAATGGCGGTCAAGGATGCGCAGGTTCCCTTTGCAGAGCCCCATCTTGACCGTCCCCGAAACATTCCGTTGGGTCGTCTCGACAAAGCTATCGAGGGCTTCGCGCAGGGGCGTAAACCACAGCCCATAATAGAGCAATTCCGCATAGCGCAACGCCACGTGTTGCTTGTAGTGGTAAGTCTCTCGATCCAGGCAGAGCGATTCGAGTTCCTGGTGCGCCAGCATGATGAGCGTCCCGGCGGGAGTCTCGTAAGCGCCGTGCGACTTGATTCCCACCAAGCGGTTTTCCACCAAGTCCGTCCGCCCCACACCGTGCAGGCCGCCGAGGGCGTTCAAGGTCTCGACCAGGCGGACGGGGGCCAAGCGTTTGCCATTAACCGCGACCGGGACTCCCGCTTCAAAACCCAGCACCACTTCCGCCTCCCGCGCCGGGGCGTTCTGCGGTTTGCGAGTGAGTTTCCAGGCCTCGTCCGGAGGCTCCCCGAGCTTGGTTTCGAGTGGTCCGGCTTCGTGGCTCAAGTGCCACAAGTTCTGATCGCGGCTGTAAAGGTCATCCTTGCTCACCGGCACCGGCACCTTGTGGCGGCGCGCATACTCCAGCGCATCTTCACGCGACTTGATGGACCATTCCCGCCAGGGCGCAATGACGCGCAGATGGGGCGCCAGGGCCTGGTACGACAGCTCGAAACGCACCTGGTCATTTCCCTTGCCGGTGCATCCATGGGCCAGCGCGTCCGCTCCGCATTGGAGCGCAATCTCGACCTGCCGCTTGGCGAGCACGGGTCTTGCCAGGGCGGTCCCCAGCAGATACTTGCTCTCGTAAATGGCCCCCGCTCGAACCGCCTTCCAAACGTAGCCGGTGACAAATTCCTCCCGGAGATCCTCGACGAAGACCTTCGAGGCTCCGCTACGCAGGGCCTTGCGGCGAAGCGCTGCGTAGTCGTCGCCTTGGCCTACATCCCCGACCATGGCGATGACTTCGCAGCCATAGTTCTCACGCAGCCAGGGGATGATGACAGAGGTGTCCAGCCCCCCGGAGTAAGCAAGAACAGCCCGTTTAACGGGCTGGTTGGAATTAGGAGCAGAAGTCATTTTTGTTCGAACTCCCTTCCGTATGATCGGGAGATCTGGAGATCGGGTCATCGGGTGATCGGGTCATCGGGTGATTGAAAGCAACCTGTCCCGAACCTGCTTCCTGTTCGCCCGGCCTCCCGATCGACTGATCACCCGACTCATTCGTTCACTCGATCTCCGGAACATGCTCAATGATCGGGTGATCTGGAGGTCGGGTAATCGGGCGAACAGAAAGCCAATTGGGGAGACCTTCGTTGTTCACCCGACGACCCGATCTCCCGATCACCCGATCTCCCGATCTTTCTCAAGCACCCACCAGCGCCAGGATTTTCTTCCTGAATTGCGTCGCCTCACGGGCGCTGGGAGTAGCCACAAAGACCGTGTCATCGCCGGCAACTGTCCCCACAACCTCCGGCCAATCCTGCGCATCCAGCACTGCGGCGACCGCTTGGGCGTTGCCCGGGTACGTCTTGAGGACCACCAGGTTCGACGCCTGGCCCGCTTCTCGAAGAAACTCCTTGAGGATAACCTCCAAGGTGGGCTGGACAGAGGCAGGAGGCTCGGCGGCATCCGGCAGGCAGTAACCCGAACGCGTTTTGACCAGGCCCAATTCCTCAATATCCCGCGACACCGTTGCCTGCGTCACCTGGATGCCACGCCGCGCCAGCTTTCGGCGCAACTCGTCTTGGGTCACCGCCGGATGAGTACGGAGCAGGTTCAGGATTTGAGTGCGCCGGTAGAGATTGTCCATGTAAATTTATGCAGACGACTTATAAATATACCAAAACCTGTCACGCTGGACAAGAGGCGCAAAGACTCGCCGGCGCAGTGCGTTCCCGGCCTCTCCGACCCAGGCCTCTGAAGCTCCCTGCCTAAGAACGCGGCAATGGTATATTCATCTTCTGGGGCTCGCCTTTGATGTGCGAAGTTTCGTTCGAGCCAAGCACGCCTTACTCCCCGTGCCCGCCGTAAGCCATGAAATTCTCTTTCTTGAACTCTTCCCATTGCTCAGGCCGGTACTGGTCCTTGGGGATAAACTGTTTGGTCCGAAAAGCGATGCCCAGTTTCGTTTCCTCCACGTCCGCGCCCTTCTGGGGGAGAAAATCAAAGACGCTGCGGTTGGCGCCATAATACGCACACAGCCAAACTCCATCGGAAGATTCCACCGCGTAGAGAGCGCACACCAAGGGTAAGGGCCGGGTTGCATCCACGGAGACTTTGACTTGCGCTTCAATGATTTTCCCGCCTACGAACTGGGGAGCAACAGAGGAGACCGCTGGAGCAGTTGTCATTGTTTGCCTCGCTCGGCTATGGGTAGCCTAAAGCCGAAAGATACATCCCGCCCCCGATTTTCGTCAACAGCCACAATTGAGCTCACCGCTGGCGGAGGTTCTGGACTGGACGTAACTCGATCATTGCGTCGCCAGATCGATGACCAGGAGCTGGCCATCCGTCTTCCACGTACCCCCGGTGGCAGTGAGTCCCTGCCTGAGCGGGTTGGGGCGCGTCACCAGTTGTTCGGCGGCCACGCGCCCGGTGACCCTGAGGTCCGCGCCGACCTTGGCTCGTTCAGCGTCAAGGTCGGGGTCAATCGCATGGGAGACGACTCCCGGATGAACGTCCAGGCCCGTGTCGTGGGTTGCTGCTCCAAGCCAGATTTCGCGGCCACCGGGAGTCGTGGCAGCCGTCCGCCACAGGCGCAAGTGGTGCCGCTTCAAAAAAGTATTCAGCCCTTTCTCGAACGCCAGATCCTCACGGTGGCCAAACAGATAGAGGTCGGAAACAGGGGCCCGGCCAAACCCCTGATTGTCAGCCACGGCGCGGACCGTATCCCACACGGCCTTTCCCGTTTTCCTCTCCGCCTCACCCCAGCCCGCCTGTTCGAACACATCGCGAATTTCTGACATGTTCCCGATCACGACGAGGTTCAGGGGATCTCCCGGCTTACCGTCCTTTCCTGAAGCTCGCTGCGGAGCGCCTTGCAGCATTCGCGCGACGGCGTCAGGCACAACGGGGGGGAGTTGATTGAAGGAGCCGGAGGGAGGCATTTCAGCCAGACTCAGCGGCTTGTCGAGCACCAGCGTCAGGTCTGTCCCAGCCTCATAATTGATCGAGGTGTCAGATTTTCCGAAAGCTTTCTGTCCATATTTGGAGAGCTCACCATCTTGTCCTGCCACCTTGCCCATCGCGTCCTCAAGGTGGCTCACGGGCAAATCGCTGGTCAACACACCCTGTATGGTTCCATCCTGCAATACATTCTCACGCGCGTTCTCAACCTCAGAGATATGGCCTGCAAGAGTTACAGCCGGGTTACCTGGAATTATCAATTTGTCGTAGCGGATGAGCAAACGCGCGCGGTCAGTAGGGCTTGAGCTGGGTATCAACTTCTCAATCCGGCCCTGGACCTCGGCGCCCAGGGGGATCAGAACTCTGTTGGCGCTACCCACCTCGCGGATGATGCGGGCTTTGACGACGTCGTGAAAGTGCGACGCCGTGGTGCTTATGGGCGCCTCAAGGCGAAGGTAAAGCGCGTACCCCGCCGGAAGAGATTGGGATCCTGGCTTTGCCGCAGCCTCAGCCTGAAACAAAGTCAAGCATGTCACTGCACCGGCCACCAGGAAAGTCCGCAATCGGAGGGTCAAACTGCGAAATGCACAGGACTTAGGTCGGAAAATGGGTTCCACTCTTCACCTCTATTGGATATTGAGGGGACTTAGGAGAGCGGGGTTGCATCTGACTCGTACACCTAGAGTATTGATTCATTGGGTCATTGATTCATTGGGTCATTGATTCATTGGGTCATTGATTCATTGAGTCATTGAAAAACAGTGCCAGGAGCAGAGGCAATTCTGAATCAGGAATTGAATTCTGAATTGCATTCTTCCTTCTGCCCACTCCCTACTGCCATCCGTTCGCTGTCTTCTGTTCCCCCCCAGCACCCAGCACCCAGCCCCCAGCCCCTAGTCACTGGCCCCCGTTCTTGCAGCAGGCAGTAAGCAGTAAGCAGAAGGCAGAGTCAGTCCAAAATCTAAAATTGCCCTAGCCCCCGTTCTCTCAGTAGGCAGTAAGCAGAAAGCAGTAGGCAGTAGGCAGTAGGCAGTAGGCAGTAGGCAGTAGGCAGAAAGCACGGTCAGTCCAAAATCCAAAATCTAAAATCCAAAATTGCCCTAGCCCCCGTTCTCTCAGTAGGCAGTAAGCAGAAGGCAGTAGGCAGAAAGCACGGTCAGTCCAAAATCCAAAATCTAAAATCCAAAATCGCCCCAGCCCCCGTTCTTGCAGCAGGCAGTAAGCAGAAGGCAGTAGGCAGAAAGCAGGGTCAGTCCAAAATCCGAAATCCAAAATCTAAAATCCAAAATTGCCCTAGCCCCCATCACTCCCCAATGAACAACGGCTTGAGGTGGCGGTCGAAAAGGTTTCCGGTCACATTTTTGGCTATGGTGGTCTCCATAGCGGACAGGAGATCCAGGTAACGGGTTCCCATACTCGCGGCCACCTTAAAGCCCACGTGGAGAAGTTGGCGAAGGCTGGTGTTGTAGGCCGAAGACTTTGGGTCGTGACGTAGGGCGGACACAAACTGTTCCGACGACCACCCCCCCACCGACTCCGGAGCGGGCAACTGGGCGGGATCGATGTTGATCACGGCGGCATAGGGCGCACACAGCTCCTCGCGGTGGGAGTAAGCCTGGTCATAAATCTCTTTGGCCAAGTCCAGCCCCTCCCCGCCAGCTTCCGCCAGACCGATCAGCTCTTCCAACCAGGTAGTGCCAGCAGTCTTTAGATGCACACCCGCATCCAATTCCTTAAGTGTCCGGTGGATTGGCCCGTAGAGCGAGAACTTGTCGCTCCCGGAATGTACGCTGAGTTTCAGGTTGCTGGACATCCCGTAATGCCGGACAGCAAATGCGATGGCGGCTACGTCATTTGAAAATTCTTCGGTGAATTTCGCCAGGTCGCCTACATAATCCACGCCCTTGTCGAAGCGGCCGCTAAATTTCGGCGCGATGGTCTGAATCGGAATCCCTTCCTCCGCCACCGCAGCAAGGACGATGAGCAGTTCCGCCGGAGTCTGAGGTGAGTCTGTCTCGTCCATCGACACTTCGGTAATGAATTGCCCCTTGCCCTTCTTCTCCTCAACACGGCGGTAAATCAGGCCCGCCTCCTGCACGGCCGCAAGGTACTTGTTCGCAACCTGGACCATGAAGTCGCGGTCGATGTGAAAGGGATGAGCAACACCGGGAATGAGCAGCTCTCCCAGCAATTCCGCATGACCTTCCACGAACGCCCGCAAGGGGGCAGCTTGGGAGGGTCGGCCAATCATATCCGCAACGTCGATGGTGAAGAAATCGCAAGCCTCCATGAAATTGTCCACTGTCTCGAGATTGATGTGGTCTGCGTCCACGTAGTACGGCTTGGTCCAGCCCAGCGTTCTCACGGCTTCATCGGCCGCCGCTCGCGTGCTGGCAGGACTGGAACCGATAATGGTATGTTCCCGGTTCGATTTGTTCCATACCGGGATGACTTCCACTCCCTGCTCGGCTGCCATCCTACAGGCGTGCAGTTGAGGCTTGGCTTGGTGAGCGAACCTGTCGCCAACTCCGATCGAATACTTTGAAAGTGAAAGTGTGCCGCCCATGTTATCACCTCTTACGAAACCCCAGAGCCCAACATACGGGCCGAGTCACATCCTGCGAAGTTCCTTCCCCGGCCAAGCCAGCAACCAAACAGGCAAAGCTAGAACAGCTTGCGCGCGCTTCCCCAAGAAAACGCTTGACATTTCATTCCGAACCAGCCATACTCTTGCGTAGATGAAGGATCCCGGCATTGAAGAACTGCTGAGATCATTCGTCGTCAGCTAGTAAAAATAGCTGATTTCCCTCTCCTGGACGTCGCCGCGTAAATCCTTCGTTTTCAACGGCTCGATTGCTCAGATCTCGCGCCGACGTCTCGGCATCCTCGATTGTGCCCCGCTTCCTCACCAAGCTTGTCGGAAAGACAGCTAGTCAAAATCAGAAGTCAGAATTTAGAAATCAGGAACTGAAACCGACACGAACGCGTTTAGCAAAGTCACCTGTCGTTTGGGAGACGCCAACACATCAAACCGGCTACCCGCGCTAAGGCAAGAGCTTCAGTTTGAGGTTGCGGAATTCGATCCGAAATCCTTCTGCTTCAAGGCCCAGGTAGCCTTTGGGCACTTCAGGAACCGCGAATTCGCTGCTCACACCGCCGTTGACCCACAGAGTGATTTTCGGCCCCTCGCACCGAACCTCGTAGATGTTCCACTCACCAGGCGGTTTGATGCGGTTCACATTCGGTTTGGGGCTAAACTTCATGTCAGTGAGTTTGCCGTCAACCAAAGTTTGGCCGAACAGAAACCCGTCGTTTCCCGCCCCTACTTGTGCCTGGTGCCAAACGCGCCCGTCGAGGTCATTTCGAACGAAGACCCCGCTGTTATATCCTTTCAGCCCTTCGCGCTTCGTGAAGCGCCATTCCACGTGAAGTATGAGATTGGCGAATTCGCGATCGTAGCGAAGCCATTCGTGACCGCGATCGCCCTCGCAAATGATGATACGGCGCGCCTTATC